>Ga0308160_10006642_pt1 | contig 11724 bp, 5 predicted proteins | sample PhyFR1_FD_201036 | JGI IMG/M metagenome (GOLD analysis project Ga0308160, IMG submission 201036) | Phyllosphere microbial communities from UC Gill Tract Community Farm, Albany, California, United States - DLSLF.R1 | ecosystem: Host-associated > Plants > Phyllosphere > Unclassified | place: USA... | reverse complement strand
CGCCGATCTTGTCCAGGCTGCGGGTCAGGTTCGGGATCATGCCGAAGATGCCGATCGAGCCGGTGATCGTCGACGGGTCGGCATAGATGCGATCGGCGTTCATGCTGATCCAGTAGCCGCCGGACGCAGCCAGGTCACCCATCGACACCACCACCGGCTTGCCGGCCGCCTTCAGCGCCACCACCTCGCGGCGGATCTGCTCGGAGGCGAACACTTCGCCGCCCGGCGAATCCACGCGCAGCACCACCGCCTTGACCGCGTCGTCTTCGCGCGCGTCGCGCAGCAGCGCCGCGGTCGACTCGCCGCCGATGCGCCCGGCCGGCTGCTCGCCGCCGCTGATCTCGCCCGCAGCGACTACCACCGCCACCTGCGGCCGCGAATCCACCGGCGAACGGCGCAGATCCAGCTGCTGCAGGTAGGCATCCAGGTTGACGTTGCGGAAGCCCGTGTCGGCATCGTCGTCGGCGACGCCGCGCTTGGTCAGCAGTTCCTCGACCTCCTCGCGGGTCTTCAGACCGTCCACCAGCTTCTGCTGCAGCGCGAACTTGGCCATGTCGCCGCCGGCCGCGGCGATGCCCTCGGGCATCGTGTCGATGCCGGCGGAGATCTGCTCGGGCGCCAGCTTGCGCGCCTTGGCGATGTCGGCGACATAGCGCTGCCACACGTCGTTCATCCAGAACAGGTCGGCTTCCTTGGACGCCGGCGAGGCCGCGTCGAGCACGTACGGCTCGGCCGCGGACTTGAACTCGCCGACCTTGAACAGGTGCACGTCCACGCCGAGCTTGTCCTGCAGGCCTTCCCGGAAATACTGGCGGTAACGGCCCAGGCCTTCCAGCACCACCGAGCCCATCGGGTCCAGGTAGACCTCGTTGGCCTGCGCGGCCAGCAGGTACTGCGCCTGGCTCAGGCTGTCGCTGTAGGCCACGACCTGCTTGCCGGAGGCGCGCAGGTCCTGCAGCGCCGCGGACACTTCGCGCATCGAGGCGAAGCCGCTCGGCTGCAGCTTGTCCAGGCGCAGCGCCACGCGCTCGATCTTCGGATCGGTCTTGGCCGCTTCCAGCGCGCGGATCAGATCGCGCAGCTGGATCTCCTCGGCGCCCTTGTCGCCCATCGCCTTGGTCAGCGCACGGCTGACCGGATCGGCGCTGAACTGCTCGACCAGGGTGCCTTCCGGCGCGATCAACAGCGTGGTGCGGTCGCGCAGCGTCTTGGCGCCGTCGCCGCGCGCCATCGCGAACACGATCGCCAGCAAGACCAGCAGCAGGAAGCCGAAGAACACCAGGTTCAGGATCAGCCGGCGGGTAAAGTTCATCACATCCCATAGGCCAACGAAGAAGCTGGCGATGGGGCTGCGACGCACGGGTTGGTTCATGGAAAACTCCGGAAGGAAGGCGTCTTGCGCGCGTGCAGCATACCGGCTGTGCCGGCGCCGCACATGCGCCTGAAGTCAGGGGTCAGGCAGCCGCGGCGGCGAGCAGGCGCCCGCTGCTGAGGCGGAAGCGTGCGGCCATCATCACCGCGGCCGCGGTCAGGCCAAGGATCAGCCCGATCCACATGCCCTGCGGTCCCCAGCCCAGCCACAGGCCGAGCCCGGCGCCGAGCGGCATGCCCAGGCCCCAGTAGGAGCACAGCGCGAGCAGCATCGGCACGCTGGTGTCCTTGAGCCCGCGCAGCGCGCCGGCCGACAGCACCTGCACCCCGTCCGGGAACTGGAACGCGGCCGCGTACAGCAGCAGCGTGGAGGCCAGCCCGGCCACCGCGATGTCGCGGGTATAGACGCCGACGATGGCGTCGTGGCCGAACAGCAGCACCAGCGCCGACAGCGCCTGGGTGCCGAGCACGATCGTATAGCCGGCCCAGGCCGCGCCCCGCACGCCGACCGCATCGCCGCCGCCTGCAGCGCGCCCGACCCGCACCGTGGTCGCCTCGGCCACGCCCATCGGCACCATGAAGCACAGCTGCGCCACGTTGATCGCGATCTGGTGCGCGGCCGCCGGCACTTCGCCCAGCCGCGCGATCAGCAGCGCGGTGACGATGAACAGCCCGCCCTCCATCAGGATGGTGATGCCGATCGGCAGCCCGGTCTTCAGCAACCCGCCGATCGCGCGCAGGTCCGGCGCCTCGAAGGTCGCGAACAGGCGCAGCGGCGCGAAGCGCTTGGAGCGCGCCAGGTAGATGGCGAAACACAGCGCCTGCAGCCACATCATGATCGCCGAGGCGATGCCCAGCCCGCCGGCGCCGCGCTCGCGCAGCCCGAACAGGCCGAAGGTCAGCACGTAGCCCAGCGGCGCCAGCACCAGCAGCCCGCCGAAGCCGAGCAGCATCGTCGGCAGCGTCCAGTGCATGCCCTCGCTGAGATAGCGCATGCAGAAGTACAGCACCATCGCCGGCACGCCCCAGCGGATCGCGTGCAGGAAATCGCGCGCGCCGGGCACGATCTCCGCGGCGATGCCAAGCTGCGGCAGCGCCATCGGCATCACGCTCAGGAACGCGAACATCAGCACGCCCAGGCCCAGCGACAACCACAGCGCCTGGCGGAACATCGGCCCGATCTGCGCATGGCGCTTGCCGCCGTCGAGCTGCGACACCGACGCGGTCAACGCGATCAGGGTGCCGATCGGAATCATCATCGGCAGCCACAGCAGCGCGGTGCCGACCGTCACCGAGGCCAGCGTGCGGGTGCCGTGGTGCCCGGCGATCACGTTGTCGACGAAGCTGATCAGGCCGGCGGAGATATGCCCCAGGACCAGCGGCAGGGCGAGCTGCGCGGTGGTGCGCAGTTCGCGGCCCCGGACCGACGCCGGGGTGGAGGACGAAGACATTGCAAGACTCTGGCGATCCCGCCGACTGCGGCCGCGCAGGAAAGCGCCGGCGCCGGGTGGCGGAGGGGCCGCAGTTTAACCGATTGGGGAATTCGGGATGACCAGCCATTCGGCTGTGGAAAGCCGGGATTCGGGATTCGGGATTCGGGATTCGGAGAGCGGAGAGCGGAGAGCGGAGAGCGGCAGAATGTGTCCTGCCGTGCTCCGGCGCCGCTCAGCGCGCGGCGCGTTGGCGTAACCAGGCCGCGCGCGTGTCCGCGCCCTGCGCCAGCAACTCGCGGCGCAGCGTCGCGCGCTCCTGCGGCGGAGTGCGCTGCGACAACAGCGCCAGGTGCTCGCGCTGCTCGGCCGGCAGCGTGCGCAGCAGGCCCAGCAGCGCCGCACGCTGCGCGTCGGGCACATAGCCGAGCAGCGGCTGCAACGCCCAGTACTCGCTGCCCAGTTCCGGACCCAGCAACCAGCCATGGCGCTCCAGCGCATCCAGTGCGGCGAATTGCGCGCGCAGCGTGTGCTGTTGCTCCACCGGCAAGCCGGCGAAGGCGCTGGCCACCTGGCGCAGGCGCGCCTGCACCGTGGCGTCCAGCGCCTCCCAGGCGGCCTGGCGCTCGCGCAACTGCGCCGGGGTCAGCGCAGGCGGCGGGTCGGCGGCCGCGGCTGGCGCCGCCGGGGCGGCGCTGCCGGTGGCGGACTGGGCGGCGGCGGCTTCGGCGAGTTCCTCCGCGCTCGGCGCGCTGCGCTCGATCCGTGCCGGCGGCGCGCCCGCCGCGTACCACGCGAAGAAGTTCAGGTCGTAGACCGCCGGTTCCGGCAGCGGCGCCGGCGCTGCCGCCGGCAACGGCGGCGCGGTGGGCGCATCCGACTCGGCCGGCAGTTCCTCCACCTGCACCGGCCCGGTGTCGCCCAGCGCCAGGCTCGAGCCGGCGTCTGTCGCCGCAGGCCGCGGCGGCGTCCTTCCCCACCACAGCGTCCCCAGCAGGGCCAGGACCACAAGCACGATCACTGCGGCCGCCAGCCGTGGCCGGGTCAGCCCGCGCCCGCCGCCGCGACGGCGCGGACGGACCGTCGCAGGTGCCGCCGGCGTCGCCGCGGGCGTGGGCGCCGCGCCGGCGATGGCCGCATCGCGCAGTTGCGCCAGCGCCTGCAGCCGCTGCGGCGGCAGTTCGCGCAGATGCTGCTGGGCGGCGTCGGCCAGCGCGCGCCAGCCGTCGGCGTCCGGACGCCCGCCGGCATCGCGCGGGCAGGCCCGCGCCAGCGCCAGCTGGTAGTCCTCGGTGGATTGGTTCAGGACCTGCGCCGCGGTCGGCTCATCCAACCCGGCCACGATCCGCAGCAGCAACGCCAGGCGATCGGCGGCGCCCAGCTCACCGAGGTGCGCCAGCGGCGCGGGCCAGCCGCTGCCGGCCGCGGTGGCGACCTGGCGCAGCGACGGCACCGCGGCGAGCAGCTTCCAGAAGCGCAGCGGCCAGTCGGCCATCGGCAGGGTCGCGGCATGGCTGCGGAACGCGCGCATCGCCGCGGCCAGCGCCGGCGCGCCGCGCTCGACGCTGCCGCTCTGCAACTCGGCCAGCACTGCGGCACGGCGTTCGATGCCGCGCAGGAAGGCGGCCAGGGCGGGCGGTGCGACCGCGCCGTCGGAAGGGGGCGCGGCGGTCATCGGAACTCCATCATCGGCGCGATGATAGCGATGCCGCCGCCGCGCCGCGCGCTTGACAACGGCGAGCCGATCGGCTGCTTCAGGCGCCAGCCGGGCGGATCGCGGCGGCGGGTTGTGCACAGCGCCTTCAAGGTCCGGGCGGCGCCTCCTGTCAAGCCCCCACAAAATCACATTGCAGCCATGTTTCACGGCTAAGTTATTGTTATTTAATAAAATTATTCGATTGGCGCTTTTTTGTCCAACTTGTGGCAGAGGCTTGTGAATCCGTCTTCACGGCGTGGAGCATCCCTTTCATGCACAGCTTTATCCACAGCGGGTGTGGATAAAATCGATTCTCCAAGCGGGGCAGCTATTTACGACTTGTTTATCACTTTGCGAGCAGCTATCGCGTGCAACTGGCGCCCCTCGCCGCCCCCCGCCGAGGGAGCACTGGCCCCCGTCCCGCGGCCGCTAAACTAGGACCGATGCCGTCCCCTGCCGCCACCCTCCGCGTCGCCCTGCCGCTGCCGCTGCCGCAGCTGTTCGACTACCTGCCGCCGCCTGGCGAATCCGCCGGCACTGGCGACATCGGGCGCCGGCTGCGGGTGCCGTTCGGCAATCGCGAGCTGAGCGGGGTGGTCGCCGCGCTCGGCCAGGTCGAGGACAGCGAGGGCCTGCGCGCGGCGCTGGCCTGGCTGGACCCGGCGCCACTGCTGCATGGCGAGCTGGCCGACTCGCTGCACTGGCTGGCCCGCTACAGCCATGCGCCGCTGGGCGAGGTGCTGGCGACTGCACTGCCGGTGACCCTGCGCCGCGGCGAGGCGCTGCCCGACACCCACGCCTGGGCCTGGCGCCTGACCGAGGCCGGCGCCAGCCACCGCGCCCGCCCCGGCACCCGCCCGCACCGTTTCGCCGAATTGCTGCGGGCCGGGCCGCTGGACGAGGACCGCCTGGACCAGGCCATGGACGACTGGCGCAGCGCCGCGCGCAGCCTGGCCAAGCGCGACTTCGCCGAACGCATCGCGGTCCCGGCCAGCACCGCGGCACCGCAACCGCAGCCCGGCCCCACCCCGAACGACGAACAGCAGACCGCGATCGACGCCGTCGTCGCCGCACCGGGCTTCGCCCCGTTCCTGCTCGACGGGGTCACCGGCAGCGGCAAGACCGAGGTCTACCTGCAGGCCATCGCCGCCTGCCTGGCGCGCGGCCGCCAGGCGCTGGTTCTGGTACCGGAGATCGGCCTGACCCCGCAGACCCTGGCGCGGTTCCGCGCGCGCCTGGGCGTGCCGGTGCACGCGCTGCATTCCGGACTCACCGACAACGAGCGCGCGCGGGTCTGGGCCGCGGCCTGGCGCGGCGAGGCGCGGGTGGTGGTCGGCACCCGCTCGGCGGTGTTCGTGCCGCTGCCGCAGGCCGGGCTGATCGTGATCGACGAGGAACACGACGGCAGCTACAAACAGCAGGACGGCATCCGCTACCACGCCCGCGATTTCGCCCTGGTGCGCGGCAAGGCGCTGGACGTGCCGGTGCTGCTGGGCAGCGCCACGCCATCGCTGGAAAGCCTGCACAACGCCGCCAGCGGCCGCTACGCGCACCTGCGCCTGACCCGCCGCGCCGGCGAGGCGCGGCCGCCGACGGTGCGCGTGCTCGACGTGCGCAAGCGCCCGCTGCAGGACGGCCTGTCGCCGGAGGTGCTGGCCGGCATCGGTAGCGCGCTGGCCGACGGCGGCCAGGTGCTGGTATTCAAGAACCGCCGCGGCTACGCGCCGGTGCTGCTGTGCCACGACTGCGGCTGGACCGCGCCGTGCCAGCGCTGCAGCACCCCGCTGCACGCCACCCCGATGACCGTGCATGCCGGCGGCCGGCGCCTGCAATGCCACCACTGCGGCGCGCGCCAGCCGGCGCCGCTGGCCTGCCCGGATTGCGGCAGCCTGGCGCTGCAGCCGCAGGGCATCGGCACCGAGCGCCTGGAAGAACGCCTGCTGCAGGCCTTCCCCGACGTCCCCGTGCTGCGCATCGATCGCGGCACCACCCAGCGCCGCGACGCGCTGGAGACGCAACTGGCCACGCTCGGCACGCAGCCCGGCATCCTGGTCGGCACGCAGATCCTGGCCAAGGGCCACGACCTGCCGCAGCTGACCCGGGTGGTGGTGGTGGGCATCGACGAAGGCCTGTTCTCGGCCGACTTCCGCGCCAGCGAGAAGCTGGCGCAGCAGCTGATCCAGGTCGCCGGGCGCGCCGGCCGCGCCACGCGCCCGGGCGAGGTGTGGCTGCAGACCCACCATCCCGGCCATGCGCTGCTGGAGACCCTGGTGCACGGCGGCTACCACGCCTTCGCCGAGGCCGAACTGGCGCAGCGCGAAGCGGCCGGCTTCCCGCCGTTCGCGTATCTGGCGCTGCTGCGCGCCGAAGCCAAGCAGGTCGAACACGCCAACGCCTTCCTCAGCGCGGTGCGCGCGCTGCTGCCGGAGCAGGCCGAGGTGCAACGCTTCGGGCCGATGCCGGCGCCGATGCCGCGCCGCGCCGGTTTCCAGCGCACCCAGTTGCTGTTGTCGGCGCCGACGCGGCGCGCGCTGCATGCGGTACTGGACGCCGCGGTGCCGGCGATCTACGCGCTGCCGCAGGCGCGGCGGGTGCGCTGGTCGCTGGATGTGGATCCGCAGGATCTGTACTGAGCCGAGCGCGTCGTTGGCGACGCGCTTTCTCAGCCCGGCAAACCCAGCACGTCGACCAGTTGCGCGCGCAGCGCGGCGCTGTCGCCGGCTTCCACGCAGCGCCACGCGCCATCGTCCGCGCCCAGACCGCAGGCCGCGGTGACGATCACCGGCTTGCCCAGCGCCAGCGCCAACAGCGCACCGCGCGGCTGCTGCTCGATCCAGGCCGGCAGCACCACCACCGCGGCCGCCTGCACGCCGTCGGCCATCGACGCGATCCGGCGCACATCGAAACCGCTCCAGAACTGCGGCGTCTCCTGCGCGCCCGGCGGCAATAGCAATTGCACCGGCAAACCGCGCAACGCCTCGCGCAATTCGAACGCGCCCTTGCGCGCCAGCGACGACGCCGCCAGCAGCACCTGCGCGGCAGCACCATTGCTGCTGGGTTGTGCAGCATCAGGCAGCAACGGCCGCTGCCACTGCAGGGCGATGCCGCGGCTGCCAGCCAAGGCGAGCAGTTCGTGATGCGGGGTGATCCAGTGCCGCGCCTGCGCCAGCGCCGCGCGCTCGGCCTCGACCAGCAGCGGATCGGCGCGGAAATCGCGCAGCGTGGCGCTGTCGGGATGGCGCTGCGCCGCCACGTCCAGGCGCGCCTGCAGCACCTGCATCGGCAGTGCGGTCATGTACACGTCCCAGCGCCGGCCCTGCAGTTCGCCGGCCAGCCACAGACCCGGCAACAGGCTCTGTGGCACCACTAGGTCGACATCCTGCGCACCGAGCCTGCGCTGCAGCGCGCGCAGGCGGATGCGCTGCGCGCGCTGTCGCGCCTGCGGCAAAGGCAGCCCGCGGCGCAGCCACCAGCGTTGCAGAAGTGCTGCCTGCACCGCGGCGACGCTGCTCCGGCGCAGCGCCAGCACCCGATCGCCCGGCTGCATGCGGCGCCGGCGGTCGTCGGCGAATTCCGGCCAGTCCTCGTCCACCAGCCAGGTGCGGCGGATGCCCTGCGCGCTCGCCGGCACATGCCGATGGCATTCCTCGCGGCCGCAACGCGTGCAGTCGTTCGCCGCGGTCGCGGCCGGCGTGCGCCGCAGCGGCAGCAACGGCAGCGCGGCGACGGCCGGCGCACCGCCGAGGATGCGCACGTGCAGGTCATCGCCATCCAGCCACACTTCCAGGCGCCATGCCGAATCCGCGCGCAGGCGCAGATCCACGTAGTTCCAGAACACCACCGCGTCGCGATCGCGCTCGGCCAGCGAACCGGCGATCACCTGCGTATGCCGATGCCGCTCGACGATCTGCAGGCCCTGGCGCAACGCCGCGTCGTAGATCGCATTGGACAGCTGACACAGACCGCCGCCGATCGACGGCACCAGGCAGCCTTCGCGCAGTTCGCGCCCGGCGGCGAAACCGCGCCGGCGCGTGGCCCGGCCCAGCTGCCGCCAGAAACTGAAAACCGCCCCGGCCGGCACTTCGATCCCGTGCAGCAGGCGCGCGGCCACACGCAGGTTGTGGATCTTGCCGGCGATCAGCAGCGGCGAGGTTTCCTCAGACTCGGGCCATAGCGCGGTGACCGATTCGGACACCGTCGCGGCGGCGATCGGCAGTCCCGCATCGCGGCGATGCCGGCGCGGTCCACCGCGCAGATCGCGCAGCGCTCGGCGCAGTTGCAGCACGCGGGTCTTCAGCGCGAACAGCAGGCCGCCCACCCGCGACGGCGTCGCCGCGACGGGCGAAACAAGAGGCCGATCCGTTGCTGTCGCTCGCATTACCACGCGCCCTCCGCATCCCTGCCTGCGCCTGCCATCGCGCTACTATAGGGCCATGCCGTTCCAGCCCCCAGTTCCTGCACGGCGCCTCGACCGCTGCCTGCATCACGGCGCTGCGCCGCGCCGCGCGAATGCAGCGTCCGCGGCCGTCGCCAGCGTTCCGACAGCCGCTTGCGCCTCGTCTTCGCGTCCCCCTGGAGTCCCGCATGGCTGACCCGCCCGTGCCGCACCTGATCGTGATCGGCGGCGGTTTCGCCGGGTTGTGGGCCACCCGCGCGCTGGCCAAGGCGCCACTGCGCATCACCCTGATCGACCGCCGCAACCACCACTTGTTCCAGCCGCTGCTGTACCAGGTCGCTACCGCCGGCCTGTCGTCGCCGGACATCGCCGCGCCGCTGCGGCAGATCCTGCGCAAGCAGGACAACGTGGAAGTGCGCCTGGGCGAAGTGGTGCGCCTGGACAAGCAGGCGCGGCAGGTGCAACTGGCCGGCGGCGAGACACTGGACTACGACTATCTGCTGGTCGCCACCGGCGCCACCCATGCCTACTTCGGCCACGACGAATGGGCCAGGCACGCGCCCGGCCTGAAGACCCTGGACGACGCGCTGCACCTGCGCCGCCACCTGCTGCTGGCGTTCGAGCGCGCCGAAGCCGAGAGCGACCCCGCCGCGCGCGCGGCCTGGCTTAGCTTCGCCATCGTCGGCGGCGGCCCGACTGGAGTGGAACTGGCCGGCACCCTGGCCGAGATCGCGCGGCATACGCTCAAGCACGAATTCCGCCGCATCGATCCCGCCGAGGCCAAGGTGCGGCTGATCGAAGCCGGCCCGCGCGTGCTCGCCTCGTTCCCGGAGCGGCTGTCGGCCAAGGCGCAACGGCAACTGGAAAAACTCGGCGTGGAAGTGCTGACCGGCGTGCCGGTGGCCGACATCGACGCCAGCGGCTATCGGCTGGGCAGCACCTTCGTGCCAGCGCGCACCGTGGTCTGGGCCGCCGGCGTGGCCGCCTCGCCGCTGGCGCGGACCCTGGACGTGCCGCTGGACCGCAGCGGCCGCGTGCAGGTGCAGCCGGACCTGAGCATCCCCGGGCATCCGGAGGTCTTCGTCGCCGGCGACCTGGCCGCCCTGCAGCAGGCCGACGGCAAGCCGGTGCCCGGCGTGGCGCCGGCGGCCAAGCAGATGGGCCGGCACGTCGCCGAAAACCTGGCGCAACGGCTGCGCGGCGAAGCCGGCGACGCGCCGTTCCGCTATGCCGACTACGGCAACCTGGCCACCATCGGGCGCATGGCCGCGATCGTGCACCTGGGCCGCCTGCAGCTGTCCGGCCTGCTGGCCTGGTGGTTCTGGCTGGCCGCGCACGTGTTCTTCCTGATCGGCTTCCGCAACCGCCTGGTGGTGCTGCTCAACTGGGCCTGGGCGTACTGGAGCTACCAGCGCGCGGCGCGCATCATCCTCGGCGACGACACGCGCGCTACCGCGCCCGAGCCGGCCGAGCCCAAGCCGCCGCCGGCCGCGTGACACCCCGCGGCGGGGCTGCGATCCTAGCCGCCCTTTGCCGCTGCGCAGTGCCGCCTTGGCGACCTTCCTGTTCCTGCTCGACCTGCTCGGCACCTTCGTGTTCGCGATCAGCGGCGCCACCGTCGGCGTGCGCCACCGCCTGGACCTGTTCGGCGTGCTGGTGCTGTCGTGCGCGGCCGCGGTGTCCGGCGGCATCGCCCGCGACGTGCTGATCGGCGCCACCCCGCCGGCCGCGCTGGGCGATGCGCGCTACCTCGGCGTCGCCTGCCTGGCCGGCTTGCTGACCTTCTACAGCCACAACACGGTCGAGCGCCTGCGCAACCCGGTGCAGATCTTCGACGCGCTCGGCCTGGCGCTGTTCGCGGTGTACGGCACCAGCAAGGCGCTGGCGTTCGGCCTGGGTCCGCTCAGCGCGACCCTGCTCGGCATGCTCAGCGGCATCGGCGGCGGCATCGTCCGCGACCTGCTGGTGGCGCGCACGCCGGTGGTGCTGCAGGCCGAGCTGTACGCGGTGGCAGCCTTGCTCGGCGGCGGCGTGGTCGCCGCGGCGCACGCGCTGCACCTGCCGCAGCCATGGGGATTGGCGATCGGCGCCACGCTGTGCTTCGGCCTGCGCTTCATGGCGATCCGCTATGGCTGGCATCTACCGGTGGCGCGGCCGCCGCCGGAGCCGTGACCCGCAACGCGCGTGTCCGCACAGCGGCTCCGCACACCTTTGCGCAACGAAAAAGGCCCGGAAAACCGGGCCTTTTTGCTTGGCGGATCGATCGTCCGCAACTGCACGACACTTACGCCACGAACAACGCCTTCATCTTCTTCAGCGCGTTGGCTTCGATCTGGCGGATGCGCTCGGCGGACACGCCGTACTCGTCGGCCAGCTCCTGCAGCGTGATCTTGCTGTCGGCATCCAGCCAGCGGCGCTTGATGATGTCGCGCGAACGCGCATCCAGTTCGGCCAGGCCTTCGCGCAGCAGCTGCAGTTGGTTGTCCTCGCTGTCGGCACGCTCGTAGGCCTGCGAGGGATCTTCCTCGGCGGCCATCAGATAAGCGGCAGGCGACGGCGGCGCGTGGTCGTCGTCGTCGTCGGACGGCGCATCGAAACCGATGTCGCGACCGGACAGGCGCGACTCCATCTCCAGCACCTCGCGCTCGGACACGTTGAGGTCCTTGGCGACCGCGGTCACTTCCGCCGCGTTCATCCAGCCCAAGCGGGTCTTGGACTTGCGCAGGTTGAAGAACAGCTTGCGCTGCGCCTTGGTCGTGGCGACCTTGACGATGCGCCAGTTCTTCAGGATGTACTCGTGCATCTCGGCACGGATCCAGTGCACCGCGAAG
>Ga0308160_10006640_pt1 | contig 11725 bp, 10 predicted proteins | sample PhyFR1_FD_201036 | JGI IMG/M metagenome (GOLD analysis project Ga0308160, IMG submission 201036) | Phyllosphere microbial communities from UC Gill Tract Community Farm, Albany, California, United States - DLSLF.R1 | ecosystem: Host-associated > Plants > Phyllosphere > Unclassified | place: USA... | reverse complement strand
GATCGCCGGGCGGGCCCGCAGCCTCGCCGCGCAGGCCCGCCTGCCCGTCGACCACTACGAGCACGCCGAGGTGGGCTGGAACCACCGGCTGAGCAACGTGCTCGCCGCGCTGGGCCGGGCCCAGCTCGGCCGGCTGCCCGAGATGGCCGCCCGACGCCGGTCGGTGCGGGAGGCGTACCGCGAGCTCGTGCGGGCCGTGCCCGGCGTCGACCTGTTCGCGGCCGACGACGACGCCGACGACAACTGCTGGCTGACGTCGGTCGTGCTCGACCCGGAGTCGGGCCTCGTGCCCGCGGAGGTCGCGCGGTCGCTCGCGGAGCAGGGCATCGAGACGCGACGCCTCTGGAAGCCGCTGCACCGGCAGGGCGCCTTCCACGCCTCCGAGAGCCGCGTCTCCGGAGTCGCCGACGAGCTCTTCGCCACCGGCCTCACGCTCCCCAGCGGGTCGTCGCTCGACCGCGACGACCTCGACCACGTGCTGACCGCGCTCGCGACCGCTCTCTCCCGACCCGGAGCCGGTGATCGTGGCCGCGCGTGACGCCTCCCGCGCGGGAGGCGGGCGCGTCCGCGCCGCCCTCCGCGACGGGGCCAAGCGCGCCCTCGACGTCACGGGGGCGACCCTGGTGCTGGTGGTGACCGCTCCGCTGCTGGCCGCCGCCGCCGCCGCGGTCGCCGTCGACCTGGGCCGGCCCGTCGTCTTCCGACAGCGTCGCGCCGGCCTGCACGGCTCCCCGTTCACGCTGGCCAAGCTGCGCACGATGAGGGAGGTCGACCCCTCGCGTGGGCACGAGACCGACGCGGAGCGCCTCACCCGCCTCGGGGCCCTGCTCCGGTCGACGAGCATCGACGAGCTGCCCGGGCTGGTCGCCGTCCTGCGGGGCGACATGAGCCTCGTCGGGCCGCGCCCCCTGCCCGTCCGCTACCTCGACCGGTACTCCCCCGAGCAGGCGCGGCGCCACGACGTGCGCCCCGGGGTGACCGGCCTGGCCCAGGTCGGCGGGCGCAACGCCCTCGACTGGCCCGAGCGCCTCGCGCTCGACGTCGCGTACGTCGACGGCCGGAGCACCCGGCTCGACCTGCTGGTCCTCGCGCGCACCGTGGGCGTCGTCCTCGGGCGGCGCGGCACCGCGCAGCACGGCCAGGCGACCTCCGCCGAGTTCCTCCCCCCGAAGCCCCCCGCCGACGCCCACCAGGAGCCCGCATGACCTCGTCCCCTCCCGCCCTCGCCGTCCCCGAGGCCCGTCGACCCGGGATCGCTCGAGCGCTGCGGCGCCTGCTCCGCGGCCGCCGCGGGCCCGCCTTCGACGTCGCCCACCTGAGCAGCGTCCACCGCTGGACGGACAACCGCGTGCACATGCGCGAGGCCGCCACCGCGGCGAAGCACCACCGGACCCTCCTCGTGGCCGTCGACAGCCCCACCACCGTCCCCGAGACCGGCGTGCACGTCGTCCTGCTGCCCCGACGTCGGCGAGCGGCGAGGGTCGTGCTCTCGACGTCGCGGGCAGCGCTCCTGGCCCTCCGCTCCGGCGCCGGCGTGGTCCACCTGCACGACCCCGAGCTGCTCTTCGTCGTCCCCGTGCTGAAGCTCGCCGGCCGACGGGTCGTCTTCGACGCCCACGAGGTGATCAGCGAGGCCACCGCCGACAAGGACTACGTGCCCGAGGCTCTCCGCCGGCCCTTCGTCCTGCTGTCACGCCTCCTCGTCTGGTTCGCCGGCCGGGCCTGCGACCACGTCGTGGTGGCGACGGCCATCACGGCCCGCGACTACCCGGCCCACAAGACCACCGTGGTGCACAACTTCCCGCGGCTGCGGGCCGAGGAGGAGGCCCTCCGGCCCCTGGCCGACCGGGCGCCCCGCGCCGCCTTCATCGGCGTCGTCAGCGAGGCCCGCGGCTCCCGCGTGATGGCCGACGCCGCGACGAGCCCGGCCTTCCCCGCGGGGTGGCACCTCGACGTCGCCGGCGGCCCCTACCCCGACGACGCCCTCTCGGTGTTCGACGACGCCGTCGCCGCCGGGCGGGCGACCGTCCACGGCCTGCTCTCGCCCGAGGACGCCCGCGACCTCCTGCTCGACGCCCGCGTCGGCGTGGTCGTGCTGCAGCCCGGCACGGCCTACGAGAAGGTCTTCTCGACGAAGCTCTTCGAGTACCTCGCCGCGGGCATCCCCGTGGTGTGCTCCGACTTCCCCGTCTGGCGGGAGGTCGTCGAGCCGTACGGCTGCGTGCGCTTCGTCGACCCGGCCGACCCGGACGCCGTCGCCCGGGCCCTCGCGTGGTACGCGGAGCACCCCGACGAACTGGCCCGGCAGGGAGCCGCGGCCCGACGAGCCGCGGTCGAGGTCTTCGACTGGGCGAAGGAGGAACCCGCCCTGCTCGGCGTCTGGGCTGCGCTCGGCGCCCCTGACCGGGCGGCCGCCGGCGACGGCCCCGTCGCCCCGGGCAGCTCGGTGCGGGCGCGCCCCGGCGCCACCAGCCCCGGCCCCGCCCGGTGAACGGTCGAGGCGGCCGAGGCGGCCGTGCCCTCCGTGCCCGTCGTCGCTGAGGTCGCGGCGGCACGGAGCCTGACCGCCCACGCCGTCACGGTCGGCTGCTGCCTCGTCGTCTACGCGCTCACCCTCCGCCACGTCTTCGAGCACCTGATCGTGCCGACCTTCGGCTACCTCGGGTACTCCTACGTGCCGGGCCCTCCCGCGGTCTCCGTGCTCGCCGTCCTCGCCGCGGCCGCGGTGGCGGCGAGCCTCCCCCGTCGCGTCGAGCGCGCCTCCCACGCCGTCACCTGGATCGTCTTCGGCGTCGCCGTCGTGCCGACCATGCTGACGCCGCACTACTCCGGCTACCTCGACACACGGACGGCGCTCACCCTCACGCTCGTCGTCGGGGCGCTGTGGGCCGCCGTGGGGTGGACGGTGCGGCGCCCGCTGCCGAGCACCCCCCTCGTCCCTCCCCTGACGCCGGGCGCCCTGGGCGTCGTGCTCGGGGCGTTCTCCGCCGCGACGTACGGGCTGATGGCCGTGACGACGGGTCTGCGCCTCCGGGTGCCGAGCCTCGACTCCATCTACGACGTGCGCGACGAGTTCCGCGACGCCATGGCGGACGCGGGGCCGCTCGGCTACCTCCTCAGCCCGCAGTCGTACGTGGTGAACCCGTACCTCGTCGTGCGCGGGGTGGCGACACGCAGCCCGTGGCTCGTGGCGGCGGGGGCGCTCGGGCAGGTGCTGATCTTCTCGGCGACCGGGTTCAAGATGGTCCTGTTCTCCACGCCTCTCATCCTGGTCGGGGCCCTCGTGCTGCTGCGCCTCGACCGGCTCCGGGCCGCCGGGTTCGCGGTCGCCCCGGTCGCCGTGCTCGTCGGCGCGACGGCGGCCGACGCCGCGCAGGGCGGCGACACCTGGACGAGCGTCCTGTCGAGGAGGTTCCTCGTCACGCCGGGCACCCTCTCCGCCGCGTTCGTCGAGCACTACTCGACCGCGCCTCCCGCCCTGCTGGCGCACTCCGTCCTCGGGCCCTGGACGGGCGGGCACGGGCGGCTGCCCCCGTCTCTCGAGGTGGGCGACCAGCTCCTCCCGGGCTCGGGCCTCGCCGCGAACGCCAACCTCGTGGCCGACGGCTTCTCGAACTTCGGCTGGGCCGGGGTGGTCGGGGCCGTCGCCGTCCTCGCCGTCTACCTGCGGTTCCTCGACCGGTGCTCCGCGGGCCTGCCGGTGCCGGTCACGGCGGTGCTGGTCGTGATGCCGAGCATCGTCCTGTCACAGACCGCCTTGTTGACGTCGATGCTCACGCACGGCGTCTTCGCGGCCGCCGTGCTGCTGGCCGTCGCGCCCCGCACGAGCTGGTCGCCCCGTCGGGCCGGGGCGCCACGATGAGCGCGCGCGATCGTCGCCTCGTCGCCCGCCTGCGCGCTCTCGCCCGGCGTCCCGTCGCCGTGCTGCTCCTCGGCACCGGGGTCGGCCAGGGGGCCGTGCTGGCCGCCTCCCCCCTGCTCACCCGGCTCTACTCGCCGGCCGACCTCGGGGTGCTCGCCCTCGTGACGAGCCTGGCGGCGATCGGCGGGGCCGTGGCCACGACCGGCTGGGACCGCGCCGTGGTGGCGGCGCGATCCGACGCGCTCGCCCGGGCGCTGGTCGGCCTGGCGGGGCTGTCGACGCTGCTCGTGACGGTCGTCGTGGCCGTGCTGAGCGGCGCCCTCCGGCACCGGGCGGCCGAGTGGCTCCGCTCACCCGCCCTCGTCGAGCTCTGGTGGGTGCTGCCCCTCGTCGTGGCGCTGATCGGTGCGCAGCGCACGGTGGGCGCCCTGCTCACCCGTCGACGCGCGTGGCGGTCGGCGGCCGCGCGGTCCGCGGCGCAGGGCCTCGGCCAGGTGGCCACGAGCGTGCTGCTGGCGCCGGCCGGAGGCGCGCTGGGGCTCGTGCTCGGGCTCGCGGCAGGGCGGGCGGCGGGCCTGCTCGGCTCCGCGGGCACGAGGTCCCGCCGACCGTCGACCCCGCACCCGGCGGCCCGCAGCGCGCTGCCCACCCGCCGGGCCGTCGCGACCGCAGCCCGGCGGTACCGCCGCTTCCCCCTCGTGTCGACCTGGTCCGGCCTGCTGAACTCCGCGGGCCTGCAGCTGCCCACCGCGGTGCTGGCGGCCGCGGCCGGGCCCGTGGCGCTCGGCTTCGTGGCGCTGGGCTCGAGGGTCGTCGCGACGCCGGTCGGGCTGCTGGCCGAGGTGCTCGGCCAGCACGTGGACGGGCGCGTCGGGGTGCTGGTCCGGCGGCGGAGCCCGGGGCTCACGCGACTGGTCGCGTCGAGCGTCCTCCGGACGGGCGCGGCGGGGGTCGCCGGTGCCGGGGTCGTGGCCGCCGCCTCCCCCCTGCTCGTCGTGCCGGTGTTCGGGGCCGCCTGGGCCCCGGCCGTGCCCTACGTCCAGCTGCTCGCCGTCTCGTGCGCGGCGCAGCTCGCGGTCGTGCCGGTCGGGCGGGTGCTGACGCTGCTCGAGAGGCAGGGGCGTCAGCTCTGCTGGGACGCCGCGCGGCTCGTGGCGACGCTCGGCAGCGTCGGCGCCGCGGCGGCGCTCGGAGCGACCCCCGTGCAGACGGTGGCGGCGCTCGTCGCGGCCGGCACGGTCTCGTACGGCGCGCTGCTGCTGCTGGTGGTGACGGCCGCCCGCCGCCACGACCGTGAGGCGGAGGCGGAGGCGGAGGCGGAGGCGGAGGCGGAGGCGGTGGCGGGGGCCCGCAGCCCCGGCACCTAGGCCAGCAGCCCCGCGACGAGCACGAGGACGGGCACCGACAGCACCGTCGTCACGAGCACCGTGTCGCGGGCCACGACCACGCCGGTCTGGTAGCGCTGGGCGTACGTGAACACGTTCTGCGCGCTCGGCAGGCCGGCGAGCACCACGGCCACGAAGAGCTCGTCGCGGCTCAGGTCGAACACGAAGTCGCCGAGCAGCCAGGCGGCGACCGGCATCACCCCGAGCTTGAGCACCGTGGCGAGCACGACGTCGGGCCGCCCCTCGCGAGCCTGCAGCGGGCGTGTACCCGAGAGCGACATGCCGAACGAGAGCAGCACCACGGGCACCGCCGCCCCGCCGACGAGCAGGAACGGCTCGAGCACCGGCGCCGGGATCTCGAGGCCCGTGACCGCCACCAGTACGCCAAGGGCCGAGCCGATCAGCAGCGGGTTGGTGAGGGGCCGCACGATCGCCCGGCCGAGGCTGCTGCCCCGGTTCGTGACGGTGTCCATGACCGCGAGGACGACCGGCGTGATCACGAGCAGCTGGTACAGCAGCACGGGGGCCACGAAGGTCGCGCTGCCCAGCACGTAGGTGGCGACCGGCAGGCCGATGTTGTTGGCGTTGACGTAGGCCCCGCCCATCGTGCCGATGGTCGTCTCCGCCGCCGAGCGGTGCAGCACGAGGCGCAGGACGAGCACCGAGATCACGGCCGCCAGCAGGGAGGCGCTGGCCGACACCACGAGGAGGCGCGAGAAGAGGACGTGGACGTCGGCCTGCGAGATGGTCGAGAAGAGCAGGCAGGGCGTCAGCACGAAGAAGACGAGGCGCGAGAGCACCTGGTGGCCGGAGGGGCCGAGCAGGTCGATGCGCCCGACCACCCAGCCGGTCGCGATGACCGCGCCGATGATCGCGAACCCGATCAGCACACCGCCCATGCGTCCATCCTCGCGCAGGCGGCGGCCCTGCGACGCCGACCGGCGCCCGCGGGGCTCAGCCCGAGGGGCTCAGGCCTCAAGCCTCAGGGCTCAGGGCTCAGGGCTCAGGGCTCAGACCGAGGGGCTCAGACCGTCGGGACGGCCGCGATGCGCGACACGAGGTACCGGGCGACCTCGGCGCCCTCCTCGCCCGTGTGCCACGTGATCGCGTCGCCCTCCTTCGCGACGACGGAGAACTCGTCGCCGAGGTCGAGGCCGGACCGCTCGGCGAGGCAGGCCGCGAAGGCCCTGCCCTCGCTCTCGAGCGAGCGGAGGCCGGCCGGGGAGCTGACGATCAGCAGGGCGCCGCGCCGCAGGCCGGGCGCGAGCACCTCGGTCGCACGCCCGAGGTCGCGGGCGGCCTCGGCCACGCCGCCGACGCCCACGACGGCGACGTCGAACCCGTCGACGTCGCCCACGGGGAGGCCGGGGTCGGCGTCGACGACGACGACCTCGGCCCCGAGCACGGCGGCCCGGTCGCCCAGGGGGCGGAGCAGGTCGGAGGAGCCGGTGAGGACGAGCTTGGGCGCGTGGGCGAAGTACATGGTGAGGGACCTCTCGGGAGGGCGGCCGCTGGTGGGGCGGATGCGGGTCAGGGGGGACCGGCGCGGAGCGGGTGCCGGCGGGGACGGGCCGTGTCGACCTCTCGGCCGGGCCCGTGAACTTCTTCATCACTGACTCTACGTATGATATTCCGATTCCACAAGGTGCGCCGCACCTGCTCGACGATCGGATCCGACGTGCCCCGCGCCTCCTCGACCTCCCCTTCCTCCCCCTCCGCCTCCCGCGCCGCGCGCGGCCGGAACGACGACCGGTCGACGGTCGACCGTCGAGCCGGCGGCCGACGACGACGCCGGCTGCCCCTGGCCGTGGGCGCCGGGCTGGCGGTCGCGGCCCTGGCGGGCTGTTCGCTGCCCGGCGGCGGGGCCGAGGCCCCGTTCGACCCCGTGCGCGTGCCGCCCGCGAGCCCGACCTGGAGCTACGGCGGCGAGACCGGACCTGACCGGTGGGGCTCGCTGTCGAGCGCCTGGAGCACCTGCTCGACCGGCCTGCGCCAGTCGCCGGTCGACCTCGCCGGGGCCGTGCCGGGGGCGGGCCCGGCGACCGACGCGGCCGCCCCCTCCTTCTCGCTCGCCTGGGGCCCGGTCGAGCTCGACGTCGACGTCGACGACGACGGCCACGGGGCGCACCTCGAGACGGAGGGGGTCGCCACGGCGACCCTCGACGGCCGGGCCCACGAGCTCGTGCAGCTCCACGCACACGCGCCGTCGGAGCACGTCGTCGACGGCCGCCCGGCGTCCGGCGAGGTCCACTTCGTGCACCGGGCGGCCGACGGGTCGCTCGCCGTGGTCGGGCTGCTCGTGCAGGTCGGCGACCACTCCCCCGCCTGGGAGCCGGTCGTCGCGGCGGTGGTCGCCGAGGCGCCGCGGCCACGGGCGGCCGGACCCTCCGACGACCTCGCCTCGCGCGCCTCGGCGACCACGGAGACCGGGGCCCGCATCGACCCCCGCGGCGGCGCGCCCCGCCCCGGCGACGACCTGGACGACGATCTGGACGCCGACCTCCGCACGGACGACCTCGACGACCCCCGCGTCGACCTGGATACCCTGCTGCCCGGCACGCTCGACCACGTGCGCTACGACGGCAGCCTCACGACGCCTCCGTGCACGGAGGGCGTGAGCTGGGCGGTGCTCAGCTCGCCCGTCACGATGAGCGCCGAGCAGCTGACCGTGCTGGCCGGCGGGGGCGACACGGCCCGCCCCGTGCAGGAGCTCGGCGACCGCCTGCTCACCGGCGCGGTGCCCGTGCTCTGACACCGCGCCTCCCGCGAGGCGGCAGGATGGACGGGTGACGCGACTCCACGACCCCGCAGCCCACACGTTCGCCTCCGACAACTACGCCGGCGCGCACCCCGAGGTGCTGCAGGCGATCGTCGACGCCGCGGGCGGGCACGTCGGCTCGTACGGGGCCGACCCGTACACGCGCCGGCTCGGCGAGGTCGTCGTCGAGCAGTTCGGCGAGGGCGCGACCATCGACCCCGTGCTCACGGGCACCGGGGCGAACGTCGCGGCGCTGCAGGCGCTCGTGCCGCGCTGGGGCGCCGTCGTCTGCGCCGCCTCCGCGCACGTGTACACCGACGAGGGCGGCGCGCCCGAGCGCCTGGGCGGCCTCAAGCTGCTGACCGTGCCGACGCCCGACGGCAAGCTCACGCCCGAGCTCGTCGACCGGCAGGCCCACGGCTGGGGCGACCAGCAGCGCTCGCAGCCCCTGGCCGTCACGATCACGCAGAGCACCGAGCTCGGCACCGTCTACACGCCTGACGAGCTCCGGGCCCTCACCGACCACGCGCACTCCCTCGGCATGCGCGTGCACCTCGACGGGGCGCGCCTCGCGAACGCCGCCGCCTCGCTCGGCGTGCCGTTGCGGGCGGTCACCCGTGACGTCGGCGTCGACTCCGTCTCGCTCGGCGGCACGAAGAACGGCCTCGTGCTGGGCGAGTCGATCGTCACCTTCGCCGAGGAGTCGCGGGTCGGCCTGGCCTACCTGCGCAAGACGGACGCGCAGCTGCTGTCGAAGATGCGCTTCGTCTCGGCGCAGTTCCTCGCGATGTTCGAGGACGACCTCTGGCTGCGGTCGGCGAGCGGGGCCAACGCGCGCGCCGCGCAGCTCGCGGCCGGCCTCGCCGACGTGCCGGGCGTCACCGTGACGCAGAGCGTCGACGCCAACGCCGTCTTCGCCGTCCTGCCGGCGGCCGTCGTCGAGCCGCTGCGCGAGGCGCACCACTTCTACGACTGGGACCGCACGACGGGCGAGGTGCGGCTGATGTGCTCGTTCGACACGACCGAGGAGCACGTCGAGGCGTTCCTCGCCGACGCCCGGCGCCTGACGGCCTAGCGAGCCGGTGCACGCTCGGCACGAAATACTGGGGCGGCGCACGACGTTGTGGTGCGCGGGGCCCGACGACGCGCCTCCTCCCCTCAGCCCCTCCGAGAAAGCCGGCGCCATGTCGATCACCGAGTCCGCCCTGCCCACCACCACCCGCTCCGCCGACACGAGCGTGCCGATCGTCGCCGAGCTCGACGCGCGCTGGAGCCCCCGCTCGTTCGACCCCGAGGCGACCGTCACCGACGCGCAGCTCGACGCCCTGCTCGAGGCCGCCCGCTGGGCGCCGTCGGCGAACAACTTCCAGCCCCGCCGCTTCATCGTCGCCCGCCGCGGCAGCCACCACTTCGACACGATCGTGCACGCGCTCGTCGGCTTCAACGCCGCCTGGGCCGTCAACGCGTCGGCCCTCGTCGTCGGCATCGCCGAGACCTCGACCGTCGAGGGCGACCTGCGCTCGTACGCCGAGTACGACCTGGGCGCGGCCGTCGCGCACCTCGTCGTGCAGGCGCAGGCCGAGGGCCTGCACACCCACCAGATGGCCGGCGTCGAGTGGGAGCAGATCGTCGCCGCGTTCGACCTGGCCGAGAACCTCAAGCCGATGACGATCACCGCCGTCGGCGTCGTCGACACGGCCGACAAGCTGGCCGAGGCCCTCGCCGAGCGCGAGACCGCGCCCCGCACGCGCCTGCCGCTCAGCGAGCTGGTCATCGCCCGCAGCTAGCCGCCCGGTCGAGGTCGCCATCGAGTGGTCACGATCTGCTCCCCCGTCGCGGCGGGAGCAGCAGGTCGTGACCGCTCGGCGCCGTGGCGGGGTCAGCCCACCGTGACCCGCAGGCCGCCCTCCGCCCGGGGCTCGACGGCCAGCGGCCAGCCGTGCGCCGCCGCGACCGACGCCACGATCGCCAGCCCGAGGCCGCTGTGCCGCTCGTCGCCCGCGCCCTGGCCGCCGCCGCCGACCCCGCCGCCGACCCCGCCGCCGCCGCCGACCCGGGCAGGCCCCGTACCGCGCACGAAGGCGCGCGTGAGCGTCGCCGCCGCCGCCTCGCCCACCACCGGCCCCGTGTTCTCGACGACGAGCACGGCCCCCGGCCCGCCGTGCACGCGCACCCAGCCGCCGCCGGGCTCGTTGTACTCGACCGCGTTCGCGACCAGGTTGCGCACGAGCTGGCCGACGAGCACCTCGTCGCCCCGCACCCGTCCGAACGTGCCGCGAGCCACGATCACCTCCACCGAGGAGGCGCGGGCCCGGTCGAGCAGACCGGTCACCACCTCGTCGACCACGTCGCCCACCGCGACCTCGCGCCCGGCGTCGGCGAGCCCGCGATCGGCCGTCGCGAGCGCGAGCAGGCTCTCGAGCAGCGCCTCGCTGCGGCGGTTCGCGTCGAGCAGCTGCCGCTTCGTCCGCTCGAGCTCCGCGGGCGACGGGTCGTCGAGCCCGATCTGGATGGCTGCCCGCTGCACGGCGAGGGGCGTGCGCAGCTCGTGCGAGGCGTCGGCGACGAAGCGGCGCTGGGCCTCGAACGACGCCTCGAGGCGGTCGAGCAGGCCGTCGATGGTGTCGGCGACCCGGGCGACCTCGTCGCGCGGGCCGGCGAGCGCCACCCGCTCGTGGAGCGTGCTCGCCGTGATGCGCCGGGTCGTCTCGACGACCGCGTCGAGCGGCCGGAGCAGGCGGCGGCTGACGAACCAGCCGACGACCCCGGCCACCACGGCGGCGAGCGCGACGCCGAGGGCGGCGGCCGGCCACTGCTGGGTGACGACGACGTCACGGATCGTCGCCGCGACCGGTCGCCCGTCGGCGCCCTGGACGAGCTGCGTCGCCGCGCAGCGTCCTTCGTCGCAGGCCGCGTCGCCGAGGGCGAGCGGCGTGGCCGGCGGCCCGGACGACTCCGCGACCGCCGTCAGGCCGACCGTGATGCCGGCCGTGGTCGTCGCCGACACCAGCACCACGACGAGGGCGGCGAGCAGCGCCGACACCACGCCGAACGTGACGGCGGTGCGCAGGCCGATGCCCCAGTGACGGGGAGCGAGGGCGGCGAGCCGACCCGCGACTCCTGACCGGCCCGTCACAGGGCGTAGCCCCGGCCGGGCAGCGTGCGGACGGGGTCGGGGTCGCCGAGCTTCTTCCGCAGCTTGCTCATCGTGACGCGGACGGCGTTGGTGAAGGGGTCGACGTGGGCGTCCCACGCCTTCTCGAGCAGCTCCTCCGCGCTGACGACGCGGCCGTCGGCGCGGAGCAGCACCTCGAGCACCATGAGCTCCTTCGTCGAGAGGCCGAGGTCGAGGCCGCCCCGGGTGGCGTGGTGCCGCGAGGTGTCGAGCACGATGTCGCCCGACCGGAGCACGGGCGGCGCGGCGGGGGCGGAGCGGCGGCCGAGCGCGCGCACCCGGGCGACGAGCTCGGGGTACTCGAACGGCTTCGCGAGGTAGTCGTCGGCGCCGAGCTCGAGCCCGCGCACGCGGTCGTCGAGGCCGCCGGACGCGGTGAGCATGAGGATGCGCGTGGGGCTGCCGCGCTCGGCCACGGCCCGCGCGACGGCGTCGCCGTGCAGGCCCGGCAGGTCGCGGTCGAGCACGACGACGTCGTAGTCGTTGACGGCGAGCAGCTCGTCGGCGTCGTCGCCGCGGTAGGCCACGTCGACCGCCATCATCTG
>Ga0308160_10006638_pt1 | contig 11726 bp, 11 predicted proteins | sample PhyFR1_FD_201036 | JGI IMG/M metagenome (GOLD analysis project Ga0308160, IMG submission 201036) | Phyllosphere microbial communities from UC Gill Tract Community Farm, Albany, California, United States - DLSLF.R1 | ecosystem: Host-associated > Plants > Phyllosphere > Unclassified | place: USA... | reverse complement strand
ACGATCCCCTCGGGCGAGTACACCTTCTCGGTCGGCCGTGACTCGCGCGACCTGCCCGTCAAGGCCACCATCACCGTCTAGACGCGCGCCCATCCTTCCTCCCTCTCCTCATCGGTCGCAGGCATGCCGTACGCATGCCTGCCGTCTCTCATCTAAAAGCGCCGGCCTTCACTCCCCCGTCGCTCGGACTGTATCCTAATCGATGGTCTCTTTCCGCTTCATCCTGGCGACTCTTGATCACTATGAGAGGCGGTTGGTCTTGGGTCAAGGAAACGGAGCATCCTAGATCGTATCTGGCACCTCATTGAGCGGCTTGCGCATGAGCCAAAACTGGGCCTCGTAGATATAACGAAACATGCCCTCCTTGTTGCCCGTGTAGTCGCTCGACACTATGAGGGAAGAAGGAGGCAGAAGGGCGGGGTCAGCAAGAGCAACACACGACGGGCGAGGAAGGACGGATGAGCGGCCAAGGGCAGAAGGAGGGCGGACGGACCCTCGCGCTGCTCGACGAGCTCAAAGCCGGTCAGCCGGGCGGCCTCGAGTACTTCAGTCAGTGTCAATTCAAGCCGCGCTGCGCGTCAAAGAGAGAAAAGGATGGGAGAGAATTAGCGTCGGCCGTGAAAAGGGCCTTGGGAAGAAGAAGGAGAGCAGAGGATGTGAGAGAGGGACGGACGGTTGCCGAACCAGAGAAGCGGGCCCTCGTTGATCCACCAGCCGCCGGGGGTGAGCGAGCGGTAGATCTGATCGAGGTAGTCGAGCACGTTGTGGGCCGTGTCGATGAAGAAGAGCGTCTGCGGCGAGGGGGGAGGGTGGTTTCGGACTCAATTAGTGGAGCGTACAAGAAGGGCACGTTACTCTCAGGAGGGAGGACGCACGACGACGACGTCATGCGTCCCCTCGTCCGGAAAAAGCGTCAGGAAGTTGCCCTGATGGAGCGTCAGGTCCGTCTTGTGCGGGACGATGTCTGGAAACCCGACCGGCCGGATCATACCGTCGGGGCTCCGATGATGTGAGAGCGAGTGGATATATGGGTGGAGGACGTGCTCGTCGATAGCAGTGGTGTGTGAAAGGACGAGCGTCGAGGCGAGGCTTGCGCAAAATGGCGGTGGAGCGTCAGGCGAGAACAGGGTGGGAGTTAGACGCCGACGGGAAGGACGCACTGCATGAACCACGAGTAGTCGTTGGCGTCGACGCTGAAGCCTGAAGAGACCGATCCAGAGTCTTCGTTAGGATTCACTCGAGCAGCTGCAGCCAAGCGAGCGCGCGCAGTGATGTGCGACGCGCGAGAGAAGAGATAAAGCGCACCCCGAGCCGAGATTTCGTACGCGAGCCGACTGAGCCCTGCGCCAGGGACGAGTACCCGCCGGCCTGACCGGTCGTCATCTGCGGCAGGGTAGATTCGGTCGAGCGTTTCGAGGATGGGCGTGAAGAGCGCTTCGCGCTCGCGTAGACCCTCGGTCGACCAGTCGCGGACGAAGCTATCGGGCGGGAGAGGCGGCTTCAGGCAGTCAGCAGCGAGGCCCAAGGCATACTTCGGAGAGAGTGAAGGGGAAGGAAGAACTGCTTGATCATTTCGTGCACCCTGCCTTGATCGCCCCTGCCGCCCTTGGTCCGGCTCCAGCTCCGGCCCAGCGCGCCCGTCTCGCGCCTCGCCAGCCCGGCCAACGCCTCGAGGAACGCCGCGTTGACCTCGCCAGCCTGGCGAACGCGCTCCTGGCGTTCCGGATAGGCGAGCTCGCGGGCGAGTGCCCGTTGCCGGCCGGCGAGGTGCTTGAACGACGACCGCTTGGTCGCGAGCGACGCAGTCTGGGCTGAGCGATAGCCGACGAGCGAAGACAGCGCCAGATGGAGGTCCTCGGGCGTGCCGGTCGTTGACGACGAGGCTCCAGAGGAGCGGAGCAAGGGGACTAGCGAGAGGAGCGAGGGTGCACGAGAGAAGACCGAGTAAAGGAGCGGCGTGAGGAGGGCGATGATGGCGAGCGCGGCGAAGAGCGGGACGAGCGGCGTCGGGCCTGGGGCTGCTGCCGAGGGCGGCGGCGGCGGCAGCGGAGAGGGAGGGCAGTCGGGACACGCCAGGGTCGAGGAGGCGATGACAGTCGTTGCAGATGCTGCCGGTACGCGAGGGATGCCACGACGCATGTCGGAAAGCGGGTTGTACGAGAGGGGCGGCCGTCGGAGGGCCGACGAGGAGGAAGAGCGAGGCCGGGCCGGTCGTCTGCTGCTGCTGCTGCGCGAGACGCTCGCGTTCACGAGAGCACACGGCTGCTGAGTCAGCCAGGCGTAGCTGGGTTTACGGCCCCTTTCCTTCCGACGCCGCCGCGCGCGCGCCGCCTGTCCCGCCCGCCTCCCCCCTCGGCCGGCGTGGCCTGCCTGCCCATCGTCGTCCTTCCCCCCCTTCCCCCCTTTGGCCCCTCGCCTCGACCTCGGACCTCAGCCTCAAGCGCCCGACACCGCATTCGAAAGTCCCGTCTGGCAGTCGCTCGCTCGAGCGTACTTCGACAAAGCAGACGTCGGTGCCCACACGGCCGCCCACCCGCCTTCGCCGCCTCCCATCGCCCGCTCGAAACCCCCCCTTGCGGCCCCTTTGGTTCCCTCCTCCCATCCGTTTCCCTCCAGCCCTCCGGCCGGTCCCTCTCTTACTCTGCCCACGCCCGCTGTCTGACCGGCTCGAGCACGAACTTCTCGTCCGGTCCGCTTGCCTTCAGAGCCGCAGGTCCGCCCGCTGCCATCAACCGAACGGGAAAGGGTGCGTCCGCCCCTCCTCTGCTTTTCCTCCCCTCACTCCTCCCGGCAAGGGGAGCCGTGCGCTCCCTCGCACCTCGCCTGCCTTTCTCGCCTCACTCGCTCGATCCTCCCCTCCTGCTCTCGAGCCGAGCGAGCCGGCCGACCTCCCTTTGTCGCTCTCCGACCTTGTCGGGAGCTCGCCATGACCGGCCCATGCTGACGAGGCTTCGGTCCTCTCTCCTTTTCGTCCCCCTCCTGCTCTCGCGCGCGCCGTCCTTCCAATCGCCGGGAACAGCTCGCCCCGCCCGCCACGGCTCCAGCCCTCCGGACCTCCCTCTTTGACCGCCGCACGCGTCGTATCTCCAGCCGACGTCAGCTGAGCCTCTCCGACCGACGCCTGCTCTCGGACGACCCCGCGCGCAAGCCTCGCCGGCTTCCCCACGCGATCCCAGCCTGAAACAAGCCCCCGGCAGACCCCCCTCCCCATCTTTCGACCCCGGCCGCCCTCGTCCCATCCACCTCCGACCTCCCGGTGTCTTCTCTACATCAGCCGCCAGTGCCATGCAGCAGTCGTCCGCGCGCGAGTCGGCCGGCTCCTCGTCGGTTTCGGGCCCAGCCTCGCGTCAGGCCTCGCCTGCCCACCATCAGCAGCAGCAGGCCTTCTACCCAGCCGCCGCAGACGGCCAGCACGCACAGCACGCCGAGTCGGCCGGCTCCAGCGCGATTGCCCCGCCGCTGTCGGCTTCGAGTCCAGGCTCGCGGCCGCTGACGGTCAAGGAGAGCGAGCTCGTCAACCACCTCGGCCGGCTGCAGTTTGTGCGTCTCATCGGACGTCACGCGCTCTTCTTCTCGTCCACCTTTCACTTGGCTGACAGTTTTCCCCTCCTCTCTCACCTTCAGTTCCTCGCAACCGCGCCCTCGCAGTGGCGGCCAGGGCCGTACGGTCCCTCGCCGCTGGCAGGCGGTGCGCCCCCACCCAATGTCCCCGTCTCCGACGGTCCGCCCGGCGCCTCCTCGTCCGCGACCCCGAACGGCGCGGCAACGACGAGCAAGGCGTCCTCGGCCGAGCTCGAAGAGCTCCGGTCGATGCCCGACGGGTCCTTCCTCGCCAACCGGGCGTTCCACCTACCCATGAGCGCCCCGTGCGAGAGCATCAACCGGTTTGCGCTCCCTAACGGCGAGAGCGTCAGCTGCGTCCTCTGGTCGGGCCTCTACCACGTCACGGGCACCGACATCGGTCCGTCCCTTCTCGTTCACCTCTCGCCCGTCTCGCCCCACGACTGACATCGCCCCCCCCCCTCTCCTTTCTCTCCTCTATGCGACACGCCAGTTCGCGCCCTCGTCTTCCGGTTCGAGGCCTTCGGCCGGCCCGTCGTCAACATGAAGAAGTTTGAGGAGGGCGTCTTTTCGGACCTGCGCAACCTCAAGCCCGGGACCGACGCCTGCCTCGAGGAGCCCAAGAGCCCGTTCCTCGATCTCCTGTTCAAGCATCACTGCATCCGGACGCAGAAGAAGCAAAAGGTGTTTTACTGGTACGTCGTAGGCCTCCTTGCGATCTCGCCGTCGAGGTCAAGGTCGTTCATCGGCTGACCACGCGGGCGTCACCCTCCAGGTTCTCGGTCCCGCACGACCGCCTCTTTCTCGACGCGCTCGAGCGTGACCTCAAGCGCGAGAAGGCCGGGAGCGAGCCTCGGCCGACAACGAAAGTTGTCGGCGAGCCCGCTCAGAGCTTCACGTGCGTGCCCGCGGCCTGCTACCTCAACGCAGCCATTCCCTGGCCAGTCCTGCAACGTCTGACTCTCTGCTTCTCTCCCCGTCACGCTGCTGGCCGCCTAGGTACGACGCACGCCGGAGCCTGTACGAGCAGTTTGCCGCTAAGAAAAGCGCCGAGGGCGGCGAGGGCGCCGTCAACGACGAGGTGCGTTCCTTGCCTCTCCTCCGACAGCCGCAGCCATGAAGCTGACAGAGATGCGCCCATTCCGATTGCAGTTCAAGCGCCAGATGGGCTTCTCGTCGGCCTACAATGGTCTCTTTGCCTCGCAACAAGCGTATGGCTCTGCCGCCGGTGACACAGTCGACCAGGGCTACGGCCACGGGGGCGGATACGCGGGCCAGCAGCCTGCTCCGCTCGAGTACCACAACGGCCACGTCGCCAACGGCTCCCAGGCCCTTGTGCCACCGCCGGCCATCATGCAAGCTTACGCCGAGCAGGCGCCGCCGCCGCCCTTTGCCGACCCGAACCTCGACCCGTCGCTTCACCCGCAAACGCAGTCGGCTGAGGGGGCCTACCCGCCACCACCGCAGCACCACCCGTCGTACGGCCCGCCTCAGCCTCAGCAACCACAGGCGCCCCTCACGTCGGCGACGGCGGCCGCCTCGGCGCTCAACGTTAACCTCTTCGAGGGCAGCCCGGCGTACAAGGCCCGGATCCGCAATCCGGCGACGCGGGCGGCTACGGCTGCGAGCAAGGGCAAAGGCAAGGACGCCTCGACCGCACCGTCGGCACCTGGCTCGATGGCTCCGCCTCCGCTGGCCGCCGATGCCGCCGTCACCGCAGCCGCGCAAGAGCTGGCCGACGGCGACGAGCTCGACCGGCGGATAGAGCGCGGCGGGAGCGAAGGCGTCGAGACGCCCTCGAGCCTGATGCTCAGCATGATCGGCGGCGGCGCTCAGCACCGGAACTCGGCGCGGCTCGGCGGCCTGCCGATGTCGACGGCAACGACGAGCAGCAGCCCGGTGCCTAAGCCATCGACGACGCCCCCCAAAGCCCAGGTCCTCCCGCCCGGCGCCGAGCGCGCCCGCGTGACGCGCGGCCGGAAGCGGGCGCGGAGCCCGGCGGCCAACGCGACGGCCTCGACCTCGCGCGGTGCGACGGCGACGGCCACGCCGATCGCGACGCTGTCCAAGACGATCCAGTACCAGCCCGGCCAGCCGATCCTCGGCGCCGATGGCCTGCCGCTGCCGATGATCTCGGGCCCGACGACCATCATCAACGGCCGGGCCGTCCCCGCGACGACGCGCGGCCGGCTCTCGCTCACCCAGCAGGCCCAGTCGGTCATCGCGCCCATCCTCGACCCTCAGACCAAGGCGCCCATCATCCCCGTCATCTCGCACAAGGTCGCACCGACGCCTCCCTCGCATCCAGGTGGGGTCCGGACATTTGCTTGCCCGCTCTTCACGTGCGGCAAGCACTTTAAACGGCTCGAGCATCTCAAGCGCCACGTTCGGACGCATACGATGGAGAAGCCGTACGAGTGCGGCCGGTGCTCGAAGAAGTTCTCGCGGAGCGACAACCTCACCCAGCACATCAAGACGCACGAGCGCGTCGACCGGGGCGAGGGGCCCGGCCGTAAGGGCGAGGACGGCAGCGAGGGCGAGGGCGAGGGCGAGAGCGTCAAGCCGGTTAAGGCTAAGCGGTCGAGCCAGACCGCACGCAGGGCGGGCAAGTCGGCGCCTGGCGTCACCGCAAGCAAGGCCAATGCTAGCGGCGCTGCGAGCCGGAAGCGCCGGCGCGCGAGCGAGGTAACCGAGGACAGCCTTGGCGTCGGCTCCGAGGACGACGAAGGTGGCAGCGCGGCCAGTGGCGTTGCCGGTGGTGGTGGAGGCGGCTCGGACGACGATGGCTCGGGCAGCGAGAGCGGCAGCGGCAGCGAGGACGAGAGCGAGCCCTCGGAGCGCGGCGGCGGCGCACCGAGTGGCGGCCGGCAGTCGAGCCAAGCGGGCGTCCCCGTCCTCGACCGCTTTGGCCGCTACCCGCCGCCCGAAGCCTACGGCGGCTACCACGTCGTCAACGGCCGCAAGGCCTACTACCCGATCCCGCCGTCGGCCCAGGGCGGCTACGCCGTCCAGTACGCTGGCGGGCACGTCGTCGGCCAGCCGGGCTACCCTCTGCCGCACGGCATGGTGCCCTATCCTCCGGCCATCGCATACGGCCAGCCTTACCCGTATCCTCCGCCTCACGATGGCTACTACTATGCTCCACCGCCACCGCCGGCCGGCCAGCCTTACCACCCGCCGCCGCCGCCTCCGCCCCCGGCGGCACAGCAGGCCGACTACGCTCCTCGGCCGCTCTACCCAGAGCCGGCGCCGCTCGCCCTGCAGACGCTCACTTTCTCGCAGCCGCCACCGTCGACATCCGCCTCCGAGGCTCCGTCGACCCCAACCACTGCGGCGGCCGCGCCGTTCGCCAAGAGCCCAGGGACGACGACCGCCGGCGTCCCATTCAGCAGTGGCGGCGCGATGCCCTCGTCGACATTCATCCCGCCCCCTCCAGGCTTCTCGGGCTCGAGCCGGTACCGTCAGGCAGCGGCGGCGGCCAACGCCCGTGCCGAGTCCCCTTCGACCAGTGCACGCGCCACCGCCGCCGCTGCGACCGAGCCTGCAGCATCGGGTAGTGGTTCCGAGCCCCCCGCTGCGGCGGGCGAGGGCGAGGGCAGCGGCCAGTCGACCCCGGCAACGTCGGCGCTCGTCTCGCGCTCGCTCTCCAAGGGCGTGGAGCAGCTCGAGCTCCAAACTGACGCGGCGGGCACGTCGGCGGGAGCGAGCCCAGACGAGTCGGGCGCGATGGAGGTCGAAGAGACGCTCTGAGCCAGGCGAGACGTCGCCCCGTCATCACTTATGGTCGACCCTCACGGAAGGCGTCGCAACATACGTCATGCGATAGCCTCTTCGGCCCCCTCGTTCTGCTTCTGCTCGACTCTTCACGCAAACGCGCCTCCCGCCAGGGGCCTCCATGGACATTCCCTTTCACTCGCCTTCGTCCCCCTTCGTTTCACTCCGTTGTGCATCCTGTCCCTTCTCTTTGCGATCAACCCTCTGAGCGGCCATCGCCAGTCCCTTCTTGTCGCAACCGAGTCGGGCGATACATCCTTCTGTCTTCATAGTGTCAGATACAGCGCAAACGGGATTGCTACATGTCGGGAGGGCTAAGTCTGGAAGCGGCCGCTCCTTCTCACGAAGTTGGCGCGGCCTGCTCCTCGCCGATGACGATGCCGTCCTTTCCCTTCTCAACGGCACCCGACTGCTCGGCCTCGCGAATCTCGTCGGCGACGGCGTCCTCGACGACGGCCGCCTGCTTGGCCTCGGCCGGCGCCTTGACGTCGGGGTTAGCCTGAAGGATGGCCGAGCGGACAGCCGAAATGACGTTGTCATAGATCGGGCTCGACGTGGCGATGACGCCCTGCAAGAGTGCAAGGTCGATCGGCGTTAGTTCCGCTCCACTTCCCCAGTCGAATGGTGAAAGGTAGATTGGACGCACGTCGTTACTCTTGAGCGTGCGGCCGACTCCAAAGTCGAGCTCGCGGCCCCAGCAGTCGCCAACCTTGCCGCCGGCCTCCTTGACGAGGACGTAGCCCGAGGCGTGGTCCCAGACCTTCTCCTGGTAGGCCTTGCCGCCCGAGTACTTGGTCGGCACCCGGAGGTACATCTCGCCGTCGCCCCGGGCGAGCGCGCCGTACTTGGCCTGCGAGTCCATCCGGAGGTGCTCGCCAATCTCGATCGAGGACGAGATGGCCTCGTTGATGGCGTGAGACGAGTGCGAGGCCTCGACCGACTCGAGGATCGCATGCGGGCCGGCCGTCGACGAGTGAGGCAGGTTGATCGGGATGAACGGGTTGCTCGTGCCCGAGTTCTCGGTCGCCTCGGGCGAGAGGTCGAGCGGGAGCGTCAGCGACCGCTGGAACGCGCCGGCGCCGGCAGTCGCGAGGAAGAAGGAGCCCTTGGACGTCGGCGCCTTGAGCGAGGGGAAAGGCAGGTTCGGGCAGGCGAGCAGGCCGAGGACGGGGACGCCCTGCGAGATGAGCGTCAGGCAGACGGCGTACTGCTCGCCGCGGAGGAAGCCTAGAGCAAGCGAGAGAGGAACAACAGTCAGCAGCGAGCACCTCCTAGGCGGAGAGCAAGGCGCGACGGACCGAGCGTGCCGTCGATCGGGTCGCACGTCCACCAGCGGCCGTTGCTGCCGCCCTCGCTGTTGCCGCGGTCGATGGCCTCGAGCACCTGGTCCTCGGTCAGGGTGTCGAGCTTGCTGCCGACGTCGCCGCCCTCGAGCGCAAGCGCCTCGTTGACGAGGTCGACGATCGTCGACCGCATCGAGGTCGCCTGCTCGGCCGAGGACCGGAGCGAGGTCGTGTCCTCCTCGCCGATCAGAGGGTCAGAAGGGAACTTGAGGTTGAGGAGGTGCGAAAGCAGCGCCTGCGAGGCGTAGTCGGCGACTGCGGCGGGCCAAGTCAGGGGCGAAGGCCGGTCAGCCGCTGGCGTCGTGTGTCCGAGTCGAGACGGAGCTAAGCTCGACGGACCGGTGACAGGGCTCTTGTCGACCTTGGTCTCGGTGTCCTGCTGCTTGAGCGAGCTCTGGACCTTGTGCGTGATGAACGAGGCCCGGATGACGGCCTGGACGGCGAGGCGGGCCTCGTCGGCGTACTCGGTCGAGGTCGGGATGACGAGCGAGGACGACATGCTGGTGGCGGCTGAGCGGCGGAGGGTCGGTGGGCTGGTGAGGAGGCTGAGCGAGGACGAGAGGAGACGAGTCGAGGCAAGCGGAAGCATGCAAGAGAGGTTGGTGTCGGCTGGGCTGAAAGCTCCGAGCTGCTGGGTTTCCATCTCGGCGAGCGGCAGCAGAGCGCAGCCCTTCGGAGGCGCTTCCGAAAACTGCCCTGGGGCATGACGTGCGCGCGAGAGCACTTGGCAGCAGCAGCGGCAGCATGAAGGGCTTCATTGATGCGTTTTCTTTTCTTGCGCGTTTCAACGCTTTGCGTGCAAAGTACGAAGACAGGAGAGGGCAGAGGGGGGTACATGGGGGGAGAATTAGACTGGCCCAGCGCCAGCCAGGGGCCGCTCGCTCATCGAGCCCCGCATTTACGGCGGCAAGACCGAGGCGGCAGCACGCCTGGATCGCGCAGGCCAGCTCATCACCAACTTCCCCTTCCGCTCGCGATGACCGTCTCTCGTTTAGTAGTCCTTCTTCTGCTCGGGGAAGAGAGGCACAAAGCGGGATCAGCTAACGCTTGCGAGTTGCCGAGCGAGCGAGGGCGACGCACCTTCTCGTCCATCGAGAGGCCGCCGGGGCCGGTCGTGACGAGCAGGAGGAGGCCGCCGACGATCGAGAGCGTCTGGAAAAAGTCGAAGCGGAGGTAGTCCTTCTGGGGGTGGTTGGGGTGGACGCTCCACCAGTTGTTGATGAGGATGTTGGAGATCGAGAGGAGGAGGACAAGGAAGGTCGCAGAGTACTTTGCCTTGAAGCCGACGACGACCATGATGCAGGCGCCGAGGCCGACGAGCGACACGAGGACCCGGGCAAACGACCACTGGCCCTGGAAGACGAAGCCGATGAAGAGGAAGATGAGGAGGACGCGGCCGGCGAGCTGGAAGCTGGTGGGCGATCGGCACAAGGAGCGCACTTTGGTCAATCGGCGGATCGGCAGAGGGTCCAGTCAAGGGGGGCGGACGCACTACTTCTTGCGGTCGGTCTCGCTCAGGCTGGGGAGGCCGGCCCAGAGCTGCTTCTTGGCGCCCAGGCTGTCGGAGAGGACCATGAGGAGGCCGCCGATGACCGAGAGGTTGCGGAGGAAGAACGAGAGGTCGAAGATGAGACCGTAACCGAGGGCCTGGCCGACGACGACGCCGAGCAGCCCGCCGACGGCCTGAGTCGGGTACTTGCGCTGGATGACGAGGATCGAGCAGGTCGTCATGACCTGTTCGGCAGAAGGCGAGTCGACGAAGCGGGGCGTCAGCGAGACGGTCGAGACATGCAGCGCCCAGATGACGAGAGGTTTAGAGGGAGACGCACGATGACATTGATGGTGAGGAAGAGGTGCGAGATACCCCAGGGGAAGCGCCGCTGGCTGCAGGGAGGACAGCCGCACGTGAGACCGCCAGCTCATCAGCCGGCTGGAGCGGGGACGGGCGAGCAAGCACGAGAGGACGCACGTCTGCAGGTACCAGAGCTGGTCGCTGAACTGAGTGAAGATGCGGAGCGCATCCTCGAGGAAGGTGGCGACGATGAGGAATCTGGCGAAGCGGAGCCGAGCAGATGGTAGGAGGAGGTCGTCCGAGTCGGAGGCCGGAGGCGAGAGAGAGCGCGCGCGCGGGGGGAGGGAAAGGAGGTCGAGACGGTCAGCCCTCCTGTCCAGAGCTCGACAGGAGCTCGACATAACAGACAAGGCCGCCTTCTGCTCCAGCTGCAACCAAGGCCCGCCGAGCTTCCCTCCCGCCGAGCGAAGTAGCCAGAGCCGTATTCGGTCCGTGACGGTGGCGTCTCACGGCCAGGCCAGCGCGCGACGTCACGGGCGGCCATCTCCCCGCGCGAGACGGGAAGCCCGAAGAGGAGGGTCGGGCCAAGTAACGGCAGACGGCAGACTGACCTCGAGAGGGCCGGCAGGTAGGGCTTGATCGGGTGCGTCAGGTTCTCAATGGCGTCCTCGACCTTTGAGGTGACCTTCTTGACACCCTCGAGCTGCGACTCGTCCATGCCGAGCGTCGTCGCGAGACCCTGCATCGTCGACTGCTGCCGGCGGTGGCCCCCGCCTCCAGACATGGGCACCGACGGCTGGTACGACGGCTGGGGTGCCGACTGGGCCGGGCGGTTGATGTTGATGCGCGAGGTCATGAGCGGCGGGCGAAGAGAGAGGAGAGGGAGAAAACAGGCGGGCAAGAATGAGGAGAGGAGATGATCGTCTGAGGGCGGGCGCTGCTGGCACGGCCGCGCAAAGAGCGAGCGGCCGATCCGGCTCAGAGTCTCGTCCCTTCTCGCGCTAGCGGCCGCCGCCGGTCTCAGCCCACACGACGACCCGCACCGCACGCAACGCACGACCTTCTCCGCATCCGACTGGCTCACGCTCTCGCTGCACCATGTCGGCCCCGTCGCCCGCCCACGACTCCTCGCCCTCGCTCTCGAGGCACGCCCTCTTCGGCGGCGGCCTCTCGGCCGAGCTGCCGTCGAACCTCATCGACGCCAGGTGCGTCATCCCGGCCGCGGCTGCCAAAAGGGGGGGGGGGGAGGTCCGGTC
>Ga0308160_10006637_pt1 | contig 11726 bp, 9 predicted proteins | sample PhyFR1_FD_201036 | JGI IMG/M metagenome (GOLD analysis project Ga0308160, IMG submission 201036) | Phyllosphere microbial communities from UC Gill Tract Community Farm, Albany, California, United States - DLSLF.R1 | ecosystem: Host-associated > Plants > Phyllosphere > Unclassified | place: USA... | reverse complement strand
CCTTGACGACCTTCGATAGTGGCCATCCAATTTCGGGTAAAGGCGATATGCTCGACAGCAACAGGAATGATTTCCTTATCGTCTCGCCTGGCCACACGATTGGATGGTGCGACCTCGAGGTCGTACGCTACAGATGATGAAGAAGCGTCGATGAATTGGAGGGTGGAAGGGTGGGAAGAGGGAACGACCAGATAGTCGGCATTGGGTTGAATGACGAGTGGATAAGGCGATGAAGTGGTCGGGCGTAAAGGGTCAAGCTTGACTCCTTGACCGACTTGTGATACATGTCCGGAGCTGCCACCGACTTTGTACACACTCCCATCCGAGAAACCCATCCACCATTCCTCCTCATCACCACGCGAAGCATGCTTGACAGCGAGGGAGACAATAGGTCGACCACCTAGACGTGGTACGTATTCACGTTTACCGGAAGCGAGATGCCATTGAACAAGAACACTCTCTTCACCGACCGAAAGAAGTTGAGCACCAGAAGGGGTAAAGGCGATAGCGGCAACGGCATGGGCGTGCCAATGAAGTGAGGTGGTCGGTAGACGTTTATCCTTCTTGCCGTCCAACTCGGGTCCCTCGGCATCGATCTGGCGGAAGGCATCTTGTAGACCATGCCATAACCGTATAACACCCTTGACATCACCCGTCGCAAACCATTCTTCTTTCCCATTAGGCGAGAAAGCGCCACATGTGAAAATTTGATCAGATACAAATTTGACACTTGCAGGTTTGGATTTCGTATCTTTCGATAGTCGATAGGCGTAAGCCTTGTTGGCAGCGAGCGCAACAAGGTAGGTGGAGGAAGGGGAGATGAGGAGTGAAGTGGGTGCTGCTGATAATTTACCCATTTTGACTTGTCGTCCAGCGAGATCGATTCGGTAGATGGCTTGTTGACGACCGGTGCTGTTCTTCTTGGCTGAAGGAGCATCGGTAGTACAGAGGATGTACCACTTGTCGAGTCGACCGGAGACCATCTGCAAGACAGGTCCGGGGAGGGTGATGGTCTTGATATGACGGCCTTCGACCCAGTCCCATATACGTATCGTACCGTCTGATGAGGAGGTGATGAGATGGAGTGGGTTGGAGGGGTGTAGCATCATCGCAGTGATGGGTTTGCGATGAGCAGGGATGGTGGAGAGTCGTTTCGTCGAGTAGACTTGGACAGAGCCTCCAGCCGCCATAAAGTAAAATCTGCCGATCAGCATGGGATTTTTTAAGCTGGTGGGAGGATAACTTACCGACCATCTCGAGACCAGACAGGAGGCACACTACTTATCTCGTTCTGAGCAATGGGGACATACTCCCACTCTGGCTGAGCTGAAAGTTTCGATGGACCAGCATCGGGTGAAGAAGGGAGTGGAACATCTTGTGGACGTGGTTTAGGTCTGGGCAGGGCTTTGGGTAAAGCCTTCTCTTTACCTTTGACCCTTCTCCTATGTTTTTCCACTGAATGATGTTCCATAGTAATATGGACAACAGAGAAAGATAGGGGGAGGATAGATGCAGATGGGATGGACGTGAAATTTTGGCAAGGGGGGAGTGTTAAAGGGGAGTAGTAATTAAATCCAATTTCGGGGTAAGACTAATCAAAGAGAAGCTGGAATCGTTTTTGTCCTTTTCGCACCTATACATACTATGGAATTCACTCTACCAACCGTAAGGGATAACCAAGACGGGTCATGGGGACCTAGCACAAGCACCGTCCCTGCCCAGTTCAAGGAGTGAGTCCTAGGTCTGTGACTTGGACTGATTGCCAGCATCCCATACGCGCCTTTTCAAAAGTCGGATAAAATCCACCGAATCGCAGACTGGCATGATCCCGCTCTCGACCCATCTGGCAGAACTCGAACTGGACACTCTGGACGTACAAGAGCGGCATACGGAGCTGGAGAAGCCAACATCTTTGGATATGTACATGAAGAGGATGAAAAGAGTTTCTCTTTGGTAGACAGTGGGAAACCCGCTGCCAAGGCCAAGAACTCGCTCAGACCACTTGGAGGACGAGGAAGAGGTGGAGCTAGGGGAGGTGCCGGTGGACGAGGAGCTCCTGGAGGACGAGGTGGCGCTCGAGGCGGATTCGGTGCTCGACGAGGTGGACGATACGACAGGCAGGTGAGTCGATTTCCTGTGCAAGCGAGAGACCTAGGCTAACATCACCCAGCCCCAGCGTATCCGAGACTCGTCTGTCACCGTTACACCAGAATGGACCATGCTCGAGGAGATCGAGTTTGGCCGTCTGGGTAAACTCAACTTATCTGTCCAAGAGCCAGAAGAGCTCGAATCCCACGGTACCCTACAAGGATATGACAAGACTTTCGACCGAATCAACACCCGTACCGAACGACCACTCGAGATCATTGACCGAGCATGGTACAACCAAACCACCTCTGACGATCCCATCATCGCTCAGCTCGCTCAAAAAGATGCCGCTCAGGTTTTCGCTACCGACGCTATCCTCGCTGTTTTGATGTGTACCACCCGATCTGTCAACTCTTGGGATATCATTCTCGAGCGACGTGGTAACCAGCTTTTCCTCGACAAGAGAGATTCCGGACCATTCGACTACGTTACTGTGCATGAAAACGCATCCGACCCACCTGCCGATTCGGATGACCCAAACAATGTCAACTCGGCTTCTTCCCTTTCCCTCGAGGCCACCTACATTACCCGAAACTTCTCTTCTCAGGCTATCGATCCCAAATCAAAATCCTTCACCCCAAACCCCAACCCTTTCTACTCGGAAGACGAGCCATCGCCCGTCGCTTCATGTCTTTACCGATACCGAAAATTCGATCTTTCCATCGGAGAAGAAGACAAGCTTGACCTTGTTGTCCGAACCGAGGTCGACGCTTACCAGGGAAAGAAGAGCTCGCTCGTTACCGTCAAGGCATTGAATGAGTTTGACCCCCGAGCATCAGGAGGTGGAAAGGCATTGGACTGGAGGAAATACCTCGACACGCAAAAGGGTGCTATCGTCGCTTCGGAAATGAAGAACAACTCTGCCAAACTCGCTCGATGGGCTGTGCAGTCTGTTCTCGCCGGTGCCGAGACCATGAAGATGGGGTGAGTCTACTATTATAGGAGGAAATCTGTACTAACCTACAGATACATCTCCCGAGCTGCACCCAGGGATACCACCCACCACGTCATTGTCGGCGTCCAGAACTACAAGCCCAGAGACTTTGCTGCTCAGATGAACGTCTCACTCACCAACGGTTGGGGTATCGTCCGAACTATCGCCGATCTCATGCTCAAGCAGCCCGAGGGTAAATACGTCCTTGTCAAGGACCCAAACAACGTAAGTCCTCAGTGTTCGCGAATTAGGCCAGAACTGATGTCATTAGTCTATCATCCGATTGTATAGTGTTCCCGAAAACGCATTTGATGCTGAGGAAGAGGAAGATGAGGAGTAGATTGTAGACATTGGAGATGCCCCTATGCACTACATGACTTGATAGCTTTCTGTTCTCCATGCACGTCTTCTCGGTGGGGTAATCTTAAACCAACTTTACGCGACGCGTCTTGATTTTCTGGATTTCATCTTTTGCATCTGCTATTGCTACATTCCTCATCATGTTGATCGCCATAGTGGGAACACCATCAGCAGGCAAGCGTACAGTCCTGCAATACCTCATTGAGAAGCATGGCTTTACGGAAATCGGGCTGGAACACCCAGCAGATCCAATGGACGGGTCAAAACTGGTACGTCCACCCAAAATCTCGATTAATGGATTCAGCTCGAACCACCAATGAACAACTTATCCCTGTCATCTACTCCTGCTACCGTGAGTTTGCTTGCACTCTCGTAGCTGATATCAGTCACCAGCCGAGAACCAAATCACCAAGCATACCTCCGTAGCGAACCTGCTAGATTTCGCAACTCGAAACTGGCTTCAACACCACGTCACGACCGACCTAAGAACATACGAGGAACTGGAACCATTCTTAAAACGTCCTTTCTTCCTGATAATCTCGGTCGATGGACCACTACGTACCCGCTACCAGCGAGAGAAGGAGTAAGCTACGTGTTTCTGCATGCCACCACGAGCTGATAGGTAGACGCAATGGTGTCTCGCTGGACGATTTTGTCGAGATTCACGATAAGCTACATTATGGTTCTTCCACCCCTTCCTCCTCCTCTTCGGTTGGTGGCTCTAGTGCCATGACAGACTTTTCGCGGGTGATGAGTCTAGCAACTGTCAAGGTCGACAATTGCTTTGCGTCGGTCGAGGCTTTATGGACATATCTGGGAACACTGAATTTACTGGATGAGGAGAGATTACGTCCGGGATGGGACACCTACTTTATGGTAAGCTATATGTCATCTTCAGACGACTCAAGCTGATGACAGACGCTGGCATCTCTAGCATCACACCGGTCAAACTGTATGAAGCGACGAGTTGGAGCTCTGCTAGTCCGCTCAAAACGGATCCTTTCGACTGGATATAATGGGACACCAAGAGGAACGAGGAACTGCAACCATGGAGGGTGTAGGCGTTGTAATGGATCAGCACGAGGTGGTGAATCTTGTGAGCTTCTGGTACCTCTGCAGCAGAAGGTCAAGCTGACAAGAAGTGGACGAATGTCTATGTCTTCATGCGGAAGAGAATGCCCTCCTAGAAGCGGGTCGGGAACGTATAGGAGAAGACTCGGTAATCTACTGCAATACGTACATACCCGTTCTGTCTCAATGGTGGTGAGCTGATGGTTAGATGCCCTTGCTTGAGGTGTAGTGTCAAGATCGTTCAGTGTGGGGTCAGGGAGGTGGTGTACAATCAGAGTTATAGTATGGATGAGGCTAGTGCGATGGTGTTGAAGGAGGGTGGGGTCATATTGCGGCAACTTCATATGCCTTGAGAGCTTGAGAGAATGTAGAGTACGTATTCGCGACCTGAGAAGGGCGTCACTCACTTTCACTGATCGTGGTCCCGAGTGTTGTGCAATTCGGCACGCCGAAGTCATCTTCAAATATTTTGAGAGCTGGCAGGTCAATCACTGGGTTTGCAAAACAACACTCTTGTTGACTGAATCCGGTATCGAATGCTTGGCAACCCGATCATGCGGAGACATGTGCTGCGATCGATGTATTTGAAATGGTATAATGTGTACAAAGTCGTGGTACAAGCTGACACTGAACAACTTTTGCTAATCCCGCCCATGTATACTCTCACAGGTAAATAATACCCCTGGTAGCGAATCATCGTCGGCGATGATATCCTCCCACTGCTCTTCGATACCCAGTCCACACGCCGTACAAGGTGGCGCCTCTTCCCGATTTTTCAGCAATACTCGTCCCTTCCACCATTTTGGCAAAGCCTCATCGAGGAGACTCTGGATGCGCATTAGGGAGGTAGCCGGTCGAGAAGCTCGGGCTATCGCGGTGTTGTCTTCGGCTCGATTGCCTAGTACCGGATCGACATATCGAATATAATCGTAGATCTCCAACTTGGTGCCATCGAGATCAAGAGGATATTTTGAGGCCTCGGCGGAAGAGAGGTTCTTGGCTTGAACGGAAGAGATGCAATGGACCAATGTATGAATACGTTGAGCTTCCTCTACTGGATCCCACTCGCCCGTTGGCCCATTCTCCACTACAAACAAAGAGGTGTAGTAGTAGCGGTAGGTGGCGCCCCATATCATCGGACCCATTTCCACTGTACATGGACATCGAGGGCTGGAGATAGTCGGATGGTAAGAGAATACCGCAACTGGGGTCGAAGGTTTGTATACGGCAAAGTCGAAGACATACGGTCCCAGTCGAGTCGATTGACAGACATGTTGGACAGTAGCTACGTCTATCAAAAGCCGTGGTATGCTCTCGAGACCGTTCTTCTTGGCGGAATATTCCATGAGGGCATGATAGATAGGGCCCCTCGGCATTCCCCACGTGATGTTTGGCATATCGCCCAGACATACAGTGCGTAGTCGCGGGAAGACCTTGTATTGTTTCAACATCCGGAGAAGCATGTTACCGGCGCCGTTGGTGATACGACACTCGTCCATGGCGCTAAAGTCGGTCGCACCGTTGCTGCACTTGGCTGGCGGAGGGGGGCCTTCGATCAAGTCCCATGGGTTACACCAGTCGTGCAGTAGATCGTGATATGATGGTTCGGTCAGATAGACTCCGCTGTATAGGTGTAATCTTTCGATCTTGTTGATGAGTTTGTTGTGATTGTGTAGACCGATGATGAACGACCAGAGGTTTCCCATGAAGCAGTTCGCGTATAACCTGGGACCGCAGATATCGTAAAGCATCTACAATATCAGCTATCGAACGTGGAGGGACAAGTCGGAAATCAATTACCTTACTAGCCTTGGCCATGTTCAACAAGTCGGCTTGGGCCTTGATGATTTCTCGCTGGCTTGATTCGAGATGGGGCGAAGTATGGACGGGAACGAGGTGGTCTGCTATACAGCTGTAGATGTCGGGTTTGAGCTGAGGGATCATCTTTGAGGTTTTGGAATTTGGGTTTGGGTAAGGTAAAGTGAAGAAGAAAGAGGAGTACAAATCGCAAACAAAAGATTGGGGAAGGGCGTCGTCAAGTAAGGCTCCTCTAGACAGGGCAGGGCGGTTGTTTGTGTGCGCCCAAAGGATGCTGCATGAAATACGTAGATGAATTTTGCCACCCAGTTTGTGTTGATCAGACGGCGACCACTGACCTCAAATGCATTACACTGCATGCATAACTTAGATACATGGACAGCTGAGCTACATATTACATCCTAGGGGGAGACACTACATACAGGGCATGTGATGGTGTCATCCTCTGGGTCTCCCATTGACGTCTTGATCTTGTCCTTCCACTCGTCCATCAGGTCCAATCCGCAAGCGGTACACGGTGGAGCTTCCTCCCTGTTCTTCAACAACACTTTACCTTTCCATCGGGGGGGTAGAGCTTTGTCGAGCTCTTCCTGAATATCGTCAAGTGGCTGGGCGGGTCGACAAGCGCGGTGAGAGTATCCTCGAACGATGATGAATGGATCGCGATCTTCTTCAGTGCCCTCCACCAGTCGAATATAGTCATACAACTCGATAATAGTGTTGTCGAGAGAGACAGTATCGATCCCGACACTCCCCGAATGCGTCATGTTGGACGTCAAGACGACGGTCTTCCTGAATTTGAAGGTCTCGATGAGCACTCCGAGCAGCTCCTGTCGTTCCCTGGGCCACCTGGACCAAACTTTCATACCGTCGTCGTTGACCGTGAATGAGGCGGCGTAATAGTATCGATTGATGGCACCAATGACAATGGGTGTAGCTTCTTGAGCGAGAACATGAGTGTGATCGGGAGCTCGGAGGTGATAGGTGAATACCTTGAGTGGCGTCAAAGGCTGGAAGAGCATCGGCGAGAGAGCGAGCGGGCCATACTCCACAAATTGGCAGAAGTGGTCGACCGATTCCAATCCCAAAAGGATTTGTGGTATACCTTTGGCGTTATCGATTCCAAAGCAATCGATCATCTCCTTTTCCATCACTTGTCCTTTCGATGATGACCAGCCTAAATCTCCATAGCCTCCAAGCGAGACACTTCTAAGTTTCTTGAGCGGTCCCTCAGCCCTGGCGATTGCATGTCTGATGTGAATACCGACGTGTGAGCACTGTTCGACTTCCTCGCAAGCGGCGAATGTTGTAGTGTGACCTCTTGGTGGGCCCAAGCCTGACCAGAGATCTCGTAACAAGAAGTCGGTGTATGTCGGCTCCTCGGAATACTCTCCGCTGTAAAGGTGAAGGTGTCGAATGTTGTCGATCATAGGATTTCCGGATTCGAATCCTGTCAATAGGGATGACAAATTGCCGATAGAACACCTGGCGTATAATTCTGGAGCAAAGATATCATACAATAGCTACCATTAGCAAGGAGACTACAAGTGCCGAGAGACTTGACTCACTTTGGACGACTTCATCATATTCAACATATCCTGTTGGCAGAGCTTGATCGTCTTCTGAGCGGCATCGTGATGAGGAACGACATGGGATGGAGTGGAGAGGTGCTTGGCGATACATCGATAAATGTCAGGCTTGAGCTGAGGGATCATCTTGGGTGGTAACGGTTAGAAGAGTTGATGATTGAAAGACGGCTGACGAGAGATTCGAGATGTCGTGGATCTGTCAACAATCAGCTTGAAGGCGTTGCCAGGATACCATAGGCTTTGACTTGTTGCAGGCACCAGCGTCCGAGCTTTTCAGGGGATAGAGGCGCATCGAGGCGCTGTATGTGTGTTTTCGGAAGTAAAGGATGGTGAAGGCCAGTCGACCTGTATGTGAGCGGATCCCGATTCCAGTTCCGTGATGCTCGCGATGTTAGTAGCTGTGACGATATCGTGTACATGGCATAAGTAGATGGTAGATGTATCTGACGATGAGTAGCAAGTGGTTCACTATATCTAGGACATCCCGCAGTGACCACAGATTGTCCCAACAACAAATCCTTTTTTCGTCCTCTCGGTGCCTAGTTCCCATTCTTTCATCAAATCCAGACCACATGCCGAGCAAGGTGGTGCGTCTTCTCGATTCTTGAGTACGATTCTTCCTTTCCATTTTCGAGGTAGAGCTTTATCTAGCTCTTTTTGAAAGAACGACAGAGATTGAGAGGGTCGACAAGCTCGGGGGCAATACCCGAGGGTTCGCCAAAATGGAGGAAAGGGGTCATCGTCCGCTAAGGAGACGACTCGGATGTAGTCGTAGAATTCGAGTCGAGTGCCAGTAAAAGAGACTTGTTCCTCATTGACTGGCTTGGGCTCTTTACGATACTCGACCATACAGACGTTCTCTCGTATCTCAAGCGGATACAAGATAGGACCTAGAAGACCTTTGACCGATCCGGAATCCAGAGACTCGCCTTCGATGACGGTGAATGGTGATCCGAAGTAGTATCGATTGATACAACCGATGACGATGGGTGGCATCACCATGGGGCAGTAACACATGGGCATAATCGGTCGAGGATGATGTGTGAAGATTGTCGGAGGCGATGAGCATTTGAGAGCGAGTGGAATAAGAGCGAGAGGTCCGTATACATCGGATTGGCAGTAGTGTTGAACACTTGGTAGATCAATCAGGATTTGGGGTAGAAGTCTAGCCATCTCGTGTCCAGCGGTGTTGAAATACTCGGCATCGTTGATTCTGACCATCTCGCCTACCCAGGCAGGCTTAGCAGCGTCGCCCATGATGATGGTGCGGACTTTGTCGAGCCGGCTGACGCCATCCAATCGAGCATCAAGGATATCGGTAGCATTCTCCGCACATTGCTTGCCGGTCTCGAAAACCGTCCACAAGCTTGGTCCCAATTCGTCGATGCCTTCTTCGACTTCCAGAACGAACCAGAAGTCATCGACCAATAGTTGGGAGTAGGTCGGTTCTTCTCGCTTTCCATGTCGAATCTGGAGTCTTTGTAGGTTGATGTGAGGGCCATATCGTTTCAGTCCGGCGAGGAAGGCTGTCAATTCGCCAGTAGAGATGATTGCATTCTTCTCGAGAGAGGCGATCCTCTTTCTCATCTGCTGGTCAGCTCAAAGGCAGACTGATATGGGAGAAGTTGTACGTACTTGTACGCTGTTCATGATGCAATCGTGGTCGGTGATCCTTGTCGGCGTTGGAAGTAAACGGCTTGATTGATCACTCTTCAATTTGTTGGGAGAGGCAGTATGAGTGGTAGTGAGATGAACGACGGACAAGGCTGACGAGAGTCTGGTGAGACTCAGGGGTCAGGGTCGTTGTCAAGCACCATCGTCAAAGGTAGCCATGATAGAAGCCCTGTACAGGTACAGATACAGCGTTCAAAGGCATGCTGATGTGTGCCTAAAGGATGGGGAAATAGATCTGATTACATCAGCTCGTGCCCCTCGTTAAGTCTACTTACGATCTCGAGCCACCATGGTCCGCCCGGTACATATGACACTAAATCAGTACGTATTAAGACATCGAGTCATCCCCATCGGAAGCCTGTCAGTGAGCCTCGACAGCTCGAAGAATTCAGTCATATGATATCAGTATTCGATAGCATGATTGCATTCCTCTGACATTTCTACCGACATCGTCCATACCTCACTCCAGGTAGTTCATTCACTCCACTGTGCATGACCACACATGACAACCCCTGGCAGGCTTGATGAAGACTCCCACCTTTCCAGCTGATCTTCAAATTCCTGCTGAAAGTCGTATCCACAAGCGATACAAGGCGGAGCTTGTTCTCTATCCTTCAAGACGACTTTTCCCCTCCACCTTTCGGGCAATGCCGCATCGAGTGTCGTCTGGAAGTAAGAGAGGGACTGAGCCGGTAGTGTTCCCATTTTGTCCGGACATTCGAGGAACATGAATGGGTTTTGTCGGATTTCATTTAAACGGTAGACTCGGATGTAGTTGTAGAGCTCGATCTCGGTTCCTTCGATGATTTGATCGTGGTTCCCACCGTCATATGGAGTCGGCTTGCCCGTCTCGGGATCGGCGACCATGACATCTGGTCGGGCGAACATGGCGATAATCGGAGCCAGATAAGTCTCGATCACAGTCTCCATCATAGAAGGAAAGGGATGAGGGATCCCGTGTGATGTTTTGCAGTGGTAGCGATTGATGGCACCAAGAACGATCGGAGGCGAGTGGTTTTCGTGACAATCCAAACATTCGCAAAACAAGGGTGTACCGCGTTGATGGTGGGTGTAGGTCTTGAGGGCTGACTCGGGCTTGACGATCTGATTAGGGAGTGACAAGGGTCCGTACGCGACAGCTTGGCAGTAGTGTTGAACGGTGGGAAGGTCGAGAAGAGCTTGAGCGAGGATCTTGATACCATCCGAGCCCTCAGGCTCGCGTTTGAGCACTTTCTCGACTACCGGGGCGTTGTATTCGTTGAAGATGGTCTCCCCAATTCCTCCCGTTGATACCACTCGTAAATTGGGCAAAACCGTCAATCCTTCGGTGATGAACTGCCTCAATCTCCTTCCCTCCTTACTCAAGCCACGATATTCCCGGACGATGGAGCTGTGCGGTCGCGTGCCTGGTAAGTGCTCGAGTTTTGCCTTGATTTTGAGCTTGTCCCAGCCATTTTCGGTGATCTCGGCATATGTCGCTTCTGACCAATGTTCCTTGTGGTGGATATGGAGACGGGTGGTATGATCGATACTCTCGTTTGTCCTCAGACCAGAGGCGAATGAAACGAAGTCGTCCGTGGTACAATCCTTGTATAGAACGGATGCACATATGTTGTACATGAGCTGTCCGTTAGCCTTGTCACCACGTAATCAAGCTCGACCTACTGTAGAAGTCTTCATCATCTGAGAGAGAGCTAGCTTGTCCGTTTCCATCGCTCGTCCGACTGCAGATTCGGAGCCATAGATGACGGGGATGGGGCGCTTGACGTGTTGGGCAATGAGGAGGAGGATGGTTGGGTCGAGCTGGGGCATTGTGGCCGAAGAGGTAGGTTGGGACTGGATCGAAGTCGGCTTGAATGGATTGATAGGCTCGATCACAGAGCGAGGACCGGATAACATGATTGACGAAATGGCTGAGGAAGAGAAAGGTGATTTGATCGTTTGATGGTTCTTATACCTGTTTGGCTAAAGAAGGGAAATCAATACTTAATCCAAATCAAGTAATGTAACGCTCTTGTGTGGAATGTCACGATAAACAAGTAACGCCAAAGGTATGACCTCTGTTCCTGGAAATCAGCTTCTTTTGCTTCTAGCCAAAGGACCCACCCTCGGAATATCGGCGAGTTGAGTAC
>Ga0308160_10006636_pt1 | contig 11727 bp, 17 predicted proteins | sample PhyFR1_FD_201036 | JGI IMG/M metagenome (GOLD analysis project Ga0308160, IMG submission 201036) | Phyllosphere microbial communities from UC Gill Tract Community Farm, Albany, California, United States - DLSLF.R1 | ecosystem: Host-associated > Plants > Phyllosphere > Unclassified | place: USA... | reverse complement strand
ATGCGAGATCCTCCAAAACCTAGCTCTCAGTGAGTGTTCCGTTGTGTTTAGAGATTATCATTTTGGTACGGTTTCCCTAGCTTGGGTTTGTTGGTTATGGACCGGGGGAAGGCTCGGTTCTTTCGATACGTTTTAGATCGAGGCTGATCAGATCTTTTGGATTTACTTTTCGTCATACCTCCTCCTCCTAATCACTCGGACTATCCATGACCGGCTCTGCTCACTCCCTACCACAACACCCTTCGACCGATCACGCCCCGATCCGTCTCGCACCTCACGCACACAGTGGGATTCAGGGACATTCATGTGATTGATATGGATACGATCGATATTTCAAACCTAAACCGACAGTTTTTATTCCGGTGAGTTCCGCTCGAGAGCAGTCATACAGTATGAGAAGACGAGGCTGATCGATCTCTATTTTTCTCTTTCATTGCTTTGCTGTCTTATTCCCGTTCACCCGTTCACTTTGTTTTTGGGAGGACTGACAGAGAATCAGACGTAGGGAAATCGAAGGCGATCGTCGCTGCAGAGTTTATCATGAAACGAGTCCCAGGGGTCAAAGTCACGCCGTAAGTCCATCCTTTCGATCTCGCATCCTTTCGATCTCAATTTCGTCCTCGGATCACAACAACCCCCCCCCGCCGTACGCCTTCCCACGCACCTCGAAACGATTCTGACATCGTCCCATCTTCCGCGCAGGTATCACGGCAAAATCCAAGATCACGATGAAACGTATTACAAGACATTCAACCTGATCGTCACCGGTCTAGATTCGGTCGAAGCTCGTCGTTGGATCAATGCGACGTTGGTCGGGATGGTGGATGATGAAGATCCGGAGAGTTTGAAACCGTTGATCGATGGGGGGACGGAAGGTGAGTCCGGGTTGGAAGTAGGTGGAGGGTCGGAGAGGGCGAGAGGGGATTGGATTGGATTCGAGATGGTCGAGGTCGAGGTCGATGTTGATGGGATGCTGGTTGTGGGATGTTGCACAGGGTTCAAGGGTCAAGCGAGGGTCATCCTACCGACCATCTCGGCGTGCTACGAGTGTTCGGTACGCGATTTGTCAAGCTGATCTTACGCCTGCTCATGACCCCAACTGATTGTCGATGGCTCTCACAGATGGACATGTTGACACCACCCACAGTCTTCCCTATTTGTACCATCGCCAACACACCTCGATTACCTGAACACTGTATCGAATGGGCAAGCGTGTTGGAATGGCCAAAAACGTTCAAGGGCGAGTTCAAATCACGAAATCGCAGCTTGTCGTGCGCCCTAGACTAACATGCACGATTCACACCTGACTCGTGCAGATAAAAAGCTGGACAATGATGATCCGGATGACATTGAATGGCTCTATCAAAAGGCTGCTGACCGTGCAAAGCAATATGGGATCGAGGGGGTGACGTGGAGCTTGACCCAGGGGGTCGTCAAGAATATCATTCCGGCTATTGCGAGTACGAATGCGATCATTGCCGGTGAGTACGGGAAAGGGGGCTGTGCTGGGGAATCGTATCGCTTTGGACTAAAATGAGGGTGTTGTGTTGCCAGCCGCGTGCTGTAATGAGGCGTTCAAGTTGGCTACTACTTCTGCTCCATCGTTAGACAATTATACAATGGTGAGCTAGCTCGGACAGGCGTGCCACACAAGACTAAGTCACTGATGAACATCGACCCTGTGGCAGTACGTGGGCAACGACTCGATATACGCTTTCACATTCAAGCACGAAAAGAACCCCGAGTGTCCCGTTTGTGGTGGGGAGACGGTAGAGCTCAAGGTCAAGAAGGGGACAAAGGTCGAGGCTTTCATCGACATGTTGACGGAGAATCAGAAATTGTGCGTACCAAAAACGGGTCGTCTCGGTCCCCTGCCACTCTTCACCCGTTGATGAACGGTCTCTTCACTTACTTCCAGCCAAATCAAGAAACCTTCCGTATCATTCGTCGATGGCAGACCCCTTTTCTGGCAAGCCCCACCACAATTCTACGAACAAACCAAGCATAACCTCGAGAAAGACTTGGATGAGCTTATTGCCGACGGAGACGAGATTTCAGTGACGGACAAGGCGTTGCCTTTCAGCTTGAATTTGAGGATCGAGTTTGAGTAGAGAGTAGAGGAAGGAGAGCCGGGCTCGCGGAAAGCGACGGGGATGGGTGTGGTTTGTACGGATTTTTGAAGGATACCTTGATGTAGCGATTACGAGTTCAATTACGACAGGGGCTATGATATTGATAGCAACTGGGCAGGACCACATGAAGCAAACAGATCGATAGGGCCTTTGTTGCAGAGATTGCTTCGAAATTGCTGATGACAATGTCGCGTGTCTAGCTCAAGCGATGAAGAGACGAGCGGAACGCTCCTCGCATCGTTCTGCAACGACACTTCGATCAGGGTCAGGTAGCACGACTGCAAACCAGACATCCAACATCGGACAGCGGCGAGTCTTTGTTGAGGCGACGAAAGGAGCTTGTCTTGCCTGAGAAAGCACGGGTATGATGCATATCCCTCACCTGATCAATCAATCCGTTCTTTCTGAAAAGTTCCAGATGTAAACTTTGGTTTGTTGCCCATTGCTCGAGGCTCTCAATGTGATCCAGGAGACTCTTGTAGGTGACAAATCGTCGAATGTAGGCTACCATGGCCGGTGACAAGCGTGTCTGCTCACACGCTCTCTTGAGGACTTGTAAACAAGCAAGTTTGCGATATCGAGAGGTGAATGAGTTGGGCTCGTCGACCGGCTTGGGATTCGGGGCAGCCCAATATAATCGAGCAAACTTTGTGCTCGTCATGAGCACGATGAAGAGGTAGGGGAGGCCAGACAGACTTAACATCTGGAGAACCTTGTCCAGTATCGATAGTGCGACGACGTAATAACTGTCGAGGCATCAGATTGACGGGAGAACTCTCGGATATTCCGCTTCACATGCCTTCAGCCTGTGCGAGGTGGTCAAGCTTCTTGTATGATTTTCAGCTTCTACTTCTCGAGTAGTTCGCCTCGACCTTTGGTCACTCGGCCTGTGCGCGCTAAAACAAACGCCATTCACTTTCGGAAGTATAATCGACTTATATGCTTCCGACTATCTTACGGCACGCTAATCACCTCCAGTGCATCGTACTTTCAGATCATCGAAATGCTCAAGATTTCGAGCTTGTCAAGTGAACTTGTGGTTCCTTGCTGGATCGACATCCATCGTTCATTTGGATTGATTCCCTTGCAGAGCCACTAGACTATTCGACCTCGAGCCTGTGTGTTCGAGAGGGCAGTTCCAGTAGCTGGTCAGTCCGCGAAGCGTTCTTTACTAACCCCCTACCTAGCCACGGCTGATTGAGCGGTCTTGTGTACAGCACGAGCCAGGGTTGGCACCTACTCTATTAAGCTATTGATCTATCGCTCAGGAATTTGAGATATCCTGGTGAAGCTCGACCCTGGGACTTCAGCCCTAGAGATGGATGTAAACCATCAGGAGACGCTCAGTAGTATAAATTCCGCTGACACGAGTAGCAGGAAGAAACGACGCGGGCGCAAGGGCAAAGCTTTGGATAAGATCGACACCATCACCCCGGACAACCTTTTAAACAGTACTAAGACGGAGGAAACTGGTTCTGCTTTGAGCCTACCAATACAAACTCCTGAGGGCTCGGCTTCAGCAGTTTCTTCTTTATTGCCGACGAATCACAATCTCGACCCTGATTCTCATCAACTCGACGTCGATACCTCCACCCCTCCAACCACCGCTGTCGAAGCTGATAACACTCCCGCCGACCAAAAAACTGAATCAAAGACTTCCAAATACTTCACATCGCCTACCTTAATCCCCCCAGCGGTTGCTTCCTCTTCGTCCACAACCGAGCCCAAAAGCCGAGGCCAGAAACGACAGCGAATCAATAGCGAAGGAGCCGGCATGCCATCCGTCGCAGAGACATTCAAGAACAGTCCGGAAGGCAAGAAAAAGAGAGGCAGAACGCAGGTACCTCAGCAGGAAGGTGGTGAAGCGACAGAGAATGAAATCAGGGAGACGGTCAAGTTGAGGAAGAAGGGGAAGGCGGTCTCGACGGCTGCAGATGATCAGCCTTCCATCGGAGCATCATCAACTGCCTCGAATTCGACGATCCAGGAGCCCTCGATCCAGGACTGGAACCGGGACTCTCAGGTCAATACATCAAACGGTAAATCGATCAACACGACCGCCTCTCAACTCGCCGACAGGGCCCGCACGATGAAAGACCGAGAAGAACTCGCTCGTCTCCGCCTTGACCAACAGAATCTCGACGAAAAGCTATCCGCCAACAAAAGTCGGATGGAAGCGTTGGAGGCAGAGCTGGGGGAGGTCAAGAAGGAGAGCGAAGGATTGAAAGAACAGAGCCGCAAGGAAATTGGGTTCAAGGATGAGGTCAGTCTGGTTGTTTCTCCTCTGCCGTTCGGGATCTCGACTCGGCTCGGCTTGGCTGATGGGCAAGTTCAACGTTCGATGGGATGGTACAGGTGATCAAATCGCAAGATCGATTGGTGGACGATTTGAAACAGAGTCTAACGTGTAACGTTTGCCTTGGGATGTTTGATGACCCTCATACGTGAGTGCGCTTCACATAGCCGAGATCACGCGGGTGATCCGACCGATTTTTCGTTGTCTCGATATCGATATGAATTCAGTATCGCACCATGCGGACATACCTCATGTGCACCCTGGTAAGCATTGTCAAATCGTGGAAGATCGACGAGACGCGTTTTTGGTTAACATGTGCGCCCCCGTTTTCGCAGCCTTCTCAAATGGTTCGAATCCCCCAACTCCCTTGCCCATCCCGATGGAGCGACTCGCGAAGGGGCCTCAATGGAAGGTCGACGAAGAGCATGTGGGACCTGCCGCACATCGGTCCTGGCCAAACCTATGCCGGCCTTTGTGCTCAACGATCTTATACTGTCTCTCAAATCTCGACTACAAACGTCGGAAGAGACCAGTCATTCAGAGCCTGAGGTGATCGCGCATGGAGAGGCCCCAGTGACAATGCCAGGCACGGACAGGAACAAGATGTGGGATCACATTTTCGGGACCGACTCACTCGACTCTCTCGCAAAGGGATTCTTTGTCGACGATGATGACGGCGGGATCGCACGATGTAGGGCATGCGGGTCCGAGATCTACCACGACGAATGCACAGGGTGCGGTCTGGTCTTTAGTGATGCTCCAGCCGGTCATTTCAGTGATATGAGCGACATGGAAGAGGCACCCCCACAGGGACATGCGTTCGGAGATCTTGGTGAGTAGTCGTCCGCCACGAGCGAATTTTCAAACGACTTGTGCTCATACCATTCGCTCAGGTGGTCCGGCATGGCTGGCGAGAGTGGCTGCGCGAGGATGGGATGTGGACAGCGGGAGCGACGAGATTGACGGCAGTGAGATGGACGACTTTATCGTCTCTGATGGGTCCGTGCAGAGGTCTCCTCGACGTGCTCGTCGTTACCATTTGTCCGAGTCGGGTGATGATGATGTTGAGGGTAATGGTAGCGATGATGGTGATGGTGATGGTGATGGTGATGGTGATGATGCTGATGTCGAACCCGTCAGGTGAGATTCGAGTGGACTCACACCTCTCGAAAATGACCGTTAACATTGTTGATTCAGGAGGCGGCGTAGGATAATCGTCTCCCCGGCACCGGGGTGGCACACGCCAATCTCAATCACTGATGAGGAAGACAGCAACTTGTGAGTATGCCACTCAGCCTCTCTCACGAAGGCTCTCAACTGATCCAATGATGATAGAGATGAGGAAGTCGCCCCACCAAGATTCGCTCGCAGAACAGGAGGGCGAAACCGCTCGCAAATCGTCGTGGACAGCGATTCCGATGAAGAGCCCGCCCCATACGCCATTCGACATGGGGTTACCAATCCGATCAACGTGACTGTTGGACATCACCTCGGGTTTGGTCCAGGAAACTATCCTCAACCGAACCCTGACGGCTTCTGGTCAGAAGGAGAAGAAGCCCCCGCATACAGCGATGCCGGCGGCAGCGTGTCTCACTACGGCCAAGGTTACGACCGCGACTCGGACCCGGAGCAAAATGGATGGGATAGCGGAAGTGAGGGCCATATCAGCGTGGATGGATCCCAGGCCTATGGGAATTACGACGATTGAGCATCAGATGGCGACATATACGAACAGACACGACCGGGATCTCCGACAAATGTATCTATTTTCACGATGCGTTCCCCTGCTTGAGGTGGACTTTTTACATGAGCCATCCGAATGTCCAAATGATTTCTACACGACGAGATGAGATGAGATGAGCTGGACCTTGATATGGCCCGATCCTAGAAGAGGTTGCAGAATTGGAGATGCTTGAGGAACAACGATACCATCCACTACTGGAGACACACTAGATAGGATGTCCATCCATCGTCGTCATCGCCGTTGACGGGATGGACTCGACCACCCTTCTCATTCCATTCGAACGTCACGTCTCATAGATCGGTGCACAATTCTCTCCATCGTCATGTCATGCTCTTCCGACCTTAGTGATCCGAATCCACTTCGGTCGGAGCTAGATGGGCAGGCGGAGCGGCTGACTAGTTCCCCCAACCATAATTCGATTGGCCTTTACCTAGCTACCGCAAAATGACCTACAATCACAGGATTACAGAATAACCTCCTCCCAAGACCTGCGATCGCTCCTTGGTACCGTAAAGAAAGTTCACGATCGAACACGAATTACCGGTTCCTAGCGTCCACTCGAATGCAGTCCCAACGCCTTCCCGAGATGACATCTCAAAGCGAAACTTGGCTCGCAAGGTTGCCTTGGGTCTCTGGGCCGACGACCAAGACCTTCCGTAACACCAAGCGATACCTAGATGTCGTATCTCGTATAACTGTATATAAACCGTCCTTCGTCCCGTCGTATAATTACATCTTTGGGGGACCGCATCCGGCCCGTCTCCTTATAAGTAAGTCGTGGAATCCCCCAAAAGGCAGCTCCGTCGCATGCATGTTCTCGACCCATCCTTCCCGTGCCTCCTCGAATCGGTCGACCACCTGGGCGATTCTTTCCTACATGCTCCTTCCACCTCGGCACCCAGCACGCTCCCGCCTAAACCTACGCACTCCCCTCATCTTTCAACTTCAACGTCCTCGCCCATCCATCCACTCGATCAACGAGTTTAAGCAGCGAGATCGCTTCCTGTTCCTTCCTCTCTTTCCTTGGGTAAGTCTTGCCCTTCGCCATCGCGGAATTAGAAGCAGAGTTCCCCGTGGCCGTCGTACTACCCTCGCCCGCCTCGATCCGAATGACCTCCTCCTTCCCATCCACATACCCAACTCTAACTTCCCCCCACTCTGCTCCCCTCTCCAAAACGCCTACAGTGACATTGATCGTATCCGACGGAGACCCCTTGATGGTGGTTTTAGGTAGAGAGGTCGTCTTCCCCGTCGTAGAGAGGAGAGAGAGGAGGAGGAGAGGGGAGCGGGAGGTTGAAGGGTGGAATGGGTTTATCGAGGCGTGGATGGCTGAGAGGAGGACGAGCAGAGAGGGAATTAGGATGAGTGGGGGGGATGATGGATGATTGTTTGAGAGTAGGGGGCTTACTGCTTATGTGCGACCGAGTAAGACGGAGTGCGGTCATGATTCAAGAGGAAAAGGTGTATTTGAGGTCAAGTGAAGAACGGTTCTCCAGGTCGTTGGAGGATTCGAGGGAAGTAGTGATTCGTGGATCGTCCGAGTAAGTTTCTGCTGATGGGATTCTCAGGGAAAGATGGAGCTCTGAATCGACTGGATAGGCGTGTATGGGTTGTATCTAGGTAGACATATGTAATCAAGAATGGTAATTGACCTCGAACGTATCATCGACTTGTCCTTTTGGCTTGGTCCTCGACTTTTTGTTAGCGCGAATCGCCGAGAGACGACGAACGACGATGAGCATATTCGAGAGTTTTAAGGTGAATGATGGGGTTGACGATGATGTTCCCTCTGCCCTAGTCCACATGTTCCCTTTAGCAACCATGATGACCTCGCCGTCGTCGTCGTCGTCATCATGAGCCATCATTGACCCAAATATGACCCTCTGAGGTCGCTGCCCCACCACCACCATGAATCGCTTGACATCGGCATTATCAGAGTGAGCACGACGTCGTTTCATTCCATCGGTCGAGCTAACACCGTCCCCTCCTACGCTCATCAGGGTCGGCCTAACCCCTCACTCAACCTCATCCACCTCCGCCTCCCCTTCAACCACAACCTCAGATCCAACTTCCTCCTCAACCCACACTCATCATCGAAACCTCTACCGCTCTTCCTCCCTCGCTCCAACCGAAGTAGATCTATCCACCGCCATCTCAACCAACACCAACCCTAACACCCCCTTCCTCGTCGACTCTCCTCGTACCCCGCTGCCCTCCGGCGGTCCATTCAATTCTCACCGGCGTAATGACCGCGACCGTCATCCCGGTCAGCAAGATACTGGAGGAGGAGGACCCTTAGACTACCTCTACGACGATCCGCGAACACCTTACTTTCACCGCTCGGGTCGTACGCCTGATCATCCAGGATCTGGGATTGATGGATCCGGTGGAATGGGCGGGAAACATGGTTGGCTTCATCCTCTTCCTGGAGGAGCGCCTTCGACTTCTGTGCTCTACCAACATCAATTACAGGGGACTGGATATGGTCATGGTCGAGGGGGAGAACCGAGCCGATCTGGATCAAGCCGAGTTTCAGGCTTGGGGTTCTCCGATTCATTAGGGACGATGGATGAAACCGGGTCTTCTCTCCTTGATCACCCTAATGGGCCAACGAGCACCACTGGTAACACTTCAGGTAATCAGTCTTACCTGTCTGCACAAGGTCAACAGGGGGGCTCAACTGCGGGTTTATCAACAACATCCCATCGGGATCGGGGTGGTTCGATGTTCAGTCTCAATGAACCTTCAACGTCGAGTTCGACCCGATTTTCATCCTCTTCCTCCTCCTCGGCAGCAGCGGCAGGTGGGGGATCACACCACTCTTACCCTCACCTCGCCGCCCACGCTCATCCTCATCGACCGACATCCCCAGACAAGTTTGTGAAAGCCATCATCACCTCTCATCCACAACATCATATCCCTCCCACCTTCCCCTTCAACCCTAACTCCAGTACGTCCTTCTCATCCCTCGGCTCCGGCTCCGGCTCGGGGTCCGGGTCCGGGACTGGATCTGGTTCAGGAGGCACAGCGGGGGGTAAGAGGTTGAGTAGAGCAGGTGGATCAGTCGGATCGATCACGGGTGGTCCTGGTGCTAGTGGGTCGGGAGGGAAAGGAGCAATAGGCTTGGCTTTGAAGGGGATGGCGAGGGGTCCCGAGGGTCAAGTTGTGGTCGCTGGGAATGAGAGTGAGTTCGGGCTGGTCCTTGTCTTTCGCTGTTTGTCATGGACGGGAGAAGGTGATCGGTAGGGAAGGCGGCTAGCAGCGCTTTAGGTACTGATGATACTTTTCATTCGGTTCGGTAGCTCTACGGATCCTGGAAGTCACACCACCCCACATCGATTCCAAATCTCACCTATCCCGCGCACAACCTCAAGCCCAATCCATCCGTCAATCAAGCACCTCCAAGTCATCCCCCTCAACCTCATCCCACCCTATCCGACTAGGTTCAGGCCCAGGCGGGTATAAAATCGATCAGATACTCGATCTTTGGAAAGGCATCGCCCTTGGCGGGGTGGGTTCGACAGGTCGTGGTGGTGGAGGTCGGGCTGGAGGCTCAGCGGGGTCGCAAGGCGGAGGAGTAGCGGCGGGGAAGACGGTGAATGCTGTGGATTGGGGTGTAGGAAGTGAGTGGATTTGGCCCGGTAGAAGAAAAAAGAGGGGTTGGTTTTCGGTAGCTTGCGCTGATTCGTACCGGGCCGGGGGTAAATTCTCGGGGATTTGCGCAACAGGTTCGAGTAAAAAGGTCTTGACCGCTTGTTCGAATGGGAATCTCATGGTATTTGACGTGGAACAAGGTCGATTGGGTGAGGTTTCAACCCTCGTCTGCTCGTGACCCGACAGTCGTAGTCCGGCCTAACGTGGTCATTGGTTTCCTTATGCAGACCGAGAGATCCCATTGGCGCATACGAGGAGCATTTTGACGATGAGTATGAACAAGGTGGTCAGTCAGGGTCATTTAGTTTTGACAGCGGGTGCGGATGGGTTTGCCAAGATTTGGGTGAGTGAGGATTGGTTCGGAATCACTATTACAAGCTTGTACGCACGGAGGCTGAGCTGTCTCATGATCGCGGCGGAAATATCAGGACTTACGGCAATCTTCCAACAAGACCGCCGTAGGACCCGTTCGACATCCAGCTCCCATCGTCTCACTCACTTTCGCCCCTCCAGGCGTGGACGCTACAGCCTCCTCCCACTCCTACCTACTCGGGCTCGAGAACGGTTCGATTTACCGGTATGACCGAAGGATGAGTTCGAGGAGTACAGGGCGAATGACCGCAGCTCATCGCAACAAGGCGGTGATGGCGCTCGATTGGAAAGAGGCGGTCGAAGGGGATGGCAATTCCGGGAACGGTGGGTGGTTGGCGAGTGCAGGTCTTGACAAGACCGTCAAGGTGAGTACTGGGTTCTTGGCTGCTGGGGTCGTCTTCCGGTACCGACGAGCTGACATCTGATCTTGGGTTGACAGATCTGGGATATGTCTCTGCCCGAGTGTCCCGTGGCGCCGTTTCATGTCATACAAACCCCTTATCCCGTTCGACGCATCGCTTGGCGACCAGGTCATGCGACAGAAATCGCCGTGCTCTCATCGCCAGATAGCGCGACACCCAAACGACCCGTCTCCATGACCCCAGATACTGTCGCCACCGCTCCCGAACTCAATGAAGCCGAAGACGCAACCGTCACCGAGGAAGCCCGTCTCGAGATCTGGGATGTCAGACGAGGGTATCTCTCGAAATACCTTCTTGGGAAGGCACTTCGGCATACCGAAGCAGCAGGCGGGGCCATCACGGAGATCTCTTGGGCAGATGCAGGTGCATTACAGACTACCTATACAAACGGTTCGTTCGTTCAGCACGATCTACGGCAGCACTTCAGGCCTCTGGATCATCTTCCCAAGCAAGTCCTTGGGTGTAGTCCCAGAGGCGAGACGACCGTTGCTCTCGATCGTTTCGTCAAGGGGGAGATTCCTTTCGATGACCTGTAAGCGTTCCTACCCGGCCCCATGTCGCGATATGGGTCTAACACCACTCTCGAACAGTAAGGAAGAACATCTTCAGCTTTCCCAACAAATCGGCGTTCGACCGAAAGCTATCGCAGACAAACCGTTTCAGACTCGCCAGGCGTGCTTGACCATTTCACTGCCTTTCCAGGATGAAGAAGTGTTTGGATACCTCGCTGCACAGTACAAGCAGGCTCAGATCGGGGTGCAAGACCAATTGGCCGTATGCACTTGGAATGCCAATGTAGGACATCTGCCCTCTCCGCCCGATCTTAAGTTTGGCTGATACATTCGATCGTCGCAGGTTGCAGAAGAAGTCGACAGGGATGATGCAGCGCACGCTTGGAAACTCTTGAGGATTCTGCTCGAAACCGAGACGGAATTTGCGAAAAAGCAGATGGACATGGCTTTGACGCCGCTGGCGCTCAAAGAGCCAGAGGAAGTCCTCCGACAGGCGTTCGGCAAGACGCAGCTCAGACTACCCAGTTCCGCCAAATCCATGCCAGATCGGACCGATCTCGTAGACCCCCTTCGCACTCCTGGTCTTCTCGCCATG
>Ga0308160_10006634_pt1 | contig 11728 bp, 9 predicted proteins | sample PhyFR1_FD_201036 | JGI IMG/M metagenome (GOLD analysis project Ga0308160, IMG submission 201036) | Phyllosphere microbial communities from UC Gill Tract Community Farm, Albany, California, United States - DLSLF.R1 | ecosystem: Host-associated > Plants > Phyllosphere > Unclassified | place: USA... | reverse complement strand
TCAAAATGCCGTTCCCAAGCCAAAAACCTCATCGTTCTCAATCAGGCCTGAAGATTGGAAACGCGCCTATATTTTAAAAATATTTACGATCGTTACCAAGAAAAACCGTTACCAAGTGTTTCCATCAGCGTAAAAAATCGACTTTGCGTTGCATTTTGGATGAGACCGCCACGGTGGCCTCTCTAAACTGTTGCCGCTCATCAGGTTTCTGTCCGCCGCGTCTATCAGAAATTCCCCAAGAACCACTCTTTCATGCGCTGCCACACCGCCTTCACCGAGCCATCCTGGCGGGTCACGATGTGGCCGCGCAGGTACTGCTTCTTCGCTTCCAACAGCAGGCCGAGGACGGTCGCGTAGCGCGGGCTGCGCACCACGTCCGCCAACTGGCCCCGGTACTCCGGCGTGCCGAGGCGCGCCGGTTTGAGAAAAATGTCTTCCGCCATCTCGATCATGCCCGGCATGATCGACGAACCGCCGGTCAGCACGATGCCCGAGGACAGCACGCCTTCGTAGCCGGACTCGCGCACCACCTGGTGCACCATCGCGAACAGCTCTTCCACGCGCGGTTCGATCACGGCGGCCAGCGCCTGGCGCGACAGCGAACGCGGACCGCGGTCGCCCAGGCCCGGCACCTCGAGCGTCTCGCCCGGATCGGCCAGCACCTGCTTGGCCACGCCGTAGCGAATCTTGATTTCTTCCGCCTCGCCGGTCGGGGTGCGCAGGGCCATGGCGATGTCGCTGGTGATCTGGTCGCCGGCGATCGGCAGGACCGCGGTATGGCGGATCGCGCCATCCGAGAACACCGCGATGTCGGTGGTACCGCCGCCGATGTCGATCAGGACCACGCCCAGCTCTTTCTCGTCGCCGGTGAGCACCGAGTCGGCCGAGGCCATCGGTTGCAAAATCAAATCGGATACTTCCAGGCCGCAACGGCGCACGCACTTTACAATATTTTGCACTGCAGACACCGCACCGGTGACGATGTGCACCCGCACCTCGAGGCGGATGCCGCTCATGCCGATCGGCTCGCGCACGTCTTCCTGGTTGTCGACGATGAATTCCTGCGGCACCGTGTGCAGCAATTGCTGGTCGGTCGGGATGTTGACGGCCTTGGCGGTTTCGATCACGCGCGCGACGTCGGTGGCGGTGACTTCCTTGTCCTTGATGGCCACCATGCCGCTCGAGTTGAACGAGCGGATATGGCTGCCGGCGATGCCCGCGTACACGTTGCGGATCTTGCAATCGGCCATCAGCTCGGCTTCTTCGAGCGCGCGCTGGATCGACTCGACGGTCGCCTCGATATTCACGACAACGCCCTTCTTCAAGCCTTTCGACTCGTGCTGGCCGAGTCCGATCACTTCGTGGCGTCCATCGGCCATCACCTCGGCCACCACCGCCACCACTTTCGAGGTGCCGATGTCGAGGCCGACGATCAGGTTCTTCGCGTCTTTAGTCATGTTAGCTGTGCCTGCTTAAATTAAATGTGCTTTGTTGTTTTGGTTGGTGCTTTTTTCTGCTTTGCCGCCTTGACCGGCTTGGTGGCGTCCGCCGGCACGCTGAGTGCCGCCGAGGACAGCGCCAGGCCGTTCGGATAACGCATGTCGATGGTGTCGATGCGCCCTTCCTGCAGGCGCGCCACCAACTGCGGATAGATGCTCACCAGCCGCTGCACGCGCCCCTTCAGCGTCGCATTGTCCTTTTCGCGCCCCAGCTCGACGTTCATGCCGTTGTCCAGCTTGACCGTCCAGGCGTAGCGGTTCGACAGGCTGATCGACTCCGGCACCAGCGCCACCTGCGCGAACCAGCCGCGCAGTTCGGCGAAGCGCGCCAATACTTCCTTCTCGCTGCCGTCCGGACCATCGAACGCAGGCAGTGCGTGGTCCTCGTCGGCCTCGGCCAGGTTGGCGGTGAAGACTTCGCCCTTCACCGACAGCAGGCGTCCATCCTCGCCCCAGGTGCCGAGCGCCTCGTGCTCTTCCACGGCGACGATCAGCTGGTTCGGCCATTCGCGGCGCACGCTGGCCTTGCGGACCCAGGGCACCGCCTCGAAGGTGGCGCGCACCTGTTCCAGGTCGGAGGTGAAGAAGTTCCCCTTGATCTTCCCCAGCACCCCGTTGCGCACCGTCAGTTCGTTCACGTGCTGCAGGTCCAGCCCGTACATGCTCTCGACGCGCACCGCGCGCAGCGTGAACATCGGACGCTGCGACAGCCACCACACGCCCGAGGAAATGCAGGCGAGCGCTACCAGCGCGGTGATCGCGCCGGAGGTTGCATTCAGGGCTCGCACGTCATGCCACATCGTCGTTCTTCCTTACTTCTTTCCGTTGGCGGCGGCGCCGGCCTTCAGGCTGGCCGAACGCAGGATCTGCACGCACAGGTCTTCGTAGCTGGTGCCCTCGGCACGCGCGGCCATCGGCACCAGCGAGTGGCCGGTCATGCCCGGCGAGGTGTTCACCTCGAGCAGGAAGTGCTTGCCGTCGGACTCGCGCAGCAGCACGTCGATGCGGCTCCAGCCTTCGCAGCCGAGCGCGCGGTAGGCCTTTTCCACGTCGGCCTGGATGGCGGCGGTGGTGGCGGCATCCAGCGGCGCCGGGCAGTGGTATTTGGTGTCGTCGGTGAAGTACTTGTTCTGGTAGTCGTAGTTGCCTTCGGGCGCGACGATCTCGACGATCGGCAGCGCGCGCGCGGCCGGGCCGCTGCCCAGCAGCGGCACCGAGAATTCGCGGCCTTCGATGAACTGCTCGGCCAGCACCAGCTTGTCGTACTTGTGGGCCAGGTCGACCGCCGCCTTCAGGTCTTCCGCACGGGTCACCTTGGTGATGCCGATGGTCGAGCCTTCCAGCGGCGGCTTGACGATCAGCGGCAGGCCGAGGTCGGCCACCACTTTGTCCAGGTCCGTGCTTTCATCGATCACCGCATAGGTCGGGGTCGGCACGCCGGCCGCCAGCCAGACGATCTTGGTGGTGATCTTGTCCATGCCGACCGACGAGGCCATTACGCCGCTGCCGGTGTACGGGATGCCGAGCAGTTCCAGCGCGCCCTGGAGGCTGCCGTCTTCGCCGTAGCGGCCGTGCAGCGCGATGAACACGCGGTCAAAACGTTCGGCTTCGAGCTCGCCCAGCGAACGCTCGGCCGGATCGAAGGCGTGGGCGTCGATGCCCCTGGATTTGAGGGCCTGCAGCACGCCGCTGCCGGACATGATCGACACTTCGCGTTCGGCGGAGCGGCCGCCGAACAGGACGCCGACCTTGCCCAGCTCGGCGATTTCGGATGGGGTGAGAGTCTGATTACTCACGATGCTACCTTTTGATTCGATCTCAGTTGCGGGATTAATTGTTGCGGGACACCGCCGATGGAACCGGCACCCATGGTCAGCACGACGTCGCCGTCGCGCGCCACCTTCAGGATCGTCGCCGGCATGTCGGCGATCGATTCCACGAAAATCGGTTCGATCTGGCTGCCGGTGCGCAGCGCGCGCGTCAGCGCACGGCCGTCGGCGGCCACGATCGGAGACTCCCCGGCCGCGTACACCTCGGCCAGCAGCAGCAGGTCCGGTGCGCTCAGCACCTTGACGAAGTCTTCGAACAGGTCGCGCGTGCGGGTGTAGCGGTGCGGCTGGAAGGCCAGCACCAGGCGCCGGCCCGGATACGCCGCGCGCGCCGCGGCCAGCGTCACCTGGGCTTCGACCGGATGGTGGCCGTAGTCGTCCACCAGCGTGAACTTGCCGCCGTCCGGCAGGGCGACGTCGCCGTAGCGCGTGAAGCGGCGGCCGACGCCGCGGAAGCCGGCCAGGCCGCGCGCGGTGGCGTCGTCCGGGATGCCGATCTCGCGCGCGATCGCGATTGCCGAGCAGGCGTTCAGCACGTTGTGCATGCCGGGCTGGTTGAGCACGAACCTGGTGTCCGGGTAGCCTTCCTGGCGCACCGTGAAGTGCATCTGGATGCCTTCGGCGTGGGCGTCGAGCGCGCGCACTTCGGCGTCTTCCGAGAAGCCGTAGGTGGTCACCGGTTTCGTTACCTGCGGCAGGATGGCACGCACGTTGGCGTCGTCGATGCACATCATCGCGCGGCCGTAGAACGGCAGGCGGTGGGTGAAATGCACGAACGCGCTCTTGAGCTTCTCGAAGTCGTGCTCGTAGGTGTCCATGTGGTCGGCGTCGATGTTGGTGATCACCTCGATCATCGGCGACAGGTTCAGGAAAGACGCATCCGATTCGTCGGCCTCGGCCACGATGTATTCGCCGGTGCCCAGCTTGGCGTTGGCGCCGGCGCTGGTGAGCCTGCCGCCGATCACGAAGGTCGGGTCCAGCCCGCCCTCGTACAGCACCGAGGCCACCAGGCTGGTGGTGGTGGTCTTGCCGTGGGTGCCGGCGATGGCGATGCCGCGCTTCAGGCGCATCAGTTCGCCCAGCATGATCGCGCGCGGCACCACCGGGATCTTGGCGGCACGCGCGGCCACCACTTCCGGATTCGCTTCGTTGACGGCGGTCGAGGTCACGACGGCGTCGGCGCCGCGGATGTGTTCCGCGGCGTGGCCGATGGCGACGATGGCGCCCGCCTCCTGCAGGCGCTGGCTGGCCGCGTTGGAGGCCAGGTCCGAGCCCGACACTTTATAGCCGAGGTTGAGCAGCACCTCGGCGATGCCGCTCATGCCGCTGCCGCCGATGCCGACGAAGTGAATGTGTTTGATCTTGTGTTTCATCGTGCCTTGGCCAGTTCCTCTAATACGTTCGCGATCGCCTCGTTGGCATCGCGCTTGCCCACCGCCTGCGCCGCCTCGGCCATCGCCAGGCAGTCGTCGCGGGTGGTGGTTTGCAGCAGCTCGCTCAGGCGCTGCGGATTCAGTTCGCCCTGCGGCAGGTAGACGGCCGCCTTCTGCTTGTCCATCCAGATTGCGTTGTCGCGCTGGTGGCTGGTGGTGCTGGCCACGAACGGCACCAGCACGCTGGCCACGCCGGCCGCGGTCAGTTCGGACACGGTAATGGCGCCGGCGCGGCAGATCACCAGGTCGGCGTTCGCGTATTCCGCCGCCATGTCGTCGATGAAGTCGACCACGTTGGCCTGCACGCCGGCCTGGGCATACGCGGCGCGCAGGGCGTCGATGTTCTTCTTTCCCGACTGGTGGGTGACTAGCGGACGCTGCCCTTCCGGAATCAGGGCCAGCGCGGCCGGCACGACATCGTTCAGCACTTTCGCGCCCAGGCTGCCGCCCACCACCAGGATCTGGAGTGGACCGCTGCGGGTGGCGAAACGGCGCGCCGGGGCCGGCATCGCCAGGATCTCCTTGCGCACCGGATTGCCGGTGACGACCGCTTTATCCGCGGCCTTGCCGAAATCCGCAGGGAAGCCGAACAGCACGCGCTGGGCCAGCGGCGTCAGGGTTTTATTCGACAGCAGCAGCGCGGCATCGGCGTTCACCAGCGCCAGCGGCACGCCGCGCGCACGCGCCATCATCCCGCCCGGCACGGTCACGTACCCGCCCATGCCAAGCACCACGTCCGGCTGGCGCGCACCGATACAGCGGCGGCAGGTAATGAACGCGCCCAGCATCTTGAAGGCGCCCTTCACGGTATGCCCGAGTCCCTTGCCGCGCAGGCCGGCAAAGTCGATGCTGTCCATCGCGATGCCGTGCTTCGGCACGATGTCGCGCTCCATGCCGTGGGCGGTGCCCAGCCAGCTGACTTCCCAGCCGCGTTCGCGCATTTCCTGCGCTATCGCGATACCGGGGAAGATGTGGCCGCCGGTGCCGGCCGCCATGATCATGAGTTTCTTTGTCATTGGCGTCCTCCACGCATGCGCACGCGGTTTTCGTAATCGATGCGCAGCAGGATCGCCAGGCCGACGCAGTTGAACATCAGGCCGGAGCCGCCATAACTCATCAGCGGCAGGGTCAGGCCCTTGGTCGGCAGCAGGCCGAGGTTCACGCCCATGTTGATGAAGACCTGCACGCCGAGCCAGATGCCGATGCCTTTCGCGGCCAGGCCGGCGAAATGCTGCTCCAGCGCGATCGCCTGGCGGCCGATGTCGAAGGCGCGCTTCACCAGCCAGTAGAACATGCCGACGGTCGCCAGCACGCCGACCAGGCCGAGTTCTTCGCCGATCACGGCCATGATGAAGTCGGTGTGCGCTTCCGGCAGGTAGTGCAGTTTTTCCACGCTGCCGCCCAGGCCGACGCCGAAGATCTCGCCGCGGCCGAAGGCGATCAGCGAGTGGGTCAGCTGGTACGCCTTGTCCAGCGCATTGCCCTCTTTCCATGGGTCCATGTAAGCGAACATGCGCGCGCGGCGGAACGGCGACAGCGCGATGATGCTCGAGAAGACCAGCACCAGGATGGCGCCGATGCCGCCGAACCAGATCATGTTGAAGCCGCCCAGGAACAGGATGCCCATCGAGATGCAGACGATCACGCCGAAGGCGCCCAGGTCGGGCTCCAGCAGCAGCAGCACGCCGACCAGCGCCATCGCGGCGGCCATCGGCATGAAGCCCTTGGTCAGCTTGTGCATGTACTGCTGCTTGCGCACCGTGAAGTCGGCGGCGTACAGCACCGCGACCACCTTCATGATCTCGGACGGCTGGCCGATGCGCATCGGCAGCCAGCGGCGCGCGCCGTTCACCGAGACGCCGACACCGGGCACCAGCACCACGGCCAGCATGATCAGCGTGATCACGAACATCAGCGGTGCCAGGCGTTGCCAGACCGCGACCGGAACCCGGAAGGCCGCATAGCCGAACACCAGCGACACCGCGATGAACATCGCCTGGCGCAGCAGGAAATAATTGTTTTTGCCGCCGAGGTAGGCGAACTTGGGCGAATCCGGCAACGCGATCGAAGCCGAATACACCATCACCATCCCGAACAGCATCAGCAGGACGACGACCCAGACCAGCGGCTGGTCGTACTCCATCATGCGCGAGGGCCGTGCGCGTGCGGCGATGGTGGCGTCACTGGAGGAGCCGCCGAACTTGAAGGGGATCTGGAAGCCCATCAGATGTCCTGCCCCTTCTCGAGCGCGATATCGCGCACGGCATCCACGAACACTTGCGCGCGGTGAGCGTAATTGGTGAACATGTCGAGGCTGGCGCAGGCCGGCGACAGCAGGACCGCATCGCCACTAGCAGCCAGGCCGGACGCGCGGCGCACCGCGGACGGCAGGTCGTCGAGGTCGAAGCACGGCACGCCGGTCGGCTCGATGGCGGCCCGGAGCGAAGGCGCGTCGCGCCCGATGAGGAGTACCGCGCGCACGTAGCGCGAGCACGGGCCGGCCAGCGGTGCGAAGTCCTGGCCCTTGCCGTCGCCGCCGGCGATCAGGAGGATCTGGCGGTCGGCTTCGCCGAAGGATTTGCCCAGGCCTTCCAGCGCGGCCACGGTGGCGCCGACGTTGGTGCCCTTGCTGTCGTCGTAGTACTCGACCGCGTCGATGCTGGCGACCAGTTCCACGCGGTGCGGCTCGCCCTGGTATTCGCGCAGCCCGTGCAGCAGCGGCGCCAGCGGCAGGCCGGCGGCGCGGCACAGGGCCAGCGCGGCCAGCGCGTTGGAAGCGTTGTGCAGGCCACGGATGCGCAGCGCGTCGGCCGGCATCAGGCGGTTGATGACCAGTTCGGCCGGCTCGTCGGGTTCATTCAGGGAGGGAGAACGGCGGCGTTTCTTCTCCGGCTCCTCGGCCGGATTCGCGTTGGCCAGCCACAGCACGCCGCGTTCGTTCAGCAGGCCGAAGCTGCCCGGCGCATCCGGTTCGCCGGTACCGAAGGTGTTGACGGCGGCGCCGGGTGCCGCCATGCCCATCACGATGGCGTCATCGCGGTTCAGGATGCGCACCGTGTCGGCGCCGAAGATGCGCGCCTTGTCGGCCGCGTAGGCCGCCATGCTGCCGTGCCAGTCGAGGTGGTCCTGGGTGAGGTTCAGGACCGTGGCGGCGTCGGCGTTCAGGCTGAAGGTGGTGTGCAGCTGGAAGCTGGACAGTTCCAGTACCCATGCCTGCGGAAGGTCATCCGCATCGACGCCGTTGCCCAATGCGTCGCGCAGCACGTCCAGCGCGGCCGGGCTGATGTTGCCGGCCACGCGCGTCTTGAGGCCGGCGCGGCGGCACAGCAGGCCGGTCATGCTGGTGACGGTGGTCTTGCCGTTGGTGCCGGTGATGGCGATGACTTTCGGCGCGTAGCCGCGCTCTGCCTTCAGCGCCGCCAGCGCCTGGGCGAACAGTTCGATCTCGCCCCAGACCGGGATGCTGCGCTCGCCGGCGGCCGGCAGGATGGCGGCCAGTTCGCGCGACGGCGCCAGGCCCGGGCTGACCGCGACGAAGTCGACGCTGCCGAGCAGGCCGGCATCGAAGGCGCCGGCGACGAATTCGGCGTCCGCCACCGCTTCACGCAGCGCCGGCAGGCGCGCAGGCTCGGCACGGGTATCGGCCACGCGCACGCGCGCGCCGCAGCGCGCGAGCCACAGCGCCATCGCCAGGCCCGATTCGCCGAGTCCCAACACCAGTGCGGTTTTGCCGTCGTAGTTCATATCAGCGTATCAGCGCAATTTGAGAGTGGAGAGGCCGACCAGCACCAGCACCATGGTCACGATCCAGAAACGCACCACGACCTTGGTTTCCTTCCAGCCCTTCTGTTCGAAATGGTGGTGCAGCGGGGCCATCATGAACACGCGGCGGCCGGTGCCGTAGCGCTTCTTGGTGTACTTGAACCAGCTCACCTGGATGATCACCGACAGGGTCTCGGCCACGAACACGCCGCCCATGATGAACAGGACGATTTCCTGGCGCACGATGACGGCGATGGTGCCGAGCGCGCCGCCCAGTGCCAGCGCACCGACGTCGCCCATGAACATCTGGGCCGGGTGGGCGTTAAACCAGAGGAAGGCCAGGCCCGCGCCGGCCATCGCGCCGCAGAAGATCAGCAGCTCGCCGGCGCCCGGGATGTGCGGAATGAACAGGTATTTCGAATAGGTCGCGTTACCGGTCAGGTACGCGAACAGGCCGAGCGCCGCGCCCACCATGATGGTCGGCATGATCGCCAGGCCATCCAGGCCATCGGTGAAGTTGACGGCATTCGAGGCGCCCACGATCACGCAATAGGTCAGCGCGATGAAGCCCCACACACCCAGCGGGTAGCTGATGGTCTTGAAGAAGGGGACGATCAGGTCGGACTTGGGCGGCAGCGACATCGAGAAGCCCGACTGCACCCAGGCCAGGAACAGCTTCCACACTTCCCACGGGGTCGCGGCCGAGACCGAGAACGCCAGGTACAGCGAGGAGGCGATGCCGATCAGCGACATCCAGAAGTATTTTTCGCCCGAGCGCATGCCTTCCGGGTCTTTATAGACCACCTTGCGGTAGTCGTCGACCCAGCCGATGGCGCCGAAGCCGAGGGTCACCACCAGCACCGGCCAGATCAGGCGGTTGGACAGGTCGCACCACAGCAGCGTCGACAGGGCGATCGCGATCAGCACCAGCACGCCGCCCATGGTCGGGGTGCCGTGCTTGGCCAGGTGGGTCTGCGGACCGTAGGTGCGCACCGCCTGGCCGACCTTCAGCGCAGTCAGCTTGGCGATCACCGCCGGGCCGCAGCCGAGGCCGATGGCGATCGCGGTAATGGTCGCGAACACCGCCCGGAAGGTGATGTAGTTAAAGATGCGCATCGGACCGACATAGTCCTGAAAATATTGTGCGAGCCAGAGAAGCATGGTGTCAGTGGGCGTCCTTGCCGAGGTTGTGTGGGTTGATGAGGTGCTGGACCACGCGTTCCATCTTCATGAAACGCGAGCCCTTTACCAACACAGTTGCGTCGGATTTGCTGCCCAGTTGCTTGTCCAGTGCTGCCAATAAATCGTCGAACTGCTCGTAGTGTTGCGCTCCCGATCCGGTCATGTGACGTGCAAGGTCACCGGTCGCGAGCACGGTGCCTATGCCGCGGCTTGCGGCATAGGCTCCGATTTCTTCATGAAATTCAGGTCCCTGGGTTCCGACTTCGCCCATGTCGCCCAGCACCAGGATGCGCGGGGTGGGAGCCCCCGCCAGCACGTCGATGGCGGCGCGCACGGAGTCAGGGTTGGCGTTGTAGGTGTCGTCGATCACGACCGCGCCGTTCGCGGCCTGCTTGCGCTGCAGGCGGCCGTTGACCGGGGCAAAGGCGTCCAGGCCGCGCACGATGGCCTCGACCGGGATGCCGGCGGCCAGGGCGCAGGCGCAGGCCGCCAGGGCGTTGCGCACGTTATGGGTGCCGGCTGCGGCGAGTTTGATGGTGAAGCCTTGTCCAGCGTGGACGACGGCGAGCTCGCTGCCGAAGCTGTTCACGGTGTAGGTCGCGCGCACGTCGCAGGCGTCGCTCAGGCCGAAGGTAATGACCTTGCTCTCGCCCGCCAGCTCGCGCCACAGTCCGGTGTACTCGTCGTCGCCGGGAAACACCGCCACGCCGCCAAGCGGCAAGGCCGCCAGCACGGCGCCGTTCTCGCGCGCCACCGCTTCCACGGTGTGCATGAATTCCTGGTGCTCGCGCTGCGCATTGTTCACCAGCGCCACGGTCGGCGCGGCGATCGCCGCCAGGCGGGCGATCTCGCCGGGATGGTTCATCCCCAGCTCGACCACGGCGGCATGGTGCATGCCGGTCAGGCGCATCACGGTCAGCGGCACGCCGATCTCGTTGTTCAGGTTGCCCTGGGTGGCCAGGCGCGCATCGACGCCGAAGGCGGCGGCCAGGATGGACGCGATCATTTCCTTGACCGTGGTCTTGCCGTTGCTGCCGGTGACGCCGATGAGCGGAATGGCGAACTGGCGGCGCCATTGGTTGCCGATGCGGCCCAGCGCCACCAGCGTATCCGGCACCACGATGGCCGGCAGCGGGAAATCCGCGGGCAGCCTGTCGACGACCACCGCTGCCACGCCGCGCGCCGCAACCTGGTCGAGGAAATCGTGGGCGTCGAAGGTCTCGCCGCGCAACGCGACGAACAGCGCGCCGGGTGCTGCCTGGCGGCTGTCGGTCGAGACGCTGTCGAAGGAGGCGTCGCGGGTCATCTGCGCGCCATCCAGCGAGAGCATCAGTTGTGCGAGCGAGCCGCGCATATCAATTTGTCCTCATCATCGTTACACGCGCGGTCAGGGCCAGCGCGGCATGGTCGGCATCGGAAAACGGATTCTTCCGGCCTTTGATTTCCTGGTAGGGCTCGTGCCCCTTCCCGGCCAGCAGGATCACGTCCGCCCTGGCCGCGTGCTTCACCGCCGACAGGATGGCGGCGGCGCGGTCCTCGATCGCCTGCCACGGCGCACCCTTGCCATCCATGCCGGCCACGACCTGCTCGATGATCGCGCGCGGCTCTTCCGAGCGCGGGTTGTCGCTGGTGACCACGACCTGGTCGGCCATCTGGGCGATGCGGCCCATCTGCGGACGCTTGCCCGGATCGCGGTCGCCGCCGCAGCCGAACACGCACCACAGCTGGCCGCCGCGCTCCTGCGCCACCTGGCGCAGCGCGACCAAGGTCTTTTCCAGCGCGTCCGGCGTGTGGGCGTAATCGATCACCACCAGCGGCGCCTCCTGGCCGCCGACCTGCTGCATGCGGCCCGGGGCCGGCACCAGCGTTTCGATGGCATCCACCGCAGCGCGCAGCGCGACGCCCCTGGCCAGCAGCGCCCCCAGCACCGCCAGCGCATTGCTGACGTTGAAGTGGCCGACCAGGCGCGTGCGCGCGAGCGCACTCTCGCCGTTCTCGCCCGAGCCCAGTTGCACCTGGAACT
>Ga0308160_10006633_pt1 | contig 11730 bp, 13 predicted proteins | sample PhyFR1_FD_201036 | JGI IMG/M metagenome (GOLD analysis project Ga0308160, IMG submission 201036) | Phyllosphere microbial communities from UC Gill Tract Community Farm, Albany, California, United States - DLSLF.R1 | ecosystem: Host-associated > Plants > Phyllosphere > Unclassified | place: USA... | reverse complement strand
CTGCTGGGGGCGGGCCGGGAAAAAAGAGAATTGTTGGCTGCCTGCCCCCGCGCGGGCTGGCCCAGGGCGCGCGCGCGCGCGAGGCCGCCCTGGCCGCCGCCGCCGCCGGCTGGCTGGTGCTGCTGCTTGCTGCCAGCCCGCGACGACCCGCCGTCTCTTCCAGCCCGCGCCCTGTACCATCGCTCCCTTTGTTGCCTCACTCTCTCGGCCCCCGCTGGATGGGTCCAGCATGTCGCTCGATCACCAGCCCCCGACATCGCCCCTGCACACGCCGACGTCGTCGCCCTCAGCCCCTTACCCGCAGCACGCCGTCCATCAGCCGCAGCACGCCCAGTTCAACCCGTTCTGGACGACGACCTCGTCGGCATCTGCCACGGGCATCGACGGCACCGCTGCCGCAGGAGCCTACCCCGGACCTGCCTCGGTCATGTCGACCCCGGGCGGACCTTCGTCAGTCGCGTCGCCCATGCCAGGAAGCTCGTCACATCACCCGCCGGCCCCTCCGCCGCCGCTGCCGCCAGGACCGTCGAACTCCTGCCCGCCGACGACCAACACGACGCCGAGCCACCAGCAGACGGTCGACCTTGGGCTCGGCCTCCGCCAGGGCGTCCTCGCCGGCGAGAGTCCCATGTCAAGCATCGCCCCTAGCCGGCAGCCGAGCTCGTCTGGCGGCGCCGGCACCGGCGGCGGAGGGGGCTCGGGCCTCACCCCTGCTGGCGGCGGAGGGACCTTTACGCCCGACCTGAGTGCCCGCATCAACGCCATGAGCCTCGAGAGCAAGATACGCGACATCGAAGGGTGCGTCTCTCTATTCGTGCTCTGACTTGACCCTCTGGCCGGTCATTGGCGAAGTCGAAGCTGACGGTTGGATCCCCTTTCCCTTCGTGCTCTGTCTCGGACCTTGACCTGCCCGTCTCAGCATCATCTCGACCGCCAATGCGATCGCCCAGCAGGGCGCCATCATCCGCGATGCCATTCGCGTCGGCCAGGAGCGGGCCATCACGCACGGCGACCTCGCCGAGATCAGCAGCACGCTCAAGAGCATCGCCTCGATGGAGGCTTCGGCCGGGCTGCTCAACCCGCTCAGCCTGCTGCCCATGAGCCAGCGCGACATCTCGAGTCTCGACGCCCCGCTCGCCTCGCTCGCCGCCTCGTCGATGGGCGCGCTCACCGGCGGTGGCAACGGCGGAGGGCCAGTTGGCGCCCCACTTGGCTCCTCGCCGATGAGCCAGGTCCTCTACCCGCCGTCGAATGCCGCTCCGACCCTGCACGAGCCCTCACCACTCGTCATCCCCAACCTCTCCATCGACATCTCCAAAGCGCTCGCGGGCGTGCCGCTTTCGCACTCGTCAAAGCGGCCCGCGCCGCTCTCGTCGCCAGCCGCCCTGGCCGAGGATCTCCAGCCCAACAAGCATATCCGGATTGAGGACACGCTCCAAGGCGGCCAGAGTCTCCAGCCGAGTCCGGCGTCGCTCGGCGTGAACTACTCGCTCGCCTCCCTGCCTCAGCAGCATCCGCAGCAGCTTCAGCAGCAGCAGCCGCTGCACGTCCCTCCGCAGCTCGTTCACAGTCATTCGTACCCGTCGCTCCAGCATGTCCAGTCGTCGCTGGCTGTCCCGCATCCGGCCATGCCGTTGACCCAGCCGCCGACGCCGGAGGTGTCCGGGTCGTCGCAGCAGGGCTCACTTCAGCAGCAGCCGTCGCGGCCGGTAGCTCCGCTGCGTCGGTTGACCGTCAGCTCGGATCAGAAGCCGTCGCTGCCTCTGCCACCGCCGCCACAACAACAACAGCAGCAGCAGCAGCAGCAGCAGCAGCAGCAGCAGCAGCAGCAGCAGCAGCAGCTTCAGCAACAGCAGCAACCGCCGCCGCCGCCGCAGCAGCAGCAGCACCAGCCGGTCCAGCAGATGTACCAGCTCGAGCCTGCGCTCGTACCTGTCGCCGGACCCTCAGGCACGAACGGACTCCATCCCCAACCGCCCCATCTCCAGCATCATCCGCACTCGATGCCGGTCCAGTCGCAGCAGAACCCGTACACGCAGCCGGCGCCGCATGCCCAGCAGCAGCAGCAGCAGCAGCGCCCGCCGGCGTCGCGGCGCTACTCGCTCTCGCCCGATGGTGTCAACCCGTCCGAGGACGAGGGCTCGGACGACGAAGGCGACTCGGGCTTTCAGACGCGGCGCGTTAGCGTCGGCTTGGCCGACATGGACGAAAGCTGGGCCAACTTCGGCAGCGGGGCCGAGCTTGGCGAGACGGGCATTGGCGAGGAGCTCAACGGCCGGCTCGACGGCATCTTCCTCGACTTTCTCGGCCACGTCTGCTCTGACAGTGCGTCGTCCCGTCCGGTCTGTACCTTCCGTGCGCCGATCAAGTCGCTGACTCGTCAACCCCTTTTCCCCTCAGTCAACATGACCGATTCGAAGGGCGAGCAGATCCACCAGACGCTGATGCCGAAAAAGATGCAGCGGCTCGACGAGTCGTGGGACTTCCGGCCATTCAAGTTTCGGATCCAGGCCTTCACCAACGCCTTTACCGACCGCATCCAGCTCGAGGGCATCCACGAGGACCTCATGTCGGGCAAGAAGATTAAGCTCTACCTTTGGAATCAGGCCCACATTGCCCGCTTCAACGAGGACGGCAAGAAGGCCAAGTCCAAGGGCAACCACATCTGGAACGTCGACGCCCGCAAGCTGCCCGGCGGCGGTTGGGAGTTCCGCCGGTTCCAGCGCAAGATCTCGGCCAACTTTCCGGCGATGGCCTTCATCGGCGTCGGCTGGAGCTGGCAGCCTCGCGTCTGGGACCCACACACGTCGTCGGCCAGCATCGAAGCCGCCTTCTCGAGCCCACCTGGCTCGCTGCCGGCTTGGCTCAGCTGGAGCCCAGACGGGTCAACGCTCGCCGGCACGCCGCCGCCCGACGCGCTTCCCTGTTCGATCGAGGTCGTTGCGAGCTACTCGCAAGATGGCGCTCAGAAGCAGCTCAACGAGGTGCTTTCTCTGCACGTCGCGAGCGTCGGCTCGGACTCGCCCGTCTCGCCCGCTTCGGCGCTGCCTCCGCAGCAGCAGCAGCAGCAGCAGCAGATCCAGCCGATGGTGACCTCGACGTCGGCTACGGCCAACACGACGCCGATCGCGACGGTCTACAGTCTGCCACCGCATCAGCAGCAGCAGCAGCAGCAAGTGGTGGCGACGCCGCCGAACAACGGCCAACTCAACGGTGGCCCGCCTCCTCCGGCTCAGCAGCAGCAGCAGCAGCTGGGTCTGGGCCCGCCGCCGGGCATGGCTTACTACCCGGTGCCGATGCCGCAGTCGTTCGTCGGCAGCCAGATGATGAATTACGGCGATGGGTACGTCGGACCTTCCCTGCCCCCTTGCCGAGCTCGGTCACTGACATCCCGCCCCTCCCGCCAACAGCCTGATGATCCCGGCCTACTTCAACGGGCCGCCCGGCACCTCTGCACCGCTGCTCGTCAACCAGGCACTCGGTCCGCCCTACATGCAGCAGCAGCCGCAGGTGCAGCAGCAGCAACAGCAGCAGCTCCAGCCGCCGCCGCTCCAGCAGCAGCCGTCTCAACAGCAGCAGGAGCAGCGCCTGCAAGCGGCCGAGGTCGCCGTCGTCCAGGCCGTCGAGGAGAAGCACTATGGCCAAGGCCACTCGTACCCGCACGCGGACCCGATGCTCGTGGCCGAATCCGACGCCCTCTCGAGCGCCGTCCTCGCGCAGGCGCACGCCCAACGCCAAGAGCAGTTTGGCCAGACCGGCTTCGTCTCGACTGAGTTTGCTCAGAGCACGCTCGACGACGCGACGAATCGCGCAAGGGACGCCGTCCATCGGAGCGCTGAGCTACTGCCTCCGTCAGCGACGAGCGCCGACCTCATCCGGGCGAGCTCAAGCTTCTTGCCGGCGGCGCCGATGGCCCCGAGCCAGGTCCAGCTCCACACGGCCAGCCAGCAGCAGCAGCAGCAGCAGCAGCAGCAGCAGGCCAACATCCTCCCGCCCGGGTCGGGCGCTCCGTCGCAGTTCAACAGCCCCTACATCTAATAGGCCGCCTGCCGCTGGACCTGCAATCCTCTCCGTCGTCGCTCTCGTCGCAACCTGCTCGCCCGCCCAGCTTCTTTGTCGCATCCCTTCGTCCTTCCGCATCTGGCCAGATCATCGTCTCGTCGATTGGTCATCTCGGGCTCGCACATGGCCTCGCAGGTGTCGAGGCCTCCCGTCGTTCCTCTCCTTTCCCACCCCTTCCAACGGACACTTTTCCTTTCTTTCCTCTCGAGCAATGTTACTCCCCGGAGCTCCCCTCTCAAAAATCCCCCAACCCCGTTGTTCCCGATTCTTCTTGTTGCCGTCCCCACCTCGTCTCTCTGTACATCACCGCGTCCCCGGCCACCTGTACCCTCACCCCCCAAAGCCGGTCGACGTTAGAAGCGCGCCTTTTTTCCCCTCTCCCAAAACCCCCCTGTTGGCCTCTTTGCACTCGCCTACCGCTCCCGGCCGTCAGATGAAGATGGCCGATATGACCGGTTCCAGAGGGACGTCGCTGCGCGAAACTCTCGCCCTTTGAGGGCGCGGGGAGAAGATTCAACTACGTCGCTCTTGGCTCATTTAGCTTGGCCGTCTAAGGGGTCGACGCGCACGGGAGGACGCGTCCTGCCATCAGCCAACCGACCCTGTCACCGCCGGCGCTACCTGCTCACCCTCCCAAGCCGACGCACACACAAGGCATCCCGGTCTACTCCGTAAAGCGAGAGTCATGTACGTCCGCCTCCCCGCTGCGACACCACCGACCCCGGCAGTCGACCGACGCGCTTGGCATCCTCCCCTCCCTCCCTCCGCTGCGCCAACCTGACCCCCCCCCTACACATTTCCCACGCCAGGTCTGGTTTCGACAACAACCGCGTCTACTCGGTCTCGGTCCTCCCCGGGGCTGACCGCGAACGCGACCTTAGCAAGGCTCAGGCCCACTTGTTCGACTTTCTCCAGACGTTTCGCGTCGGGGGTGAGTTCAAGTACCGGTGCGTCCCCTCCGTCCGCGCGGCTTGCTGCACTCCTTCCCTCATCACCTGGCCGGCGGGGCGAGGAGTCGACTCTCTCCACGGAACCTCCTGTAAGCACGGAGCTGACTCAACCCGCCACCGACAACTGACTCGAACGAGCGCAGGGATCGGATCCGGTCGAGCCTGCTCGCAAGGCAGCACGTCGTCGAGATTGACTTGCGCGACCTCATCGTCTACAACGAGGACCTCGCTCAGTCGATCCAGGAGAAGCCCGGCGACTTTGTCCCGATGGTGCGCCCTCCTTCTCACATCTCTCTTCCATTGAAGGCGCGCCGCTGCTGATGCTGCTTCCTGCTCCCCTTTCGCGTGCGGCAGCTCGAGGCGGCCCTGCTCAAAGCGGCCCGGCAAGCCCTTCATCCACTCCAGCAGGAGGCCCGCGGCGAGGATGCGACCCTGGCCGAGCGCGACGTTCCCGAGATGCAGGCCGTCCTGAGGAGTGGGATGAACATGATCCAGTTCCGCGAGCTGACGGTACGGCTAGCCGGCCCCCATTCGAGAGCCCAGCGCCCTGGAACGCTGACCGTCATCTCCCCCCCCCCTCCCCTCACAGGCCGACACCCTGACAAAGCTCGTCCGGCTGCCTGGCATCGTCATCTCGGCCTCGACGCTCTCGTCCCGGGCGACCTCGCTCCACCTCCAGTGCAAGGGCTGTCGCTCGACGCTCATCATGCCCGTCGGCGGCGGCATGGACTCTGGCGCCCGCTCGCTCCCTCGGAAATGTCAGGCCGACGCGATCCCTGGCACGACCAAGGACTGCCCGCTCGACCCCTATCAGATCTTGCACGACCGCTGTCGGTTCGTCGACCAGCAGATGGTCAAGCTCCAGGAGGCGCCCGACATGGTGCCCGTTGGCGAGTTGCCGAGACACATGCAGCTCAGCGCCGAACGCTACCTGACAGGCAAGGTCGTCCCCGGCTCGCGCGTCATCGTCACGGGCATCTACTCGACCTACCAGCCCTCCAAGACGCGAGGGTCGGCCTCGGCCCCGGCCCTCCGGATGCCTTACCTCCGGATCCTCGGCCTCGAGCTCGACACCTCGCTCTCGGCTTCGGGCTCTGGCCGAACCTTCACCGCCGAGGAGGAGGAGGAGTTTGGCGAGATGTCGCGCTCCGAGGGCCTCTACGAGCGCTTTGCGCGGAGCGTCGCCCCTTCCATTTTTGGCAACCTCGACATCAAGAAGGCGATCGCCTGCCTGCTGTTTGGCGGCAGCAAGAAGATCCTCCCGGACGGGATGCGGCTGCGAGGCGACATCAACGTGCTCTTGCTCGGCGACCCGGGAACGGCAAAGTCGCAGCTGCTCAAGTTTGTCGAGAAGGTCGCCCCTATCTCAGTCTACACCTCGGGCAAGGGCTCGTCCGCCGCAGGTCTGACGGCGAGCGTCCAGCGCGACCCCGTCACGGTGCGTTTCCCCCCACCCTCCCGGGTCGTCGTTCCTTCCTGCCAGTAGCTGATCCACCCTCCTCCACCCCTCTCCTCCCTCCGACCCTCGCAGAGAGAGTTCTTCCTCGAGGGTGGCGCAATGGTCCTCGCCGACTCTGGCGTCGTCTGCATCGACGAGTTTGACAAGATGCGTGACGAGGATCGGGTCGCGATCCACGAGGCGATGGAGCAGCAGACGATCTCGATCGCCAAAGCCGGCATCACGACGATCCTCAACTCGCGGACGAGCGTCCTTGCGGCGGCCAACCCCGTCTGGGGTCGGTACGACGACATGAAGTCACCTGGCGAGGTGCGCGACCACCTCACAGAGCTTCATGTCCTGAAGAGCACTCACTGACGCCCTCCCCTGCTTTCGGTCTGCTCTCTCAAGAACATCGACTTCCAAACAACGATTCTCTCGCGGTTCGACATGATCTTCATCGTCAAGGACGACCACAACGAGAACCGCGACCGGACGATCGCAAAGCACGTCATGAACATCCACATGAACCGACCGACGGGGAGTGAGGCCGTCGGCGAGATCGACGTCGACAAGATGAAGCGTTACGTCGCCTTTTGCAAGACGTGCGTCCGCATGACTGCCCGCCCTTGCTCCGGCAAACGTCGCTGATTGTCCCCTCCCACGTTCGCTCTCGTCTGGCAGGCGCTGCGCACCCCGGCTCTCGGCCGAGGCCTCGGAGATGCTGTCATCGCATTTTGTCGCGCTCCGCAAGCAGGTCCAGCAGGTCGAGCGCGACAACGACGAGCGAAGCTCGATCCCCATCACCGTCCGGTGCGTCTCGACTCTCTCCCTGTCCACCTGCCCACGGGATGACTTGCTCAAGTCCCTCACGTCTGCTGCACCCTGCCAGGCAACTCGAGGCCATCATCCGCATCTCCGAGTCGATAGCCAAGATCACGCTCACGCCCGTCGTCCTCCCGCACCACGTCGACGAGGCGATCCGACTCTTCAAGTACTCGACGATGGACGCCGTCTCGGCCGGCTCGGTCGAGGGTCTCACCCGGGGTGAGCTTAACGAGGAGGTCGAGCGGATTGAGCGCGAGGTGCGGCGTCGGCTGCCGATTGGCTGGTCGACCAGCTACGGCTCGCTCGTCAAGGAGTTTGTCACGAGCCAGGGCTACACCCAGCATGCGCTCGAGCGCACCCTCTTCATCATGGAGAAGCGCGAGGTCATCCGCTTCTCGGGCCAGGTCCGTGCCCCCCGGTCTCACCACCTCAACCAGCCTCGACGCCGCTGACCATCGCTTCCGGCGCTGCTCTCCCTCGGCGCCTCCGTCCGCACCCTCCTGCAGAAGAAGGTCGTGCACCGTGTCGGCGTCTAGCGATCGGTCTCCCCTCCATAAGACTCACCCGATTCCTCTCGCTCTCCCATCTCCTCACTCTGGTCACGCCTCTCCTTCTCCGGCACGCGCTCTGCTCCTCCTGTACTGTACCTTTGCGCCGGCACCTCTCTCGCTGCGGCCTTGTATCTTATTCAACACTTTTGCTTGCAGCCTCGTGGAAGACCGCTTTCACCCCGCAGCTCGTGCCAAGACCCTTTCGCGCTCGCGCAGAGCTCACGTGCTAACCTACCTCCCCTCCGCTAACCCGGCTCTGCACAACGGCGCCCAGAGCGTCCCTCGCGGTCGCGGTCGACCGCCAAGGCAGCCCGGCGCAGACGCCGATCCACCTTCGACCCTTTCGCGCCTGCGGCCGGTCTTTTGCCCGAGACCTCCGCGCCTCGAGATCACTGCCAGATCCTTCGGCATCCCAGATTGGTGGCCGTTGATGGCAGGACCGGACAGCATCAGCCGGGCCGGAAGGCGATCGGACGCCGCCCAGACTGGGAATCGACCTGCCTTCGCTCGCCACAGCTGGGATCTTTAGTGCGACCGACGCAGCTGCCATTCCTCTTGGGGACTGAACTCGAGACGGCACGCGCCTGTCCGCGAAGCGCTTGTTGACGATGTGACGAAAGGAGGACGTCCGATAAACCCGATGAGTCGTAGTAAGATGTCGAAGTCGCGGCATAGAAGGGCCCACCTACCTTCACATCCGACAGCAGTACGCTGCATACAGGCAGATCTCGCTTCGGCTTGTGTCTTCCTCTGCGATCTGAGGGGCGAGAAGGCGGCGCAAGATGAGCCCGAGCGTCGGTGCAAGGCATTCTGCCGAGCAATCGTCTACGAGAAAATATAAAAAAAGAAACTCATTCCTCCGCCCCCTTGACCCCGTCCCTCTGGCCGCGCGTGCAGGCCTTGTCCAGCCTCGCCCGCTCAAGCGGGCCTTCCCAGTCAAGCATGCTCGACGCCTCTGCAAGGACGTGCCATCGGAGAGAGAGAGAGAGGGAGAACTGACCTGACACAGACACTGACAAGGCTGGCTCTGATGCTCTCGCTCTTTCCCCGAACGTGCTACGGCCGACGACGGGCGCGCGCGGGCACTCTGCCATCCCGCGTGGTGGCTCCCGGCCAGGCCGGCTCGCCCCCGGATGACTGGCTTCCGGCGTGGGCCCGGTGCCGTTCTTCGTCGGTCGAAAGCTTGCCCCGAGCGGCGAGTCTGCCCACCGTGGCCCGAAGGCAGCTGACGGCTGACATGGGCCCCGGTTGACCTCCTACAAGAGGCCAGCTTCCGCCCGACTACCCTCCCTTTCTCCCTCTTCCACACCCGACCTTCCTCGCCCCGGCCGCCCTCCCATCCAGCAAGCAAGCCGGTCGACCGTCCCCCCACACAAGATGAACGCTACCCAGTCGCGTTCGAGCTCGCTCGAGATGGAGCGCGAGAAGCGCGAGGCTGCCCAGGTCGCCACCGAGGCCAACGGCGAGCCCAAGAAGGTCGTCGTCGGCATCGACAACACCGACCAGCCCAAGTGCGTCGGCCTGATCTGGGGCTGCTCGACACGCGACGCTCGCGCCGCTGACGCTGCTCCCGCTCTCAATCAGGACGCCGCTCGGCATCTTCAAGTACATCTTCAACTGGTATCCCAAGAGCAAGTACTCGAAGGAGGAGATCTGGCTCCTGCGCAAGATGGACATGACGATCGTCACGTTTGGCGCGTTTGCCTTCTTCCTCAAGTACCTCGACTCGACCAACGTATGTCCTCGCGGTTAGCGGCTCGCGCGAGTCGAGTCTGCCGGATGCTGACCAGCTCGACGCCTCCAGATCAACAACGCCTACGTCTCGGGCATGCAAGAGGACCTCAAGATCGACAAGGTGAGAGCCCAGCACCCTCTGCACCGCCAAGGCAGAGCGCTGACCACACTTGTGCCCCCCCGACAAACAGACCTCGAACGATTACGCCTGTAAGCCCCCGGCTCCATTCGTCCTCGTCCTTGACATCCCACCGCTGACACCGGAGCCTATTCCTCATCTCTGCAGGGTTCGGCTTCTACTACTACATCGGCTACATGGTCCTCCAGATCCCGACCGTCCTCGTCATCTCGCGGCCCGGCATCGCCCGCTGGCTCCTGCCCGGCGTCGAACTGCTCTGGGGCATCATCACCTTTGCCCAGGTCCGGATTCAGAACGTCGAGTCGATCTTTGCGATCCGCTTTATCCTCGGCGCCCTTGCCATCCCGTCGTACACCGGCGTCAACTACGTCCTTGGCTCGTGGTACAAGGGCGACGAGCTCTTCAAGCGCTCGGCCGTCTTCATGATGGGCAACTCGCTCGGCCAGATGTTTTCGGGCTACCTGATGGCCGCCGTCTACCGGCTCGACGGCAAGGCGGGCCTGCCTGGTTGGCGGTGGCTCTTCGTTGTGGACGGCATCATCACTGTCAGTCGTCGAAGCAGCCGTCCTTCGACGTTTGCTTCCTGTCGCTCCTGCTGACCCCGGGCCGCCGCTCCTGCAGGTCCCCATCGCCCTCATCTCGTTCGCCATCTTCCCCGGACTGCCGACCGACAAGGCCCGCATCTGGTGGCTTTCGGCCGAGGAGCAGGAGCTCGCCCGCAAGCGCATGCGCGACGACGGCGTCGCCGGCACCAAGAAGATCACCATCAAGGGCATGCTCAAGATCTTTTCGGGCTGGCATCTCTGGGTCCCTGTGCGTGACCCGGCGCTCGCTTCTCCGGTAGCCTCCTGCAGCTGCTGACCTAGACCTCGACTCGCTCTCCCGCAGGTCTGCATGATCATCTTTTTCCTCATCGAGACGTACCCGGCCGGTCAAATGACGCTCTGGCTCAAGTCGCTCAAGAACCCCGACGGCACGCAGCAGTACTCGGTCGCCCTCATCAACACGATCCCGACCGCGATCCAAGCCATCATCGCCGTCACGACCTTCCTCACCGGCTCGCTCGCCGGCCTCTTCAACATCTGGTACATCATCGCCTTCATCCAGGGCGTCAACCTCTTTGCCGTCGTCGTCCTCCGCATCTGGTCCGTGCCCAACGGCCTTAAGTTTGCCGCCTACTTCCTGCTCGGCTTCATGGGTGTACGTCCCTCTCTGCGCTGCCGTCGATGCTTGCTCGCTCCGAGCTGACCCTGTGGCCCCTCCTTTATTCTCCCAGGCGCCCAACCCCATCTTCTTCGGCTGGATCAACCGTCTCACCCGGCGCAGCGCCGAGGAGCGCGCCGTCGTCCTCGGAGCCGTCTTCACCTTCGGGTCGGTCCTTCCCGCTGTCCTTGCTCGCTCGCTGCCGGCGCTGACCGTCGCTCTTCTCTCCTCTGACGCAGCTGGGCCTTCTTCGCTTGGGTCCCGCTCCTCGCCTACCGCACGCCCGAGGCCCCGCGATGGACCAAGGGATACTCGACCGTGCGTGTCTATCGTTTCCAACGCACCTGACCTGCACAAGGACGCTGACATCCGGTCCCTTCCTCTCTGCCCTCCAGGCCATCGCCTGCACCATCCTCTCGACCTGCGTCTTCTTCCTCGGCGGCTACCTCCACCGGCGCGAGGAGCAAAAGTACGCCAAGCTCGAGGCTGCTGCGACGAACGACGACCTTGCCCCGGCCGTCGCCGACGCCGACCGGCTCTCCAACTATGATGAGAAGGAGGTCCCCGTCCACGAGGAGGACGTCTCCCGACCGACCGACGGCACCATGGACCGCGAGCACGCCACGCTCCCGCACACGCACCAGTTCAGCCAGACGGACCGCGAGCGCGAGGCCAAGATCCTGCCGCAGCCAAACACGACCGTCTGAGGTCGTCCTCTCCCTTTCTCCTTGTAGCCTGTTGTCGGCCGTTGCGGGCCCTCCTTCTCTTCCGAGCCTCCCCCCACCCTGGTCTTACCCCCTTGTCACTGTGCGCTGCGGCGCCCTG
>Ga0308160_10006632_pt1 | contig 11730 bp, 10 predicted proteins | sample PhyFR1_FD_201036 | JGI IMG/M metagenome (GOLD analysis project Ga0308160, IMG submission 201036) | Phyllosphere microbial communities from UC Gill Tract Community Farm, Albany, California, United States - DLSLF.R1 | ecosystem: Host-associated > Plants > Phyllosphere > Unclassified | place: USA... | reverse complement strand
GCTGCAGGATGCTTTCTTCGACATACACCGGCATCGCCTTGCGGATGCCGAACGGCGATGTTCCACCAACCAGATACCCTGAATGGCGCTGGGCCACATCCGGCTTGCATGGTTCGACCGACTTGCAGGGGATGGCACGGGCCAGATTCTTGGTCGACACCTTGCAATCGCCGTGCATCAGCACGATCAATGGCCTGGCTGCTTCATCCTGCATGACCAGGGTCTTGATCACGTCATGTTCCGGCACGCCCAGCGCGCTGGACGAGACCGATGTACCGCCGTGCTCCTGGTATGCATACGGATGCTCGGAAAACGCCACGCCATGCTTGCGCAGGAATTGGGTGGCAGGGGTCTCGGAGACGTGCTCTTTCTTGGCCATGCGTGTTACGCTAAAGACGAACAATAGGGGTTTCTATTATGCAGGAAGAACTTCGGTTTGCCACCTTCAACACTTTCAATCTGGCACCTCCGGGTGCACGCTTGTACGACAATCTGGCACCCACGACGGCCGACGAATACGAAGCCAAACTGGACTGGACGGCGCACCAGCTCGACCTGATCAATGCCGACGTGATCGGCTTCCAAGAAATTTTTTCGCAGAGCGTGCTGGCGGAAGTCTTGCAGCGCACGCGGCGCTACCGTGACGCGCACCATATCGGCTTCGATCCCGACCCGGGCGCGGCGCGCCTGACGCCCAGCGTGGCCCTGGTTTCGCGCCTGCCGCTGGCCGAGCCGGGCACCGAACTGGGCAAGTTTCCGGCCAATGTCACGATGCCGCCCGGCAGCCGCGACCCCGATCGCTTCACGCGCGCCCCGCTGCATGCGGGCGTGATTGCGCCGTCCGGCGTGGTGATCGACGTCGTCGTCGTGCATTTGAAATCGCGCCGCCCCGATTACCGCTCGAGCGACAGCGGGGCCGACCCGCACCTGTACGCGCTGGCATGCCTGCGCTCGCTGATCCGGCGCGGTACCGAGGCCACCGCGCTGCGCGTGCTGCTGACAGATATGGCGCACACGCACCGCCGCCCGCGCATCGTGCTGGGCGACTTCAACGACGTGGCCGATTCGGTGACGACCGAGATCGTGCTGGGTGCGGGCACGCCGCAGGCCGAGCGGCTGTATGACGCAAGCCAGGTGCAGCGCCGGCTCGATCACCAGCGCCATGTGGGGTTTTCGATCCTGCACGACACGCGCCATTCGACGATCGACCATATCCTGGTATCGCCAGAATTCAATCCGGCGCTGCCCGAAGCAATCGGCGAAGTCATCGATGTGGTGTACCTGAACGATCACCTGAACCTGGCGTTGCCCGAGTCGTCGGACCACGGGCAGGTACTGGCCAGGATCCGGCTGTTCGACTAGGGCCGCCGCATCAAGGTCGCCGCACCAAGGCCGCCGCATCAAGGTCGCCGCATCAAGGTCTCCGCATTAGGGTCTCATGTACCAGGCCCGGTGCGGGCTCAGGTTCGGCCGCGTGCTGGCCGCGCTGGCATAGAACCCCTGGTAATCGTCGCACCCATGCCGGCGCAGAAAGTCGAGCTGCTCGGCGGTTTCCACGCCCTCCCCCACCACCCGCAGCTGCAGGCTGCGCGCCACCGCGATGATGGCGGGCACCATCGCGGCGTCCACCGGATCGTGCCCGACATCGCCCACGTAACTGCGGTCGATCTTGACCGTGGTGAGGGGGAAGCGCCGCAATGCTTCCAGGCTGGACAGGCCGGTGCCGAAGCGGTCGATGCTCAGCCGCACGCCGCGGGCACGCAGCGCGAGCGCCGTATCGGCAAACGCGGGCTCGCCCCGGATCAGCGCGTCTTCTGCAATCTCGAGTTCGAGCGCGGCGGGCGGCAGGCCGGCGCTGTCGAGTGCGGCATCGATTGCCGGCAGCAAGCCGTCGTGCTCCAGCTGGGCATCGGACAGGTTGACTGCCACCGCAACGGCGGCGCCGGCATGGCGCCACGCACGCGCCCGCTGGCAGGCTGCGCGCAGCACCCATTCGCCGATCGGGATGATCAGCCCGGAATCCTCGGCCACCGGCAGGAATTCGTGCGGCAACAACAGCCCGCGTTGCGGATGACGCCAGCGCAGCAACGCTTCGACGGATGTCACGCGCCCGGTCGCCACTTCGATCGCGGGCTGGTATTGCAGCATGAATTCCTTGCCGTCGAGCGCCTGGCGCAGGCGGTTTTCAAGCTCGACGCGCTCGATCACGTGGGCGTTCATGGCGGGGCTGAAAAACTGGAAGCTGCCGCGCCCGTTCTGCTTGGCGTGGTACATCGCGACATCGGCGTGGTGCAAGAGGGTGTCGACGTCGGCGCCGTCATCGGGGCACAGAGCAATGCCGATCGAGGCCGACAGCGTCACTTCCTGGCCGCCGATGTCGATCGGCAGCGCCACGGCCTGGGTCACGGCAAGGGCCACGTGGGCGGCCTGGTCGGCGCCCTTGATATCGGCCAGCAGCACGACGAACTCGTCGCCGCCCAGCCGGCTGATGGTGTCGACCTGGCGCACGCAGGCGCGCACGCGCAGCGCCACTTCGCGCAGCACGATGTCGCCGGCCTGGTGGCCGTAGGTATCGTTGACGGCCTTGAACTTGTCGAGGTCGAGAAACATGACGGCGCAGCAGCTGCCCTGGCGGCGCCAGGTGGCCAGCGCCTGGTGCAAGCGGTCAAGGAACAGGATCCGGTTGGGCAGGCCCGTGAGGGCGTCGTGCTCGGCCTGGTGGCGCACCTGCTCTTCGATGCGCTTGCGCTCGCTGATATCGGACAGCATCGCCATATAGCTCGACACATCGCCATGCGCATCGCGAATGGCCGTCAGCGTGACGCGCACCGGATAGCGCTGGCCATTGCTGCGCGCGCTGGCCAGTTCACCTTCCCAGTGGTCGGCGCCTTCGAGCCCGGTCCAGATGCGCTGATAGAAGTCGTCGTCCACGCCCCAGCCGAGGCTGGCAAGCGGCTGGCCGATGATCTGCTCGGGCGCATGCCCGGTGATGGCGGTGAAAGCGTCATTGACGGCGCGCACGCGGTACTCGGCATCCATCATGATGATGGCGTCGCGCGCATTCTGGAACACCTGCGCGGCCTGCTCGAGATTGGTCTCGGCCTCTTTGCGCGCCGTGATGTCGATTTCCATGCAGAACACTTCGTGCATCACGTCGTCGTGCTTGACGGGATAGTGGCACGAATAGACCCAGTGGCGCCGGCCCGTCATCGATTGCACCAGCCAGTCGCTTGCCTGCGGCGCCTGGCCGGTGCGCCAGATGGTGGCGATGACGTCTTCGAATTCGCTCTGGCGGTCGAGGTGGAACACCAGGTCGCGAAACGCGCGGCCGACGGCGTCGCCCGACGGGATGCCGTACAACTCTTCGCTGGCGTGGTTCCAGAAGCGGATGATGCCGGCGCGGTCCATCGAGTGCACGGCGACGGCCGGCGCCAGCTCAAGGGCCGTGACGAAATGGTAGAGCCAGTCGAAGGCTTGTACGCCGTCCCTGGATGGGTCAGCCGCCGGACGACCCGGGGAATCTGGCAGTAGCTTGCTCACGGCAGCGCCTTTCGCTTGGGCAGCGACAGCAATCAGAAAGACAAGCCTGTCAGTGGCATGCTGGAGACACGCTTTGTGTGCGAAGCGGCACATGGCGCGCTGGCAAAGAATCGGGGAGGTAAGAAGGCAATTGCACCCCGCCATCAACTCGGGCAGCCAGCTGGCCGCTTGTCGCATTCAGATGGCTCAGACCGCAATTGCCGCGGTTAGTTCAATGATGGGTTCAGGCCGGGCTGGCAGGCACGGCTGCCGGGGCGACGGCGCCGTTGTCGGTATTGCTGTCGGTATCGTTGTCGCTGGTGCTGTCAGCGTCTTGCACGATGGCGTTGCCATCGGCGTCGACATCATTCTTTGGTTCGAGCTTGCGCTTGGCCTTGTCGTCGGCCTTGCGCTTCTTGTCGAGTTCCCGTTGCCGTTTTTCGTATTGAAAATTATTCCGTGCCATAGTCACCTCGATATGATGGAGCGGTAGGGCTACCGTCCTGACCGGCCATTATGGACTACCGCGCCGATCCCGGCTTGCCTTAACGCTAACCGCGGGGATGGTGCTCGGTGTGCAGGCGCTTGAGGCGCTCGCGCGCCACGTGGGTATAGATCTGCGTGGTCGAGATATCGGCATGGCCCAGCAGCAGTTGCACCACGCGCAGGTCGGCGCCATGGTTGAGCAGGTGCGTGGCGAACGCGTGGCGCAGCGTGTGCGGCGACAGCGGCCCCGTGATGCCGGCTTTCTTTGCGTGCTTCTTGATCAGGATCCAGAACATCTGGCGCGTCATCGGGCCGCCGCGGCTCGTGACAAACAGGGCGTCGTCCATCTGGCCATTGAGGATGATGCCGCGTGCATCCTTCAGGTAGCGCTCGATCCAGCGCCGCGCCTCTTCGCCAAACGGCACCAGGCGCGTCTTGCTGCCCTTGCCCGTCACCCGCAGCACGCCATCGTTGAGGCTCACTTCGACCAGCTTCAGGGCCACCAGTTCCGACACCCGCAAGCCGCTGGCATACATCAGCTCGAGCATCGTGCGTTCGCGCAGGCCCAGCGGCGTGGCCACATCCGGCGCAGCGAGCAGCGCCTCGACCTGGCTTTCGTTCACCGTGTGCACGAACCGGGTCGGCTGGCGCGCCGATGCCATCTTCAGGCACGGGTCGACGTCGATCCGGTTGCGCCGCAGCGCCAGCCCGTAGAAGCGCTTGAGCACCGACAGCCGGCGGTTGGCCGTGCTCGGGCGCGAATCGGGATGGCGGTCGGCAAAATAGGCGGCCAGGTCGTCCGCACCGACCGCCAGCAAGCCACGGTCGGGCTGGCGCGCGTGCAGCCAGGTTGCGAACAGGCGCATGTCGCGCCGGTAGGCGTCGAGCGAGTTCTTGGCCAGGCCCTGTTCCAGCCAGAGCGTGTCGCAGAACTCGTCGATCAGGGCCAGATCGACTGTTGTTGCCATGGGCTTGCGGTGGCGCCTTCATGGCGCAGCAACCAGCGTTTGACGGACAAATGAAAACCGTTTTCGTCATCCTGGTTGGCAAAGCCGCCCAGGCCGCCGGTGGCGGTGACGCGATGGCACGGGATCACGAGCGGGAACCGGTTGGCGCCGCAGGCCTGGCCGACGGCGCGCGGGGCCGAGCCGATCACGCGCGCCACGTGCCCGTAGGTGTGCACGGCGCCGCGCGGGATCGCGTGGATGTGCTGCCAGACCTTGCGCTGGAAGTCGGTGCCGACTTCCATCAGCGGCAGGTCGAACATGAAATCGGGATCCTGCAGGTACCGTGCAACCTGCTGCGCGGCACGGTCGGCAAGCGCGCTGTCGGCGCTTTTCTCAGTGAACGATGGCGGCAGGTAGACCAGCTCGCAGACCTTGTCGTCGGCCGTGCGAATGCCCAGCGCGCCAAAGGGCGCCGGTACGATGGCGTTGAACAACAGGGAGGAGCGATCTGGCTTCATGGCGACGGTTGGCAGTGGGCGGCAGCGGGACCATCCCGCTGGCAGGCACCCCGGCATCTTACCCGCCGCAGCGCGTGCGCGGCCAGTCGTTCGGCATCAGGAAATAAAAAACAGGCAAAAAAAAGCGCACCATCAGGTGCGCTCCAATTCGGGTCACGTCTCCGGTCGTTTGGCAGTGCCAACGACTTCTGTAAAACGTGGTGTCTCCTCGAATATTCTCCGGTACGAGTACCGTTCTTATATCAATGCTCCCCCAAAACCTGTACTGCCTGCTGCTGGCCCTGCACCGCACCACTTCAGTGCGTATGAGCGCCATGATAACGCAAATGCTTATAGAAAATGTATCTTTTAGGTCACAAAATCAGAAAATTGTTTTACTTATAAACAAAATGCCTTGGTGACCAGACACCCACGCTCACCGTGCGACTTCGCGCAGGATAGCATGTACCGTCTCCTTGCCGATCCTGTTTTCCATCTGGCCGTACACCGGCTGCAATGCGCGGCGCCATTCGGCCTGCTGGGCCGGATTGAGCGTATGGATCACGGTGGTGCCGGCCTGGCGAATTTTTTCCATCGACTCGTCATTGGCGCGCTGGGCAATCTGCTTTTCGTACACGGTTGCTTCGCGCATCGCCCGCGCCAAAATCGTGCGGGTCGCTGCCGGCAAGCCATCCCAGAATTTCTTGTTGACGATCACGGCGTAACCCAGATAACCGTGGTTCGACACGGTCAGGTGTTTCTGCGTTTCATGCATGCGCTGCGTGTACATGTTCGACGGCGTGTTTTCCGTGCCTTCCACGACGCCATCGCGCAGCGCCGGCGCGGCTTCCGAAAACGCCAGCACCATCGGCTGCGCGCCCAGCGCACGCATCTGCGCATCGAGCACCATGGAGGCCTGGATACGCATGCGCACACCGTCGAAATCCTTCAGCGCGACCAGCGGCTGATTGGCCGACATGACCTTGAAACCGTTGTCCCAGAAGGCCAGGCCGGTGATGCCCTTCGGTTCGAGCTTGCGCAGCAGCTCGCGCCCGATGCGCCCCTCCGTCACCTTGTACAGCGCCGCCTTGTCCGGAAAAATATACGGCAGGTCGAACGCTTCGAATTCGCGCACGCCCAGCGGCGAAAACTTGGCCAGCGATGGCGCCAGCATCTGCACGGCGCCCAGTTGCAGCGCCTCGAGTTCTTCGCGGTCCTTGTACAGCTGGCTGTTTGGATAGACGTCCACCCTGACCTGGCCGCGCGTCATTTGCTCGGCCAGCGCCTTGAACCGCTCGGCGGCGCGGCCCTTGGGCGTATCCGGCGCCACCACGTGACTGAACTTGATCACGATCGGCCCCTGTGCCCAGGCATTCATACTGGCGGCTGTGGCCAACGCGGCGCACAGCGCGCGCACGGCCAGGGAATTGAGTTGCATGACGGTTCGATTCTTCCTGATGAAACGTTACACTGGCATATGTCGCATTGCCCGCCAGCGCGGCGATGCCACGATGCGCCCGACAGTGTAACCAAAACAGGACCTTGCATGAAATTTCCGTTCATCCAGCCCGGGGCGACAGCCGACCTGGACGCCGAGCCCGAGCCGCGCGCGCGCTCGCGCGGCTGGCGTTTCCTGCGCTGGATGGTGCCGATCCTGCTGGTCCTGCTGTTCCTGGCCGTGCTGATCTGGCTGCCATGGCAGGCGCGCCAGATGGAAAGCAACGATCGGCAAGAGCAATTGATTGCCGATACGCTGTGGGTCGAGCAGACGCTGCGCTTCGAACTGGCGCGCAGCGAAGAAGCGCTGGCCGCGCTCGGCGCCGACCTCGTCGTCGCGCCGCTGCCGCCGGCCAAGCTGACGGCGCGCTTTCGCCAGATGTTTACCAATGGCCCCGAACTGGTGCGCGTGGTCTGGAGCGATGCCGACGGTGTCCAGCAAGCCATCCACGGCAGCGACCTGCCGGCCACCGGCCTGCCCGCTGCCACCGTCCTGGCCGGCGAAATGGCGCGCTCGATCCGGCGCGGCCGCTACAGCGTGCCGTATGGCGCCACCGCGTCCACCCACGGCGTGATCGATTACTACCTGCCGCTGTTTCGCGGCGGCCAGTTCGCCGGCAGCCTGGTGGCGACCTACAGCCTGCAGGTGCTGCTGGATGAAACGGTGCCGTGGTGGTTCGCGCAGGACAATGCGCTGACGCTGCTCGACCGCAACGAGCTGCCGGTGGCGCGCCGCGCGTCGGGCGGCCCGGGCCGCAATGTCTATACCCACCAGCGCGAGCTCGACCTGCCCGGCGCCCAACTCGTGCTGTCGACCAACAGCGTCAAGCGCGCGCCGCAACTGCTGCCCAACCTGCTGGTCGGTTCGGTGATCGTGCTGGCCCTTGGCCTCTTGATGAGCCTGGCGGCGCTGTGGCGCCACATCTCGCGCACGCTGGCGGCCGAGGCCGCGCTGCGCCAGCAGATGGCGTTTCGCACGGCGATGGAAAACTCGCTGATCACGGGCCTGCGCGCGCGCGACCTCGAAGGCCGCGTGACGTACGTCAACCGCGCCTTTTGCCAGATCGTCGGCCTGTCGCAGGAAGAATTGATTGGCAAGAAGCCGCCGATGGCGTACTGGGCGCCGGAAGCGATGGCCGAATACGAGGACCGCTTCCAGGGCATCCTGTCGGGCAAGGTCACGCCGCAGTTCGAGACCGTATTCCAGCGGCCCGACGAAGTGCGGGTGCCGGTGCTGGTGTTCGAGTCACCGCTGGTCGACGTCGACGGACGCCATACCGGCTGGATGAGCTCGGTGCTCGACATCACCGACCGCAAGCGCGTCGAAGAACTCAACCGCCAGCAGGAAGAAAAGCTGCAGGCCAGCGCGCGCCTGGCCACGATGGGCGAGCTGTCGTCGATGCTGGCACACGAACTGAACCAGCCGCTGGCCGCCATCTCGAGCTACACCGTTGGCGCGCTGAACATGCTCGACCGCGCCGCCGGCGCCGGCCAGGAAGTCAAGCCCGGCATGCTGCGCCACGCCCTGGAACAGGCGCGTCAGCAAGCCCAGCGCGCCGGGCACATCATCCGCAGCGTGCACGAGTTCGTCAAGAAACGCGAGCCGCTGCGCCAGGAACTGACGATCCGCAGCGTGATTGCCAGCGTGCATGCGCTGATCGAATTGCAGGCGCGCCAGGCCGGCGTCGTGCTGCGCGTGCACTTGCCACCGGGCTTGCCGCCGGTGCTGGCCGACCGCGTGCTGCTCGAGCAGGTGCTGCTGAACCTCACGCGCAACGGCATCCAGGCCATGCAGGACACCGTGCCGGACCAGCGCGTGCTGCGCATCGAGGCGGCGCACATCGACGACCAGGTGGCTGTCTCGGTGATCGACCGCGGCCATGGCATCTCGGCGGAAGTGGCCGAGCGGCTGTATTCGCCGTTCTATTCGACCAAGGCCGAGGGCATGGGCATGGGACTGTCGATTTGCCGCACGGCGATCGAGTTCCATGGCGGCACCTTGAGCCACGCGCCGTACCCGCCCGGGGGCACCGTGTTCACGTTTTCGCTGCCGGCGCAGGCGGCAAGCCGGGCGGTCGGCTAGAATCGCGTGCGGCGCCCTGCCCGACTATTACGGAGACCCCCATGCTGCACATCGTCGACGACGAAGAAGTCATACGCGATTCGCTCGCCTGGCTGGCGCAATCGCGCGGCCTCAACGCGCGCAGCTATCCCGGCGGCCAGGAGTTTCTCGACGTCATCAAGGACCTCGACGTCAGCGGCGACTGCGTGCTGCTCGACGTGCGCATGCCGGGCATGAACGGCATTGCCGTGTTCGACCAGTTGATCGGCCGCGGCCTGTTGCCGCGCCTGCCGGTGATTTTTCTGACCGGCCACGGCGAGGTGCCAATGGCGGTCGATTCCCTCAAGCGCGGTGCTTTCGATTTCTTCGAGAAGCCGTTCAATGACAATGTCTTGATGGACCGCGTGGAAGAAGCGCTGGCCGCCTCGCGCAAGGCGGCCACCTCCGCTGCGGTGCAGGCGCGGCTGGCGACGCTGTCCACGCGCGAACGCGAAGTGCTCGACCTGATCCTGGCCGGCATGATGAACAAGGTCGTGGCCGACAAGCTCGGCATCAGCATGCGCACGGTGGAGGTGCACCGGGCCCATATCTTCGACAAGATGCAGGTCAAGACGGCGGTCGAACTGGCCGGCTTGCTCAAGTAAATCCCGGCGGCGCGCTCGCGCTGCCTTCACACTGTCTTCATTTCCTGCGCGTCAAGGGTCTCTGCTGCCCGCAACAGCCTTGTAAAATAAAGTCTGAACGCGCCGCGGCCAGGGCGCCGCGATGCACAGGCTTTTTCAGGACACGCGCATGAACGAAAAGACAGTTGCAGACAAAATGTTTTTACGCACGGCGAAATCACTGCTCGTGCTCAATGGCCAAGCCAATCCGGCCGTGACGGCGCAGATGCCGGCCGACATCGTCAAACAAGGGGACGGGCCGTTCGACGTCATCCTGATGTTTTGCCTGGGTCAGCAAGACCTGGAACATTACCTGCCGCTCGCCAAACAACAGCTGAGTGACACCGGCTCGCTCTGGATCGCGTACCTCAAGCAAACGGCCTCGAAGGCAACCGACATCCACCGTGACTCGATCAATGCCTATGCCAAGGAGCATGGGATCACCGGCGTGGCCATGATTTCGATGGATGGTGACTGGTCGGCGCTGCGCCTGAAACGCATTGCGGTTTAGGTGGCCGAATCGGGCTGGGCGCCGTGGCGCGCCAGCGCCCACGCCACATGCTCACGCACCAGCCCGGATGGATGATCGGCCCGCGCTTGCAGCGCCGCCACGATGGCTGCATCGCCGGGCAAATGATCCGCAGCATTACCCAGTCCCACCGCCAGATTGCGCAACCAGCGCTCGTGCCCGATGCGCCGGATCGGACTGCCTTCCATGCGCCGGTTGAATTCGGCTTCTTCCCACGCGAACAGGCCGACCAGGTCGCCCTCGCCCAGGCCGTTGCGTTCGTCGAAATCGGGCACCTGCGCCCGCTGCGCGAACTTGTTCCACGGGCACGCCACCTGGCAATCGTCGCAGCCGTAGATGCGGTTGCCGATCAGCGAGCGCAGCTCTTCGGGGATGCTGCTTTTCAGCTCGATCGTCAGGTACGAGATGCAGCGCCGCGCGTCGAGCTTGCCCGGCCCCAGGATCGCGCCGGTCGGGCACATGTCAATGCAGGCCGTGCAGCCGCCGCAATGCTTGCCGGTGGGCGGGTCGACCGGCAGCGGCAGGTCGATCAGGATTTCTCCAATGAAGAAGGTCGAACCGGCCGCGCGCGACAGCAGCAGCGTGTGCTTGCCGCGCCAGCCCAGGCCCGCTTTTTCGGCCAGCGGCAATTCCATCACGGGCGCTGAATCGGTGAACACACGAAACCCGAACGGCCCGATTTCTTGCTGGATTTTCTCGGCCAGCGCCTGCAGGCGGTTGCGCAGCACCTTGTGGTAGTCGCGGCCCCGCGCATACACCGACACGACGGCCGCGTTCGGGTCAGCCTGGCGCAGGCGTTCCCCGGCGCGCCAGTCACCCTGGCGTTCTGTCGGCAGATAGTCCATCCGCACCACGATCGCGCGCACGGTCCCGGGCACGAGTTCGGCCGGCCGCGCACGCTTCATGCCATGGGTTGCCATATAATCCATCTCGCCGTGGTAGCCCGCATCCAGCCAGGCTTGCAGGCCTGCTTCCAGGTGCCCCAGGTCGACATCGGCAATGCGCACGTCGGCAAAGCCCAGCCCCGCGCCCCATCCCTTGATGGCGCGCGCTAGCTGGGGCAGATCGACGGATGAGGTTGGGGAATCGGACATACCGGAGTGGGAACACCACAAGAAAAGAACGCAGCAGAATGCAGTACAACACGCTATTTTATGCCATGCAGCCCATCAAAGCGCACCAGAACCACTATTTGCCGGACGAGTCGGCCACCAATGCACTGGGCGGCGCGCTAGCCCGCGCGCTGGCGCCGGGCCTCGTCATCTACCTGCACGGCGACCTGGGCGCCGGCAAGACCGCCCTCACCCGCGCCCTGCTGCGCGCGCTGGGTCACACGCGCACGGTCAAGAGCCCGACCTACACGTTGTCGGAGCCGTACAACGTGATGCTTGACGACAATCCGCTGAGCGTGATCCACTACGATTTATATCGCATGTCGAGTCCGGAAGAATTCCTGGACGCCGGCTTTCGCGAAGATTTTGACGGCCACAACGTCTGCATCGTCGAATGGCCCGAAAAAGGCGAGCCCGTG
>Ga0308160_10006631_pt1 | contig 11730 bp, 18 predicted proteins | sample PhyFR1_FD_201036 | JGI IMG/M metagenome (GOLD analysis project Ga0308160, IMG submission 201036) | Phyllosphere microbial communities from UC Gill Tract Community Farm, Albany, California, United States - DLSLF.R1 | ecosystem: Host-associated > Plants > Phyllosphere > Unclassified | place: USA... | reverse complement strand
GGCGACAACGTGTCGATCACCGTCAAGCTGATCAACCCGATCGCGATGGAAGAAGGTCTGCGCTTCGCAATCCGCGAAGGCGGCCGTACCGTCGGCGCCGGCGTGGTTGCCAAGATCATCGCCTAATAGCGACGATCCGAGCGGAACAGCCAGCCTGTTCCGCTGACAAAAGAGGGGCAGAACTTCGGTTCTGTCCCTTTTTTGTGACAGCAGCAGCAGCATTGACGGCCGTTTCGATGTTATACTGCCGTCCCCTCCGCAGTACCCGTATCAGTGTCACTTATCGCCGGCTCCTTGTGCCGGTTCGTTCTTTTAAAGGAAATGAGCATGTCCAATCAGAAGATCCGTATCCGCCTGAAAGCGTTCGACTACAAGCTGATCGACCAGTCCGCACTGGAAATCGTCGACACCGCCAAGCGCACCGGCGCCGTCGTCAAGGGCCCGGTCCCGCTGCCGACCCGCATCCAGCGTTTCGACGTCCTGCGTTCCCCGCACGTCAACAAGACTTCGCGCGACCAGTTCGAAATCCGTACGCACCAGCGTCTGATGGACATCGTGGACCCGACCGACAAGACCGTTGACGCGCTGATGAAGCTGGACCTGCCGGCTGGCGTCGACGTCGAAATCAAGCTGCAGTAATCGAGTTTCATCCCGGCGGATCCATTCCGCCGGCGATTCAACGGGGCTGGCGCCGCTTTGCGGGCCAGCCCCGTTTTCATGTTTGACGAGTGTCTGGATAACGTGCAACGTGTGTGATGCGTTACGCGACCGCTGATGCATTCCGATTCGACTTGTGGCATATTAAAGTCATGAAAGCCCTTAAAAGCCCTCTTGCCTCAAAACTCCTTGCCGATCCCGACACACGGGAGCAGTTGCGTGAATTTTTGACTGGCAAGCGCTCCGCGTACAATGCTTCGCAGCAAGCAGCCGTGGAGACATTCCAAATTCGTCCCGCGAACGGCGAGATCGTCCGGGCAGCCATTGTGCCGAAAGCCAAGTCCCAGTAACAGGCCTTTCCGATGAATGTAGCGCTGCCTGCACTCATCGTCTTCTTTCTGCTTTTACCTGGGTTCGTTTTCAGAACGAACCTGAAGCGGGTCGAGCGCACGTCGCTGGACTTTTCGCCGTTCGGGCAGCTGGTCACTGAAGCAAGGGGCCTGATGAAACCGAAATAGCGAACTGAACTTTGCGTCGGCTCTGTCGAGACGACAGCGCGAGATGATGCCGCGGATCGCTTTCGGGACAATAAAAGATGTGATGAGCAAGGTGCCGAAATACGCGGCGATCCAGCTGAACTGTAATCCAACCGCTTCGGTCGCCTCGGCTTGCGTTGCCGGCGCTGAAGATAGCAGCTTCATGAGCACGACTGGTTTGAAGTCGTGCCGAAAGAGCAGGTCGGATAACGTCAACCAGCTTGCATGCAGCAGTAATGCCCAAAGGCTTGGTATTACCTGTTGAGCGGCGCCGATTTCAGGATCGACGACACGCCCGACTTCATCAAGGTATCCGCTATCGTTGAGGTCGGCAAAGAGGCCGTACTGTATGTCGGCGTACTGGATGAGTTTTATGTCGACGCCGATGGACAGCTCGATCGTATCGTCCTGCAAAACGTCGCTCGTCGCCCGATGTCATCCGACAAGAATACGTCGGACCCGGCTGCCGATGCGCGTAAAAATCGTTTCTATGACGTGGACGGGGATTCTTTCATGCTGCGCTATAACGAGGCCATTACGCTCAACATCCAATATGTCCGTCTCACGCCGGAGTTTGTTCAAAACGTCGCCGCCGAGTATCGAGACTGATCCGCCGCAGGGCGATGCGCGCCATCGCTGGACTCGCAGCGACTCTTGCGCAGTGGCTCTTGATAAACCGCCAAGCGTCCTGATCTACGCAACCACAGCCTGCGCGCCTGTCGCGATGACGAACCCATCCGCCCGGCATGAGCGCGCGCGGCTCATCTGCAAGGCGATAAAGCCGAAACTCATTGGTGATATTCTCGCCTCAGGAGGTGCGCGATGGCGACGATGAAGCAGGTGGCGGAGCGTGCCGGCGTGTCGATCTCGACCGTGTCGCACGTGATCAACAACACGCGTGTCGTCAGCGACGACGTGCGTCGGCGCGTGCTCGGCATCATCGACGAGATGCGCTACATCCCGAGCGCCGTCGCGCGCAGCCTCAAGAACGACAAGACCAAGACCATCGGCGTGCTGGTGCCGAACAGCTCGAACCCGTACTTCGCCGAGCTGATCCGCTGGATCGAGGAGGCGGCCTTCCAGACCGGCTACAACATCATCCTGTGCAACGCCCATGGCGGCGACCACAAGCACACGGCCTACCTGCGCCTGCTGATGGAAAAACGCATCGACGGTCTGGTGCTGGTCGCGAGCGGCGCCGACGACGAGCAGGACCTGCTGGTGCATAATCCCGCGGTGCCGATCGTCCAGCTCGAGCGCGCGCTGCCCGGCCTGGGCGCCGATCTGATCCTGGCCGGCGAGGAGGAGGGCGCCTACCAGGCCACGCGCCACCTGATCGAACTCGGCCATCGGGCGATCGCCTGCGTGTCCGGTCCGGCCGCGCTCCCGCGCACGCGCGAGCGCGTCGGCGGGTTCCTGCGCGCGATGACGCAGGCCGGGCTCGACGCGCCGCCCGAGCGCCTGGTGCAGGATGCCTTCACCTGCGCCGGCGGCCACGCGGCTTTTACGCGCCTGCTGGCCCAGGCGCACCTGCCCACCGCGGTGTTCGTTGCCAGCGACCTGATGGCCCTGGGCGGCCTGTGCGCGGCCGGCAGCGCCGGCGTGCGCGTGCCCGGCCAATTGTCAGTGGTCGGCTACGACGACATCGATGGCGCCGACTATGCAAGCCCGCCGCTGACGACGGTGGCCCCGCCCAAACGCGACATGGCGCGCCTGGCCATCGAGCAACTCATCTGGCGCATCAAGGGCGGCGTCGGGCCGCTGCGCAGTACGGCGCTCGACAGCCGGCTGGTGGTGCGGGCGTCGACGGCGCCGCCGCCGCCGCCGTTGCTGCATTAAGAAAACGTTAAGACAATCCCTGGCGTTTGCGGCTATCGTCGCTTATCGGCTAACCAAGGATGACCATGGCATTTCCCTATCTGAGCGATCTCGTCTACTGGCTGACCGGCTGGCGCCTGCCGCTGCCCTTGGCCATGTTCGGCCTGTTCGTCGCGTTCGGCACCCTTGCCGCGGCCGTCTGCCTGCGGCGCGAACTGAGCCGGCAGTACCGTAACGGCGCCATCGGCCCGGCCCGGCGCATCGTCAAGGGCGAGAATGGTGCAGCCGTCCTGGCCGAGGTGGCGCCGCAAACGCTGGTCAGCGATTTCGCCATGGTCGTGCTGGTGGCCGGCGTGCTCGGTTCGCGCGTCTTTCATATCCTCGAGCACCTGGATGAATTCCGGCTAAATCCATGGGCGATGATTTTCAGCCGCTCCGGCCTGAGCATCTACGGCGGACTGATCTTCGGCGCCGGCGCCGGCCTGCTGTTGCTGCGGCGCTGGCGCATCCCCGTGCGCCCATTCATGGACGCGATCGCACCGGCGCTGATGCTCGGCTATGCGATCGGCCGGCTCGGCTGCCAGATCTCCGGCGATGGCGACTGGGGCATCGGCGCCGACATGGCGTCGAAACCGGCCTGGCTGCCGGCCTGGCTCTGGGCCCAGACCTACGACCACAATATCGCCGGCGTTCTCATCGCCGCACCGGGCGTCTACCCGACGCCGCTCTACGAGACGCTGATGGCGCTGGCCTGCTTCGGCTTGCTGTGGGCGCTGCGCCGGCACCCGTTCCAGCCCGGCTGGCTGTTTTCGCTGTACCTGGTGCTGGCGGGCGCCGAGCGCTTCCTGATCGAGCAGATCCGCGTCAACGTCCAGTTCCACTTCCACGGCATGACCTTCACCCAGGCGGAGCTGATTTCCGTGATCTACCTGGGCCTGGGCGCGGTCGGCCTGGCATTGCTCAGCCGGCCCGCGCCGGCAGTGCGCCTGGGCGCCCCCTGAGCATCACGCCGGCGGGCGCTGCTGCGGCGCCGCCTGCGCCTGAAGTATCCGTGGCGCCTGCGCGGCGCCGTCCTGGTCCGCGCTCGAACCGTGACCGCGCACCTGCAGGGTCTGGGTCGGGAAGGCCAGCTCGACGTTCATCTCGGCCAGGCGGTCGATCATATTCAGGTAGATCTCCTGTTGGATGTCCATGAACTTGTTGTAGTCCGCCGACTCGACCCAGTACACCACCTCGAAATTCATCGACGACGGGCCGACGCTGCTGAAGTGGGCGCGATCGAACGTCACCGTCTCCTGCGACTCGACCAGTTCGGTCAGCATCGGCGGGATCGCGCGCAGCTTGTTGGTCGGCGTGTCGTAGGTGACGGCCAGCGCGAACACCACGCGCCGGCGCGTCATGCGCGTCATGTTCTGCAGGCGGCTCTTGAGCAGGTCCGCGTTCGAGAACACCAACTGCTCGCCGCCCAGGCTGCGCAGGCGTGTGGTCTTCAGGCCGACGTATTCGACCGCGCCGAGGTATTTGTCGACGATGATGAAGTCGCCCAGCACGAAGGGCTTGTCGAGCACGATCGACAGCGAGGCGAACAAATCGCCCAGGATATTCTGCACGGCGAGCGCCACCGCGATGCCGCCGATCCCGAGCGAAGCCACCAGCGTCGTGATGTTCACGCCCAGGTTATCCAGGATCATCAGCAGCACCACGACCCATAGCACCATGCGCGCGATGAAGCCGACCGCGGCCGCGGACGTCGCGCGGGCCGGGTCGTTGGCGCGGTTCTGGTAATAGTCCGCCAGCCAGGCGCGCAGCGCGCTGTTGCCCCACAGGGCCGCCTGGATCAGGCCGGCGACGATCGCCGCACGCGTGGCGAACAGCTGCGCGGCCGGCGGCAACGCGAGCACCTTGCTGCCGACGAACAGGCCGATCACGGCGATCGGCAGCAGGCGCGTGGCCTGCAACGCATCGACGGCGATGTCGTCCAGCTTGGTTTCGGTGCGCTCGGCCAGGCGGCGCAAATGGTGGATGACCAGCTTCTTGGTCAGATACAGCGCGAGCGTCACGCCGGCCGCGATGCCGATCGCCGTCAGCCAGGCCGACGTCGTGTTATTGAAGACTACAAAATTCATCCGTACTCCTTTCCGATGCATGCGCAGCCGACTCGTCGATGCGGCCGCGTCCGGCCCATTGTAGCGGCTGGAAGAATCGTCCCGGCCCGGCGTGCACCCGCGCCCGTAGGGGGAGGGCGCAAGCGTTCAGGCGCGGCGCATAAGTTTTTGCAGATGGGTATTGCGCTTTAAGAATGGATGCTCGTATAATGCGGCTCCCCGGGCGGTTAGTTCAGCTGGTTAGAATACTTGGTCGACATCCAAGGGGTCGCAGGTTCGAATCCTGCACCGCCCACCAGACTTCCAGATCGCAGGCCCCATGTAGTAGAGGGCGCCTGTAGAGAAAAGGCGCATCGGTCCCTTTTCTGTGCTGACCAGCCAGGTCAGATTTCTTTCTTCTCCAAGAACCCTGCGTGAAACGCAACAGGCTGCATCATCCATGCATTCTCCTGTTGCGCCCATTCGGAGCGCGCGCTATACTAGCCGGCTTCGGTGTGGGGCTGTCCTTTTTTTGCCCCACGCGTATGCAGAGGAACGATCGAAGTCACTTCGACGTTTCAATAGTTCAACTACCCCCGCCCAATCGCAGGCGGGAATGGAGAAAAAATGAGCCTGGGCCTTCTCGGTCGCAAGGTTGGCATGATGCGCATCTTCACGGACGACGGCGATTCGATTCCCGTTACCGTGCTGGACGTGTCGAACAACCGTGTTGCGCAAGTCAAAACTCCTGAAACCGACGGCTACGCCTCGGTTCAGGTCGTCTTCGGTCAACGTCGCGCCTCGCGCGTGAACAAGGCCGCTGCCGGTCACTACGCCAAAGCTGGCGTCGAAGCCGGCACGATGCTGAAGGAATTCCGCGTCGAAGCCGCTCAAGCCGCTGGTTTCAAGGCCGGCGACGCAGTCAATGTCTCGCTGTTCGAAGTGGGCCAGAAAATCGACGTGCAAGGCACCTCGATCGGTAAGGGCTACGCCGGTACCATCAAGCGTCACAACTTTGCTTCGGGTCGTGCGACCCACGGTAACTCGCGTTCGCACAACGTTCCTGGTTCCATCGGTATGGCGCAGGATCCGGGCCGCGTGTTCCCGGGTAAGCGCATGACCGGTCATATGGGTGACGTCACCGTGACGACCCAGAACCTGGAAATCGCCCGTATCGACGCCGACCGTCAACTGCTGCTGGTGAAAGGTGCCGTTCCTGGCGCCAAGAACGGCCAGGTGATCGTCAAGCCGGCCGTCAAAGTCAAAGCAAAGAAAGGAGCGTAAGCATGGAACTGAAGCTCCTGAATGAGCAAGGCCAAGCCGCTGGTACCGCCGTGAACGCAACCGACGACGTGTTCGGCCGCGATTACAACGAAGCCCTGATCCACCAGATCGTGGTTGCATACGCCGCCAATGCGCGCAGCGGCAACCGCAAGCAGAAGGATCGTGAAGAAGTCAGCCACACGACCAAGAAGCCTTGGCGTCAAAAAGGTACGGGCCGCGCTCGTGCCGGTATGTCGTCGTCGCCTCTGTGGCGCGGCGGTGGTCGCATCTTCCCGAACTCGCCTGACGAGAACTTCTCGCACAAAGTCAACAAGAAGATGCATCGCGCCGGTATGTGCTCGATCTTCTCGCAGCTGGCTCGCGAAGACCGTCTGAACGTCATCGAGAACCTGACCATCGAAGCCCCGAAGACCAAGCTGCTGTCGCAAAAGCTGCTGGGCATGGGTCTGGACTCGGTCCTGGTGATCACCGACACGATCGACGAGAACCTGGAACTGGCATCGCGTAACCTGCCGAACGTGCTGGTTATCGAGCCGAAGAGCGTCGACCCGATGTCGCTGGTGTTCTACAAGAAAGTCCTGGTCACCAAAGCTGCTCTGGCCAAGATCGAGGAGATGTACGCATGAGCGCCGCAATCAAATTCAGCGAAGAGCGCCTGATGAAGGTGCTGCTGGCTCCGGTCATTTCCGAAAAGGCGACCTTCGTCGCGGAAAAGAACGAACAGATCGTGTTCAAGGTCCTGCCGGACGCGACCAAGCCGGAAATCAAGGCTGCCGTCGAACTGCTGTTCAAGGTCGAAGTGGAATCGGTGCAAACCGCAAACCGCGAAGGCAAGCAGAAGCGTTCGGGCCGTTTCAACGGTCGTCGCAACCACACCAAGCGCGCTTTCGTGGCCCTGAAGCCGGGCCAGGAAATCAATTTTGTCGAGGAGGCTAAATAATGGCACTCGTTAAGATGAAGCCAACCTCCCCAGGCCGTCGCGGCATGGTGAAGGTTGTGACCGAAGGCCTGTACAAAGGCCGTCCGTTCGCAGCCCTGGTTGAGAAGAAATCGAAGACTGCTGGCCGTAACAACAACGGTCACATCACCACCCGCCACATCGGCGGTGGTCACAAGCAGCACTACCGCATGGTCGACTTCAAGCGCAACGACAAGGACGGTATTCCGGCCAAGGTCGAGCGTATCGAATACGACCCGAACCGCACCGCGCACATTGCACTGCTGTGCTACGCGGACGGTCATCGCGCGTACATCATCGCCACCAAAGGCATGGCTGTCGGCGACAGCGTCATGAACGGCGCGGAAGCACCGATCAAGTCGGGTAACTGCCTGCCGATCCGTAACATCCCGGTCGGTACCGTGATGCATTGCGTCGAAATGCTGCCAGGTAAGGGTGCCCAGATGGCCCGTACCGCCGGCGCCGGCGTCGTGCTGATGGCCCGCGAAGGTACCTACGCCCAGGTTCGCCTGCGTTCGGGTGAAGTGCGCCGCGTGCACATCGAGTGCCGCGCCACCGTTGGCGAAGTCGGTAATGCAGAACACAGCCTGCGCAAGATCGGTAAAGCCGGTGCGATGCGTTGGCGCGGTGTCCGCCCGACCGTCCGTGGTGTGGTCATGAACCCGGTCGATCACCCACACGGTGGTGGTGAAGGCAAAACTGCGGCCGGTCGTCATCCGGTGTCGCCGTGGGGCCAGCAGACCAAGGGTAAGAAGACCCGTTCGAACAAGCGTACGTCTTCGATGATCGTTTCGCGTCGCGGCAAGAAATAAGGGATAAGACATGACTCGTTCATTGAAAAAAGGGCCGTTCATCGACGCCCACCTGATGAAAAAGGTCGAGACCGCGCAAGCGAACAAGGACAAGAAGCCTGTCAAGACTTGGTCGCGCCGCTCGACGATCACTCCGGACTTCATCGGTCTGACGATCGCTGTCCACAACGGCAAGGTGCACGTACCCGTGTACGTCTCCGAGAACATGGTCGGTCACAAGCTGGGCGAATTCGCCCTGACCCGCACGTTCAAGGGCCATGCCGCTGACAAGAAGGCGAAGAAATAATGGAAACTAAAGCTATCCTCAAAGGCGTCCGCCTGTCGGAACAGAAAGGCCGTCTGGTTGCCGATCTGATCCGCGGCAAGAAAGTCGACGCCGCGCTGAACATCCTGCAGTTCAGCCCGAAAAAGGGCGCGACCATCATCAAGAAGGTTCTGGAGTCCGCCATCGCGAACGCCGAGCACAATGATGGCGCCGACATCGACGAGCTGAAAGTCGTTCAGATCTACGTCGAAAAGGGCCCGATCCTGAAGCGCTTTACGGCTCGCGCCAAAGGCCGCGGTGATCGCATCTCGAAACAATCCTGTCACATCTACGTGACTGTCGGTAACTAAGGAGTCACACGATGGGACAGAAAATCCACCCGACCGGCTTCCGCCTGTCGGTGACCCGTAACTGGGCCTCGCGCTGGTATGCTGGCAACGGCAACTTCGCTGACATGCTGCAGGAAGACCTGGCAGCCCGTGCGTTCCTGAAGAAGAAGCTGAAGAACGCTTCGGTCGGCCGCATCGTCATCGAGCGTCCGGCCAAGAACGCCCGCTTCACGATCTACTCGTCGCGTCCTGGCGTGGTCATCGGTAAGAAAGGCGAGGACATCGAAGTTCTGAAGACTTCGCTGGCCAAGATCATGGGCGTGCCGGTGCACGTCAATATCGAGGAGATCCGCAAGCCGGAAATCGACTCGCAGCTGATCGCCGATTCGATCGCCCAGCAGCTCGAAAAGCGCATCATGTTCCGCCGCGCCATGAAACGCGCAATGCAGAACGCCATGCGTCTGGGCGCCGTCGGCATCAAGATCATGTCGTCGGGCCGCCTGAACGGCATCGAGATCGCACGTACCGAATGGTACCGCGAAGGTCGTGTGCCTCTGCACACCCTGCGCGCCGACATCGACTACGGCACCAGCGAAGCCTCGACCACCTACGGCATCATCGGTGTCAAGGTCTGGGTCTACAAGGGCGACCGTTCGCCGACCGGTGAAGCACCGGTCATCGACGTCCCGCCGGACGAGAAGAAGCCACGCGGCCCGCGCCGTGACGACGGCAAGCCGGCTGGCCGCGGCCGTCCGGGCGCCAAACCAGGTGCAGCTCCAGCAGGTCGCCGTGCGGCACCCGCTGCGGCTGGCAAAGCAGGAGAATAAGCATGCTGCAGCCATCGCGCAGGAAGTATCGTAAAGAGCAGAAAGGCCGTAACACCGGCATTTCGCACACCCGCGGCACCGCGGTCTCGTTCGGCGAGTTCGGCTTGAAGGCGGTCGCCCGCGGCCGTATCACCGCACGCCAGATCGAAGCTGCACGTCGCGCCATGACCCGTCACATCAAGCGTGGCGGTCGTATCTGGATCCGTATCTTCCCGGACAAGCCGATCTCGAACAAGCCGGCCGAAGTCCGTATGGGTAACGGTAAGGGTAACCCCGAGTATTACGTCGCTGAAATCCAGCCGGGCAAGGTCCTGTACGAGATGGACGGCGTCGCAGAAGAGCTGGCGCGCGAAGCATTCCGCCTGGCCGCTGCCAAACTGCCGCTGGCGACCACCTTCGTGGTGCGTCAAGTCGGCCAATAACAGGAGTTAAGAATGAAAGCAACGGAACTCCGCGGCAAGGACCAGGCTGGTCTGCAGCAAGAGCTGAACGAGCTGCTGAAGGCGCAATTCGGCCTTCGCATGCAGCTCGCCACGCAGCAGCTGACGAATACCGCCCAGCTGAAGAAAGTGCGCCGCGATATCGCTCGTGTCAAGACCGTGATGAACCAGAAGGAAGCCAAATGAACGACACCACTAAAACGGCGCTGAAGCGTACGCTGGTCGGCAAGGTCGTGTCCGACAAAATGGACAAGACGGTGACCGTGCTGATCGAACGTCACGTCAAGCACCCGCTGTACGGCAAGATCATCGTGCGCTCGAACAAGTATCACGCGCACGACGAGACCAACCAGGCCAAGATCGGTGACACGGTCGAGATCCAGGAAGGTCGCCCGATCTCGAAGACGAAAGCCTGGACCATGACCAAAGTCGTACAGGTCGCACCGGTCCTGTAAAAGCGCAGAAGAGAAGGTGTTGTAAAGCCGCTGGTTTTGCGGCGCCTTTAAAATTTGTCTTGCGTGGCCCGCTGGTATCTGGGATACTAGCGGGCTTCGTTCATGTGTCGCCGCAGTTCATCCCCGCGATCGCTGCGGCCTGCAAATGAAGCAATTGGAAAGTCCAATCACCCAATCGTGATGTCCAGCAAGGACATGACGGCGGGACCAAGACTGACCGCAGGCCTACGGTTCTCCGTGGGATTTTCTACGGCTTAAGTTGGGAAAGAAAATATCATGATTCAAACCGAAAGCCGGCTCGAAGTGGCCGACAATACCGGTGCAAAAGAAGTTCTGTGCATCAAGGTATTGGGCGGCTCCAAGCGCCGTTATGCCAGCATTGGCGACGTGATCAAAGTCACCGTGAAGCAAGCAGCTCCGCGTGGCCGCGTCAAAAAAGGCGAAATCTACAACGCCGTGGTTGTGCGCACCGCCAAAGGTGTGCGCCGTCAGGACGGTTCCCTGGTGAAGTTCGACGGCAATGCAGCCGTTCTGCTGAACGCCAAGCTGGAGCCGATCGGCACCCGTATCTTCGGACCGGTTACGCGCGAACTGCGTACCGAAAAGTTCATGAAGATCGTGTCCCTGGCACCTGAAGTTCTGTAAGGGAGTCGTAATGGATAAGATTCGTAAAAACGACGAAGTGGTCGTCCTGGCCGGCAAAGACAAGGGCAAGCGTGGCGTGGTTTCGCGTCGCGTGGACGCCGAGCACGTCGTCGTCGACGGCGTGAACGTGGCCAAGAAGGCCGTCAAGCCGAACCCGATGACTGGCGTAACTGGTGGCATCGTCGACAAGGCCATGCCGATTCACGTCTCGAACGTTGCGTTGTTCAACGCAGCGAGCGGCAAGGCTGATCGCGTTGGCTTCAAGGAAGTGGATGGCAAAAAAGTCCGCGTCTTCAAGTCGAACGGCGAAGTAGTGAAAGGGTAAAAGAAAATGGCCCGTCTCCAACAAGTTTATAAAGAAAAAGTCGTCTCCGAGCTGACCGAGAAATTCGGTTACAAGTCGGTGATGGAAGTCCCGCGCCTGACCAAGATCACCCTGAACATGGGTCTGTCGGAAGCAGTCGCTGACAAGAAGATCATCGAGCACGCAACTGGCGACCTGACCAAGATCGCCGGCCAGAAGCCGGTCGTGACCAAGGCTCGCAAGGCAATCGCAGGTTTCAAGATCCGCGAAGGCTACCCGATCGGCACGATGGTGACCCTGCGCGGCGCCCGCATGT
>Ga0308160_10006630_pt1 | contig 11731 bp, 6 predicted proteins | sample PhyFR1_FD_201036 | JGI IMG/M metagenome (GOLD analysis project Ga0308160, IMG submission 201036) | Phyllosphere microbial communities from UC Gill Tract Community Farm, Albany, California, United States - DLSLF.R1 | ecosystem: Host-associated > Plants > Phyllosphere > Unclassified | place: USA... | reverse complement strand
GACGACTGGCGACCGGGGCGAAGCTCCCGACGGTGCGCGGGCTGGCCGACGAGCTGGGGATCGCACCGAACACCGTCGCCAAGGCGTACCGGCTGCTCGAGACCGACGGGGTCATCGAGACCCGGGGGCGCGCGGGGACGTTCGTGTCAGCGCACGGCGACGCGATCGACCGGCAGGCGCAGCTGGCAGCGGCGGCGTACGCGGACCGCATCCGAGACCTCGGTGTCTCGCCGGAGGACGCCGTGGCGCTCGTGGAGGCCGCGCTCCGCGCCTGACGTCGCCTCACCCTTCGACAAGCTCAGGGACAAAGGAAGGGACACAGCGACCGGGCCCGGGCCGGGCTCAGATGACGCTCTGGGACCAGGGGTCGGGGTTGCCGAACCGGTGCGCCGTGATCGAGATCGCTTGTTCGCGGAGGAAGGGCAGCAGCTCCACCCGTCCGGCCTGCGTGACCGGTCCCGCCCAGATCGCGATCTCGGGGTCGCCGCCGAGCGCCTCTGCGAGTCGCTTCGCGAGCGGCTCAGGCTCGGAGGCCTCCGTTCCGGGTTCCGCTTCCGCGACCGTCTCGGGACGCGGACCGACGATCCGTACCCGGGTCGCGACCGGCGGCTCCTGGCCCAGCTCGCCCGTGTCGATCGACCCGCGGGCCGCCATCCGGGTCAGCCACTGCTCGTCGGTCTCCAGCGAGACGGGGATGCTCAGCTCGGACAACCAGTCGCGCACCTCGCGCGGCAGCCGCCCGCCGAGGCTGACGGTGAACCGCGACCGCGACCGCACCGCGGCGATGAGGACCCGCAGCGCATCGCCCAGGTCGGCCCCCGACGCGACGCGTACCGCGACCGGAACCGGCCGGTAGCGCAGGAGGTTCCGTTCCACGCCGAGCTGCGAGACGTCTTTCACCTCGCCGAACTCGTTCCCCCACGCGATCGCGTCACTGAGCGCCGACCGTCGTAGCACGTCGAAGGCTTCGTAGGTGAGCGACGGCTGGGCCGCCTCGATGAGCTTCACGATGCGGGTGTCGAGCCCGCGGAGGTGCAGGCTGCGGCTCGCCGATCCCGGATCCGGTCGCCACTCGCCGAGCCCGAACAGGTAGTTGGGGCCGCCGGCCTTCGTGCCGGTCCCGACCGACGAACGCTTCCACCCGCCGAAGGGCTGGCGCTGCACGATCGCACCGGTGATGCCCCGGTTGACGTACAGGTTGCCCGCCTCGACGGTGTCGAGCCATTCCCCGAGATCGACCGGGTCGAGGGTGTGCAGGCCCGCGGTCAGTCCGTAGGGGGTCGCGTTCTGCAGGGCGATCGCCTCGGTGAGGTTCGCGGCCTGCATGATTCCCAGGACCGGTCCGAAGTACTCGGTCAGGTGGAAGGGCGAGCCCGGCTGGACACCGGTGCGCACCCCCGGCGACCAGAGGCGCTCGCTCGGCTGGCCGAAGTTGACCGAGGAGTCGTCGAGCAGTTTCGGCTCGACGAGCCACTTCTCGCCGAGGCGCAACTCGGTCAGCCCGGCGAGGAGCTTCTCCCCCGCCGGCTCGACGATCGGCCCCATCTGCGTCCGCGCATCGGACGGCCAGCCGACCCGGAGCGAGCGGACGGCGTCCTCGAGCTGCCGGAGGAAGCGGTCGGATCGTGCCACCGAGCCGACGAGGATCACGAGCGACGCGGCCGAGCACTTCTGCCCGGCGTGCCCGAAGGCGCTCTTCACGATGTCGGCGACGGCGAGGTCGAGGTCGGCACTGGGCGTGACGATGATCGCGTTCTTCCCGCTCGTCTCCGCCAGCAGCGGCAGGTCGGCACGCCACCCACGGAACAGCTGCGCCGTTTCGAAGGAGCCGGTCAGGATCACCCGGTCGACGGCCGGGTGGGACACGAGCCGACGTCCGAGGTCGCCCTCCGCCACATCGGCGAGCACGAGGAGGTCGCGCGGCACCCCGGCGTCCCACAGTGCCTCGACGACCACGGCTGCGCACCGCTTCGCCTGTGGAGCGGGCTTGATGATCACGCCGCTGCCGGCGGCGAGCGCCGCGAGGACGCCTCCGGCCGGGATGGCGACGGGGAAGTTCCAGGGCGGCGTCACGACCGTGAGCGCGGAGGGGACGAAGCTCGCGCCGTGCACACTCTCGAGCAGGGGCGCGTTGGCCGCGTAGTAGTGCGCGAAGTCGACGGCCTCGCTCACCTCGGGATCGGCCTCGGCGATCGTCTTGCCGGTCTCGCTCGCCATGACCTCGATGAGGTCCGCCCGACGGGAGGCGAGGACCCGAGCTGCAGCGTGCAGGACGGCGGCCCGTTCGGCGGCGGGGCGGGCTCCCCATCGCTCACCGGCGGCGTGGACCATCGTGATCGTGCGTTCGAGGACGCGTGGGTCGTCGATGGCCGCGGCCGCGACCGCTGCGCCACCGAGGGTCGACTGCGGGACGCGCGCCAGGATCGACGCTCCCCACACCCGGTTCGCCGCGAGCGAGGGGTCGGTGTCGGCGGCGTTCTCGAAGCCCGGGGCGCCGTCGACGACACCACCGCGCTCCGAACGGGAGAAGACCGCCGTCTCGACGTACGCCGAGGACGGATCGGCGTGGAAGCGGTCCTCGCCGCCGCTCGATCCGCGTTCCAGCCCGAGGACCTGCTGCGTGAGTCCGGCGTCCGGTGCCTGTGCGGGATCGCGGAAGCGGTCGTCCCCGTCGTTGTCGGGCAGCGGTGCCTCCGGGGCCTCCGCGGCGCGGTCCTGCGTCCGGTTGGGGGTCGGCACCTGCCCGGCGGTCTCTCCGAGGGCGTCGACCGACGCGAGGAACCGGCGTCGCTCGCGCGCGAACAGGGTCGGCTTCTCGGCGAGCTCGAACACCGCCGACATGAAGTTCTCCTCGCTGGCGTTCTCCTCCAGACGGCGGACGAGGTAGGAGATCGCGACGTCGAACTCCTTCGGGTTCACGACGGGCGTGTACAGCAGCACCGTCCCGACGTCCCGCTTGATGGCTTCGACCTGACCGGTCGCCATCCCCAGCAGCATCTCGAAGTCCACCCGCTCGCGGACACCGCGGTCGCCCGCGAGGAGCCATGCGTAGGCGATGTCGAAGAGGTTGTGCCCGGCGACCCCGACCCGCACGACGTCCGTGTGCGCCGGCGTGAGCGCCCAGTCGAGCACGCGCTTGTAGTTGGTGTCGGTCTCGCGCTTCGATCCGGTCGTCGCGAGCGGCCAGCCGTGGATCGCCGCGTCGACCCGCTCCATCGCGAGGTTCGCGCCTTTCACCAGCCGCACCTTGATGGGCGCGCCACCGGCGGCCACGCGCTGCTTCGACCAGGCGGTGAGCTGCATCATCGCCTCGAGGGCGTCGGGCAGGTAGGCCTGGATGACGATGCCGGCCTGGTACTGCAGCAGCTGCGGCTGGTCGAGGAGTCGGGTGAAGACCGCGATGGTGAGGTCGAGGTCGCGGTACTCCTCCATGTCGAGGTTGATGAAGGTGCCGGTCGCGAGCCCCTCCTCGTAGAGCGGCACGAGGCGTCGGACGATGCGGTCGACGACCTGCTCGAACGACCACATGGAGAGCTGGCTGGCGATCGACGAGACCTTGATGGACACGTAGTCGACGTCGGGGCGCTGCAGGAGCTCGCGGGTGCCGGCGAGCCGTTTCGCCGCCTCGCCCTCGCCGAGGACGGCCTCCCCGAGGAGGTTCAGATTGAGCCGTGAACCGTCGGCGCGCAGCTTCGCGATCGCGTTGCCGAGCTCACGAGGACGGCTGTCGACGATGAGGTGGCCGACCATGCCCCGGAGGACGCGGCGCGCGGCAGGGACGACGACCCAGGGCAGCACCGGACCGACCAGACCGCCTGTGCGGACGGCGGCCTGCTCGTACCAGGGCAGGAACCGCGGCGTCCGACCGGCGAGGGCGGCGAGGGCGTTCCCGGCGACGAGCGGGTCCTCCGGGCGCATGACGCCGTCGACGAACCCGACGGTGAATTCGAGACCGTTGGGATCGCGCAGCACGCCGGCGAGCCGCTCGGCAGCGGGATCGGTCGGAGCTTCCGCCCCTTCGTCGACCCATTTCGACGCGAGGGCGATCGCACGATCCGCGAGTCCGACCGGTTCGGTGGGACCCTCGTTCGCAACGTTCGCCATGCTGCTCAGCCTATGCTCCGATCCGGTGATCCCAGCTGAGGCTCGCGAGTACACGCCCGGCGGCTGAGCACCCCGGTCGGTCACCGCCCTTCGACAGGCTCAGGGACCGGAGGGCCATGTCGCGGAGACCCCGCCCCGGCCGCCGCCCTTCGACAAGCTCAGGGACCGGTGCGCCATATCGCTGAGACCCCTCCCCGGTCACTGAGCCTGTCGAAGTGCGCCTGCGAATAGGGTGTGGTCATGCACTCCGTCGAGCAGTACGACGCCGTCATCGTCGGCGGCGGTCACAACGGCCTCACCGCCGCCGCCTACCTCGCACGCGCGGGCAAGCGCGTCCTCCTCCTCGAGCGCCTCGACCATACGGGTGGAGCAGCCGTCTCGGAACGTCCGTTCCCCGGCGTGGACGCACGCCTGTCCCGGTACTCGTACCTCGTCAGCCTGCTGCCCCAGCAGATCATCCACGAGCTCGGGCTCGACGTCCAGCTCGTCCGGCGCCGCTTCTCCTCGTACACGCCCGACCCCGACAACCCGGGTAAGGGGCTCCTGATCGACAACCGTGACGACGACGCCACCGTCGCGTCGTTCGCGTCGATCGGGTATCCGGAGGACGCCGCGGGCATCGCCGAACTGCACCGTCGGATCGGGCACCTGGCCTCGGTGCTCTGGCCGACGGTGCTCGAGCCGCTCCGCAGCCGTTCCGATGCGCGTGACGCGGCGATCGCCGCCGCCGCGGACCTCGGGGTGCCGGCCGCGGAGATCGCGTCGATCTGGTCGGCGGTGTTCGATGAGCCGATCGGCCGTGCCATCGAGGACGCCGCACGTGCCGACCTCGTCCGCGGTGTCGTCTTCACGGATGCGCTCATCGGCACCTTCGCCCGCGCCGACGACCCGACCTTGCAGCAGAACATCTGCTTCCTCTACCACCTGATCGGCGGCGGGACGGGCGACTGGGATGTCCCGGTCGGCGGCATGGGCGCGGTCACGGACGCGCTGCGCCGCACGGCCGAGGAGGCCGGTGCCGAGATCCGGACGCTCGCCGAGGTGACCTCCATCCAACCGGAGCACGGACTCGTCGCCTACGTGGACCTCGCCGCGGAGGCGGAGCTCGAGGCGACCGAACCGATGTCGACGCTGGACCGGTTCCGGCCTCGCCCCGGGGTCGTCGTCCGCGGCGAGTGGATCCTGTCGGGTGCGGCTCCGGCTGTGCTGGAGCGCCTCCTCGACCCGGCGGCGGAGCAACGGGCGGTCGCGGCCGCGTACGCCGCGTGGTCGGCAGCGCGGGGGACACCGGTGCAGTGGAGTGATGCCGACGCGATCCTCGGCACGGCGCCAGCGCCGGAGGACGGTGTCCCGCATCCCGAGGGCGCCCAGGTGAAGGTGAACCTGTTGCTGCGGAGGCTCCCCGAGCTCCTCGACCCGGCCGTCGATCCGTCGGCGGCCTTCGGCGGCACCTTCCACATCAACGAGGGCTGGGCCCAGCTGGAGCACGCCTACCTCGAGGCGGAGGCCGGCCGGATCCCCGACCCGCTACCCTGCGAGATCTACTGCCACACGCTGAGCGACCCCAGCATCCTGACGCCGGAGCTGCAGGCCTCGGGGGCGCACACGCTCACCGTGTTCGGGCTCCATGTGCCGCATCGGCTCGCGGTCGCTGCGGACGCGATCCCCGGCGGCCACGACGCCTTCCGCGACGCACTCCAGGCCGCGGTACTGCGATCGTTGGACTCGGTGATCGCGGAACCCATCGAGGACCTGCTGCTGCTCGACGCCGAGGGGCGGCCCTGCATCGAGACGCGGACGACGCTCGACCTCGAGCGCTCGCTGGCGATGCCGGGCGGGAACATCTTCCACGGCCCGCTGTCGTGGCCGTTCCTGGAGGACGACGCCCCACGGACGACAGCGGCCGAGCGGTGGGGCGTCGCGACGGCGCACCCGCGCGTCCTGCTCTGCGGCGCCGGGGCCCGACGCGGTGGCGCGGTCAGCGGACTCGGAGGGCACAACGCCGCGATGGCCGTCCTGGACGCCTGACCTGCACGCCGCAGAACGCGTCGCCGCGCTCAGTGGTGGCGGTGGTCCTGGATGGTGATCTTCGGGCCACGACGTGGCTTGTGGATGCCACTCCGGCCGATGAGCCGCAGCACCCGCTGCCGGTGACCAGCCCAAGGAGCGAGCAGCTCGAGCATGCCGTCGTCGTCCACGGGTGAGCCGGTGAGCGCCTGACCCACCGAGGCCGCGAGGTGGTAGTCGCCGACACTCACGGCGTCGGGATCGCCGTGAGCTCGGAGCGTCACCTCGGCGGCCGTCCACACGCCGATGCCCGGCAGGCTCTGGAGGCGCCGCGACGCGTCGTCGGGGTGCTCGTCGATCGTCCGCTCGATCGCGGAGGCGAGTCGTGACGACCGCACGACCGTCTCCGAGCGCTGCGGCCCGACACCGGCCGTATGCCACTCCCAGCTCGGGATCATCCGCCAGGTCTCGGCGGACGGCGCGACGACCATGCCCTCCGGTGCTGGACCGGGGGCGGCATCGCCATGTCGGCGCACGAGCAACCGCCACGCACGCCACGCTTCGAGTGCGGTCACCTTCTGCTCGAGGATCGACGGCACGAGCATCTCGAACACGAGCCGGTTGCGGCTCAACCGCAGTCCCGGGTTCCGCCGGGACACCTCGGTGAGGAGCGGGCTCCGGCTCACGTCGAGTTCCGACCAGTCGTCGTCCCGACCGAGCAGCTCCGGCACTCCGGCGATCATCCACTCGGCGCCCGGACCCCAGGCGGCCGCCTCGACCTCGCCGTCGCGGACCGTCGAGACGTACAGGGTCGCGCCGCCCTGTGGGGTGCGTGCCGTCAGCCAGACCCCGCCAGGCGTGCGGCGGTAGCAGGGGCCGTCGCCTCCACGGGCGATGAGGCGCAGGGTGCTGTGGACGTCGAGTGGACCGCTCGGGCGGTACACCGTCCGCATCGGTTCCGCCTCGCGCGGCACCGGTCCGGTCGACTGCAGCGCGGCCTCGACGGACGACAGCGATGGACCGGCGAACGATGTGGAGGCGGGCATGGTGGTCACCCTACGTGGTGACCACCGACATCCGGCGACGCCGACGACGGTCGAGGATCGCGAAGACGCCCCGACCGCCGCCGATCCGCTATCGCACCAGGCGGAAGTCATACCCGGCCTGATCGATGAACGTTCCGTTCACGCGTTGCTCGACGCGTCCGCCCTGGTAGCGGCCCGGGAGGTAGTCCCGACTCCATTCGACGGTCCACGAGCCCGAGGAATCAGCCTTCGTCGTCCCGAGTCGGGTGCCCCAGGCTCCGATGATCTCGATGTCGGCCAGCGGTGTCGCCGTGCCGGTGAACACGGGCCGCGTACCGGTGAGGGTGTCGCCGATCCTCGGCGACGTCACCCTGAGCGGCGCTGCGACCGTGAAGTCGTACGCGCTGCGGTGCGTCTCGACACCGCCGACGATCTGTCGGACGGTGCCACCGGCGTACCGGGCGGGGAGCAGCGACTTGTTCCAGGTGATCGTCCAACGCCCACTCGCAGCCACGGCCTCGGTGGTGCCGACGAGATCGCCCCAGGCGCTCCAGATCTCGAGCCTCGCGCCAGGCTGTGCCGTGCCGCTGAACTCGGGCACCGACGAGGAGATGACACCACCGTTCGCGGGCGATTCCAGGACGAGCGGAGCGACGACGGCGCGGGCTGCCACGGTGAAGTCGTACGGCGCACGAGACTGCTCGACGCCGTCGATCTCCTGGCGCACGGAGCCGCCGCTGTACCGACCGGGGGTCAGGCTCTTGTTGATCGGCGCCACCCAGCGACGGTCGTCTCCGACCTCGGCTGCAGCGATCTCCGTACCCCAGGCACCGATCACCCGGATGGTCGCGCCCGGCTCTCCACGACCGCTGAACACCGGGTCTGCGGTCTCGACGGTCTCCCCGATGGCGGGCGAGAGCAGGGTGACGTCCTCGACCGGGCCCGGCTCGGGCGCGGGCTCCCGATAGGTGAACCGGAGCGGTGCCGTGGTGCGCTGTTCCCCGAAGACCTGCGTCGCGGTCGCGGTGTACGCGCGCGGCTCGAGCGTCCGGAGTGACTGCTGACTCCAGGCGCCGGTGTCATCCACCTCGACGTCGACCAGTGTCACACCCGTCGCGTCCTCGAGGACGGTCACCCGCGCGCCCGGTTCTCCGAGACCGGAGAACACCGGACGCGGATCGTCCACCGTGGCATCGAGTGCGGGCGTTCGGACCGTCACCGCTGTGACGACGCGGTAGGTCAGCGACCAGTTCGCGGTCGAGTCGTCAGAGCGTTGACGAACCGTGCCGGACTGCGCTCCGGGCGCGAGATCGCGGGTCGGACGGGCAGACCAGGTGCCCGCTGCGGTGACGGTCGCCGTGGCGAGTGGTCCGCCGGACGAATCGAGGACCTCGACGACCGCATCAGGCGTGCCTCGCCCGCTGAACACGGGACGTGGCTCCCGGACGACGGAACCGGGCGTCGGCGCTTCGAGGGTGACCGGGATGGCGACAGGGACGGGATCGAGTCCCTCCGGGGTGACCCGGTCGGCATCCACGACCGAGCCGAAGCCGCCCACGGCCAGCCTGCCGTCGAACTGACGGAGGAAGCCACCTGCTCCGCCGTTCGAGACGAGGCCGTATCCGCTGACACGGTCGTTCGCGAACTCCTCCCAGCCCCATTGCTGCGCGGTCGAGCCGGTGCAGACCGCCGGGTACACGTACTTGTAGGCCTGCGAGGGATCAGGCTGGAGGCACCTCGTGACGCCTCCGACCGTGGTCGTGACCGGACCGGACGCGTCCACCGACGGGAACGTCCAGCGGCCGGATGCGGCGAGCGCCTGGTCGAGCGTGGCGTGCAGCGTCACTCTGGCCGGGTTCAGGACGTCCGTCGAGCCACCGACCGCGAAGAAGGCGTCCGAGCCGGAGGGGAACGCCTGGCCGACGAACCTGCCCTCGACCGAGGACACCGCCGGCGTCGTGTCAAGCGCCGGCCCGGCGGCTCGGGCGGCCGGACCGGTGAGCAGACTCACCGTCATGCCGAGCAGACTCACGAAGGCGATGGGGATGGGGAGTTTCATGGGCGATGGGCGACCTTTCGCAAGGGTGCGCCCGAGACGGCCCGAGGGAGGGCCGTCCGGACGCACCGGCGGAGCGTTCGCGAACGAACGCGGTCAGCCTACAAGTATTCCAGTTGCTTAATCCAGTATGTCGACCGACTCTTCCGGTTCACCAGTCGCTCGGAGCCGACGCCTTCGTGGGCGGCAGGGCGACATCCCTCGCCCACTGCGCCTGCCACGCAGGGAGGTCGGTTGGAGCCGGGCCGGTGAGCTCGATGAGCTCCGAGAGCGCCACCACGCCGCCCGAGCGCTTGAGGAACCGACCTCGCACGAGGGCCTGGGTGTAGATCTCCCCGCCCACGACCACCCGGTGTTCGATGAACACACCCTTGTCGTCATAGCCCGTGACCCGGGTCTCGACGGCGAAACGCTGCCAGGGCTGCAGCGACTTCCGGAAGGTGATGCTCTCGCTCGACACCACCGGGTACCAGCCCAGGTGCTTGAAGCGATCCCAGAGTCCGTTCCGGATCAGGAGGTCGAACCGGCCGAGGTCGAAGATCGACAGGTAGACACCGTTGTTCATGTGGCCGAGGACGTCGAGGTCGGTCGGCAGCACGCGCAACCGGATCCGACCGACGTCCCAGGTCTCGAGGCGCTCGCCTCGGCGGGCTCGACGGCGGGACTGCAGGAACATGGCGATGGTGCGGAAGATGAGGTGCACGGATGTGACCGTATCCCGCCGGCGCGGCGTCGTACACCATGGTTGTCCCGACTCGACAACACCCGGGTCCTGGGACGCCTGGCGACGTGTGGCGTCCGACACACCTGGACCGGATCGCCGACGGTCAGTCAGCGGCGACGCTGTTGCCCTCCCCACTGTCGGTGACCACCGGCGCCGACGAGGTCGCGACCTTGTTGCCGTTGGCTCCCTCGACGAACGTGACGTTGTCGACGGTCGAGACGTTCACGAGGGTGATGGAGCTGTTGAACGAGAGGTTCACGACGGCTCCCGTCACGGTCACGATGCTGTTGGAGGCCTCCACGACGACGTTCTCGCAGTCGCCGTCGACGGTCACGTTCGAGCTGTCGTCGACAATGGTCGCCGTGCCGTCGACGCACTCACCGGCGACGTCGGGGATCGTGTACTCGGAATCGGTGGTGGATTCGGCGGCAGCCGTCGGTGACGCGCTCGTCGTCGACGTCGCATCCGCGTCGGTGCATCCGGCGAGGGCGATGACGACGAGGCCCGCGGCGGCGAGGAGGGTGGGTTGCTTGGGCATGGGTGCTCCTTCGGAGGCTCGGTAGGGGGAGGCAGGAGCCGCCGGCCCGGTGCAGTGACGCCGGGCCGGCGGCTCGATGGTCAGCTCACTGGGTGAGGGTGAAGTCGTACCCGGACGAGGCGATGACCTTGCCGGCGACGGTCTCGGTCACGGTGCCGCCGAAGTACCGCGCCGGGAGATAGTCACGCGGCCAGGTGATGGTCCACTCCCCGGTCCGTGGGTCGGCGATCGCGGAGCCGAGGTCGGTGCCCCACGCGCCCGTGATCTGCACCCGCGCCCCCGGGTTCGCCGCACCGGTGAACACCGGCCTGGTGCCGGTGAGGGTGTCGCCGACTCTCGGCGAGGTGACGACGAGTCGGGGCTGGACGATCGTGAAGTCGTACACGAAGGTGTGCGTCGGCACCCCGTCCACGAACTGCTTCACGGTGCCTCCGGCATACCGGCTCGGCAGGAGGCTCTTGTTCCACGTGATCGACCAAGAACCGCTCGCGTCGACCCGCTCCACTGAGCCGAGGACATCGCCCCACGCGCCACGGATCTCGACGCGCGACCCCGGCTCGCCGGTCCCACGGAACACGGGGGTCGTCTCAGCGATCGTCTCGCCGCGCCTCGGCGACTCGACCACCAGAGGGGCGATCGGCTCGTCCGGTGCCCGGACGATGTTCGCCGTGAAGTCGGCGATCGTGATGCGGGAGGATCCGTAGGTGACCTTGCCGCCCGTGGCCTCGCCGACGGGAGCGTCGTCGTTCGCCCGCAGCGTGAACCTCAGCGTGGTCGCGCCGACCGGCAAGACACCCCCGAAGCCCAACGCGTCGAGCGTGAAGGCCGGGTGGTCGACCGCGGTGATCCGCGTGTACACCGGGTGGTAGACGTCGATACGCTGACCACCGGCATCGGCGTTGAACGTCGCCTCCACCTCCACGGACTGACCGGGGGTGAGCGTCGGTCTGGGGATCGAGGCGCCGGGCGCGAGCGGCGACGGGACCGTGAAGTCGAAACGCACCTGGACATCCGAACCGGTCCCGCTCTGGGTCGCGGTTCCCGTGTAGCGGCCGGGCTCGAGCTGGATCGACGGAACCGACCAGGAGGTCGAGTCCAGGGGGACGTTCGTGCTCGCGAGCAGGGCCTGCGCGTCGGTGCGGATCGAGACGGACGATCCGGGCTGCCCGATACCGCTGAACGTGGGGGTCGGCGTGTCCACCGTGGCGCCGATCGCCGGGGTCCGCAGTTCGAACGGCTCGATCGGGGCCAGCTGCGACTCCACGACGACATCGGTG
>Ga0308160_10006629_pt1 | contig 11731 bp, 11 predicted proteins | sample PhyFR1_FD_201036 | JGI IMG/M metagenome (GOLD analysis project Ga0308160, IMG submission 201036) | Phyllosphere microbial communities from UC Gill Tract Community Farm, Albany, California, United States - DLSLF.R1 | ecosystem: Host-associated > Plants > Phyllosphere > Unclassified | place: USA... | reverse complement strand
GGCGCATCCTGGGCGCCAGGTAGTCGTCCAGCGCGTGCTTGCTGACCACGTCGGACAGGCTGCCTTCCAGTCCGTAGCCGACCTCGAAGCGCGAGCGGCGGTCCTGCATCGACAGGACCAGCAGCAGTCCGTTGTCGACGTCCTTCTGGCCCAGCCGCCAGGTCTTGAACGCGCGCTCGGACAGGCTCTCGATGTTGTCGCCGTCCAGCGCGGGCACGATGTAGACCGCGCCCCAGATCCCCTGGTCGGTGCGCAGCTGCTGCAGGGACGCATTCACCCGCTGCCGGTCCGATGCGCTCAACTGGCCGCTGGGATCGACCACGTCGGGCGTGTAGGCAGGAATCTCGATGGCGAGCGCGGAAACCGCCGGCCACAGCAGCAGGATGAGCGTGGCGATGGCAAGCAGGCGGAAGGCGCGCATGGCGTGGGTCGAGTTGGATCGTGCGGCCATTATGGCGGCTGCCCGGCCTGGCGCGGCTGCGCTCATTCCCCGGGCTTGGCGCCTTCCAGTGGCGCATGCGTGGCGGCGCGCCTGGCCAGCACCGATTCGCGATGGGCGATGTAGACGTTGGCGGCGATGATGATGCTCGCGCCGAGCAGGGTATGCGGGGCGATCGCCTCGGCGAATAGCCACCAGCCCAGCAGCGCCACGAACGGCAGCTGCATGAAGCTGATCGGGGTCAGCGCCGAGACTTCGCCGATGCGCAGCGCGCGCGTCCACAGCAGTTGCCCGAGTGTGCCGAACAGGCCGGTGGCCAGCAGCCACAACCAGTCGATGCCGTGCGGCCAGGTCCAGGCGAACAGGGCGGGCAGCAGCGACATCGGCACCCAGAACGCATAGGTGTAGAACACCACGGTGTTGGCCGAATCGACCCTAGCCAGCTGCTTGATCTGGATCGCCACCAGCGCGCCCATCACCGCCGCCAGCAGCGCGATCAGGGTGCCGGCGCTGAACGTGGCCGCGCCCGGGCGCAGGATGATCAGCACGCCGACGAAGCCGCACAGCACCGCCATCCAGCGCCGCAGGCGCACGTTCTCGCCCAGCCAGAACGCCGCGGCCAGGGTCACGAACAGCGGCGTGGAGTAGGACAGCGCGATCGCCTGCGACAGCGGCAGGTGGCCGATCGCCCAGAAGCCGGCCAGCATCGACACCAGGCCGATCGCGGTGCGCAGCAGGTAACGCGGCAACTGTGCGGTACGTGGCAGCGACTGCCCGGGCCGCAGCAGCATCGGCAGCAGGAACAGCAGGCCGAACAGGTTGCGGAAGAAGGCGATCTCCACCGTCGACAGGTGCGCGGAGGCCAGCCGGATCGCAATCACCATCAGTCCGAACGACAGCGTGCTGGCCAGCATCAGCGCGGCCGCGCGCAGCGACACCGGCTGCTTCACCAGGACGCGCCGACGATGCGCGGTTCCGGCTCCAGGATCACGCCGAAGCGCTCCAGCACCGAGGCGGAAATGCGCCGCGCCAGCGCCAGCAGCTCGGCGCCGCTGGCCTGGCCGTGGTTGACCAGTACCAGCGCGTGCGCGGCGGACACGCCGGCATCGCCGTCGCGGTGGCCTTTCCAGCCGCAGGCCTCGATCAGCCACGCCGCCGACAGCTTGCGCTGGTCCTCGCCGTCGCCGGGGAACACCGGCAGCGCCGGGTACGCGTGCTGCAGCGCCTGCGCCTGTTCGGCCGGCAGCAGCGGATTCTTGAAGAAGCTGCCGGCGTTGCCGAGCACCTCCGGGTCGGGCAGCTTGCGGCGGCGGATGTTGATCACCGCCTGCGCCACGTCGGGCGCGCCGGGCATGGCGATGCCGAGCGCCTCCAGTTCCTCGCCGATGCCGGCGTAGTCCAGGCGCAGCGCATGCAGCCGCGGCAGGTTGAATTCCACCGCGGCGATCAGGTAGCGGTCGGGCTGGCGCTTGAACAGGCTGTCGCGGTAGCCGAACTCGCAGGCGGCCGCATCCAGCCGCACGAAGCGCGCGTCGGCGCGGTCGTAGGCCTCGACCACATGCACGAACTCGCCGACCTGCGCGCCGTAGGCGCCGATGTTCTGGATCGGCGCGGCGCCGACCGTGCCCGGGATCAGCGCCAGGTTCTCCAGGCCCGACAGGCCCTGCGCCAGCGACCACATCACCAGTTCGTGCCAGCCCACGCCGGCGCCGGCGCGGACGATGGCGTAGTCGGCGCGGTGTTCGAGCGTGTCGATGCTGCGGTTGGCGAAGGCCAGCACCACGCCGGGCGCGTCGCCGGCGAACAGCATGTTGCTGCCGCTGCCCAGCGGCAGCAGCGCCGCGCCGGCCAGCTGCGGCGCCAGCAGCGCGTCGGGCAGCGCCTCGGGGGCGAAGATCTGCAGCAGCCACGGCGCCTGCGCGGCGACATGGAAGGTGTTCAGCGCCTGCAGCGGCGCATTGGCGGTCAGCGACCAGGCGTTGCTCATAGCGCGGCGACCGCGCCGCGGCTGGGCGCTTCGCGGCGCCGGCGCATCGCCTCGACGCATTCGCCGATCAGCTCCGGGCCGCGGAACACCAGCCCGCTGTAGCACTGCACCAGCGCCGCGCCGGCGGCCATCTTCGCCACCGCATCGGCACCGGACAGGATGCCGCCGACCCCGATCAGCGGGATCGCCTCGGGCAGGCGCGCGCGCAGCCGGCGCAGCACCAGCGTGGACTGGCCCAGCAGCGGCGCGCCGGACAGGCCGCCGGCTTCGGCGCCCAGCGCGTTGCCCTCCAGGCCGGGACGGGCGACGGTGGTGTTGGTGGCGATGACGCCGTCCACTTGCAGGTCCGACAGCACCCGCGCCGCCGCGTCGATATCGCTGTCGCTCAGATCCGGCGCGACCTTGACCAGCATCGGCACGCGCTTGCCGTGGCGTGCGGCCAGCGCTTCCTGCGCCTCGCGCAGCTGCGACACCAGCTGCCGCAGCGCCTGTTCCTCCTGCAGCTCGCGCAGGCCGGCGGTGTTCGGCGAGGAGATGTTGACGGTCACGTAGTCGGCCAGCGCGTAGACCTTTTCCAGGCAATGCAGGTAGTCCGACGCGGCGTCCTCGTTCGGGGTGTCCTTGTTCTTGCCGATGTTGATGCCGAGCAGGCCATGGCGGCGGCGCGCGCGTTCGACGTTGCGCATCAGCGCGTCCACGCCGAGGTTGTTGAAGCCCATGCGGTTGATCACCGCCTGCTCGCGTGGCAGCCGGAACATGCGCGGCTTCGGATTGCCCTGCTGCGGGCGCGGGGTGATGGTGCCGATCTCGACGAAGCCGAAGCCCAGCGCCAGCAGCGCGTCGATGTGCTCGCCGTTCTTGTCCAGGCCCGCGGCCAGCCCGACCGGGTTGGGAAACTCCAGGCCGAACGCGCGCGTGGGCATCGGCGCGATCGCCCTGGCCAGCAGCGGATTGGTGCCGGTGCGGTAGGCCATCTCGATCGCGCGCAGGCCCAGCGCGTGGGCGCGCTCGGCGTCGAAGGCGAACAGGAACGGGCGGGCGAGGGAATACATGGGCACAGCTCAGTTCAACGTGCCGGCGAAGGCACGGGTACGGTAGTGGACATCGACCAGGCCATCGACCTGGTGGCGTTCGAACAGCGCGCGCAGCGCGGCCAGCATCGGCGCGTGGCGCGGATGCCCGGCCAGCGGCGCATAGGAGGAGGACAGCAGGCGCCCGCGCAGGCCGTCGTAGTCCAGCTTCTGCACGTTCGGGAACTGGGCGGTGCCGCGCAGCCCGGCGCCGAACCAGCGCTGCATCGTCGCATCGTCGTGGTAGCGCTCGGCCACCGTGCTGTAGTCGGTGCCGTAGTCGAGCAGCAACTGCTCGTAGTCCTGCAGGAACGGCGTGCCGTCGAGCAGGCGCGAGTTCCAGTACACCAGCGCCAGTCCGCCGGGGCGCAGCACGCGCGCCCATTCGCGGCGTACCGCTTCCAGGTCGAACCAGTGGAAGGCCTGCGCGGCGCTGATCAGGTCGACGCTGGCGGCGGGCAGGGTGGTGACCTCGGCGCTGCCGTCGACCGCGGCGAAGCCGGGGAGGTCGCGCAGCAGGGTCTCGGCGGCGGCGCGCATCGCCGCGTTCGGCTCCACCGCCAGCGTCGGATGCCCGGCCAGCAGGAACATGCGGGTGGAAATGCCGGTGCCGGCGCCGATGTCGGCGACCTGCGCATCGCGCGCCACGGCGAGTTCCCCGTGCACCCAGTCCAGCAGCGCCGGCGGATAGTCGGGGCGGTAGCGGATGTAGTCGGCGACGCGGTCGCTGAAGCGTTCGCGCGGAGCGGAGGCGTCCATCGGCTCAGGCCTGGGTGCTGGCGAACCAGGCCAGCCCGCCGAAGAACAGCACGAACGCCAGCACCGACAGGATCGCGATAATCACCGCGGCCCAGCCCAGGATCAGCCCGCCGACCGCCAGCCCGTCGCCCTGGAAACGCTGCGGTTGGCGGCGGATCTCGGCGCGCGCCAGGTGCCCGGTAATGATCGCGCCGAGGCTGCCGAGCACCGGCATCAGGGTCCAGCCGAGGATGCCGGCGACCAGGCTGACCACGGCGAGGGAATTGGTTTCGCGTACGGCACTCATGTGCGGATCCTCGTGAAGGGGGCAGCGGGTTCGCTCGCATGCACGGTGCCCGAATTATCCCAGAAGCGCGCCTGCCGTGCGTCGTTCATCGGCGCGTGCGGCCGTGGCGCAACGCATACGCCCACTCCGGCTGGCCGTTGCGTTCGGCCTGCAGCGCGGCGCTGGCGTGGTCGTAGTCGACCGCCAGCAGTTGCGCGTCCCAGCGGCCCTGCACGCATTGCAGGATCGCGTAGCGCGCCTGCGGCGTGCCGGTTTCCACCCGGTACGGCTGCGGATGCGCCTCGGCGTAGGCGGGCAGCCCGACGCTGCCCGGATTGCACAGCAGCCGCCCGTCGTCCAGGCGCAGCGTGCGCGGCACATGGCTGTGCCCGCACAGCACCAGCGGCGCCGGCGGCGTATCGCCGAGCCGTTCGCGCACGCGTTGCGCGCTGGCAGGCAGCAGGTGCGGTGCGGCCAGGTCGTCCAGTAGCCAGCACAGGTCGTCGTGCGGGGTGCCGTGGCACAGCAGCGCCTGCGGCAGCGCCAGCGTCGCAGGCAGACCGTCCAGCCAGTGCCGTTGCGCCGGCGTCAGCTGCGCATGCGCGTAGGCATCGCTGGCGCCCATCGCCGCGGGCACCAGGTCGCGCAGCTGGCGCTCGTGGTTGCCACGCACCGTGGGCAGCGCCAGCGGCAGCAGCCGCGCGGCGGTTTCGCGCGGCCACAGCGGACCGGACACGATATCGCCGAGATTGACGATCCGCTCCGCGCCGCGCCGCCCTATATCCGCGAGCACCGCCTCCAGTGCGGGCAGGTTGCCGTGGATGTCGGACAGGGCGGCGAGGCGCATCGCTTACAGGTCGAACTTGATGCCCTGCGCCAGCGGCAGCGAGTCGGAGTAGTTGATCGTGTTGGTCTGCCGGCGCATGTACACCTTCCACGCGTCCGAGCCGGATTCGCGGCCGCCGCCGGTGTCCTTCTCGCCGCCGAACGCGCCGCCGATCTCCGCACCGGAGGTGCCGATGTTGACGTTGGCGATGCCGCAGTCGCTGCCGGCCGCCGACAGGAACTTCTCCGCGGCCTTCAGGTTCTGGGTGAAGATCGAAGAGGACAGACCCTGCGGCACGCCGTTCTGCAGGTCGATGGCCTCGTCCAGGCTGCTGTACTTCATCACGTACAGGATCGGCGCGAAGGTCTCGTGCTGCACCACCTCGTCGCCGTTGTGCAGGCCGGTGACGATCGCCGGCAGCACGAAGTTGCCCGGCCGGTCCAGTGCGGTGCCGCCGGTCTCGACGGTGCCGCCGGCGGCCTTGGCCTTCTCGATCGAGGCCAGGAACTGCTCGACCGCGCCGCGGCTGTTCAGCGGCCCCATCAGGTTGGCCGGGTCGGTGGGGTCGCCGATCTTGCCTTCGACCTGCTTGTAGGCCTTGAGCAGCGTCGCCAGCACGGTGTCGTAGATCGATTCGTGCACGATCAGCCGGCGCGTGGTGGTACAGCGCTGGCCGGCGGTGCCGACCGCGCCGAACACGATCCCGGGGATCGCCAGTTTCAGGTCGGCGCTCTCGTCGAGGATGATCGCGTTGTTGCCGCCCAGCTCCAGCAGGCAGCGGCCCAGGCGCCGCGCGCACTTCTCGGCGACGTTGCGCCCGACCTGGGTCGAGCCGGTGAAGCTGATCAGCGCGATGCGCTTGTCCTCGACCAGGGTTTCGGCCAGTTCGGTGCCGGCGTCGTTGATCAGGAAGAAGATGTCCGGGAAGCCGGCGTCGCGCAGCGCTTCGTTGCAGATCTTCATCGACGCGATCGCGGTCAGCGGCGTCTTGTTGGACGGCTTCCACAGGCAGATGTCGCCGCAGATCGCCGCCAGAAAGGCATTCCACGCCCACACCGCGACCGGGAAGTTGAACGCGCTGATGATGCCGACCAGGCCCAGCGGCTGGTACTGCTCGTACATGCGGTGGCCGGGACGCTCGGAGTGCAGCGTGTAGCCGTACAGCATGCGGCTCTGGCCGACCGCGAAATCGGCGATGTCGATCATCTCCTGCACTTCGCCGTCGCCTTCGGGCTTGCTCTTGCCCATTTCCAGCGCGACCAGCGACCCCAGCGCGTCCTTGTGCTTGCGCAGCGCATCGCCGCACAGCCGCACCGCCTCGCCGCGGCGCGGCGCCGGCGTGGTGCGCCACACCTTGAACGCGGCCTGCGCGCGGGCGACCACGGTCTCGTAGTCCTGCACGGTGGTCGCCTGCACTTCGGCGATGACTTCGTTGCTGGACGGGTTCAGCGGCTGCAGCACGCCGGCGCCGGTAGCCGTGGACCACTCGCCGTTGCCGAGATAGGTGCCGGAATTGGACGCGGTCAGGCCGAGCGCCTTGAGCAGGTCAGCGGACATGGAATCTCCTGGGGTTCGTTGCGACAGGGAAGGCGACCGCAGGCGGGGGACGCGGGACGCGATTAGCCCGCAATTTTAGCAGACCGGGCGGGTCCGGCCGCATTGGTCGCGCGCCGCGGCGGGCTTGGCAAGCGCGGCGATCGTGCGACAATGCGCCCGGCCAAGGCCCCGTAGCTCAGCTGGATAGAGCGGTCCCCTCCTAAGGGACAGGTCGTGCGTTCGAATCGCGCCGGGGTCACCACCGCAAGGGGAATGTGCGCAAGCGTGGCGAATCGCCACTGCCGTACTGCATGCCGGCGCCTTCGACGCTGCGGCAGGGCCGCTGCAGCACGCCGCTGCCGCCAATTGCGCCGTCCTGCCCTAACGCCGTCTACACCCCTCGTCGACGCCGGCTGAGCGCCGCGCTGCGTAACGTGCACCACGTCCGCCAATGCAGGAGCGGATGCCGATGCGGTACCGGCTCCTGCATGGCTGGATGTGCGACGACGGGGTTGCCCTGTTGCAGCTTGCGGCCACGGAATCCGCCGCAGCGCCGCATCGCAGCGCGGCCTGGTTGCATGTCTACGTCCCCCGGATGGCGGGCTTCATGTCGTTCCGACCGTCGAAGGCGGCCGTGTTAACCCACCCGCGAATGCGAAGCAGGAGTAAGCCAATGAATAGAGCCTTGAAGCTTGTGTTGATCGGTTCGATGGTGGCGGCCTTGGCCGCTTGCCATCGCGATGGCGACAAGAACGCGCAGGACCAGAACGCCGCGACGCCGCCAGCGGCGGCCGACGGTAGCCCGGCGGGCGGCAACAGCGCACCGGCCACCGGTACCAGCGGCGACGCCACCGGCACCGCGACCGGTACCGATCCGAGCCAGACGCCCCCTCCGGTGACGCCCACCACGCCCACCACCGATCCGCAATCGCCCATCAGCGATCCGCAGCAACAGCAACAGCCGCCGGCGGACAATCAGCAGCATTGACCAAAATGCAAGGCGCGCGGACCACGCATCCGCGCGCCTTGCGCAATCGTCGATGTCGAATCGTCGATGTCGGGTGCCTCGCCGTCCATTGCCGATACCCGCAACTGCGCGGTAGAAGGGCATGAACCGCGCCACTGAACACAACGCAACCGCACGCCGTTTTTGTCGGTCCGAACATGAGCCCGCACAAACGGTTTTCTACAGTGCGGCGCATGAATCCCGTCTTCGCTGCGCTCGGCATGATGCTCCTGACCATGGTCGCGCTGATCGCGTCCGAACTGTCCAGGATGGTGGACAAGATCGTGGAATGGTTGCGCCAGTCGGCGAAGCCGCGACGATCGACCTGGCGGCGTGGCAAGTCTGACCACTTGGCTCGGCTGCCGCGCCGGTAAGCGCTTGCCGCAGTGCCGCTAGCGAAACTTCTGCCGCCACGGCGTCGGATAGTAACTTTTGCAACGGATCCATCCGGGTGCGACGCGCATGCTGCCTTGCGGCACACAGCGCTTGACAGCACCCCGGCGCATGATGTCCTCTTGCGCCCATGCCCCACGTTCTCGCCCTCGTCACCAGCTTCGTGCCGCCCGCGCTTCGGCGTCCGGCCGCGTGCTGCGCGGGCATTACCACCGGTATTACCACCCACACCATTCGCCCGGTGCGGCCCGTCGTTTTCGCGTAACTGTCGAAACCCACGGCCCCGCACCCGGATCAGGATGCGGGGGAACCCGTCGGCCTGATGCGAGCGGGGCCTCCACTCCGAGGTCTCCCATGCCGTCCCCCGCCGTCGCTTCCGCTCCCGCCGCAGACCCCGCGCTCGCCGCGCGCACCGTCGTCCACAAGTTCGGCGGCACCTCGGTGGCCGATGCCGAACGCTATCGCCATGTCGCGCAGCTGCTGCTGGCGCGCCCGGAAACCCTGCAGATCACCGTGGTCTCGGCGATGAAGGGCGTCACCGACGCGCTGATCGGGCTGGCCGAACTGGCCGCCAGCGAGAACAGCGACTGGCGCGAACGCTGGCACGAGACCCGCGCGCGGCATCGCGCCGCGGCGGTGTCGCTGCTCGGCGAGCACGCCGGCATCACCGTGGAGTGGCTGGATGCGCGCTTCGACCATCTCGCCGAGATCCTCGGCGCGCTGGCGGTGATCGGCGAGCTGCCGCGCGAGGTGCTGGACCGGGTGCAGGGCCTGGGCGAGGTGTATTCGGCGCAACTGCTCGGCGAGCATCTGCGCGCGCTGGGCGAGGATTGCGCGGTGCTGGACGCGCGCGAGGTGCTGGTGGTGGATCGCGGCGAACTGGGCGTGGACGTGGATTGGGAGGCCAGCGCGGCGCGCCTGTCGGCGTGGCGCGCGCAGCATCCGCAGCAGCGCATCGTGGTCACCGGCTTCGTCGCCCGCGACCGCGCCGGCCGCATCACCACGCTCGGCCGCAACGGCAGCGACTATTCCGGCGCGATCTTCGCCGCCTTGTTCGATGCCGACGAACTGCATATCTGGACCGACGTGGACGGCGTGCTGTCGGCCGACCCGCGGGTGGTGCCCGAAGCGGTGCAACTGGAAACGCTGAGCTACGACGAGGCTTGCGAACTGGCCTATTTCGGCGCCAAGGTGGTGCATCCGCAGACCATGTCGCCGGCGATCGAGCGCGGCCTGCCGATCATCATCCGCAACACCTTCCAGCCCGAACACCCGGGCACCCGCATCACCGCCAGCAGCGCCAGCAGCGGCCCGATCAAGGGCCTGACCCTGAGTCCGGACCTGGCGGTGCTGAACCTGGAGGGCACCGGCCTGATCGGCGTGCCGGGCACCGCCGAGCGCGTGTTCGCCGCGTTGCGCAACGCGCGGGTGTCGGTGGTGATGATATCGCAGGGTTCCTCGGAGCATTCGATCTGCTGCGTGGTGCGGCAGAACGAATGCGAACGCGCGCGCGACGCGCTGCTGTCGGCGTTCGCGCACGAGTTGGTGGTCGGGCAGGTGCAGCGCGTGCAGTTGACCACCGGCATCAGCGTGCTGGCCGCGGTCGGCGACGGCATGGCCGGGCAGCCGGGCGTGGCCGCGCGTCTGTTCGAATCGCTGGGCCGCGCCCAGGTCAACATCCTGGCGATCGCGCAGGGGTCGTCGGAGCGCAACATCTCGGTGGCGATCGACAGCGCGCACGCGACCAAGGCGCTGCGCGCGGCGCATGCCGGGTTCTGGCTGTCGCCGCAGACCTTCTCGGTCGGGGTGATCGGCCCGGGCAACGTCGGCGCGGCGCTGCTCGATCAGCTGCGCGTGGCGCAGCCGCAACTGCTGGCCAAGGCCAACCTCGACCTGCGTCTGCGCGCGATCGCCTCGCGCAGCACGATGCGCCTGGAAACCCGCGCGATCACCGGCGACTGGCGGCAGGCCTTCGCCAGCGGCCCGCAGCCCACCGACCTGGACGCGTTCACCGCGCACCTGCTGTCGGCGCACCTGCCGCATGCGGTGATCATCGATTGCAGCGGCAGTGCCGACGTCGCCGACCGCTATGCCGGCTGGCTCGCCGCCGGCATCCATGTGGTGACCCCGAACAAACAGGCCGGCGCCGGGCCGCTGGCGCGCTTCCATGCGATCCGTGCCGCCGCCGAGGGCAGCGGTGCGCGTTTCCGCTACGAGGCCACGGTCGGCGCCGGCCTGCCGGTGATCACCACGCTGCGCGATCTGGTCGATACCGGGGACGAAGTCACCGCGATCGAGGGCATCTTCTCCGGCACCCTGGCCTGGCTGTTCAACAAGTACGACGGCAGCGTGCCGTTCTCGCAACTGGTCACCGACGCGCGCGGCATGGGCTATACCGAGCCGGATCCGCGCGACGACCTGTCCGGCACCGACGTGGCGCGCAAGCTGGTGATCCTGGCGCGCGAGGCCGGGCGCGAACTTAGCCTGGAGGACGTGGCGGTGGAGAGCCTGGTGCCGGAGGCGCTGCGCCAGGCCAGCGTGGAGGATTTCATGGCGCGGCTGCACGAAGTGGATGCGGCGTTCGCGCAACGTCTGCAGGCGGCCAGGGCGCGCGGCTGCGTGCTGCGCTACGTGGCGCAGCTGGCGCCGGACCGCGCGCCCAGCGTCGGCCTGGTGGAATTGCCGGCCGAGCATGCCTTCGCCAACCTGCGCCTGACCGACAACGTGGTGCAGTTCACCACCCGCCGCTATTGCGACAATCCGCTGGTGGTGCAGGGACCGGGCGCCGGTCCGGAGGTCACCGCCGCCGGCGTGTTCGCCGATCTGCTGCGGGTGGCGGCGGGCGAGGGGGCGCGCTTGTGAGCGCAGCGCAGATGTCGCTGGCGCCGCAACCCGATGCGCGCGCCGTGCCGCGCGAGGCGCGTGCGTTCGCGCCGGCCTCGGTGGCCAACGTGGCGGTGGGGTTCGACCTGCTCGGCTACGCGGTGGAAGGCGTCGGCGACACGGTGACGGTGCGCCGCATCGACGCGCCGCAGGTGCGCATCGCGGCGATCCGCGGCACCACCGTGGCGCTGCCGCTGGAGGCGGCGCGCAACACCGCCGGCGCGGCACTGATCGCCTTGCGCGAGGCGCTGGCGCTGCCGTTCGGCTTCGAACTGGAGATCGACAAGGGCATCCCGCTCAGCTCCGGCATGGGTGGTTCGGCGGCCTCGTGCGTGGCGGCGCTGGTGGCGGCCAATGCGTTGCTGGATGCGCCGTTGTCGCGCGAGCAGCTTTATCTGTATTCGCTGGAGGGCGAGGCGGTGGCCAGCGGCAGCCGCCATGGCGACAACCTTGGCCCGATGTTCCTGGGCGGGCTGGTGCTGTCCACGCTGCAGCGGATGGTGCCGGTGCCGGTGCCGGCGGCCTGGCACAGTCTGCTGGTGCATCCGGATGCGGTACTGGAGACGC
>Ga0308160_10006628_pt1 | contig 11735 bp, 7 predicted proteins | sample PhyFR1_FD_201036 | JGI IMG/M metagenome (GOLD analysis project Ga0308160, IMG submission 201036) | Phyllosphere microbial communities from UC Gill Tract Community Farm, Albany, California, United States - DLSLF.R1 | ecosystem: Host-associated > Plants > Phyllosphere > Unclassified | place: USA... | reverse complement strand
GCGTGCCGGGTAGAACAGGCCGTCCTTGCGCCACACGATGGAGATGGAAAAATCGGCGCACTGTCCGGGCAGCGGCTGCCACTTGACCGAGGAATCGGCGCCGCGCCGGACCAGCATCGACAGCGGCATCACCGCGATGCCCTGCCCCACGGCCACCAGGCTGAGCATCGCATCGACGTAATCGACCTCGATCGTCTTCAGCGGCGCGGCGGCGCGTCCGGCCAGCCAGGCGTCGAGCAGCACGCGGCTCGGGCAATCCTGCTTCAGGACGATCATCGTATCGTCGGCGATATCGTCCAGCGAATCGATATGGCCGCGCGACAGCGACGTGACGAGCACCAGCTTGATGTCGGACAGGACCTCGGACTCGAGCGCGGGATGGGGCGCCGGGCCGGCGACGATCCCGATGTCGGCCTTGCACGTCAGCACATCCTTGACGATCTGCTCCGACGCGCCGATCTTCACATCGACGCCGACGGCCGGATGGGCGCCGTGGAAGCGCGCCAGCAGCGGGGGCAGCTGGGTCGCCGCCGCCATCTTGATCGTGCCGACACGCAGCATGTCGGCCGGCGCCTTTTCGGCGCGGACCGCATCTCGCGCCTCTTCCGCCAGTTCGAGCAGGCGCTCGGCATAACACAGCAGCTTCGTCCCGGCCGGCGTGATCACCATCTTGCGCCCCTGCCGCTGGAACAGCAGGGTACCAAGGTGTTCCTCCAGTTGCGCCAGCCGCGCCGACACGTTCGACTGCACGCAATGGAGGCTCTCGGCGGCGCGTGCGACACCGCCTTCAACGGCAACGGCCCTGAACATTTTCAACACATGTAAGTCCATAATTACCTTTGTCTCCTTCGTAGGGCGGACGTGTCCGGGACGCTCGCCGCCCCCCGTCCGCGGTGCGGTCATGACGGCGGCGGCGCCCGCTCCAGGCGCCGGGAATTTCACGCAAGGTTTTCCACGTAATACCAGTGCCACGGCTCGAACACGAATCCGCTGGCGTTATTTTCCGGATAGGACAGCACGAAGCCAAAGCGCCGCGCATGCGCCTGCAGCCAGCCGAACGCCGGCGTCGCGGCGAATTCCTGCTCGGCGGGCGCGCAGCCGTCGGTATTGATGTCGAGCGCGCGTCCGGTGTGGTGTTCGCTGTAGCCGGGCGGCGCACTGAGCGCAAAGATCCGCTGCAGCGCCATGCCGGCCTGCAGCTTCCTGGCAATGAGCTCGGCCTGTTCCGCATGGCTGCGATACGCGGACACCAGTTCGATGCGCAGCCCGGCGAGCCGCGCCGCGGCCTTCATCGCCCACCAGGCGCGGGCGGCGTCCGGCGTCAGGTAGAACGAGGTGCCCGCGTCCGACACCTCGGCCAGCGTCAGCGTGCGCGCCAGGTCCTGCCGCGGCAGGCCGCGCGCCGCCAGCACGGCATCGTCGATCTGCAAGGCATCCAGCAACTGCGCGAGACGGTCTTCGGTTTCTATGGGTTCGTGGAGGGTCATGGATTGTCGTTGGGTAGAAAGGTTCATGCCGGCCATCAGCGGAAGACGATCGTCTTGTTCCCGTTCAGCATCACCCGGCGCTCGGCGAACCATTTCACGGCGCGTGCCAGGACGATGCATTCGGTGTCGCGTCCGATGGCGCTCAGGGACTCGGGCGACATGCTGTGGTCGACCCGTTCGACGCATTGCTCGACGATCGGTCCCTCGTCGAGGTCGCTGGTGACGATGTGCGCCGTCGCGCCGATCAGCTTGACGCCCCGCTCGTGCGCCTGCAGGTACGGGCGCGCGCCCTTGAAGCTGGGCAGGAACGAATGGTGGATGTTGATGGCGCGTCCTTCCAGCGCCTTGCACAGTTGCGGGGACAGGATCTGCATGTAGCGCGCCAGCACCACGAAATCGGCCTGGTGGTCGCCGACGACCTCGAGGATGCGGCTCTCCTGCCGCCGCTTGTCGTGCGGCTCGGCGCCGGGCGGCAGCGGAAAGTGGTAGAAGCGGATATCGTAGTTCTCGACCAGGCTGCGGAAGTCGTCGTGGTTGGAGACGACGGCCACGATCTGGACCGGCAGCAGGCCGCTCTTGCAACGGAACAGCAGGTCGTTCAGGCAGTGGCCGAATTTCGACACCATGATGACGACGCGCGGCCGGCTGTGTGCGTCCGTCAGCGACCAGACCAGGCCGCTGGACTCCGCCAGCGCCCCGAGTTCCCGCCGCAGGTCCGGCAGGCACTCCGCAGCGCCGTCGCAGGAGACGCACAGGCGCATGAAGAACTTGCCGGTAAATTCGTCATGGTATTGGGCGTGCTCGCTGATCTTGAACGAACAAGCCGCCGCCGCACCCATGACCTGCGTGGCCATGTCGTCGTGGCGGGGGGCGCATATCGTGATGATGTATTCATCCCTATTCATAGCAAAGCTCCAGAAAGTTGGGCAAGGCGATCAATGGTTGCCGGCAAACCGCACCAGCGCCTTTTTCAGGTAACCGTACAGCCGGATGTCGTCGCTGAACGCGGCGTTGAACCGGAGGTGGCGGGCCGCGTCCGCGCCGTCGTGGCGCACGGTCCGGAACGCCGCCTCGCCGGCGAGCGCGATGCGGTTGGCCTTGGCGTCGGCGCTCAGCGCCGCGGCATCGACGCCGGCCGGAATCCGGGCCCACAGGAACATGCCCGCCCCGGCGCCGTCCACGTGCAGCCCGGCGTCGACGAGGAAGCGCGCCGCGTTGGCCCGCGCGATCGTCAGGCGCTCGCGCACGCGCGTCATCTGGCGCGCGTACCTGCCGCTGCGCAGCAGCTCGGCCATCAGCGCCTCGACGCCGTCGTCCTGGTCGCGGATCGTCCCGTGGGCGGCGGCGCGCAGCTTCTTCATCCGCATGCTGTCGCCGGCCATGAAGGTCACGTTGCGCGCCGGCCAGCGGTAGCCCGAGAACGCGCGGTAGTACACGACCTGGCGCAGGTTGGACAACTGCGCCAGGCGCATCTGGCCGGACGGATTGAAGTCGCCGTACGTGTCGTCCTCGGCGACCAGGAAGCCATAGCGGTCGGCCAGCTGCAGCAGCGCGTGCAGGTTCGCCGGCGTGCTGCCCCAGCCGGTCGGGTCGTGCATGGCCGACTGCGTGAAGAGCAGGCTCGGGCGGCTGCGCCGGCAGATCGTCTCCAGTTCGTCGAGATCGATGCCGCGGCTCGTGCGCCGCACCGGCGCCAAGGCGACACCGCGCGCGCGCAGGAAGCCGAGCAGGCGCGCGCTGGCCGGGTCCTCGACGACGACCGGCCCCCGGTCGTCCTGCCGCGACGACAGGATGAGGTCCAGCGCGTGCTCGTGGCTGTGGGCGAGCAGCGTGTCGGCCGCCGGCACGTGCAGGCCGCCGGCCGCCAGGTGGATGCAGATCAGCTCGCGCAATTCGCGGTCGTCCGCCTCCTGGTCGCGCGCCGAGCCCGCGTCCAGCGCGCGCAGCCATTTGCGGATGATCGTCGTCGAGCTGCGTTCCGCATACCAGTCGGGCGGCAGGTGCTGGGCGGCGGCGTCGATCCAGTGCGCCGCCGGGTCCGCCCGGCCGGCGGCCGCCGGCGCCGCGCCCGCCGGCCGGGCCGGGTGCGGCGCCCGGCCGCCGGCCTGCGCATCCGGCCCGGCGACGAAGTAGCCCTTGGCCGCGCAGGCCTGCACCAGGCCCGTCGCGACGAGCCGGTCGTAGGCGGTCGAGACCGTCGTCGGACTGACGTTGAGCGTCGTCGCGCATTTCCGGATCGACCACAGGCGCGCGCCGTCGCCCAGGCGGTTCGAGGCGATCAGCGCGCTGATCGAATTGCTGATCTGCTCCGTCAGCGGCACGCTGGACAGGCGGTCGAGTTCAGGCAGCATCGGCACCTCCGTGCGGTCGGCGGCAAGCGGGCGTCGTCATGCGGCGGCCGGTCCTCATGCGCGCCAGGCCATGAAGCCGGACAGGTAGACCACGACGACCACCGCCAGGACGGCGCAGAAGCGCCAGTGGGAGCGGTAGCTGGTGTCCTGCGGCGTCTGCTTGAGACTGGTCGCGGCGACGATGGCGCAGATCGACACCGGCGACATCAGGTTGGCCATCACGAACATCGACGACCAGGCCAGGTACTGCACCACCGTGTTGCCGGACAGCGCCGGCGTCAGCACCGGGAACAGCATGCCGAACAGGATCAGCGGATGGATGCCGGCCGCCGTCACCAGCGGCAGGACGACGACGAGCACGAGCAGGGTCGACAGCGCCGATCCCGTCAGCCAGGCGAACACGCCCGGGAAATGCGCCGGGAGGTGCAGGCCGTCCACCGCCAGGATCAAGAGCCCGGACGCCGCCAGCAGCAGGAGTTCCGGCGCGATGGTGTCGAGGTTCTTGGTCAGTTCCGCGCTCACGGCGGCCGGGTTGCGCCGCTTGCTGATGAACAGGATGTCGCAGGCGTAGCCGATGCCCATGGCCGCCGCGAACGCGATGGTCATCTGCCCGGTCAGCCAGTACACCAGCGCCCCGCTGCCCAGCACCAGCGCCGCCAGCCGGTAGGCGCCGCCGGCCGCGGCCGGCCGCGCGCCCTCGACCGCCGGCACCGGCTGCAGCCGCGGCAGCATCGAGCCGATCAGCGCGAACACCATCAGCGGCGCGCCGTAGCGCATCACGCCGGCCGTGTCCAGGTGCGGAATCGCCGAGGCGACCGACGCCGAGGCGATCGTGGTCGGCAGCACGAACATCGACGCGCCCAGCGCACGGTTGGTGATCGTGGCGATGGCCAGCCGGTTGCCGACCCGCTGGCTCAGCGCCGAGCAGATCAGGGCGATCGAGCCCTGGCCGCTCAGCACCGTCAGCACCGCGCTGGCGAGCGACACGCGCACCGTGTTGCCGACGGGGCTCGCGTCCTTCAGCAGGTGCCGGCAGAACGCGTCGGCCAGGCCGGTCCGGTTCACGGTCTGCCGGAACATCGACACGGCGATCAGGAGGACCATGACGGGCCAGAACCGCACCAGCGCCGCACACACGGCCTGCGCGTCGTGCATGTAGGCCGCCAGCGGCAGGAACAGCACGAAGATGATCGCAGCATACTTCAGCGACGGCTTCTTCCTGCTCTCCGCGGACAGGCACAGGGCGATCAGGGCGAGTGCCGCCGCGATCATCGGCACCGGGGTCGGGGTCGGCAGGCGGCCGGCATACAGGCCGGTCGCGCCGAATCCCAGGAACCCCAGCATGAGCGCACCGGCTCGTTGCTTATCGTTTAGCATGGCGTCGTCAGATGGTGGTCAGGAAGTTGGTCAGCAGGTCCGGCTCCGTCAGGTGCGGGTCGTGGTGAGTCGGCAGCGTCGTGACGTGCCAGCCCGGCTGGGTGCGCAGGACTTTCTTGACCTCGGCCAGCGGCGGGAACTCGGCGGCGTTGCAGTCGACGTACGTCTTCGGCACGCCGTTCCCGAGCGGATTCTTGAGGATCAGCTTCTCGGTATAGGTGTTGACCGGCTGCGACGAGATGCGCTCGGCCACCCATTTCTGCGTCTGCGGATCCTTCAGCCCGAAACTGGCCAGCGCGGGCGGCGGAATCGCGATGCCGTTGCCGACGCGCTTGACCTCGTCCAGGCGCTTGTTGGTGACCGCCGCCGGCTGCGACTCGAAGACCGAGCGGCCGCTGTCGAGCACCATGGCGTCCAGGAACACGAGCTGCGACAGCGCTTCGGGAATCCGGTCGGCCACGCCGCTGATGACGACGCCCGAGAACCCGCTGCCCACCAGCACGACGTCCTTCAGGCCTTCCGACCGGATGTGGTTTTCGATGGTCGAGATGAACGCGCTGAGGTTGATGTCGGCCGACAGCAGATGGCGCAATTCGCCCACGCCGGGACAGGTCGGCGTCGTGACGCTGTGTCCCATGGCCCGCAAGCCCTTGGCCACGTGGGCCCAGCACCAGCCGCCGACCCATGCGCCGTGCACCAGCACGAAGGTCTTCGGGCGCGCCGGGGCCGGCGGCTGCGCGGTCTGCGCGAGGACGGGGGCTGCGATGGCGCCGGCGACGAGGCCGAGCACGCCCTGGCTGAACTGCCTGCGATTGATCGTATCCATGGTTCAGGCCACCTCGTAGTTGAGTTCGTTCGTTTCGGTTTCCGCCCGCTTGATCTGGTCGAACATCGACATGACGATCTTGCCGGCGTCCTGCAGCCCGCGCGAATTGGCATACGGGCGCGGCAGCACGTAGGTATAGAACACCGAGCCTTCGGCGACGTAGCCGAGCGCCCACAGGTTCGGCAGCGCCTGGCCGTCCGCCGTGATGACGTTGACGTTGTCGTCGATCGCGATGCCGCTCGGCTTGAAGTCGCCGTTGCGGTACGGCGTGACGAGCCCGGTGGTCAGCAGGTTGCGGATCAGCGGCGAGGTGCTGCGCTCGGGTTCGAAGACCTCGACTTTCGCGCGGATCAGCACGTCGAACCAGGCATCCACCGGCTGCTTGAAGCGGGTCGAGCTGAGCTTGAACTGGCCGCGGTCCAGGTCGTAGTCGATGCGGGGGCTCGGGCCGAAGAAGTCGACCACGCCGGCGTCGATCAGCGCCAGCAGTTCCATGTTGCGTTCCTTCGGCGGGCCGCTGGCCAGGCGGTTGCTGATGGAGCACCAGTAGCCCAGGAAACGGCGGTGCGACGCCGGGGTGAGCCGCGAATAATCGACGGCGAAGCGGATGTTGTCGCGCACGTCGCGCAGCATGTCGGCGGTCGCCTTGATGGGATTGTTGACGTTGCCGTCGAAGCTGTTGGCGATGTCCTCTTCCAGGAAGGCGTGGACGAACCGACGGTACGATTCCTGGTCGCTGCACGCGGCGTCGGTCAGCGGCGCGATGAGCGCGTCCACAGCCGCCATGTCGTCTTCGGACACCGTGTAATCCGCCGGCTCCAGCCACTCGCCGCGCACCGTGCAGTGGTAGACGTAGGCCATTTCCTTCTTCAGCGTCGGCGCCAGGTCGCGGTCGAAGTCCATCTGGTGCGCGCCGAACTCGGCCAGGACCTCCTGTTTTTTGCGGGCGATGAAATCCATCGTGAAGAAGCGCGCCTTGTACTGGCCGTACGTCCCCTTCTGGTTGACGGCGCGGCCGCCGGCCGGCAGGCCCTGGCGCGTGAACACGGTAATCTTCGGCTCGCGGCCGCACGGCACGTATTTCAGGCGCTGGGCGCCGACGCGCTCGAAGCGGCCGCCGAGCCCGATCGTCAGTGCCGAGATGACGTCGGCACCCGTCAGTCCGACGCCGCACAGCGCGACGCGCGCCTGCGGGCTGATCGAATTGAGCGACCGGACCGGATAGGGCGAGCGGAAGTACTGTGCATGGCTGTTGACGGCCCGGCCGGCATCCACCCAGGCCTGGTAGACGTCGTCGACGGCATCCGGACCGCAGCCGCTGTGGCCGGTCGCCAGGAACACGAAATCGGAAGGAATGCGGTAGCCGCCGTCCAGTTCGACCAGGAACGTGCCGTCGTTCTTGCGGATCACGTTGGTCGCCGTACGGCCGTGGGTGACGACCCGGGCGGTGGACGGCAGGCTCTCGACGATCCGGTCGTAGCCCCAAGTCAGGTAGGCGCCGAGCAGCGCCCGCGAGACATAGGTGTTTTCGTCGACTTCGTCGCCGTGGCTGGACAGGACGAGCTTGCCGTTCACGCGCCGGTAGCCCGATGCTTTCAGCCACTCGAGGAACGTCATCCCCGGCACGAGCGGACCGCCGCCCACGACCGACGTATCGTGATAGATCGCCACCTGTGCCGCGATGGTATTGATCAGGAGATGGTCCGGCTGTTGCGAGTCGTGGATGCCCTGCCCCGGCGTCGCTTCGTCGATCACGTGGATATTCAGCCTGGCGTCGATCGGCTCGTGCAGCAGCAGCGCGGCAATACGTTCCAATATGGTCAGTCCGCGCTGGCCCATGCCGATAATGGTGATGTCGTAGGTCTTCATCGTTCCTCGATAGAGTTTATGTTGAACTTAATGTCCGGATTGCGGTTCATACTCTACCGACAGAATGATCAGGAAAATAACAAATAAAAGAGATCGATCGATTCTTGATTTGCGAACGCATTGTATAACGCCACCGTTTAATTGAAACAGGCCGCATTCGTTCCGGGCAAATGGGCATTTAACCAAAAATAAATAAACATCACCAACCGATACGAACGCACGACCCGGACGCGCATTTGCGCAATTCCGGCGCAAAATATATACGCGAAAATTCACACCTGATCCAGCGCCGGACCCATAATGGGATGCAGCCCGCCCGCCCCTGCCGATGCTGCCGCCGGCCCGCCGCATAGAGCGAGAATGGCAGACTTACGCACATTTTAAAGAAATCCGGTAGCGTCCCCGCCAACGGTCGATGCAATTTATTAGCGTATGGTTTGCGCAATATCAAACCGCCTTTTTTATTTCTATTTTCCGAAATGACAAACGATGCGCGGCATACCGCATTCGATCCGGCGCGTATTTTTTATTTCCGGGAGTCATCAAATAAATCTCCGCGATGCGCCCTGTTTTTATTTCGAACTTAATGTAACCGATTGCACCGCACGCCGCGGACTGCACGGTCGATTTCGTCCACACAGTACAGTTGAATTCGCGGCATCCTGTGTCTTCCTTATGCGCGCAGCGGCCGGTTAGATTGGCGGCAATTGCTGGTGTTTTAAATCGGCGCGCTCGCGCATAACGGAGAAAACAATGAAAATCCTGATTCTCGGAATACTCGACAAAGATATCCTCGACCACTTCCTGGGCTCGAATGTGGTCTACCGGCCGGACCTTCTCAGGAAGAACCCGAGCCAGCTCAGGCACGCGATCGTCGACGCGTGCGTCGACGCGGTGATCGCCACCGAACCGGTCGATCACGACCTGCTGGCCGCATGCTGCCTGCACAGCGGGACGCCGCTGCACTATGTCCACGTGGCGGTCGGATCGGCCGGCGCGCACAAGCCGTCCGCGGCCGTGCATCCGCACCTGACGACCTCGCTGATCGAGGCGGCGTCGCTGGACGCCGGGTTCGCGGCGGCGTTCAAGTACCTGGAGCGGCAATCGACGACCGCGCTGGCCGACCGGTCCGGCCGCCGCGCCGCGGCCGGCGCCGGCCAGGAGGTCCTCCTCGTCGGCGCGGGTCTCGTCAACCTGATCACGGCGCACCGCCTGGCCGAGGAAGGCTTCGCCGTGCACGTGGTCGACGGCGGCCCCGACCCGCGCACCGGCGCGCACTGGAAGGCGTACGGCTGCAGCCGCGGCGGCGACGATGCGCGCATGTTCACGCTGTCGGAAATGGACAATTACAACGACCAGAACCTGTCGGCATCGATGAATAGCGTGTTCGACCGCTCCGTCGTGGACCTGGGCTGGAACGTCTACTGGCGCAACACGCTGTCCGCCCGCGAAGAAGCCTGGGCGCAGGAATACGAGACCATTCCGACCTGGCTCGCCAGCCAGTACAACGAAGACATCTTCGCCTTCAACCGCGAAAGCGGCCAGTTGTGGGAAGCCTGGCTCGCGCGCGATCGCGCCGCCTTCGAACAATGCGTCCTGCGCGAAGGCATCCTGCGCATCTACTCCGACCCCGACCAGTACCGCGCCGCGGTGGCACGCCAGAACCGCATCGGCGCCACGCAACTGGTCCTGTCGCCCGCCGACGTCGCCGCGCAGCACCCCGCGCTCGCGAGCGCCGTGGCGGCCGGCCATATCGCCGGCGGCGTCATGGTGGTCGGGTTCACGGTCAACGTCCACAAGTTCATCGACCACCTGCTCGACCGGATCGAACGCGCGGGCGGCCGCTTCACCTGGAACGAACGGGTCAGCCACCTCGTGCGCGGCAGCGGCGGCCGGGTCGTCGGCGTGCGCACGCCGGATCACCTGCTGTGCGCCGACCATTACGTGCTGTCCCCGGGCGCGTACGCGGGCACGCTGCTCGAAGGCACGCGGTCGGAAGGCAAGATCCACGGCGTGCTCGGCGCGTGGCTGCGGATTCCCAACGTCGATGCGGCCCTGTGCCACTCGCTCAAGCTGGCGCGCAAGGGCCATATCACGGAAGACGCCAACATCACCGTCGCCACCGGCGCCGACGGCGCACCGATCCTGATCATCGGTTCCGGCTACGGCTATACCGGCAGCGACCCCAGGAACATCGATCCGGCGCAGCTGCAGGCGATCTACCAGGGGCTGGTCGACACGGCCGAGCACTACTTCCCCGAATGCCATGCCGCGGCGCTGGCGCAAGGCGGCATGGAAGACTCGCTCAAGTACTGCGTGCGTCCCTGGACCACGACGGGGCTCGGCGTGTTCGAGCGGATCGAGACGGCGGGCGGCGGCGTGTGCGTCATCACGGGCGGCCACAACACCGGCGGCTTCGCGCAATCGCCGGCCATCGCCGAGGGCGTGCTCCATGCGCTGCAGGGCCGCGACCATCCGATGCACCGGCTCTACGACCCGGAACGCGCCAGCTTCTTCCTTGCCCAGCGGACGGCCGACGACAAGGCGGTCCATGTCCCGCAACCGTTCTTCTCGCCCGCCTGAGCCGGGCACGATCCGTGAAACGAGCCATCGACATGCAAAACCGAAACCATGCTGAAGACCGTGCCGGGCGCCGGCAATCCGCCATCGCCATGCCCGACGTGTACGCCGCCGACGCGGCGCAGGACGCCCTGGCCGAGGGCGGCAATGCGATCGACGCCGCCGTCGCCGCCGGCTTCACCCTCGCGGTGACGTATCCCGAGGCCGGCAACATCGGCGGCGGCGGCTTCATGACGGTCTGGATGAACGGCCGCCCGTACTTCCTCGATTACCGCGAATGCGCATCGCGCCATGCCACGGAACGGATGTACCTCGACGACGCGGGCGCCGTCATCCCGGCCCGCAGCACGGTCGGCGTCGCCGCGGCCGGCGTGCCCGGCACCGTGCGCGGACTGGCGGAGGCGCACCGCCGCTTCGGCCGGCTGCCGTGGCGCCGCCTGCTGGAACCGGCGATCCGGCTGGCCGAAGACGGATTCGTCGTGCACGCCCAGCTGATCGAACGGCGCGACGTGATGCTGGACGATTACCGCGCCACGAATTTCCAGCGCCATTTCGGCGCGATGCGGCGCGGCGAGCCGTTCCGCCAGCCGGAACTGGGCGCCACCCTGCGCCGGCTGGCCGACCACGGCGCCGACGATTTCTACACGGGCCAGATCTCCGGCCTGTTGCTGGCGCACCTGCAACGGGACGGCGGCACCGTCGATGCGGACGACCTGCGCCGCTATGGCGTGCTGTGGCGGCAGCCGCTGTGCGCCCGCTGGCGCGGCCACACCGTCGTCACGGCGCCGCCGCCGAGCGCCGGCGGCCTGGCGATCGTGCAGCAGTTGAAGATGAAGCACGTGATGTCGGAGCACTTCGCGGGACTGCGGCCGAATTCGGCGCAGTACGTGCACCTCACGAGCGAGATCGCCAAGCGCGTGTTCGCGGACCGCGCCGAATACATCGGCGACCCCGACTTCGCCGACGCCCATGTCGGCCACCTGTACGACGACGCGTATATCGCGCGCCGCGCCGCCGCCGTCAATCCGGCCGCCATTTCGGAAACGGCCGCGGTGCGCGGCGGGCTTTCGGAAAGCGACGAAACGACGCACTACTCGATCCTCGACAAGTGGGGCAACGCCGTCTCGAACACCTACACGCTCAACGCCAAGTTCGGCTGCGGCGTCGTGGTCGACGGCGCCGGCTTCCTGCTCAACAACGGCATGGACGATTTTTCCATCAAGCCGGGCACGCCGAACCGGTTCG
>Ga0308160_10006626_pt1 | contig 11735 bp, 9 predicted proteins | sample PhyFR1_FD_201036 | JGI IMG/M metagenome (GOLD analysis project Ga0308160, IMG submission 201036) | Phyllosphere microbial communities from UC Gill Tract Community Farm, Albany, California, United States - DLSLF.R1 | ecosystem: Host-associated > Plants > Phyllosphere > Unclassified | place: USA... | reverse complement strand
CTCAGTTGGTAGAGCGCAACCTTGCCAAGGTTGAGGTCGAGAGTTCGAGCCTCTTCTCCCGCTCCAGAATTCCAGGAAGATCCATTCTTCCCTTGTTGATGCGGTGCATAACCGCCCGCATCACGAGTGCATCAAATCCTCTGGCGAGGTAGCAAAGCGGTTATGCAGCGGCCTGCAAAGCCGTCTAGGTCGGTTCGACTCCGATCCTCGCCTCCAGAATTTACCGCACGGGCCCTTTCGGGGCCCGTTTGCTTTTGGGCTTGCCTTCCCGGTGTTGTCGGTGCATGCGCAGTCACATCCCATCTTGCTACGCAATCGTGCCGTCTGCGATCAATGGCTTGTCAGCACCGGCACGACCGTCCCGGCCAGCACAGTCTCGGTCACGCCGCCCAGCACCAGTTCGCGGAACCGCGAATGGCCGAAGTTGCCCATGATTATCAGGTCGTGCGCCCCCGTGGCGGTCAGCGCGAGCAGCGCATCGCCGATGTTGCCAGTCGGTGCCAGTGCTGGCGCCAGTACCTCGACATCGATGTCGTGACTGGCCAAGTAAGTGGCGAGCTGTTTGCCTGTCAGTCCCTGATCGCCACCGTACTTCTGAGGATGAAAGCATACCGCCGTCACGCTGGCCGCGCGGCGCAGCAGGGGCAGGGCGGCGCGCACGGCCCGGCTCGCTTCCATGCTGCCGTCCCAGGCGATCAGGGGCCTGGTGGGCACGCCGGTGACAGTGGTGGTCGACGGCACCACCATTACAGGGCAGGGCGCATGTATGAGGATATGGCGCGCCAGCGAGTAGTCGTCGGCCAGAATCGCATCCGGGTGGGTAACCTGGCCGATCAGCAGCAGGTCGCAGTAGCGCGCTTCCAGCGGCAGGGCGCGGATGGCTGATTCATCGCTGAGCTTGCTTTCCAGCGGCACGACGCCTGCGGCGCGCACGGCGGTGTCGAAGTCCGTCAACGTGCGTTTCGCATTGTCGGTCAGGAAGTTGTAGTCGTCCGGGCCGATGGGTGCCACGCCAGCGGTGGCGCTGCAACGGACAATGAATTCGATCGCGCCCGAGAGAGCGATGCCGGTCAGGCGTGTGTCTTCGGCCAGTGCGATGGCCGCTGCCAGCCGGTAACGTGCCTGCGCCAGTTCCGGCTGGCAGGCGTGGACGAGAATGGAGTGGTAAGACATGGTTTTACCCTCAGTAGGTCATGTGGCGAACCTGGTTGGGCGAGTCGGCCGTCAGGGCGTGATCGCCACTTTCAGCACGCCGTCGCGCCCATTTGCGAACAGCTCGTACGCCTGTTCGATCTGATCGAGCCGGAAGCGGTGCGTGATCAGCGGTTGCAGGTCGAGCCGGCCGGAGGCGACGATGGCCATCAAACGGCGCATGCGCTCCTTGCCGCCCGGGCACAGCGTGGTGACGAGCGACTGGTCGCCCAACCCGGCCGCGAAGGCCTCGACCGGCAGCGACAGCTTGCCGGAGTACACGCCCAGGCTCGACAAGGTGCCGCCCGGCTTGATGGCGCGCAAGCAGTTTTCGAACGTTTGCTGGGTGCCGAGCGCCTCGATTGCAACGTCGACGCCCTGGCCGCCGGTCAGCCGCAGGATTTCCCCGACCGGGTCGGTTTCGCGGTAATCAATGGTGTGATCGGCCCCCAGTTGCCGCGCCATCTTCAGGCGCTCCGGGACGCTGTCGACGGCGATGATGCAACTGGCGCCGCGCAGCCGGGCGCCGGCGGTGGCGCACAGGCCGATGGGGCCCTGGGCGAAGATGGCGACCGTGTCGCCCAGCCGGATGCCGCCATGTTCGGCGCCGCCAAAGCCGGTGCTCATGATGTCGGGGCACATCAGTACCTGCTCATCGGTCAGGCCGTCGGGGATGGGCGCCAGGTTGGCCATCGCAAACGGCACCTTCAGGTACTCGGCCTGGCAACCGTCGATCGTGTTGCCGAAGCGCCAGCCGCCGATGGCGCGGCCACCGCACTGCGACTGGTGGCCATCCAGGCAGGTATGGCACTGGCCACACGGCGTGATGGCGCCCACGACTACCCGCTGGCCGATCCGGTAGCCCGTCACGCCGGGGCCCAGTTCGTGGATCGTGCCTACCGGCTCGTGCCCGATCGTCAGGCCCGGCTTGACGGGGTATTCGCCTTTCAGGATATGCACGTCAGTGCCGCAGATTGTCGTCAGCGTGATCCGGATGACGGCCTCGCCGGGACCGGCAACCGGAACGGGTTTGCGGTCCAGGATGATGCGGCCGGGCCCGGTGAAGACTGCTGCGTTCATCATGTTCATGAAAACCTCCGAGGTCGTCGTGCTTGCTGTCGCGCCGGCCGCCGCTGTTTGGCGTTGTTTGGCGGTCCTGGCAACGATGACCGGGAAGGGGCGCAAAATCCATGACATGCATCAAACCGGCCAGCTTGGCCTGGCCGCCGTACGGCCGGTCAGACCATCGGACTGCAGGGCGAGAAGCCGTTTGCCATCGCGGCAATCCGTTGCGGATCGGTCAGCACGATGGCGCGCTTGTCGACCGTGATCAGCCCCAGCTTGGTGAAGCGGCCCAGCAGGCGGCTGATGCTTTCGATGGTCAGGCCGAGATAGCTGCCAATCTCTTCACGCGACATGCGCAGCTGGAATTGTGCGGGCGAATAGCCGCGCGCTGCATATGCTGCCCCCATGTCGGCCAGAAACGTTGCCATCCGCTGCTCTGCCCGCATGTGGCCAAGCAAGAGCATCAGATGCTGCTGCCGGTTGATTTCACAGCTCATCAAACGATAGAAGCGGCGATGCAGGCTGGGAATGTCCTCGAACAGGCGCTCGAGCGCCGCGAACGGCAGTTCGCACACGATGCTGTCCTCGAGCGCGATCGCGTCGGACTGATGGATGCCCGTGCCCACCGCTTCCAGCCCCATCAGTTCACCGGCCATCGGGAAACCGGTGATCTGGTCCCCCGCAGGACCAGGCCGGCGGGTCTTGAAGAAACCGCAGCGCAGCGCGTACAGGCTGCGCAGTGGCTGGCCGGTGCGGTACAGCGTGTCACCGGCCGCGATGCGGCGATGCTGGCCAACCAGGCGATCAAAGCGCACCTTGCTGCCCGAATCCAGCCCGGTGGACAGACACAGGCCACCGGTGTTGCAGTCGCCGCACTGGCCTTTCATGACCGGCAGGGAACCGCGTGGGGCCGGAACAGGGGCCACGCGTAACGGTGCATTCATGTTGGTAGTACCTTATGGTGGTGACGCTTTCTGCCTGCCGGACTGGCTGCGGAAACATGGATGGGGCACGCGCCGCCGCGCATTGCACGTTTGGCGGCATACATCGCAGCGTCGGCATGGGTAATCAGTTGCGCCGCCGTGGTGCCATCCCGTGGGAACAGCGCCACCCCGATGCTGGCTGACAGGCAGATTGCCTTGCCATCGACGAGGATCGGCGCGCGGGCGGCAGCGGCCACGCGCGCGAGCAATGCAGCCAGTACCGCATCGTCATGCATGCCGGGCAGGGCGGCGACGAACTCGTCGCCGCCGAAACGTGCCAGCGTGTCCGACCCGCGCAGTGCAGCGCGCAGGTTCTGCGCGATGCTGGTCAGCAGGCGGTCGCCGGCCGGATGGCCCAGGGTGTCGTTGACCTGCTTGAACCCGTCGAGGTCGATAAAGGCAAGCGCCACCCCGGACGCCGTGTCGCGCGCGCATGCCAGCAATTGTTCGAGCCGCTCGCCAAGCAGGACGCGGTTGGGCAGGCCGGTCAGCGCATCATGGTTCGCGCGTTCTTCGAGACGCTGGCGCTGGATGCTGGCGCTGGTGACATCGGCGAACATGGCAAGGTAGTGATGCGGCGTGCCATCGGCGCCCGGGACCGCGATGATCGTCAAACGCTCGGCAAACAGCGTGCCATCCTTGCGCCGGTTCCAGGCTTCGCCCTGCCAGTAGCCCTGGCTGGTGATGGCCTGCCACATGCGGGCATAGAATGCGCGGTCTTGCAGCCCCGACTTGAGGATGCGCGGATTCTTGCCGCGTACGTCGTCTTCGGTGTACCCGGTGATGGTGCAAAATGCGCGGTTGACCGCCAGGATCGCGCCATCCAGGGCCGTGATCATGATGGCGTCGCGGCTATGGTGAAACACGGACGCCGCCAATTCCCCGGCAGTGCTGGCGCAAGCTGGCTGAATGGATGGCGTGGATGTCATGACGTTCCGGCGTGGTGTGCTGAATGTATTGACAATAGGCCTATCACTGGGCCACGTCGAGATTAAGTTGCTGAAGAGGTCATATATCTTCTTAATTCTTGATTTGCATCAAAAACAAACTGATTGGTTATTGATGTAAATCCTTATGTGCAGCGAGCTGGTCAATGTCGATGCCGCCGTAACAGCAGTGCCGGCAGCAGCGCGCCTGCCAGGCCAATGACGCCTGCGCCAGCGATGGTTGAAGGCGCCAGCACCGCAAACTGGAACAGCGCCGCCAGCCATGGCACGTACAGCGCCAGGGCCAGCAGGCCCAGAGCCGCCGCCACGACCAGCCAGAGGATCCGGTTCGGCTGGCGCAGCGAACCGAACAGGCTGGTGTCCGCTGCGCGGTTGACCAGGATCAGCGACAGGTTGGCAAACACCAGCGTGGTAAATCCGAACGCGCGTGCCTCGGCAGGCGCCAGCGCGCCCAGCGCCCAGCCATACGCGCCGGCCACTGCCACCAGGGGACCCAGGCCCATGGCCAGCGTGCGGGCCAGGGCGCCAGGTGTCAACAGCGGCGCGTGCGGATCGCGCGGCGGGCGCAGCATTGCACCGGGCGCCGCCGGCTCGTTTTCGAACACCAGCGTGCAGGCGGGATCGATGATCAGCTCCATGAACACGATGTGCATCGGATACAGCAGCGGCGGCCAGCCGGCGAGGATCGGCAGGATGGCCATGCCGGCGATTGGCGCATGCATCGAAATGACGTAGCGGATCGACTTGCGCAGGTTGTCGTGGATCCGGCGGCCGGCGCCGATGGCATCGACGATCGACGCGAAGCGGTCGTCCAGCAGCACCAGCGCCGCCGCCTCGCGCGCCACATCGGTACCACGCCCGCCCATCGCGATGCCCACATGGGCGGCCTTGAGCGCCGGCGCATCGTTGACCCCATCGCCCGTCATGCCGACGGTGGCGCCGCTCCGTGCGAACGCCTGGACCAGGCGCAGTTTCTGTGTCGGCGCAATGCGCGCGCAGATGGCGAGTTCGCCGATGCGCTCGTCCAGTGCCGCATCATCGAGCGCATCGAGCGCCGCGCCGGTGAGCACCGGCGTGTCGGCCAGACCCGCCTGTCGTGCGATGGCGCGCGCCGTGTCCGGATGGTCGCCCGTGATCATCACCACCCGGATGCCGGCCCCGGCACAGCGCGTGACGCACGCGGGGATCTCGGGGCGCAGCGGGTCGGCCAGGGCCAGGAGACCCGCTGGCGTGAACGCGATATCGGCTGGCGCGACCGGCCAGCTGGCGCCGGGCAGGGTAGCCTGCGCCACCGCCAGCATGCGCAGGCCGTCCTGCGCCATGGATGATGCTGCAGCCAGCAGCGCGGCATCGTCATGACACCACCCCAGCACGGTTTCCGGCGCGCCCTTGGCGGCAGCGATCAGGATGCCGTCGGGGCGCCGCCACACCTGCACCAGTGCACGCTGCTGTGCGCTGACACCGTATTCGTGCACCAGTGACCAGTCGGTGTGGCGCTGCGCCGGCGGCAGGCATGATGCACCAAGACGCTGCACAGCCCGGTCGATCGGGTCCGGCCCCGTCGCGGTGCTGGCCAGTACCGCCGTTTCAAGCAGTGGCATCAGCGCGGCCGGCAGGGCCTGCGATGTGACCGGATGGCGCGCGCCGTGTGCGTACAGCATCGCAACGGCCATCCGGTTGGCCGTCAGCGTGCCGGTCTTGTCGACGCACAGGACCGAGATGGCGCCCAGCGTTTCGATCGCCGGCAGGCGCCGGACCAGGACCTGCTGGCGCGCCAGGCGCCAGGCGCCGAGCGCGGGAAACACCGTCATCACGATCGCGAGTTCCTCGGGCAGCATCGACATGGCCAGCGCGATGCCGGCCAGCACGGCTTGCAGCCAGTCGCCGCGCATGAGGCCATAGACCAGCACCAGGATGACACTGAATGCCATGCCCAGCACGGCAAACGCGCGCGCCAGCGCGGCGCTCTGGCGCTGCAGCGGGGACGGCGCGGGCCGCAGCGACTGCAGTGACGCGGCAATCCGGCCCAGCTCGCTGCGTGCGCCGGTAGCGGCCACGCGGGCGATCGCGTGGCCCTGCAGCACCAGCGACCCGGCATACAGCATTGTCGTCGCGTCCTTATCAACCGGCATCGATTCGCCCGTCAGCAGCGACTCGTCGGCCTGCAATCCGGCGCTGCTGAGCACGTGAGCATCGGCCGGCACGCGGTCGCCTTCGTTGACCGCGACGAGATCACCGGCCACGATGCCGGCGCTGTCGATGATGTGCCAGCAGCCGTCGCGCAGGACATGCGCGCGCGGGCTGGCCAGGTCGCGCAGTGCGGCCAGCGCGCGCTCGGTCTTGCCTTCCTGGTACAGGCCCAGGCCGAGGCTGACGGCGACCATCACGCACAGCAGCAGGCCTTCATCGAGCTGCCCCAGCACCAGATACAGCACGGCGGCGCCCACGAGCAGCAAAAACATCGGCTCGCGCGCCGCATCGGCTGCGATGCGGCGCCAGGTGCGGCGCTCGGTCGTGGCCAGCGTGTTCGGTCCGTCCGTGGCGATGCGGTGCGCGGCCTCGGCTGCACTCAAGCCATCGGCGGTCGGGGCGGGGGCCATCAGTGCGCCATCAGCACCGGCACCGTCATCCGGTCGAGGAGGGTTTCCGTGACGCCTCCCAGGACCATTTCGCGCAGGCGTGGGCGCCCGTACGCGCCCATCACGATCAGGTCGGCGTCCAGGCAATCCGTGCAGGCCAGCAAGGCAGCGCCGTCGTCGATTGGCGACGGTTCGACATGCACCTCGCAGCGCACCCCCTGGCGTGCCAGGTACAGCGCGAGATCGGTGCCCGGTTCGCGCCCGGTGGCCTCGAACGGCTGGAACAGCACGATCGCCACCAGGCCGGCATCGCGCAGCAGCGGCAGGGCGCCAGCAACGGCGCGCGTGGCCTGCAGACTGCCGTCCCATGCCAGCATGATGCGTCCGCCGATCGTCGCGTGCCGGCGTGCATGGGGCAGCACCAGCACCGGACGCGCGCTGCCCTGGACGACCTGCGCCGGTACTGGCCCGGCCAGATGCGCCGCCGCCGGATCGTCGAGGTCCGTCTGGCTGACGACGACGAGATCGGCGTAGCGGCCTTGCAGCGCCAGTCCGCCAGCCGGCTCGTCGTCGGCATAGCGCCGCTCATGACTGGCCACGCCCTCGGCAATGGCAATCGCGTCGAAGCGTGCCAGCGCGCTGTCGTTGTCGCCCCGACGTTCGTGCTGCTGCGCCAGCAGCATCGTGCTGCCCGCCTCGGCATAGCGCGAAATGCCCGAGAAGGCGCTGCCGACGAGGTGCGCGCCGCAGCGCGCGGCCAGTTGCGCCGCGTACCGCATGCGCGCCTCGGCATGCAGCGAATGGTCGACGTGGACGACGATGGTCTTGTAGCACATGGTGCACCTCCGGATGGCTGTGACTGACCAGCGTACGGCGCGTCGATGCGGTCAGTCCAGCGCGATGTTCGCGGCTGGTGCATCCCGTTTGAACGAATTTGACTTGCATCAAACTTGCCGGGCGTGGCATGGCGCGCACGCCAGCGACGCCGTGCATTGCCGTGATTTTTGATGCATGTCATATCGGTGTTTGCAGCGGCACGACTAGGATCAACCCGATGCCCGCCGCTTGGTCTGCGGCAGACGCTGACAATCTTTTTTTGGAGAATGACCGATGTTCCAGCGCATCCTGATGCCGGTCGACGGGTCATTGTCGATGACGCCGCTGGTGGCCAACTGCCTGGCGTTTGCCGCCGGTATTGGCGCGGCGGTGGTCGCCGTGCATGTCGTCCCGCCTTCCGACAACGCCGATACCGTGTCGGCATCGGCCACGCTGGCGCATGCCGAGCGCATTCTGCAGCAGGTTGCCGACACCGCGCGCACGCTGGGCGTGCCGTGCGAGTGCCAGGTCCTGACCGGCGCCGAACCGTGGCAGGACATCGTGCGCGCCGCGCTCGACCATCACGCTGACCTGATTTGCATGAGCTCGCACGGCCGTCACGGCACCAGTGAGCACATTCTTGCGAGCCAGACCGCCCGGGTGATCGAGCACGCGCATCTGCCTGTTTTGCTGTTTCGCTGAGAGGAGGGTAGGCGCATCGCGGATCTGCCATCCCCGCCGGCGACCGTATCCGCTACGCCTGGCGAGGCGCCGGTGCGCGCACTCGACCGTGCACTGCACGCCCAGATCGCCTGGTGGACGCAGGGCCTGTCCCCGGCCTCGCTGGCGGCGGCCGCCACCGACTGGCTGGTGCATCTGGCCGGTTCCCCCGACAAGCAGTGCGAACTGGTCAGCAAGGCGCAGCGCAAGCTGCTGCGCCTGGCCGCAAGCGCCGCAGCCGATGCCGGCCAGAAGTCCGTCCCCTGCATCATCCCCTTGCCGCAAGACCGCCGCTTCGCTGCGCCCGAATGGCAGGCGTGGCCATTCAACCTGATCTACCAGACATTCCTGCTCGAGCAGCAATGGTGGTACAACGCCACCACCGGCGTGCCCGGGGTAACACGGCATCACGAGCAATTGTGGACCTTTGCCGTGCGCCAGGTGCTGGACATGTTTTCACCATCCAATTTCCTGATGACGAATCCGGTCGTGCTCAGCGAAACCTTGCGTTCCGGCGGCATGAATCTGGCCATGGGTTGGCGCAATGCGATCGACGATGCGAGCGGCGCCGCGGCGACGGCGCCAACGGGATTCGAGCCTGGCCGGGGCGTGGCACTGACACCGGGCAAGGTCGTGTACCGCAACCGCCTTATCGAGCTGATCCAGTACGAGCCGGCGACGCCCACCGTCTGCGCCGAGCCGGTCCTGATGGTGCCGCCATGGATCATGAAGTACTACATCCTCGACCTGTCCCCCGCCAATTCCCTCGTGCGCTACCTGGTCGACCGGGGTCACACCGTCTTCATGATCTCCTGGAAAAATCCCGACGCGACCGACCGTGATCTCGGGATGGATGATTATCTGCAGCTGGGTGTGATGGCGGCCATCGACCAGGTCGCCGCGCTGCGGCCCGGGTACGCGATCCAGGCGCTCGGCTACTGCCTGGGCGGCACGCTGCTGGCCATTGCCGCGGCCGCCATGGCGCGCGACGGCGACGCCCGCCTGGCCAGCCTGACGCTGCTCGCGGCGCAGGTCGACTTCAGCGAGCCCGGCGAACTGGGCCTGTTCATCGACGAGAGCCAGCTGAACTTTCTCGACAACGTGATGGCCGGTAAAGGCTATCTGGACGGCACGCAGATGGAAGGCGCGTTTGCGCTGCTTAACTCGAAAGACATGGTCTGGTCGCGCATGGTGCAGAATTATTTGCTGGGCAAGGGCCGTCGCGTCACCAGCGACCTGGCGGCCTGGAACGCCGATGCCACCCGGATGCCGTACCGCCAGCAAAGCGAGTACCTGCGCAGCCTGTACCTCGACAACGATCTGGCGCAGGGCCGCTACCGCGTGGGCGGCAGTCCGGTGGCGCTGTCCGACCTGCGGGCGCCCATGTTCGTGCTCGGCACCCGGCGCGACACGGTCGCGCCCTGGCTGTCGGTCTACAAGCTGCACCTGCTGGCCGACGCCGACATCACGTTCTGCCTGACGGGCGGCGGGCATAATGCCGGCGTCGTCAACCCGCCGCTCGCAAGCGGTGGGCACGGCTACCAGATCGCCACGCGCGCCCACGACGGCCGCTATCTCGATCCCGACGCCTGGTGCGCGGCGGCGCCGCAGCACGCCGGCTCATAGTGGCCGGCATGGGAGCAGTGGTTGCGCAGCCATGCCACCGCGCAGATCGCCGCCACCGCTGTGACGGCGGTCGATCCGGACGCGGTGCCGGACGCTGCGCCGGGCCGCTACGTGCTGGTGCGGTAGGCGTGGCGTCAGCAGCAGGCATATTCCACCGATGGACGACGGTGACGGCAGTCTTTGACTTGCATCATTGAAATTGCGGCCTCGTCTCTGCACACTGCATGCCGTGACTGCCATATGCATGGCGCTCATTCACAACCAGGGAGCCCCCATGAACACCAAACAAATGCGCCGCATGAACTCGATCTTCTACGCGCTGTTGGCGCAGGCCGCCGCCGTCCACGGTGCTGCGGCGCAGGCGCCGGCGGACACCACCTCGTCGTCCGTCAAGCAGGAGACCATCGACAGCGAACACGTGAGTGACGCAGTCGCCGTGGCGTGACGCAGGGCGCCGCCGGCGCCGCGCGACGGCGGCATCGCATTCATTCCAGCTGCAGCGCGGCGATCAGCGCAGCGTCGCGCCCGTAGATATCAGGGGCGAACAAGGCCCGGCCTTCACGATCGACCAGAGCCGTTGCATAGAACAGCACCACAGGCACCGGTTCGGCCAGCCTGACAAAACGGTTCTTGCCCGCGCTCATGGCGGCAGCCACCTGCGCACCGCTCCACTGCTGCGGATCGGCCAGCACGAATTGCGCGAGCTCGGCCGGTTGTTCGACGCGGATGCAGCCATGGCTCAGGTCGCGGTGCGTGCGCTTGAACAGCTCCCTGGCCGACGTCGAATGCAGGTAGATATTCATCGGGTTGGGCAGCGCGAACTTGACGTCGCCCAGCACATTGCGCGGGCCGGGGCGCTGCCTGACCCTTGCGCCGCCGACCTGCAGGCGGCTTGCCGCATCGCCGGCGCCAATCTGCAGCACGCGTCCGTCCGATCCCACCAGTTCCATGTCATTTTGCTGCAGGTAGGCAGGATTGCGCGCCAGCTTCGGGACGATTTCATTCTTCTGGATGCTGGCAGGAACATTCCAGTAAGGCGCAAATTCCAGGTAGCGCATTTCTCCGATGAACAGGGGCGTGGGCGTGCGACCGCGCGCGCCGACGATCACGCGCATTTCCAGCGCTGGCGCGGCAAAGTTGTCTTTGGCATCGAAGGCCCACAAGCGGTAGGTGGGTACGTTCACGACGACGACGCGCCCGTGCACCGGGGGCGGGGGCAACCAGCGTAGCCGTTCGAGCGTCAGCGCCAGCTGGGCGATACGGTGCGCGGGCGGCACCGACAGGGCCGTGACCGTCGCGGCGCCCAGTACGCCATCTTCGTCCAGCCCGTGCCGCGCCTGGAAACGCCGTACTGCGCCAGCCAGTGCCGGCGTATAGATGCCGTCGCTGCCCATGGGCACCTGCGCGTCCAGATCACCCAGCAACTGCAGCCGCGCCTGCAGCATGGCCGCGCCCGCGTACGGCTCGCCGGCATGGACGGCGGCCCGTTCGACCTGTGGCAGCGCGGGCCAGTCCGGTATTGCCCGAGACAATTCGCGGTACTGTGCCAGCACCGCCTTGACCCGGCCATACAACGGAATGGCGGGCACGGCTGCATCGATGGCCTGTGCCAGCCCTTGCGCGTCGCGCATGGTGGTCAGGCGCTGGCGCGGATCGAAACCGGTGTCGGGCGCTGCCGACACCCGGCTGGCCCAGGCCGCACGGCCGCCGTGCAGATCGCACAGGTACTGGACCATTGCTCGGTCGAGGTCGCGCACGAATGCCGCCGATTGGCCCTCGGGGCCGGTCAGCCGTTGCGTGAGTTCGTC
>Ga0308160_10006625_pt1 | contig 11736 bp, 6 predicted proteins | sample PhyFR1_FD_201036 | JGI IMG/M metagenome (GOLD analysis project Ga0308160, IMG submission 201036) | Phyllosphere microbial communities from UC Gill Tract Community Farm, Albany, California, United States - DLSLF.R1 | ecosystem: Host-associated > Plants > Phyllosphere > Unclassified | place: USA... | reverse complement strand
GTTCGGCAGGCGGCGGCCGTTCAGCAGCACCAGCGTGCGGTTGGTGTTCAGGCCGCGCATGTTGATCATGGTGCCGCCGCCGCCGCCGCCGACCGGCTCGTTGGTCGACGAGGTGACCAGCGACACCGCGATTTCCGACATCGTGGTCAGGCCCTGGGCCGCCAGTTCCTCCGCCTTGTAGGTGGTCAGCGGCAGCGCGTTCTCGGTGGCCACGCGCTTGATCGAGGAACCGGTCACTTCGACGCGGTTCATCGATTGCCCGGCATCCTGGGCGCCGGCCTGGCTGGCCAGGGTCAGGGCCGCCAGGGCGATCGAGGTGAGTGCCAGGCGCGGGGCGCTGTGGTGTTTGCTGCGTTTCATCTGCGTCTCCATATCCGATGTAGTTATGTTTTGTTGTAAGAGTGCTGCTGGCTGTTATCTGTTGTCCGGGTCAGTAGCGCGAGAGCGTGCGCGTCACCCGTTCGAGGTGGGCGCGCATGGCGCTGCGGGCGCCGGGCGCGTCGCGGGTCGCGATCGCGCCGACGATGCGGCGGTGGTCTTCCAGCGTGGCCTTGCGCAGGTCCTCGGTCTCGTATTGCTGTTCGAGCGTGTGCCACAGCGGGCCGCGCTGGTTCCACAGGTATTCGAGGGCGCCGACCAGCGCGCCGTTGCCGGTGGCGCGCGCGATCGACAGGTGGAACATCCGGTCGGCCTGCTCGCAGTTCGACTTGTCGTCTTGCAGGCGTTCCATGTCGGCGGCGGCGGCCATGATGGTGTCGATTGCAGCGGCGGTCGCGCTGCGCGCGGCCAGCGCCGCCAGTTCCGGCTCGATCAGGCGGCGCGCCGACAGCAGCTCGAATGGCCCCGGCCCGGCTTCGGGCACCGGCGCGGCGGCGCGTTCGGCGGCGCGCAGGTACACGCCGGAGCCGTGCCGCACTTCGATGAAGCCGCCCAGTTCCAGCGCGATCAGCGCTTCGCGCAGCGAAGGCCGGCTGACCGCGAGGGCGGTCGCCAGGTCGCGCTCGGACGGCAGGCGCGCGCCCGGGGCGAGCGCGCTTTGCTGGACCAGTTCGCGGATGCGTTCCGCCACCAGTTGGTAGGGCCGGGTGTCGCCCGGGCCGGCGCCGTAGCGCGGCCGGATCAGCAGCGCGGCGCTTGTCGCGATGTTTGTCTCCATGGTCGCCATTTCTATTTTTATCGAAACAGTCATTTATGAACGGAGACTAACAAAGGAAAAGCGGTCAGACCAGTAGGGCCTGCTGGTCTGACAAGAAACAAAACGCTGCTTGGTGAATTTCTTAACTGTCCAGACCAATATTCTTGTGTTTCAGTTGCAAAACTGCAACGGAGGGGCGTCGCCGGGCAGGCAAGGCGCATTAAAATGTGCAAAAAGAGAGCAGGAGAGAGACAAACATGTTGACGCCGAAGACGCGCCGCATCGCGCTGCTGTCCAACGGGAACAAGGTTTTCGACCGTGAAGTCGTCGCCGGCGTGGCCGGCTACCTGGCCAGCACCCGCGCCGAGTGGCATCTGTTCCTCGACGAGGATTTCCCGAGCGGCCTGGCCGGCATCGGCGGCTGGCAGGGCGACGGCATCATTGCCGGCTTCGACGATCCGGCGCTCGCGGCCGGCCTGGCCGGCAGCCGCATCCCGGTGGTGGCGGTGGGCGGGTCCTATGAGGATGCCGCGGCCTACCCGGCCGGCTTGCCGTATGTGGCCAGCGACAACGCCGCCCTGGTCCGGCTCGCCTACGAACACCTGATCGAAACCGGGCTGGTCCATTTCGCAATGTTCAGCCTCCCCGAGGCGCCGGACAAGCGCTGGGCCCAGGAGCGCGAACAGGCGTTCGCGGCACTGGTGCGGCGCGACCGCATGGCGCCCTCGATTTTCCGCGGCCGCTCGGGCGCGGACTGGGACGCGGCGCTGGGTGAGCAGGTCGCCTGGCTGCACAGCCTGCCCAAGCCGGTCGGCATCGTCGCCGTCGACGACTGCCGCGCGCGCCAGCTGATGCAAGCCTGCGCGCTGGCCGGCATCGCGGTGCCCGGGCAGGTGGCGCTGATCGGCATCGACAACGATCCGCTGGCGCGCATGCTGACCCGCATCCCGATCAGCTCCGTGATCCAGGGCGCACACGAGATGGGCCGCAGCGCCGCCCAGCTGCTGGACCGCATGCTGCACGGCGTGCGCCTGCCCGCCACCCGCGTGCTGGTGGCCCCGGCCGGCATCAGCGCGCAAGCCTCGAGCCGCCACGAACCGGCCTGCAACCCGCACGTGATGCGCGCCCGCCACTTCATCCGCCAGTACGCCTGCCAGGGCATCAAGACCGACCAGGTCGCGGACTACGTCGGCATCTCGCGCTCGTCGCTGGAAAGCCACTTCCGCCAGGCGCTCGGCTGCAGCGTGCACGACGCCATCCTGCGTTTCCGGCTCGATGCGGCGACGGCGATCCTGGCGCAGGGCGACTGCAACCTGGCCGAGGTCGCGCTCAAGTGCGGCTTCACCTCGAGCCAGTACATGCATTCGGTCTTCAAGCGCGAGCTCGGCTGCTCGCCGCGCGGCTGGCAGGAGCGCACCCACCGCTGCGACACCGATGGCGGCAAGCGGCGCAGCCGGGATGCGCCCGGCCAGCCGCAGCAGGCGTTCGCCGGGGCGTCAGCGCTTCAGCGCGCGTAGCTCGGCTGCTTCGGATCGTAGGTCCAGCCGGGCACCAGGTAGCGCATGGCCAGCGCATCGTCGCGGGCGCCGCCGGCCACCCGCTTGTACAGTTCGTGCGCCTGCAGGATGCGGTCCATGTCCGGCTCGATGCCCAGGCCCGGCGCCTCCGGCACCTGTACCATCCCGCCGACGATCTGCAGCGGCTCCTTCGTCAGGCGCTCCTGGCCTTCCTGCCAGATCCAGTGGGTGTCGATCGCGGTGATGTTGCCCGGCGCGGCCGCCGCGCAATGGGTGAACATCGCCAGCGAGACGTCGAAGTGGTTGTTCGAGTGCGAACCCCAGGTCAGGCCCCAGTCGTGGCACAGCTGCGCCAGCCGCACCGAACCCTGCATGGTCCAGAAATGCGGATCGGCCAGCGGGATGTCGACCGCGCCCAGCAGGTGCGAATGGGCCATCTGGCGCCAGTCGGTGGCGACCATGTTGGTGGCGGTCGGGATGCCGGTGGCGCGCTTGAACTCGGCCATGATTTCGCGCCCCGAATAGCCGCCCTCCGGTCCGCACGGGTCTTCGGCATAGGCCAGGATGTGGCCCTGCCCGCGGCAGGCGCGGATCGCCTGCTCGAGCGACCAGGCGCCGTTCGGATCGAGCGTCGCGCGCGAGTCCGGGAAACGGCGCTTGATGGCGGCCACCGCCTCGATCTCGTCCTCGGGCCGCATCACGCCGCCCTTCAGCTTGAAGTCGCGGAAGCCGTATTTGTCGACGCTGGCCGCGGCCAGGTCGGCGATCGCCTCGGGCGTCATGGCTTCCTCGGTGCGCAGGCGGTACCAGTCGTGCGCGACTTCGCCGGCCAGGTAGGGCAGGTCGGTGCGCGCGCGCTCGCCGATGTAGAACAGGTAGGCCAGCATCGGCACGGCGTCGCGCTGCTGGCCGGCGCCGAGCAGCTCGCACACCGGCATGCCGAGGAACTGGCCGAACAGGTCGAGCAGCGCGGCTTCGACCGCCGTGATCACGTTTTCCAGGCGCAGATTGATTTCGTGCGGCTGCAGCATCACCGCCGCTTCGGCGTTCGACGTCACCTGGTGGCTGGTGCCGGCGATGGCAGCGCGCAGCGCGCCCAGTGTGCGCTGGTGGCGTGCGATCTCGGTGCCGATCACCACCGGCTGCAGGCGCTGCAGCGCCTGCAGGATGCCGTTCGAACCCGGCACCTCGCCGATGCCGGTACGGCCGTCGCTGTCCTTCAATAGCACCAGGATGCGGGTGAACCAGGGCGCGTGGGCGCCGCACAGGTTGAGCAGCATGCTGTCGTGGCCGGCCACCGGAATCACCTGCATCTCGGTGATGACGGGCGTCGCTGCGCGCTGGATCGGGGTCATGTGGTCTCCTTATTATTCGGACATTGTTTTACGTTGCCCGTAACAGTTATCTCATCTAGAATGATTGCGCAAACATTCAGGCCAGTGTGAAGGAAATCCGATGTCGCGTCAATCTTGCGTGGCCGCCGCCCTCCTGGCGGCGCTGCTTGCCGGCTGCACTGCGCCCGGCGCCGTCTCATCCAACAGCGGCGCCGCCGGCGAGCACTGGGTCGCGGCCTGGGGCAGCGCCCAGATGGTCCCCGAAGGCCAGAATGCCCTCGCGCCCGAGCAGTTGCGCGACGCCACGCTGCGCCAGGTGGTGCGGGTGTCGCTGGCCGGGCGCCAGCTGCGGGTCCGCCTGAGCAATGCCTTCGGTACCGAGCCGCTGGCGATCGACGGCGCCAGCATCGGCCTGTCGACCGGGCCGGGGCAGGCCGGGGCCGGCGCGCTGCAGCTGCTCCACTTCGGCGGCAGCACCGCCGTTACGATCCCGGCCGGCGCCGAGTACCTGAGCGACCCGGTCGAGCTGGCGCATGCGGCCGGTGCCGACCTGGCGCTGTCGCTGCACTTCGCCGCGGCGCCGGCGCGCCAGACCGGCCATCCGGGCGCGCGCGCCACCAGTTACGTCGCGCGCGGCAACCGGGTCATGGACGGCGCCTGGAGCGGCGCCGACAAGGTGACCCGCTGGTACCAGCTGACCGGGGTCGAAGTGCTGGCGGCGCCAAGCGCGCACGCGGTGGTGGCGATCGGCGACTCCATTACGGACGGCTATGGCGTCGAGCCGGATACCTACGGCCGCTGGACCGACCACCTGGCCACGCGCCTGCGCGCGGCCGGCGGCGGCATCGGCGTGATCAATGCCGGTATCGGCGGCGGGCGCCTGCTGCGCGACGGCCTCGGCCCGAACCTGACAGCGCGCTTCGAACGCGACGTCCTGGCCCGGCCCGGCGTGACCCATGCGATCGTGATGATCGGCGTGAACGACTTCGGGACCCAGCACCGCGCCGGCGAGGACACCCCGGCGGCGCGCGCGCGCCTGCTCGACGACATGCAGCAGGCCCACCGCCAGCTGGTGACGCGCGCCCACCTGGCCGGCGTGTGCGTGATCGGGGCGACCATCACGCCCTACGGCGCCAGCGGCTATTACAAGCCGGGCCCCGACAACGAGCAGGACCGCCTTGCCTACAACCGCTGGATCCGCGAATCCGGCGTGTTCGACGGCGTGGTCGACTTCGACGCCGCGCTGCGCGACCCGGCGCGTCCGGACGCGCTGCGGAAAACCTACGACAACGATGGACTGCATCCGAACATCGCCGGCTACAAGGCGATGGCGGAGGCGGTGCCGCTGGCGCAGCTGCAGGGCTGCCGCTACGCGCGCCACTAATTCAAACCTGCGGCGCTGACAAAGCCTTCAGGGCAAGGCGCATCGTCGAAGACAGTACGCTAGTACGGCGAGACGATGCAACGCAGTCATGAAGGCTTTGTCAGCGCCGCAATAGCCCCGCAGAGGGCATGGAGACGAGATGAGACAACCCTGGATCGCGGGCCTGCGCAAGCGGGCCTCGCTGGTGGCCACCCTGGCCGTATTCGCGGCCGGCACGGCCGGCGTCGTGCAGCCGGCATGGGCGCTGGGCGAGCGCCAGTTCGTGCGCTTCGATAGTGGCCAGGCCGGCGTGGCACTGGCCGGTGGCCGTGCGCCGGCGCGCCTGCTGCTGGACCCGAACGAATTCGTGGGCGTGCGCCGCGCCGCCGCCGACCTGCAGGCCGACATCGCGCGCGTCGGCGGTGCCCGCCCGGCGCTGCTGCAGGCGGCATCGGCCCGCAAGGACGGCGGCGGCGACCTGGTCATCGTCGGCACGCTCGGCAAGAGCGCGCTGGTCGACCGTCTCGCGCGCGAAGGCCGCATCGACGCCAAGGCCCTGCGCGGCAAATGGGAAGGCTACCTGATCCAGACCGTGCGCAACCCGATGCCGGGCGTGGCGCGCGCGCTGGTCATTGCCGGCAGCGACAAGCGCGGCACCATCTTCGGCCTGTACACGCTGTCCGAACAGATCGGGGTCTCGCCCTGGCACTGGTGGGCCGACGTGCCGGTGCAGCGCCACCCGACGCTGGTGATCCCGGACGGCACCCGGGTCCAGGACGCGCCCGTGGTGCGTTACCGCGGCATCTTCCTGAACGACGAGGCGCCGGCGCTGTCCGGCTGGGCCAAGGAAAAATTCGGCGGCTTCAACCACCGCTTCTACGAAAAAGTCTTCGAGCTGCTGCTGCGCATGCGCGCCAACTACATCTGGCCGGCGATGTGGGGCAATGCCTTCTACGACGACGATGCCGAGAATGGCCGCCTGGCCGACGACATGGGCGTGGTGATGGGCACCTCGCACCACGAGCCGATGATGCGCGCCCACGCCGAGTGGGCCAAGTACGGCAAGGGCCCGTGGGACTACAAGCGCAACGAGGCCGTGCTGCGCGACTTCTGGCAGGAGGGCCTGGAGCGCAGCGCCGGCTTCGACAAGGTGATCACCCTCGGCATGCGCGGCGACGGCGACGAACCGATGTCGGAAGAATCGAACGTGGCGCTGCTGCAGAAGATCGTGGCCGATCAGCGCGCCATGATCCAGCAGCAGACCAAGAAGCCGCTGGCCGAGACCCCGCAGATGTGGGCGCTGTACAAGGAAGTCCAGGATTACTACGAGAAGGGCATGCGCGTGCCCGACGACGTGACCCTGCTCTGGTGCGACGACAACTGGGGCAACATCCGGCGCCTGCCGACGCTTGATGAGCGCAAGCGCGCCGGTGGCGCCGGCATCTACTACCACTTCGACTATGTCGGCGGACCGCGCTCGTACAAGTGGATCAACGTGACGCCGCTGCCGAAAGTGTGGGAGCAGATGCACCAGGCCTGGCGCTACGGCGCCGACCGGCTGTGGATCGTGAACGTCGGCGACCTGAAGCCGATGGAAGTGCCGACCGAATTCTTCCTGAACTATGCGTGGAACCCGGCGGCCTGGCCGGCGGCGCGCCTGCCCGATTACCTGCAGCTCTGGGCCACGCGCGAATTCGGCGCCGAACATGCGGGCGAGATCGCGGCCCTGGTCGAGGGCTACGCGCGCTTCAACGGCCGGCGCAAGCCCGAGCAGCTGGCGCCCGACACCTTCAGCGCCTTGCACTACCGCGAGTCCGAGCGCGTGGTGGCCGACTGGAACGCGCTGGCCGAGCGTGCGCGCAAGGTCGCCGCGCAGCTGCCGGCCGAGAAGCGCGATGCCTTCTTCCAGCTTGTGCAGTACCCGGTCGAAGCCTCGGCCAACCTCAACGAACTGTATGCGACGGTGCAACTGAACCGCCTGCACGCCGACCAGGGCCGCGCGGACACCAACGCGCTGGCGGCGCGGGCCCGCGAGCTGTTCGCGCGCGACGCCGAGCTGGCGCGCCAGTACCACCAGGACGTCGCCGGCGGCAAGTGGAACCACATGATGTCGCAGACCCGCATCGGCTATACCACTTGGCGTGACCCGGCCACCAACATCATGCCGGCGGTGCGCGAGGTCGCGCCGGCGGCGGGGCAGCCGGCGCTGGGCGTGGCGGTCGAGGGCAGCGCGGCGGCGTGGCCAGCTGCTGGTAACCTGCATTTGCCTGCGCTGGACCCGTTCGCGACGACCGCACCTTACATCGAGGTCTTCAATCGGAGCAATGCGCCGCTGCGCTACACGGCACGCGCCGACCAGCCCTGGGTGAAGCTGAGCCAGGCCGGCGGCACGCTCGATCAGTCCGCGCGCATCGAAGTCGGTGTCGACTGGGCACGGGTGCCGGCCGGCACCACGCAGGCCCAGGTGACGGTGGCCGCGGCTGACGGCCAAGGCGCGACGGTCGTGCTCCCGCTGCGCCATGCCGATGCGCGCGCGGCGGCGGGCGAAGTCGCCGGCTTCGTCGAGAGCGGCCGGGTGGTGGCGATCGAGGCCGAGCATCATGCGCGCGCCCTGGCACCGGCCGGGCGCGAATGGCTGCGCGTGCCGGGCCACGGCCTGACCCTGTCCGGCATGACGACCATGCCGGCCGAGGCCCCGGCGGTCACGCTGAAGGACGCCATGCGCCTGGAATACGACGTCACGCTGTTCGAGCCGGGCAAGGTCAAGGTGCAGGCGACGCTGGCGCCGACGCTCAAGTTCCGCCCCGGCGAGGGCTTCCGCTACGCGGTGTCCTTCGACGACGAGGCGCCGCGCATCGTCAACGTGCATGCGGATGCGTCGGAGCGGTATTGGGAAAAGATCGTCTCGGACGGCGCGGCGCGCCTGGTGTCGGAGCACGAGATCGCGCGCCCGGGTCGGCACACGCTGAAGTTCTGGGCGCTGGATTCGGGGCTGGTGCTGCAGCGGCTGGTGATCGATGCCGGCGGTCTGCAGCCGAGTTACCTGGGACCGCCGGAGAGCCCGCGCCGTCCGTGAGGACGGCAGGCAGGGAGGCAAAGAGACTGCAGCGGCGACCTGATCCGGAGAGGCCGTAGAGGCGGCCTCTCCGAATCAGGTGGGGGTGCCGCTGCGCGCCGGCATCGCCCGCATCGCATCCGCAATCGCCTGGCGCAGCGGCTTGGCGCGCAGCTCGCCATCGTAGGGCAGCGGGCGCATCGGCAGCTTGTCGGTGCGCGGCGCTTCGTCCCAGGTCTGCAGCCAGCTGATGTTGTCGGCCATGCCCCACAGCAGGAAGTCGCGCAAGCCCGGGTAGGACAGGGTCAGGTCGAGGTAGTCGCGCGCGGCCGCGGCCACGCCGGCGTCGCGCTTGGCGATGTCGGCCGGCAGGCGGCGGTCGTTGACGTCGAACTCCGTGATCAAGAGGTCGTAGCCCATGCCCGTGACATGGTCGAGGAAGCGGCGCCACTCCATCAGGTCGGCCTTGCCGCGGTCGGCGCTTTCGTCCCAGGAGCCGATGTGGCTCTGCAGGCCGAGCGCGTGGATCGGGGTGCCGCGCTTCTTCAGCTCGGCCAGCATGGTGAGTACGCCGGCGCGGTGCTTGGCGCTGCCGGTGTCGCCGCGCATGTAGTCGTTGTAGACCAGCTGCGCGTGCGGCGCGTATTCATGCGCCAGGCGGAAGGCGAGGTCGATCTGGTCGATGGCGCCCTTCGAGCCGCCGAAGGCGCGCGTCAGCGCGTTCTGGCGCTGCTTGCCGTCGGCCGGATCGATCGCCTCGTTGACCACGTCCCAGCTCCCGATGGCCGTGCCGAAGTGCTGGCACACGGTCTGGACGTGCTTGCGCATCAGGCGCTCGGCGCCTTGCCGCGGCTGGGCGCCGAAGTCTTCCTTCGCCACCCAGGCCGGCACCCATTTCTCGGCTTGCCAGAACAGGTTGTGGCCGCGCATGGCGATGCCCTTGTCGCGGGCCCAGGCCAGCATGGCGTCGGCCGGGCCGAAGTTGTGGGCGTCGCGGCGCGGTTCCAGTGCCTGCCATTTCATTTCGTTCTCAGCCACGATGATGCCGCATTCGCGTTCGACCAGCGCGCGGTAGGCGGCGTTGCCGAACTGGTTGGGGCCGGCGCTGATCGCCGTGCCGAAGCGCAGGCCCTTGGCTTTGGCAATGTCCTTCAGGCCTTGGGCGCCACCGGCGGCGCTGGGCGTGGGTGCCTGCGCAAAGGCGGCGACGGGGAGCAGGGTGGCGCCGGCCAGGGCGCCGAGCATGGTGCGTCGGGTGGTCATCGTGCTTGTCTCTCTATATATAGTGGTTGTGGTGAAAAATCGTCAGCCGTGGCCGGGCGCATATGGAAACGCCAGCGCGCGGTAGTGCTCGAGCGGATGGGCCGGCGGGCGCGAGCCCGGCGGCAGCGGCAGGCCGTTCACCTGCTGGAACCAGGCCAGGCAGGCATCGCGCCACCATTGGGCTTCTTCGCGCTGGCGTGCCAGGCGCTGGGCGACGTCGGCGCCGCGCCGTGCATCGACCAGCGGCCGTACGCGTTCCCATTCGGCCTGCATCGCCGCCGCTTCGGCGACGCCGCGGTCGTAGTGCGCGACCAGTTCGTCCCACAAGGGGCGACCGGACGGCATGCGGTACGTCCAGGGCAGGTGGTGGAACCACAGCAGGAATTCGGGCGGCGTGGTGGCCGGATCGGCGAAGCGGCGCGCCACCTCGGGCGCATACTGGGCCAGCGCATTGCTGCCGGCGGCGCCGCGCTCGAAGCCGATGCCGTCGCGCGCGGCGCGGTGGTAGTAGACCGGATTCCAGTCGGGCCGTTCCAGGTTGTCGACCCACGGCGCCGGACCGTGGTGGTGGCCGGTGCCCATCATGTGGTGCAGGCCGAGCGGCGTCATGTAGTCGACCACCGCTTCGCGCGAGCGCATCATCAGCGCCACCACCGGGTCGGCCACGCGCGCGTCCGCCGACCAGGTCTGCTGCACCCATTCGCGCGCGACGGCGCCGGCGTCCAGGGTCGGGTCCCAGGCCATGCGGCCGAAGGCGTACCAGTTGGCCTGGTCGAAGTCGGAGCCGGACCAGCTACGGCTGCTGCCGATGTTGGCCACACCTGCGATGCCGCCGATCCTGCCGGCCTGCCGGCCCTCGAGGGTCTGCGCCACCGTCATCGCGCGGCCGCCGGCGCGGGTATCGAAGCGCAGCGCTTCCTGGAACAGCGGGCCGAGATAGGCGAGGTGGGTGGCGAAGCCGAGGTACTCCTTCGTGATCTGGAATTCCATCATCAGCGGCGTGGCCGGCATGGCGCCGAACAGCGGGTGCACCGGTTCGCGCGGCTGGAAGTCGATCGGGCCGTTCTTGACCTGCACGATGACGTTGGCGTCGAACTTGCCGTCGAGCGGCTTGAACTGGTCGTAGGCCTGCGCGGCGCGGTCGCCGTTCTTGTCCACGGCCGCCGTCGCATGCGACGTCGGGTTATACACGAAGGCGCGCCACATCACGATGCCGCCGTGCGGTGCGACGGCGCGCGCCAGCATGTTGGCGCCGTCGGCGTGGTTGCGGCCGTAGTCCTGCGGGCCGGGCTGGCCTTCGGAATTGGCCTTGACCAGGAAGCCGCCGAAATCGGGAATCTTGCGGTAGATCTCGTCCGCCTTGGCGCGCCACCAGGCCGCCACTTCGGGGTCGAGCGGGTCGGCGCTGCGGGTCTGCTTCAGTTCCAGCGGCGTCGACCAGCGCACCGACAGGTAGACCCGGATGCCGTAGGGTCGCAGCACGGCGGCCACCGCGGCCGCCTTGGCGATGAAGGGCGCGCCCAGGACCTCGGCCTTGGCGTTGACGTTGTTCAGCACCGCGCCGTTGATGCCGAGCGAGGCATTCGCACGGGCGTAATCGGTGTAGCGCGGGTCAACGATGCCCGGCAGTTCCCACCAGTTCCAGATCGACTCGCCGGCGTAGCCGCGCTCCACCGTGCGGTCGAGGTTATCCCAGTGGTTCAGCAGGCGCCGCGGTAGCGCCGGGCTGGACGCCAGCGGCAGCGCGGCGCCGGTCTGCAGCGCGCGCAGCCAGGCGAAGCTACCGTACAGCAGGCCGATGTCGGTGTTGGCCGCGACCAGGGTGACGTCATGGCCGCGCAGGCGGGTGCGCTCGACCAGGTAGCCCTCGGCGCCGAGTGCGCGCAGCCGCGGCTGGACCGCGACGTCAGGCGGCAGGTCGGCGGCGCGCGCCAGCACGATGGCGCCGTCGGCGATGGCGTTGCCTGCGGCGGCGGTGGCCGGGCGCCCGAGCAGGCCGTCCAGCCCCTGCCGGAGTTCGGCGCGGGCCGCACGCACCGTCGGGGTGTCGGGCGCCAGGCTGACGATGG
>Ga0308160_10006624_pt1 | contig 11737 bp, 15 predicted proteins | sample PhyFR1_FD_201036 | JGI IMG/M metagenome (GOLD analysis project Ga0308160, IMG submission 201036) | Phyllosphere microbial communities from UC Gill Tract Community Farm, Albany, California, United States - DLSLF.R1 | ecosystem: Host-associated > Plants > Phyllosphere > Unclassified | place: USA... | reverse complement strand
CCCCCATCCACATCCTCAACCTGATTGCTCTCCACACATCGCATCCGAAACGCTCTCTCCCTGCTGTTGCAGCCCTCCGCTCTCGCCAAGCCCGTTGTACGATCCAAGCGCGCGTTTCGCAACTCGGTTCCGCGAGCTCGGCGTCCGTGTCAGCGCCGAAGGGGCCGTGCATGCACGGATGGATCAGCAGACCAGGGCCCTCCTGCCGACTCATTGGGCGTCAGGGTCATAGATGCACGCCGTCCTCGCCGTCAATAACTAGGGCAGCGGCGCTGGCCGGATCCGACGGTCGACTCGACCTTCCTGCTGCTGTCGTCGCCCCTACCGGTCGGCGGTCCACGTCGTTCCCATCGTCGCCCCCGATCGTCGTCGCTGAACGGCCGACCTCATCGACTCCGCCGAAACCGATGGCTGCGAGTCCTGGAGGACCTGCTGCTGCCCCTGAGCTCGGACGGCCGTCTCCGGCTGCGGGCACGTCGCTCGGGTTGGCGGCTCCGAGGTTGCTCACGTAGTGGCCGGCTGAGGGAGCGCCGACGTGCCTTGCGAGCGCCCACTGGAGGAGGGCGATCCGTTCGTGCTGGCTCGCTCTGGAGTGCACAGGCAGAAGGCAGGATCGCACGTGAAGCGGAGAAGGGGGTCAGTCGCTAGCTCAGCGCGTCGAGAGCGAGGGCAGGAGGTCGCGAGCGGGCTCACATCGTCCGCTCGTTCTCGTCGATGCTCGACGCCAGCTCCTGATCAAAGCCCTCCTCGGCGAGGTAGTCGCGCAGCGCCTGGTTCGACTGGCCGAGGTGGGCGACCGAGTGGCGCAGACGGGCGACCTCGGCCGTGATCGTCGGCGGGTCGAGCAGGAGGGCCTCTTCGGGCGTGAAAGGGTGGGTGTGGCGCGGGCTGAACATGCGCGTAGCTGAGCAGAGGTACCGCAGGCAGAAGGGTGAGCAGCACAATGCAGGCATCTAGATGACGTCTCGCGTACACGTACCTGGTGTTCAAAGTGTTCAAGGACTCGGTGATGGCTGGCGGGACGAAGCAGCTGAAGACAGAGAGCTCGACGTGGCTGCCTGCCGCCCGCGCAGCACCCGTTGCCCGAGGGACGAGAGCAGGCAAGGACCCTGCTGCTGCCGCCCTCCCTCGCTCCAACCCTCACCTGCCCTCTCGCCACAAGAACCTTCGACGATACGACGCCTACTCTCCTTCCGCCTTCTTCGGACCCCTGCCCGGTGAGTTCAGACAGGGCGATGGGATGGGCCTTGCCGGCCGACAGCACGGCGAGACGGGGGCATGACGTGCAGCACCCGCGCAGCCGGCCGGCCAGTCGAGCCATCTCTGCAGGCCGGCCTCTCTTGCTCTCCGTGTACCGTGCCCTTTGGCTGACTTGAAACGACGACTCGGTCCAGGCTATCACTCTCTCGTGCGCTATCGACCTCTCCTCGTGCCCGGATGAAGTACATCACCCCCCAGGAGGCGGCCCAGATCGACGAGCAGCTCATGTCGGACGCCGGCGGCTTCCGACTCGAGCAGCTCGTTGAGCTCGCCGGCCTCGCCTGTGCGACTGCCCTGGCTAAGTCATTTCCCGAAAAAGGGCTACGGGTACTCGTAGCGGCCGGTCCAGGCAACCAGGGAGCCGATGGATTGTGTGCAGCGCGGCATCTCCTCCACTTTGGCTACAGGCCGACGGTCTACCTCCCCAAGGTTCTCTCCCACTCCCCCTGCTGCCCTTTGGCTCTTGCCTGACCCATCTCCTGCTCCTCAGCTTGGCAAGAATCCCTTCTACGGCGCGCTCAAGAGGCAGTGCGAGAACCTGGACATCCCGATCCTGACTGGCTCAGCCGCCGACTTTGAGGTCGCCCTTGCAAAGAGCGACATCGTCATGGACGCCCTCTTCGGCTTCTCCTTCAAACCGCCCGTCCGCGCGCCGTTTGACGACGTCCTCGCCCTACTCGCCAAGACGGAAGTGCCGATTCTTTCGGTCGACATCCCGTCAGGCTGGGACGTCGAGGACGGCCCGCTCGCAGACGCGCCAACCTTCCAGCCCCAGGCGCTCATCAGTCTGACGAGCCCGAAGCGGGGCGTCCGGTTCTTCGCCGGCAAGCAGCACTGGCTCGGCGGTCGCTTTGTCCCACCGTGAGCCGGCGCTTCCTCTTTCTGTTCGCTATCTCGCTGATGGCCCAGACGCTGACCGAGAAGACTGGTTCAAACGGCTACAGGCGCATGGCGGACGAGTTTGGCCTCGACCTGCCGCACTACCCCTCAACGGATCAGATCGTCGAGATCCCCGTCCTGGCCGAGAAACCTTAGCAAAGCGGCGTCGATCATGCACATGTTTCTTCGATCAAACGAGCAGTCAATAGAGACGAAGCGTCGGGATCATAAGGGTGACATCGATAGCGTCCGCGGATGTTCGGCCGGAGGCGCTCAGACAGCCGTCCACCAACCATCGTCCGACTCGTCCGGCGGCTTGACCGTCACCGGCCGGGAGACTGGTGTCGCGCCTCGAGACGGCGACTCACAGCTGCTCGAGCGGCCAGCAAGCGCCCGAGGCTGAGGGCGAGGGGCCCAGATCGACGCCATCGAGCCTTTGGGAGCATCGGTCGCCGGAGCGCTTGAAGCCGCGCTCTGGTGCGACGGTCGGAGGGTTGTGAGCGGAGGCGATAGTGGCCGAACCTGGTCTTGCAGGTGCCGAACGAGCGGGTGTGGCGACGCTCAGGAGGACGCCTTGGACGATGGTCGCTGCTGCTGTTGCTGCGACGCTCGAGGCGTCTCGGGCCGGGTGACGACGGACTGTTGAAGGCGCTCGGACTTTGCCCGTTCGAGGGTGAGGGCGGCTTCGAGCCCATCGAGTTGCTCTTGACGAGATCTTTGCTCGATCTGAGCGTCGAAAAGGGATATGCGATCAGTTTCATCGTCAGGTCAGACTGTTCCACAAGAGTGGACGCACCTCGGCAGTCTGAAGTGCGGCCGTGAGCGTGCGGACGGTCGACTCGGTCTCCTGGAGCTTGAACGATGCGTTGGCGAGGGCCGTTTTGCTAACGGCCGCCGATGCCGACGCCGCCCGCTGCTGCGACTGCAGTTTCTCTTCAGACACGGCGAGCTTCGAAGGTTGTGCAACGACAAATCAGCGATCGGGCTTCATGCTTGGAAGGCGGAAGGAAGGAACAGCGTAGCGACGCACCCGCTTCTCGAGTAGGACCAGCTGCGCTACCAGATCCCGGTTGCGCTCCTCGCCTGCGCTGCTTCGTTCAAGAGACGTCGAGAGCGACTCGAGCTGCTGCACGATGGTCGATTCGAAAATGTCCCGGGCGTGCCAAGCCTTGGTGGCCTGGTGCTTCTGAGACTGGAGGTCGTGCTCCAAGACAAGGATCTGGAGAGGCCAAAAGTCAGTCGACTGTGACGTGTGGGAAAAAAGGCGGTAGTAACACTGACCTGAGCCTGCAGCGCACCGATCTCCTTGTCCTTGGATGCGAGCTCGGTAGCGGCTGTGCGTTCCTGCTCTACCGCAAAGGCCTGGGAGGCCTCGAGAAGCGAGACCTGGCCGTTCACTGCCGCGAGAGCTTTCTTGTCCGCCTCAGCAGCTCGCTGCAGCAACCGATGCTCGGCCGCCGATTCTTGTAGCGCCTGCACCTCGGACGACAGCTTGATGCGCTCGGCTTCAGACCGTCGAAGCTGGTCCGACAGGAAGGACTCGGCTGAGTTGGGTACCGACTCGTGCTTGCGGGAGGTGGCCAGTTCTTTCCGAAGCGAGTCGGACATGCGCGCGATGAGATCGTCCTGCGCCGCTGGCAGCTGGCCAAAATTGACCTTGAGATCTTGGATGGCGGCCGAGAGGTCCGATAGGTCGACCGGTGCCAGGACAGGCAACGCTTCGGTGAGGCGGCGCAGCAAGTCGTCCAAGTCGATACCGGGCGCAGGCGGCGGGATGACGGTAGACGAGGCGATCGCCTCCGTGACGGCCGAGAGGATGCATTCCACAGATGCCCTGGTGCCGGGCAGGTGGCCGTGCTCGACGAAATGGCGGCGGAGCTCTTCTGCGACGTCCTGTCTAGTCACGATGCTCGACTTGAGGTCGTCCAGACGAGGCAGGATGCGCTGGAGAAGGCCATCGACCGAGTCGCTCCGCAGCGCTTGGATGGAGGGGAGCAGGGCATTGACGACAGATGTCGTGTCGTAGGCATGGTCCTCCAGAAGTCGTTCGTTGGACTCGAGTCGAGTCAGGACGGCGTCAGCTTGACGACTCTGCGATTCGATCCCCTGGGCTACCGCCTCCCAGAGCGAGCTGGGCGGGCAGAGCGCCTCCAGGTTCTCGATGATCGAGCCTGCCGGTAGCAAGAACACAGTCTGGTCAGTCGGACGCCTCGAAGCTGTTGACAAGGACGAGAACACTCACCTTCGAGCCGCTCGCAGACGACGCGGTAGCCCTCCTCGACCGCATCCAACACAGCGTCGGCCGAGTCCGCCAGACCGTTGACTGCATCGCGCTCCTCCAGCATGGCCGCCAGCCGACCCAGCAAAGAGCGCTCGGCGTCGGGGTGCAGCGAAGCGAGGTGAACGATGCCGCCCTTCGTGCCGGAGAGGCGCAGCGAGTTGAGCTTGTCGTCGATAACGGCCTGGATGCGTCGGACGAGGCCATCCAGCTGAGCGGAAGGCTCGGCTTGGTCGTCGATGGACGACGAGGCCGACCGCTGGCTGATCTTGTAGCTCGACGGAGGCCCGCTCTTAAGGCGACGACGTACCGAGGCCAGAGAGAGCTCGTCGTCGTCGTCAGTGATGACGCTGCCCGCGAGCGACCGTCGCGCATCGTGGCTCGGCGTGCTGGCCGGGATGGCTGGCAGCGGTCGGGCTGGCGTCACTGGCGCGACGAGGACAGCAGACGTCGTCTTTGGGGGCGAGCCAAATATCGGTATCGGCGGCCTCTGCTTGATGATGGGACCGACCGTGTCCGATCGACCCGATTCGGCGACGACTGCGTCCGAACCCGCTGCGCCTTCGACGGCGACCCTCTTGACGGAAGACGTGTCGAAGGCGAACGGCAGCGTGTCCTGCTCGCGTCGGCGCTCGGGCGAAATCGAAACGGGGCCGACGGGCATCCTAAAAGAGCGCATGCGTTCGATCGGCCTGCCATTGGGGCCGCTAGCAGACTTCGGTGGCGAGCGAGACAAAGACAGCGAGCCGGCCTGGGCGAGGGCATCGCTGCGCGGCTCGTGCACGCGTGATCGCTTGATCGGCTCGGCGTCGCTCTCGTGACGGTGGTGATGATGCCGGACAGGCGACGGAGGCGTCGGCAGTGGTCGTCCGCCAGGACTGCGACCGATCGCGCTTGGCGATGGGAGCGGGAGCTTGAGGAGCCCTGGCGGAGGGACGAAGCGGAAAGACGCGCCGATATCGGCTGCCTGGTGACCGTCACCTTGTCGAGCGCGCGGCTGAAACTCGGGGGCGGCGACGTTGAAGGGCCGCTTGGTCGAGAGGTTGGACATCGGCAGCGACGGCAGAGGTCGGTCAAACGCTTGCTGAGCTCCGTTGAGCGCAGAGGGAAATGTCGGCGCAGACGGGTTCAAGGCGGTCGCAACGGATGACCGCGCCAAAGGGCGTTGTGCGACCGCGCCAGAGGCGAGCCTGAGGGGCGAGCCGAGCGGCTCCGGAGGTGGTCCATGCCTCAGTGGATACGAGACGGCCGGTGTTGAGCGGCCGAAGACGAACGCCGGCGCCCGTGGGTCAAGGACGGGAGGCGAAGGCTGCGATGCCTCCAAGCCGCCGGTCGCGCGCCCATCTTGCTCTGCAACGGCCAAGGCCGAGTGTCGGGCGTCGAGCCGAGCCATGGCCGAGTGCGAGTAGGCGCCGGCCTCGTCCTCCTCGGAGGGGTTCGAGATGATGTCAACCTCAGGTCCGAAGGGCTGGAGCTTGCCAGGACCGCAGAGCGGGGCAAGCGATGCGCGCGACTGCATGCTCGACCACCGGCGGACGTTCTCATCTGAAGGATTCGTGAGAGACCCGTCCGATTGCTGTCGGATGGCACAACATCCGCATCAGCTGCTGAGCGTCCTGCTTCTCTCGTGAGCTAAGCGCAACAACGTACGTAGTCCGGGAAGTCCCTCCAGGGAACGCGGTGGCCTCGGCCGTTCGACTCGGTCATGCCGGCCAGGGCAGGCGAGCCGTCGGCATACTCAGAGTCGAAGAGGTTGCTCCTGCGCGGGACCGGCGCATGCACGCGAGCGACCTCGGCGTCCTGTGCAAACGTCGGGCAATCGCTCGATTTATGCTGGGGGGCCAGGCCAGGGCCCAATGAGGACAGAATCGGGACGTCCGAGTTGACTGCCTTAAGCGGCAAGAAGGGACGGGCGAAGACGACGGATGCCATTGACGGCGAGGAGCGGTGGCTGGGACGAGTTAGGGGGCTCGAAGCCGGATAGCTGAGCGACGAGCTCGACCGGTGACCCGAGAGGCCGGGTAAGCGCGAGGCGATGCGAGGGAAGGCCGGATGACTCGGCAGACCGAGGAACTGCGCAAGCCAAGGGTCATCAGACTTCTTACTCAAGGAGTAAGAAGGCGAACTAGGACGTACATCTCGGTCGCCGCGGACGTCGATGCCCTGAGCGAGCATCAGCGTCTCGAAGCGGTCCTGCTTGAGCTTCTCCCACATTTGCTGCGACGGACGACTCGGCAAGGTCAGCGATTGTCGCCGAGGAAGCGGCGGCAGGCGGCGCGACCGACCTTGCCGGGCAGGTAGACCTCGGTCGCTCCTCGTTCGACGTCTGTACAGTCGCTGTTCTTCGGCGGCCAGGCCTCTTTGCTAAAGATTTCTGGCTGCTGGCTATCGACGACCTCGACGCCCTCGCCGAGAGAGCCAGGCAAGGGTCGGACCCAGAGCGGCTCGCCCTCGCCGGCCGCCGGAACCGACCGTGGCAGCTTGACGACGACCTTCTTCTTGGCGACGGCGGGCCCTACGGGGGTTGCTGGATGATCAACGGCTCCGGCTCCTCCGAGCTTGGCCTTCGGGGGCGGACCGATCGAGTCGGTCAGTCGATGACCTGAGCCGGGCTTCCTCGAGCGCCCGAACGGGGCCGAGGAGCCGTGCGCTGCGCCCGATTGGGCCCGGGCCGCCGCATATGGTCCAGCTAGGTGGCTCGCGCGCAGAGGCAGGCCGATGGCGGTGTTAGGTTGGAAAGGAGCGGCAAAGGGAGCGAGGGGCGATGTCGGCCGGAAGGCGAGCTGGTGAGCGCCGCCGATGGGCGGGTAGCGCTGAGCGGCCGCGTGCGGCGGCCAGCCGACGGTTTCCTCGAGCTGCGGCGGCGTCTGGTAGAGGAAGCCCGGTGAGGGCTGAGCCGACGGCGACGGCCCAAATGGATGGGGGCTCGAGACGGACAGCGACCGGCTGGGGCCTTGCCGGAGGTGGGGAGGCGCGTAGGCGAGCTGTTGCTGCTGTTGCTGCTGCTGCTGGGTAAGGTGGCGGTGGTCCGGTCTGCGCGAGGCCTCTGCCAGATGCTGCTGGCCGGGGAGGACGAGCCGGGCGAGCTGTCGGTGGTCGCGCAGATCGGACAGAGGGGAGACTGAAGTAGCGACAGGCGCCATCTCGCTGACTCGACGAGGAGGAGGAGCGGCACGTCTTGTCCTGGGTGAGCGTCCGGGTCAGAGGTAAGCCGGCCGGGAGGGAAGCCAGCCCAGGCCCACTCGGCCGGCGCACGGCCCTCGTCAGCCCCAGACCAAGGCACAGGAGGGCCGAGCTCCGGGCCGAGGGGAGGGCAACAAAAGGGGGAGGGACAAGGGTGGCGGGTCGGCTGAAGCTCGAGCGCGCCGGTGAAGGGGCAGCAGGCACAGGCCGCGCGCAGCAGGCCCAGCCGTCCCACCTGCATGCCTGCCGAACGACGGGCGCGCCGACGACGACGAGCGGGCCGTACCCTCACCCGACCCTGACGACGACGACCAGCCCAACCACCCCTCAACGATGCCCCAGCACGACGACGACGGCAAGGCGGCCCACCTGCCCAAGGCCGACGTCGACTTTGCTCACCACCGCCGGCCTGCCGCCCCGTCGCCCAGACCGGCCCTCTACTCGCTCGCCGTCTCGCTCTCGGCCCCGCCGCCGCCGCCGCCGACGAGCTCCTCGACCGTCGCCCCAACCACTTCGGGACCATCGCCGCCGCCATCGATCCTCGACCCAGCGCACTTTCCCTCGCTGCTCGGTCTGAGTGACTTCCGGTCGGCTGTCTGGCCATCACAGCGGCCAGGTGCATCAGCACCGACGGGGAGCGCGCTGGGCATCGACGACGTCGATGGGTCGACGACCCCGACGACAACTGACCCGCAGCCGGAATCAGCGGCGCCAACGGCCCATCCGGGCCAGCAAGGTCCGATCCAGGTTGATTGGCTTGACCTGCCCCGCCATAACAGCAGCGGCAGCGCCGGCGTGAGCGAGACTGCGACCGCACGCGCGCCCTCGCCGCCGCCGCCGACGACCACCACGGGCGGGCGACTCCATCTCCCCCTCGGCAGCGTTCATCTCTACCGCCATGCGCCGGCGGCCGAGAATCACAACGCTTTGGCCGGTGGTGCGGCTGTCGACGGCGGCACGTCGACCTCCTCGTCCATCTACACGACGGCCGAAGTCAAGCTGGAGACCGAGGAGGCCGGCGGCGGGCTTGGCTTGTCATCGACGTTGCTCGCCGTGCGTCGCCCTCCACTCCAATGATCCGAACTCTGACTTGGCAGACTGCTGTTGCTAACCTCGAGTCCCCCCACCCTTGGATGCACCTCTCGTTCCAGGTCCTTGCCGTACCGTCCTACTTTTCGCCGGCCGACTTCCTCAAGTACGTCCAGGCGCTTGAGCCCGAGATCGAGTGTCTGCGCATGATCCGCGACCTCTCGCCCTCGCGGTCGATCGTCCTCATCCAGCTCCGCTCAGCCGCCGCTGCCAAAGAGTTTATCCTCGAGTTCAACGGCAAGCCGTTCAACGCGTTCGAGGTACGGCGCCCTCGCCTGTCATTGTCTGGCCTTGCGTCGGCTCGAGCACTCGCTTGAGCTGACATACACACCCCCTTCCCCTTCCGCTGGGTGCGCGTGGCGTAGCCCGAGAGGTGTCACGTCGTCCCGATCAAGCATGTTCTCACCCACTTTGCCCAGCCGACCACCGACCCCTTCGCGACGCTCAAGATCGACTCGTCCGCCGCTTCCGCGACCGCGCCGGCCGCCGAGCCGGTCGAGTCGAGGCCGTTTCCAATCGTGCTCGATTCGGAGTGCAAAAGCCTCGCGCTGACGGATGGTCGGCTCGAGGAGGCCTTTGAACTGCCGACGTACGTGTCGCGCGCTCTCGCTCACTGCGACGGCGTCCGCCTCTAATGCATCCCACTTGCTCCCTCTAGATGCCCAGTCTGCCTCGAACGGATGGACTCCGCCGTGACCGGACTCGTCACGGTGCCCTGCCTACACACCTACCAGTCGGTTCCCGCCCTCCATTGCTGGCCTCGGGTGATCAGACCGAGCCCGTCGACTGACGACGACGCGTCGTTTCGCGGTCTTCCTCTCTTCGCAGCTGCTCCTGCCTCCGCAAGTGGGGCGACTCGCGCTGCCCCGTCTGCCGCTACTCGTCGAAGCCATTGCACCTGCCTCCGGCCCCAGGTTCGGCTCACCAGCTCGCCACCGCCGCCGGCGGCGCACACGCCTCGGCCGCCGAGGCGTCGGCCCCTTCGTCCTGCTCTGCCTGCGCGACGACCGAGTCGCTCTGGATCTGCCTCATCTGTGGCCATGTCGGCTGCGGGCGCTACTCGGACGGCAAGCACGCCCAGGCGCACTATGCCTCGAGCGGTCACCTCTTTGCGCTCGATATCGACACCCAGCGCTGCTGGAACTATGCCGCGGACGAGTACGTCCATCGGATCGTCATGATCAAGGGGACAGGCTCGCTCGTCGAGCTCCCGTCGTCGTCCTCGTCGTCGACGACGCCGCCGAGCACGCCCCGCTTCGGCGGTCAGCCGACCGACATGCCGCTCGAGAAGCTCGAGGCGGTCGCCCTCGAGTACTCGCATCTGCTCTCGTCCCAGCTGGCCGAGCAACGCCAGTACTTTGCCGCCCACTCCGAGTCACTCGAGGCGCGCATCGTCCAACTCGAGCGCCAGCTCGGGCAGAGCAGCGAGCGCGAGCGCGATCGGACCCGGATCGCCAGGCTCGAGAAGGACCTCCGTGCCGAACGCGAGATGAACGCCGGGCTCTTGACGAACCTTGCCGACTGGCGGAGGAAAGTCGACGGCGCCGAGCGCGAGAAGGAGGCCCTTCGGCTCGGTCTGGCCGAGAAGGACGAGGAGCTCAGAGACCTGATGTTTTACCTCGAGGCACGGGATAAGATTGCAGCGGCCGACAGGCCGGCCGACGACGCAGCAGCACCGGCGGCAACAACCGAGAAGGCAGCGGCCGACGGCGGCGGCACGGGGAGCAGCGTCCTTGGAGAGCTCCTGGGCGGGACCGTCGTCCTCCCGCCGTCGACGCCCGGGCCGGGTGAGCCTCCGGCGGCGCCTACAAAGAAGAAGAAGAAGAAGGGCAAGAAGTGAGGTCTTTCTCGGAGACCGCCATGACGACCGACGACCGAACGACCACCGAACGACGACGATCTGATGACTTTGACGACCCCCCTTAAGTGGACCATGATGCTTTGCTGTCGCTCCACCGAGCCTGCCTGGGCTGCATCGTCGAACGGAACCTGCCGTGAGGGATGGGCGGGAAATCTCGAAGCTCGGCTGGCTGCGCAGTGCGCGCGCTGCCTGCTCTCCCCCCCCGTCACTCCCCCCTCCCTCGCCCCTCCGCCTCGTCCCCGCTCGTGAACGCTCGCTCTCCCCCCGGGACCATCGTCAGTCTCACGCTCTCTGCGTCCGTCGATCCAGCTCGGGCAGCTGACGCCTCGACCCTCACACGCTCTCTGCCCACGGCAGCCCAGCGCAGCAGCGTTCCGCTCCCCTTCTCGTTTGAGCTCGCGTCGACCTCTCGCCCAGCTCGACGCTCTCTCCCTCACGCCCCTCTTCGCAAGATGAAGTCAAACTACCAGGTCCGCCTGCGTCGCCCGCTCTCCAACTTGGCGGCGGCGAGAGCCCCTTGAACTGACGTTCCCTTCCGGCTCGCCAACCAACCCCCACCCGGTCCAGTTCTCAAACCTGATCGGCACCGTCTACCGGCAGGGCAACGTCGTCTTCACCCCGGATGGCAACAGCGTCCTCAGCCCGGTCGGCAACCGCGTCTCGGTCTTTGACCTCGTCAAGTCGGTCCTCTCCTGGCCCCCTTGCCCTTCGCTCCTCGTAGCTCGCGCGCGTGGGCTGCTGCCAGTCGGCCTCTTGAAGCTGACCTCTGTCGCCGTCGCCGCCCAACCCCGCCCCACGCTCGCCCCTACAGCAACAAGTCGCGGACGCTGCCGTTTGAGAACCGCAAGAACATTGCCTGCATCGCCCTCAGTCCGGACGGCAACGTCCTCCTCTCGGTCGACGAGGGTCCGTCACAAGCTTGCCGTCTTAACCCCCCCCCCTGCTCCTTGTGCGCCGTCGTCTGACCTGCTGCCCCCCGCGCCCTCGCGCTCGACAGACGGCCGGGCCATCTTCTCGAGCTTCCGGCGCGGTGCGGCCCTCCACCACATCAACTTCAAAGCCCCGGTCAAGGACATCGCCTTCTCGCCGGACGGCAAGTCAGTCTCCTCCCCACCGCAGCGCTCCTAGACCCCCAATCTCGCCCCCCGCGCGCGCCCGCAGGAACGTTGATCAAGAGTCGCGCTCAG
>Ga0308160_10006623_pt1 | contig 11738 bp, 13 predicted proteins | sample PhyFR1_FD_201036 | JGI IMG/M metagenome (GOLD analysis project Ga0308160, IMG submission 201036) | Phyllosphere microbial communities from UC Gill Tract Community Farm, Albany, California, United States - DLSLF.R1 | ecosystem: Host-associated > Plants > Phyllosphere > Unclassified | place: USA... | reverse complement strand
TCATGTCGCGAATGGTCGCGAGGCGGAAATCCTTGGCGTCCAAACCATGATTTCCGGACGATGCAAAAAGACGTGTGTTTCTGGGAAATTTTGCTATAATCTGCGCCTTCGTCGGGTAGCGCCGGCCACGCCGCGCTACCGCCAGATGCAGGAGAGATGGATGAGTGGTTTAAGTCGCACGCCTGGAAAGCGTGTATAGGTTCATAGCCTATCGGGGGTTCGAATCCCCCTCTCTCCGCCAGAAACAACGTCAAACTAATCCAAGAAAGTCCAGGAACCCGCGCCACTCCTAGTGAGAACGCGGGTTTTTTGTGTCAGAAACGTTTTTAACGTTCATATACATCCACATTCCTTGAGGGTACATTTGCGGGTACAGTCAAAAGCTGCCATGGAAGGTACCCGCAAAAATGCCTAAATTAGCCACACCCCTGACTGACGTGCAACCCCGGACAGCGAAGCCGAAGGCCAAGCCCTACAAGTTGGCAGACGGAGGGGGCTTGTATTTACTTATTAAACCGGATGGCGCGAAATACTGGCGCATGGGGTATCGCTTTGCGGGTACCGAGCGGCTGTTGGCGTTTGGCAAGTACCCCGAAGTCAGTTTGGCAGAAGCTCGTAACAAACGGACTGCCGCGCGAAAGTTGCTCAATGATGGCATAGACCCTAGCCAGCACAAAAAGGACAATGACCGCCTGAAAAAGGACGCGTACGCTAATACGTTTGAGAAGGTAGCGCGAGAATGGCACACTAATAAGCTTGCCACTTGGCACGAAACCACGGCACGCGATACGCTCCGGCGGCTTGAGATCGACATATTTCCCGAGATCGGTCCAATGCCGATTGCGTCTATCACGCATAGGGACATAATCTCGGCACTGCGAAAGATTGAAAGCAGGGGAGCGCACGAGGTCGCGCACCGGGTTAAAGCAACTTGCGCGCGAATTTTTAGCTATGCCATTCAATCGGGGATTGCAGAACGAAACTTGGCCGCCGATCTAACTGACGTACTCAAGCCAGTGCAGGCCGGGCATTTCGCGGCAATTTCGACCGATGAGCTACCGGCATTTCTAGCCGCAATGGAAAAGAACGATGCCCGCCTGTTCAAGCCGACCCGGATTGCTTTGCGTCTCATTATGCTGCTTTTTCTGCGTACGAGTGAACTCATCACTACACCATGGAGCGAGGTTGATTTGGACGGAGGCGAGTGGGTAATCCCATGGCAGCGCATGAAACGAGGCAAGCTAACCGTTAATCCTGATAAGACTGATCACCACGTTTGCTTGTCGACCCAGGCACTTGAACTTTTGCGCGACTTGCACACCCTGACAGGCGGCGGGACGTACCTCTTCCCTAATCAGCGCGACCCTGCCAAGCCGATGAGCAACGGCGCAATATTAATGGCTTTAAAGCGCCTTGGTTATCAGAATAGGATGACAGGACACGGTTTCCGGGCGCTCGCGATGAGCACGATTAAAGAGCGGTTAGGCTACCGCCACGAGGTTGTAGACCGGCAGTTAGCACACGCCCAAAAGGATAAGGTTGCAAGCGCTTATGACCGTGCACAGTTTTTAGCAGAGCGAAAGGTAATGATGCAGCAATGGGCTGATTATCTCGACGCAATAATAATTAATAAAGACCTTGGAAAACCATTTCATAAAGCCGCATAAAGGCCTTTTCCGCGCGGACTTGAGTACAGTTTAAACGTAGTGAGTGCAGTATTTGCACCATAAATGGGAATTTTTAAGCAATGGGACTTACTAAAAATAGATTTCAGACTTATGACCCGTACCGGTCTTATTCTGAACAGGGATTGGCCACTTCACAGCAACAATTTACAGCGGAAGATGGGGAAAATTTATTTGATCACTATTACGGTAGCAGTCTTAAAGAAAACGCAGAGCCTGAATTATGGAAATTGGGCCATCAAGCATACAGAATTCTAACCAAAAAATTTGGCAAAGAACCAAGGACTGAAGAGATCTACGATTGTGTTAGGGAATTCGCTTCGGCAATAAATGAATGGATGGCCAATTTTTTGGATAATCTAACAAAGAATGGAAATATTTATATTGCAACAGAAGACGATAAGGCTTGGGAAGGCTTTCTAAAAGAAGAATACGATTTAGAGTTCTTGGTGAATATTCTTTATGAGATAGAAAAAAAGCAGCCAGGTTTAAAGCTTACCGACTTCGAAGCAGCATTCGCAATTTGTTGTCTCTACAGAGTAGACGACGCCTTGATTGCGCGGCTACTTGGTTTTGGTGGCTTCGGTGATCGTACACTGGAGGCGCATGAACTTCTTAAAAAAGCTATGGGTCCGAGTCAGGAGAAGGCTGTACGTTCAGAGCTAGCAGGAATGGCAGCCAAAGTTCGTCATGAGGAAACCCATGCGCTGCGAGAGGAAGTGATCCAATATTGGCGATCAAATATAGACAGCAAAATTTCGGCGGAGAAGGCAGCTACTGAACTTAGCCGAATTTTTCCACTTTCACATCGGAAATTAAGTCAGTACATATCAGCTGAAAGAAAATTACATCGTGCTAGCAAGACGTAACCTTTGCGAGTAAAGCGTACATACAGCAGGCAGGCAGTCTAGTTTCGCCGCATTGTTGCGCTTAATCTTTCTACGTACCGCAATAATACAGCGGGGACTTAATAGAAAGATTAATAATGGCCACAGAAACTATTATTCGCCTGCCCCAAGTGAAGCAGCGCACAGGCTTATCTCGCAGCACAATTTATGGACTTATTAAAAGTGGAAAATTCAATCCTCCCATTAGCCTTGGTGCACGCGCTGTTGGCTGGCTGGAAAGTGATGTTGCAGACTTCATTGATTCCCGCGTAAAAGCTTCACGTGGTTCAATTTAGGGAAGGTTATGGATAAAAAAATAGCCCCCAGCTCCCGCATAGAGGCATTGGAACAGATTCGCGACAAGCATAGCGGCAATGACGCTGGTACACAAACCAAGCGGCTGCTAGAGGCGATACAGACTCTCGGCGGCGTATCGACGATCGAAGCAAACCGCTACCTCGACATACTTCATCCACCAGCAAGAAAACTCGACCTAATCGAGGCTGGCCATAACGTCGATCTGTTATGGGTTTATGAACCTAGCGGCTGCGGCAAGATTCATCGGGTTGGCAAATACGTTTATGCAGGCAAAACGTCGTACCCGCTGTTTGACGGTTTGGACGATGAGGTACCATCGTGAACGGAGCAACATGGCTAGAGGACCTTACGGGCCTAATGACGCGTTTCTCCGGCAAGGGGATAGGTACTGTTACTGCCTCGATCACTTTGTGCGAGCTATCCGGCTTATATAGCTTCCGACGGCACATTACTAAGAGCTAGTACATGAGCCGCGCAAAAGATCGAGCTTTAAAATCGGCAAAGGAGGCAAGAGGCGGTGGCGCGTTCTTGCCTTTCCGAGTAGACGTTTTGCGAAGCCAAGCACTCGCGGGATTGTCACCTTACGCAGCCAAGTTGCTTTTGGATATAGCAAGCCAATGGCAACTGGGGCGCAACGGCGATGCAAGTACTGCCTTCGAGAAGGTACTTCGACCACGTGGTTGGCGCTCCAAGGCTACGCTGCACAACGCGTTAAAGGAGCTGCGGGAGTCTGGACTCGTTGTACAAACGCGGCAGGGTTCACTTCATCAATGCAGCTTGTACGCGCTTGGATGGCTCGCAATCGACGATTGTGGCGGCAAGCTGGATATGCAGCCAACAACGCGCCCCCTAAACCGTTGGCTAGATCCGATAAAGCCACTCGAAAACAAAACGTCCAGTACGCCACGTGTACCTAAACCATCAAAAATCACTGATTTAGGTACGCCACGCGTACCGGACCGATAGTGAACGGGGCATTTAGGTACACCACATGTACTTATAGCGCCTGTTTTCGGGTTTCGTATGGTACGCCTGCTGTACACCTCTATAGATTTACCATCTCCATACCGGAATCTACGGAGGCATAAGCAGGCAGCCAGGCAGAGATTGCACGAGAGTTCATTGCAGATAAGAGGTAACAGAATGATCAAGAAATCAAAAAGCAAGGTGTCGGCGCGAGTTGCCAAGTCTCCAGAAGCACGAGGCGCGCAAATGGCGCTCCAGCCGTCAGTTAACGCGGCGGCGGTGATCCAGTCCTACACCGGCGCGATGTTCGGCAAGGAGCCAGATATAAACGTGCTGATCGACGGCTTGCGCGATTCGTTTAAGACCGTGAAAGACGGCGACCTCTCTAGTCTGGAAGCCATGCTAGTGGGCCAAGCAACCGCGCTACAGTCGCTTTTTACGAGTCTGGCGAGGCGTGCACAGTCGCAGCACTCTCAACGTCACCTAGAGGCGTTCCTTGGCCTAGCATTGAAGGCGCAGGCACAAAGCAGAGCAACGATACAGGCCGTAGTGGAACTGAAGTATCCCAGGCAGGTGGCGTTCGTGAAACAGGCCAACATTAGCCATGGGCCGCAACACATCAACAACGGGCTTAGCAAAGCAAAGGATGGACCTTCGCACGCGGAAGAAAACCCACTCCGTCAAAACAAACTATTAGAGGATCAGAGGAATGGCCGCACGTACTTGGACACCGGAGCAACGACAAAGCCAGGCCGAAGCCATCCGGCGCTGGAAGCCGTGGAAGCAATCCACCGGACCAAGGACTGCGCAAGGTAAAGCCAAGGTTTCGGGGAACGCTTACACTGGCAGTGAATGGGCCAATTTGCGGCAAGCTATTAAAGCCGTCAATCGAGCTTTGCGCGAACAGAAGAACCTGCTTCGATACCTATCGTTGCAGACGATCCAGATTATCTAAATCGTGGCTTGCCGCAACAAGACCGGCCAAGTCACGAATGTCGAAGTTCGTCCCAATTTTGCCGGTCATGACACTCAATAGTGATCGTTTGATAACTGAACTCACTGGCCTATGCGACGTTTAGTACAGGTCCGTTACAGTTATCTGCTGCTCACCACACTTTGGTCTAAGTCCTTGACCCGCCTATCAGCTTTGTAGGCATTATTTTCGCCATTTGTGCTTGTTTGACACCGATTAGGTATGTTCGGAATGCTGGATGAATCTCCCAAGTCGCCCCCTGCATAGAGTTCCAATTGGCCAGCTTAACAAAGTTGGAATCATCATGAAACAGGATGTGGCGAAATCCTCTCGGCATTGTGTTATCAAGAACACGTGGATTCAAGAAGCCTGTTTCGTGCAGGAGTCGCAATATCGCGATGGCGTCATCATCAACGTCTGGCCTAAGCTGTGCACCGCGTATTTTTATTGATGCAATGCTTGGTACCGTTAGTAGGTGGCGCCGAAGTGTTTCAAAGTCTGATTCAAAACCGATGTCGGCAAAGGTGTTGATGACTTCCCGGATATTCATGCAATCCAACGAGAACTCATTTACTACGTCATCAACCCGTTCGGACGAATAGACAGCCATCGCTATGCCGGCTTCTTTGCTGCCAATCAAGGAAGCGTTTCCTCGCTTAGCAGCATCAACCATATTTTTGATGAGTTGAATAGCATCTCTAGGTCGTTCACGAGCCGACTTCGAAATGAATGAGTCCCAAGTCCGTACCTCATCACTGGTTGGCAAAGTCATAGTCGACCCATTGAAAAAAACGGTGTAAGGATCAACTAGCGGCTTGCCAGCGTCTTTTGCCGCTTTTCCTAAGCGCTTTCTTATGATGCTTTGCATCAGTGCATCATCAGCCAAGAGAGGGACCACCAAGCCCCGGATGTGATCAGTTTGATCCCGCTGGCCCACACTCTCACTGGTGAGGCGGGTCCAAACGCTTGAGCGAAGGCTGACAACTGCTCTTACATGGCTGCATTCGCCGGTAAGTCGTCTCACAGCCAGCAGAAGTGCCCAGATTCTGTTCAAATGAGCAGGTTGATCTGGTGCGGCTAGCTGGTCGGTATCATCGATGAGCAAGTAGAAAACGTTGTCCGAGGATAAAAGTTGCGAGTTGATTGCTTTAATCAATTCGTGTGGGGAATTGGTGCCAGCTAACTCCTTTGCTAATTGCACTCCGTTGATTTTTGAAACGGGTAATGAAATGGCTGAGATAAGTTCAAGTGATTTCTGAATGAAGTCATCTTCCGTAAGTCCTTGCTGGCGAGCCTCTTTATGAAGTTTCGCGGCGTTTCCTGTAAGCATTCCCTTCAACTGTGAGCCAATCTGCGCGCCTACTGTTCGCAAAAGTACCTCGTAGTAAAACCGTTTGAGAGAGCCGATATCAAGGGAAGTTGGCGTATCTTTAGAAGATATGTTATCTGGACGAATTAATAAGCACGGAAGGCTTCTGGCCCTCGCTACTTTGTTGATCCATTCGACGACAGCACTCTTTCCAACGCCTTTGTTTCCCACTAGAACTCTCATGCCACTAGGCTCAATCGCGCAGAGTTGTGTGAACTGAGATGGTGGAATGAAAATTTCACCAAGAAATGGTCTGTCACCTTCTGAGGTTCCGGTCCTAACATATTTGAGTAGAGTGTCGAGTATGCTCATATTTTCTTTGTAAGATTAAGCAAAATTAGAATCCATTTAACGGCGAGTGTAGGCGATGATTGCACTCTCAGCAATGAATGTGCACGAATAATAAATTTGAGTGTGTACTATGATGTAATTGTAAGAAGTTACTCAGCCGAACCATTTCCTTTAGCGTGTCCTTCAAGCTGACCGAGTGGAAAAAATTTCAGCCGCGCAATACATTGATGGCTGCGATAGAGGGGGTTAGAAGTAGAAGGTATTTGACATAGCTACCAGCTGCACCTCTTCTTGTCATAAATATAGACAAAAAAAATCGGTTGGACCTAGTCGCTGATGCTTAACATTAACCGCATAACGCGAGGGCATGGTGAACCTTAGGTTCTTCAAAAATGGAAACCGGCTGTATGGGTTTGCGTCATTTCTTGCCGACAAAACGCCGTGAACACATTGGTAGTGTTGTCTCGTGTGCGCACGCAAGGGAGGGGGCGAGTGAATTGTCTGGGTACTTTTGCAATCGACACCGCTAGTCCTCCCACTCAGAGAATTTTTCCCCCTTTCGGAAACAATCAAATTATCAACAAATGACTCGTGCCATGTACTTCCATGGAGACACTGCTAGTAAATCTTTTACGGGTATCAGTGCGGGTATGCCGATACTCAAAAATATCATGAACCTTTATTCATAGGGCTCTCCGGGCGTTATTAGAATTCCCCTCTCCCAGGAATTCAACAAGCCCCGTCAGGGGCTTTTTGCATTTCTGGCGGAGAGAAGAGCGCGCATGGCGCGCGTGGGCGGATTCGAAGGGTTCGGCTTGCAAGCCGAACCGCGGCCTGCAGGATGTAGGCGAATCCCCCTCTCTCCGCCACTAGAATTTATCTATGAAAAAGGCCTCCAGAATGGAGGCCTTTTTCATTTGCGCTATGGATTTGATGTGCGCTATTCGAACCGATATTATCTTGCCTCTTTAATGGCGTTCGAAAGAGCAAGATGGATTTTGTGGAGTGGATGAAATCCACCGGATTGTCCGAAAAATCGGCCAACAGTTACTCAGGCGCAATCAAGGGACGTTTGACCACATGGGCTTTGAGTCACGAATTAACGAAGAAGCAGATCGCCGAAATCTTCGATCTGCCAGAGTTCGTTGCCCTAGCCGAGCAGGTTAGGCAGACACCGGAATTTCAGGATCGGAATGCGACGGGCAACGGGATGTACGCTGCCGCTCTCAACAATTATCAAAAGTATTTGCTCTCTCTCCGTTCAAGCAATACCGCGAAGCTTGAGGACTTTGGGCCGCTCCGCAAACAAGTAGCGCAAATTGAAATAGAAGGAAGTGAGCCATTCAATCCTAAGGGACAAGATGATGGCCGCGCTCGGGTGCTGCGTGAAGTGGTACAGCGCCGAGGACAGCAGAAGTTCAGGCAATCGCTGGTTGCTGCATATGGCGGCTGCTGTGCGATCACTGGCTGCCCAGTGACTGCTCTGCTAGAAGCAGCCCACATTACGCCTTACTTGGGCCCAGAGACGAATTCGATTACAAATGGCCTTTTACTTCGTGCAGATTTGCACACGTTATGGGACCTGGGCCTGATCGCTGTAAATCCTAGTACACGGATAGTATGGGTGAGTCCCAACGTGAATGATCCGACTTATCAAGCACTCTCTGGCACCGTTCTGGCTCAGCCTGCCCACCATAGCCAACAACCATCAGCATCGGCGTTGCAACAGCAATGGGACCTCGTGCATAAGGAATTTGCTCCGGTCCGCGTAGCAGCGTGAGATCCCAATCTGTGTGAGGGTCACACTAATGTGTTTTGAGCCCAGTATTTCCACTCATGTCCAACACACCATCGACGGCTAAATTCCGGAAAGGCTCAATGAATTTGCCGCAGTGCCAGAAGAACATCGGTGCAAAGAAACATCGTTTGTTCAATAACGGCAAGACCTCTCTTGGGCTTGTGGGTAGATGAGGACCCACAAGCGGAACAGGTTGACATTCATGAGCATTCTAGCCTCTTATAAATTGCATTTTTAGCAATATTATAAGATTAGGAGCGAAGCTTTCTGGGAAACTACTTGCTGCTCTACTGCAGATAGTAGCGCGGCCCTTGTTTGAAGGGCGGGTGAAGTGGGATGACCAATAACCGTATTAAGCTGGTATCTTTCGGCTCTTTATCGCAAATCTACTTCCAAAAAAGTTAACAATGCGATGTATTCCGTTAGAAATCATGTATTTCCAGAGCGGCCGCATCTTCACCTCAATTTGCAAATGAATTACATATGCTGCGGCGCTCATTACGGCAATTAGTATTAGCGTAAGAGATAATTTATTTGTCTCTGTACCGAAATACGTCAAAATTATATAGCCAATAGTCTGATGGATCAGATAAAGCGGATATGTTGCTGCGCCGAGTTTGGCTGCAATCGGCAGTCTCCAATGAGATAGGCGCGTACTGCTCAACAGTTCAAAAAAAGCGTAAAACGCAACTATAAGGCAGACAATAACCGTTCGTGATAGTGGATTAATTTCACGCACGAACATATTTTGGAATGCGGATTGCTTAATTGAATATGCCAAACAGATAAGTATTAGCGGATATATATACCATCGGCTCTGCTCCTTTTTCATCGCAAAAAGGGCGCCGGCGACAAAATAGCAGGCGTACCCGCCAAGATGAGTGAAATCGGTTACAGGATCGGTCAGGGAGTGCAACCGAGATGCGTGCAGCGCTGATGAAATGATCATCCAGATTGGCCAAAATAAGAAAATATATTTAAGCTTTTCAGAACCTAATAATGCAATAAATAAAAGAATCATGCCGTAGAACGATAATTCTAGAATTAGAGTCCAATAGCTTCCATCTACGTAGTCCATATGGAACCAGCGCGGAGCCATTGAAAGGTTTGCGAAGAATTGAGGTGCTGTAATTTCGAAATTTGGTGTGCCAAACATCAGACAAAATGATGAGGTCAGCAGAACGCAAAAAATGAATGCAGGGTACAGCCTGAGTAGACGCGCGATTGCAAAGTCAGTGGCAGTCCGACCTGTAGATGAGAGAAAAATCACGAAACCACTTATTAGGAAAAATAATTCGACTCCTAAATATCCGTACCTGCTGAAGTCGTTCAGCCCAGCAATGTAAGTGAAACTCGATATTTCCCCTTGTTCGATGCCATGTTGTGCGTAGTGAAATAATACAACGCCAACCGCCGCTAAGAACCTTGCGTAATCGAGAACGTCGATTCTCAGTGCCAACGAGTTTGATCTTTTCATATTTACAGCCTCCCTAACTCACCATCTCGGATTGAAAACGAGTTGCTACAATTCTAATGTTGTATTTAGGAAATGTCCATTTGGAAACAGCGTGCCGCATTGCAACTACCGGAGCTGCACTATGCTTGCAAACAACTTTTTTAATCGTGTGGTATCTCTGCGGACTCACCCATACCAATGGGGATTGCCGTTTTGACTCCCTAAATGGCAAGTTCACGGTCAGCGAGGCACACGCCGTGTTCGAGCTGGACCCGATGAAGCAAATAGAATTCGAGCGGGCCGTCATGGCCGACGACGCGCAGCTGCAGCAGGCTTACCTCGCTGATATTCAGAACGCCCGGGCTCGTGACGTCGAGCTGGCCAAGGTATGGATAAAGAACACCAGGGCCAACGCGCTTGCCGCGGCGGCCACCCTGCTGGTGATGGTCTGCCTGTTCACCCTGGTCTGAAACAGCACTGCGGACGAGTGATCAAAGGCGACGATCACGCTGATCTTTGGACGCGCGCTGGCTGGGTCGAGAAGATCTTGAGCTTCGAGTTCGGCACCACTCGTACCAGACGGATCAAAGATGACACGATCGACAATCTGACCAGGTCGTAATGTGATGGCAGGAGCTGAGCTATGGTTGGATAGCTGGATCTCGCCCGAGGAGCGGCTCCCGGAATTCCACAAGCCGGTCCTCGGTCACAACGAAGTCACTGGCGTGCTGGGCGTCTGCGAGTTGGAGTATGACGGTCCACCCAAGCACCGGTGGCACCGCTAGCATATTGATCTGCCAACGTATTGGCGGGAGCTTCCGAAAGGACTTCCAAGAAAGCCTGACCGCGAAGACTTGGGGCAGGTGATTGTGGAGTTTGGTTCAGGCGTCAGGAGAATGCCGCTTTCTTAGATTCTCATTCGAAATTAACTGCCTCCGATTTGAAATTAGAAATGACAGATTTTTGCCAGCATCTCGTGAAATAGACCGTAATTATTAAGTATAGCGGTTATTCGCATCACTCTCTCCGCCAGGAATCCAACAAGCCCCGTCAGGGGCTTTTTGCATTTCTTCGAGCCCAGCCGCGTTACATCCCCACCTATGTCAGCATGCATACCGTCAAACTCCCCAATCCCACCTACCATGCCCCAAACTCAACAAGGACAGGCATGGAAGATAGGGTGCATCAGCAGGCGAGTCTGGTCCTGATCGATATGCAGATCGAGGAACTCGAGCAGAGACTGAATGCGCTGCAGGAAGTCATTGTTGCGATGACCGCTGCCGGAGGCGATACCAGGGAACAGGCGGAACTGATGCTGAAAATGCTGCGGATGCGGCGCGCCCTGGCAACTTTCCGAAGGGAGTTGAAGGAGGATGTGCTCGATCGCCACGGCGATGGCGAGGCATCGTAGCGCGAGTGCTGGCATGGCGGTCGCAATGACCGCCTGGATGCGCGCATCGCACCCGAATGCCGGTTTTTAAACTTATTCCCATTTCTGCAGGTTGCGGATACCCGAAGACCCGATCGCTTCACGCAAACCAATCGCGTCCATCGTTGAAACCGCACGGAATTTATGGAGTCGGATAAGCTCCGTTTTATTTTTTATTCATTACCAAGAGAGGCTGCCGATGGCAAATATCCGGATTTCCCCGACTGAAGTGCAGGTCAACGACATCATTTACACCTTCGAAAGCGCCGGCGTGGCGGATGATTTCGAGGCCTGCGTCGCTACGGTCGATGTCAGCCATTGCGAGCAGAAATACCTGTCCGTCGACAGGCGCGCGGCGCATCCGCTGGCGCCGCCCGACGAATTTCCCGTCGACTGAGCGGCCGCAGTAGCGGCGGCACGCAGGTAGGCAGGGAGGCCGGCAGGCGGATTACAATAACAACATTCCCTCAAGAAACCTTTGTCATGATACGTGCCGCCACGATTGCCGACGCCCCGGCAATCTGCCAGATCTATAACCACTTCATCCTGCATTCCACTGCCACCTT
>Ga0308160_10006622_pt1 | contig 11740 bp, 15 predicted proteins | sample PhyFR1_FD_201036 | JGI IMG/M metagenome (GOLD analysis project Ga0308160, IMG submission 201036) | Phyllosphere microbial communities from UC Gill Tract Community Farm, Albany, California, United States - DLSLF.R1 | ecosystem: Host-associated > Plants > Phyllosphere > Unclassified | place: USA... | reverse complement strand
CCGGTGATCGAGGTCGACCTGAGCGGGCTGCGCGACATCACCTTCGATCGTCTATACCAGATCCTGGTGGAAAGCGGGGAGCGCACCACGTGGGTGTACAATCCGGCACAGGCGGCGGCCGAGGAGGCGCTGCGCGCTTCCCTGCAGGGGCAGCTGGACGCCGCCCAGACGCGTGCCATGGCGCGCGCGGAGGCCGGCCGGCACGAAAGCGAACGGTATCTTGCGCGCCTGGACAGCGAGCGTAGACGCGCCGAAGCGGCGCGCGAACTCGGGCGCCGGCGCCAGGAGGAGCGCCGGTTGCGCACCGAGCGGTTCAAGGCCGCCGGCGAACAGGAGAAGCGAGCGATGCTGCTAGGCTGGCTCGGCAGCAGCGAGCTCCCCCCGAGCCTGCACCTGCCGACGCGCTTGCGCGGTGCGTTTGGGATGCAGGACGCGGCGATCTGGCAAACCACATTGTTCATGGGCCTGGTGCACGATCGCGCGGCCAACGGCGTGGCGATGCTCACCGTCGATTTCGCCATGCGCTGGCTCGAAGAACGCTACGCCACGACGATTGCCGCCCCGGACAACGAACTCGCCCTGCGTGACTACCTGCATGGGCTGACCAGGCGAGGCGCGCTGTATGCACGCCAGACGGGCCATTTCACGCCCGGCGTCGCCCACCGGACGGCCTTCGAGGCCTTGCTGTACCTGCGTTCCGCGCAACGCGTGCCGGTCGACGCCGTTGCCGCCGGTCTGGCCTGGACGGACGAGCGTCGCTGGCCAAGCGAGCGCCAGTCCACGACGATCGCGATGGTGATGAATCGCACGCCCGCCTTGCCTGACAACTGGCGTCGTCTATGCGACCTGAGTCTGGGCATCCGCGACGCCCCGAGCTACCGGGTGTGCGAATGGGGCCAGGCGCTCGGCATACCACCTGCGACCGCACTGGAGTTCGCGGTACGCGCCGGTTTCCTCCGGGTCGCGTAGCCCGGGCAGCCGGACGAAGGCGCCCGCCGCCGGCTGCGCCTTTCTCGACATGGCCGTGCCCGTCCACGCCTCAGGGCGGCGGTGGGTGGCCTTCCCATGTTCGCGTGGCGGGTGCCGTGCGGGGATCCAGGACCAGTCCGACGGTCACGGCCTCGGCCGGCCACGGGCGAGCACGTCGCTGGCGTCCGGACGCCGCAGGTCTCCCGGATCGGCGCCTGCACTGGGCAAGCGCCGGCGGCCCTTGCATCCGATGACCACAAGTTGCGCTCGACCCAGCGGAATCCAAGGCTGGCCCAGCGCTGCGGCTTGTTGTGGGTCGACGTCGGGCACCGCGGCGCGCGCTGGTCACCCTTGCACGGACTGAATCTCGAGGGCATCGCGCAGCGTCAGCATCACCTGGTCGTTATCGTCGTCGAACGAGCCGGCCAGCGCAAGCACGTCGCCGGTGACCGCGCCGTCGAACCACTCCCGTGATCGCGCATCGACCCGCCAATTGGCGAAAAACCTCTTGATCTCGCCCTCGCGGCGCAATACTTCTATCTTGCTCGGACCGACGAGAAACGCCCTGCTACTGTCCAGGTCGAACACGTCGGCGACAGCCCGATACGGATGGACGAACGCGAAGGTGCGGGACGGCCAGTTACGCGTCATCCCGATCTTGACCGCGCTCGCGTCCCGCCGACACAGCACGTAGAGCCAGTACGTCGGAGCCGGCTCCGGACAATACACATCGCGCGGCGCCCGTTCCGAGGAGGAGCTCGACGCTAGTCGAACTTAACGTGCTGATAAGTGTCCAACAAGGATCATCGAAAGCACAAGCTGCACCCGGCCTCGGAGGGCGACCATGCTGCTGGCGCACCGCATCAGGATTGACGCAAGCGCGGCGCAGCGCGACTATTTCGCACGCGCGGCCGGCACCGCACGGCGGGTCTGGAACTGGGCCCTGGCCGAGTGGCAGCGCCAGGCCGCGCTGGGCCACCAGCCGAACGCCCTGGCGCTCAAAAAGCAGTTCAACGCCATCAAGTACCAGGATCCGGCCTGGCTCGATGCCGACGGCAACCCGTGGCTGCGCACCATCCACCGCGACGCCCACGCGCAGCCGTTCGCCAACCTGGCCCGGGCCTGGCGCCGCTACTTCGAGCAGCGCCGCGCCGGCGGGAAGGCGCACCCGCCGCGCTTCAAGAAGAAGGGGCGGTGCCCGGATGTCTTCTACGTGGCCAACGATAAATTCCGGCTCGAAGGCATGAGCGCCGTGCTCCCGAAGGTCGGGCGGGTGGCGCTGCGCGAAGCGTTGCGCTGGCCCGGCAGGATCCTGGGCGCGAGCGTGTCGCGCGAGGCCGGGAACTGGTTCCTGTCGGTGCAGGTCGAGGTGCCGGAGCAGGCCGCAGGCCGGCGCCGCAGCGGCGACGGCGTCACCGGGGTCGACCTCGGCGTGACCAGCGCCGCCACCCTCGCCAGCGGCGAGAAGATCGCGGCGCCGCGTCCCCTGAAAGGCGCGCTGCGGCGCCTGCGCATCCGGTCGCGCCGCCTGTCACGCAAGCTCGAACGTGCCAAGGCGGCTGCCGGCATAAAGGGCCGGGTCCCGAAGGGGACGCGGTTGCCGGTCTCGAAAAACCGGACCAAGGGCGCGCTGGCACTGGCGCGCCTGCAGGCGCGCATCGCGAGGGTCCGCCGCGACTTCACCCACAAGCTCACCACCCGCCTTTGCCGCGAAAATCAGGCGGTGGCGATCGAGGACCTGCACGTGAAGGGGATGCTGGCCAACGCCAGGCTGTCGCGGGCGATCGCCGACGTCGGCTTTTATGAGATCCGCCGCCAGCTGCTCTACAAGGCGGCGCGCTACGGCACGTGTATCGTGCTGGCCGACCGCTGGTACCCGTCCAGCCGGCTATGCTCGGCGTGCGATACCAGGAACGGCACGCTGGCCCTGGGCGAGCGGGCCTGGACCTGCGCCAACTGCGGCGCGCACCACGACCGCGACGTCAACGCGGCGATCAACCTGCAACGGCTCGCCACCGGCGCCCTCGCGGCGCGCACGGCGCTACCCGAGGCGAGTCCGGCGGCGACGCCGGGCACTGCCGCCGGAATCGATCCGGCGGCAGGCGGGAAAGTGACGCCTGCCAGGCACGAGCACGGTCAGCAGGACGGCTCGGGGCAGGAAGAGGACGCTGAACACGTTTGTTCACCTCTTCGATAGCAGCGGCGGTGGCTACCCGAGCGGCCGTCCAGGCGCCGAGCTGAGCGAACCGGCGCAGATGGCGGCGATCGTCGACGCGTACACGTCGATGACCGCCGACGCGTCTGCAGGCCGTGGCGCCGCGCCGGCCCAGGCGCTGCGCGACATGTACCAGATGGGCGACGCCCACTTCAACCTGCCGTTGCTGCAAGAATTCATCCGCATGGTCGGCCTCTATCCCGTCGGTACCCTGATCATGCTCGAATCGAGGCGGCTGGCCGTGGTCGTCGAGCCGCACGAAACCAGCCTGCTGACGCCCAAGGTGATTGTTTTCTTCGATACGAATACCGACAGCTTCCTGAAGCCGGCGACCCTCGACCTGGCCCGTCCGAACGGCCACGGTGGCGCCGACCGCATCCTCGGGCCCGAGTCGCCGGCCAAGTGGAAAGTTGCCCCGCTCAGCATTGCGGCGCTTGCCTGACGTCGCCGGCCGGGTCATCCTGGCGCGCCGCTACGCCGTAACGCTACGCCATGCGGTGCTACTTGGTGCGCCACGCGCCCGGATGCTTCGACCAGTCGACGTGTCCCAACCCCCCTGCCCTGCATTTTGCATACACCGCCGCGCGCGCGTCCTCGGGTGACGCGCGCATCGTGTACACCTAGCGAACGATGTTCACTTGGCTCTGCTGTATCACCTTCAGCGCGGCCTTTGGAATCGAGCTGTCGCTGGCACGCGGCGCCACCAACTGCTTGATGATGAAATCTTCGGTGACGCCAATCTGCGCCGCAGCAGCGGTATGCTGCGCGATCTCGCCCGAGGACAGGCACTCGCTTTCGCTCTGGGCGTTGGCAGTGCCACTCAACAGGAGCGCCGTCAGCGCAAGGATTGTTTTCATATTGTCGACTACGAGTTGTTCTGGGAGGGCAGCGCCAACCGGTTTCGAACAGGCGCGTCGACGCGCCGGCAGAAATGCTCGGGTCCGGTGCCGTGTACCGTGTTGCCTATGGTGCTCGCCGGGTAACCAGGTTCCGTCTGCGGGAAAGATTGCCTGCGCGCACCAGTATTATACTGGCAGGGGCGCCGGCAAGCACGGGTCCGGCGGCGAGCGGCGTCCAGCACTCGCCACCGGTTTGGGGCAGCCTTCCTACGCGTGGACCGCATGCCCCGCAAGGGGGCTCGCAGCCTTGAGCGCGACCGGGGCGGTCCGCAGCACGGAGCAGAACGGCGCCGTCGCCACAGGACGATAGGTCAACGGCCGGCCGGCGCCTTGGGTGTACGTCGGCGACACGATGTCGCAGGCCGGCATGTGGCTATCGTCCCATGCAGCCACGTGGTCCACGCACTGCGTGCATACGCCCCGACGGGTGCTGCGGTCGAGACGCATCCAGGCGCAGCCCTCCGGGCACGCGCGGTCATCCGTGCAACCACAGCCGATGCAGGTCGCGATGGTGATGTCTTCAAACAAGCCGAACATGGTCACTTCTCCTTGGTGAAATTGGCGCGGCCGGGTGGCAGCACTCTGAAGGTCGAGCGCGTCGAGGCTCGACTGTCATCATTTTCACGCCTGTCGTCCTCCACGCAACGTGCCGGCAGGGGCGGCGCTACCGGCGACACGGCTCGCCAATCCGCCCGGCCGTGCCGGTCCGGTGCGCATGCTGCTGGCGGCCGGCCCGCGGGGTGGACGCGCCACCAGCCCGCCAGCCAGCGCCAGCCCGTGTCGGCCAGCGCGGGCAACAAGATCGAGTGCGAACCGATCTTCCGGCGGCGGACTGGAGATGTCGACATGGCTGCGGGGTGATGAGTGCCCACTCGACAGCAAATTGCGTCGGGTCAACATTCCGCGTCACAACTCGGGTATCAACATGGGTGGCAGTGTCCGGCAGCGCAGTCGGGTTCGTGGTCCCTTCCGCGCTGTCCGGACAGGGTCTCGTGAATGGCGACATCGCTTGGAGGAATTCCATGCAGCTCGATTTCGATCTGAAACGTATCAAACTGGAAAAGCTGATCAAGTGGGGCGGCGGAGCCGTCGTCCTTCTCGTGACGGGCACGGTCGCGCTGGCGCTGCTGGAATCCATCGTGGCCATCTTCCTGACTGCGGCGTTGGGCATTGTCGCCGTCAATGTGCTGCCGGTGCTGGCGCGCAGGCTGTCCACCTGGCGCATCGAGCAGCTGCGCGCCGATGCGATGCGCAGCCCGATTCCGGCGCTCATCCGTCAGTACGAGGCGGAAGCGACGCGGGTCAGCGATGCGCGCGAGCGGGTGATCCGTTTCAATGCGACGACACGCAATTTCGAAGCGAAGATCCGCGAGTACGAGCAGCGTAACGCCAACCCGGACGGCCTGGTCGAGATGCGCCGCCAGTACGAGGGGATGCTGCAGGCGCTCGCGGTGCAAACCGCGATGCTCGGTGCCCAGCTCGATACCCTGCGCGAGTTCCGCACCCAGATCGACAACGCCCAGATGGAGTGGCAGATGGCCCTCGACATCCGTAGCGCGGCCGACCAGACAAGCGAATTCACCGACGTCGACCCGCTCGAGCGCGTGCTGAAACATGATGCCCTGGCCGCGGTCAGGACCAGGCTGAACGAAGGATTCGCCGCGCTCGAGACGTCCCTGCGGGTCGACTACCGTGCGCTGCCGAGCGCCGGCAGCCCGGCACCGGTCGCGCTGGTCGACCTGAACGCGCAACTCAGCCGTCTTAGCGAAGTGGATCTGCGATGAAATACCGGATCGTCCTGACCCTGCTCGTGCTGGCGGTCGTCGCCCTCGCGTTGCTGGCGCGGACCGACGGCGCCAAGCCCGAGGTAGCGCCGCCTGGTGTACAGCCGCCACCCAATTTCAACCTGTCCTGAAGGAGTCTCCGATGCGATTCAAGAAAATGATGGGCGCGCTGAACGCGCTGACCTGCGCCACCGTGCTGGTGCTGTGGTCGGCGATGCCGCCGGTGAAGGCCGCGGCGCCTGTGACCGAATCGATCGGGCCGTCATGCCAGGCCGGCGGGCTCAAGATCGCTAGCGGCCCTCCGAACAAGGGTTACGCGAACCTCTACCGCAATATCGAGGCCACGTGCGGAAAGACCATGCCGCTCTGCGAAGTACGCACCAGCGGAGGACTGGAGAATCTCGACGTACTGTCGAACAAGCGCGCCGACCTCGGGTTCGCGCAGGTCGATACCGTCCGCGACATGGGGCCGGGCAACCCGAATATCGCGGCGCTGCAGGCGGTCATGCCGCTCAACTGGAACTATCTGCACATCCTGGTGAATGCGGCCGGCTATCAGTACGAAGGCGAGAAACGGTGGGGTATCCTGCCCGGTGCCAAGCAGGTGTTCGTGATACGCAAGTTCAGCGACCTCAAGGGCAAGCGCGTGGCACTTGTCGGGTCCGCGAAACTGCTGGGCCGCACGCTCGCGCAGCGCCACTTCAAGGACTACAACATGCAGTTCGTCGACGTCGAAACCGACAAGGAAGCGTTCGCCATGGTACGCGAGAACACCGTCCAGGCGATGTTCACCGTGAGCGGCGCCCCGCACGGCACGGTTGGCGAACTCAATGCGAAGAGCGGCCTGACGCTCGTGCCCTTCGACGAAGCGGCGCCGGCGCAGTACCAGCTTCGCAAGCTCAACTACGCGAACATCGCCGTCTACAACCTGCGCGCGCTCGCGGTGCAGAATGCCTTGCTCACCCGGCCGTTTGGCGAAGCCAAGTCAGCGCTGGTGGGTCGCCTTCGGCAGTGTATCGCCGATCATCTCCAGGAACTCAAGGACGGCGAGTACGAGCCGGCGTGGAACGAAATGGATTTCGACAGGCCGATAGCCGAGCTCCAGAAATTCGTTGCGCCTGGCCCGGTCCTGCGCCGATGACGGACCATCGCACAGCCACGAATGCGACACGGCGCACCGCCGGCGTCTGCGTCCGTGCCCATGAACGATGAGACCGCCATAGTGAAAGACATGCTGGAAGGATGGAGTGCGCGCGTGGGCTACCTCTCGTTCGTCCGGCTGACGTTCGTCGCCGGCGCGGCGACCTGGCGCACCTACCGGCATTTCGTGCTGGATCCGCGGTGCGATTTCCCCGAACGGGCCATCGGTGCGATCGTGTCCGTCGCGGGCGTCGGCCTGCTCGCCCTGCGGGCCTACTGGCACCGTGTTCTGCCGCTGTTCGTTGGCTGACGCCGCATGGCCGGGACAGCAAGTCGCGTCCGCCTCTGCCGGAGCCCCGGTTCCCCGCTGTAGTGCCGGCAGGCGCGCGGGTGTGCCGCACTGGAGCGCCACACGCAGCAGCCCGCCGGCGTCGTTCGGCTAGTGCGGTAGCGGCAGCACATCGCCGCCCACCCATGCTGCTGCAGCGACCAGGGCGGCGAACGCGAGCGCAACCTGCAGTGCGAACAACGCCCCCACCACGCGCCGGCGGCGCAGCAGCGCGCCGCGGATGGCCGGCGCATCGGGGCAATCGGGCGCGACGACGTAGATCGGACCAAAGGTCCCTTTCACGATCTTCAGGTGGCCCTGGTCGACTGCACGTTGCAGGTCAGGGGACCGCGGCAGGCAGCGGTCAATGCGGGCTGGTTTGAACATGGTGCACTACTGGCTGGGATTGGGGGAGGCCTGCGCCACTCCGGTGGCGTCAGGCGCGACGACAGCCCGGAACGTTGCGATCGGGCGGTCGTCCCGGGCGCGCGGCCAGGGTGTAACTGCCGGGCTGCCACGGCGATTGCAATGCCTTGTTAGCCTGGCAATGTGTCACCTTAACATCGCGCCGCTGCCGCAAGATGGCGGCTGGTCAATAACTGCATTGATGTCGATGGACAAGAGTAGTTTCCACAAATTATCATCTGGAAACCCTTGTCGCTTCTGCCAACGAAACGTGTTTAAGAAGATACCATCGGAGCAACTGCGGATCGGCATGTTCGTCGCCGACCTCGGGTGCGCCTGGCTGGCGCACCCGTTCGCCCGTTCAAGCTTCCTGCTGCGCACCGATGCCGACGTGCGCCGCGTCCGTGCACTCCGTACTGCCGCGGTGACGATCGATTGCGCGCGCGGGGAGGACGTGCTGGCGCCCCCGGAATTCGAAGCGCCGGGCGTGTCGACCGAAGCCCGGATACAGGCCCTGGCGGCGCAGCCGGCGTTGCCGGCCCCGGTTTCGCTCGCCGAGGAAGTGTCCAACGCGACCGCGGTGCGCCGTGAGGCCGGGGAGGTGGTGAGGTCGGTCATGCAGGATGCCCGGCTCGGCAAGGCGGTCGAGGTGGGGCGGGTGGCGGCCGTGGTCGAGGACGTGACGACGTCGATCCTGCGCAACGCCAGCGCGCTTGTCAGTCTTACAAGGATCAAGTCGAAGGATGGGTATACGTTCAATCACAGCGTCTCTGTATGCGCCCTGCTCGTGGCGTTCTGCCGGTCGCGTGGCATGGACGTCGGCACCATGTACGAAGCTGGCATCGGCGGGTTGCTGCACGATACCGGCAAGGCGCTGATACCGGACGCGATCCTGAACAAGCCGGGCCGGCTAACGCCCGAGGAGTTCGAGATCGTTCGTCGCCATCCGCGCGACGGCTACGACATATTGAGGCAGACACGCGGGATCGGTCCGGTACCGCTCGATATCGCGCTCCACCACCACGAGCGGCCCGACGGTACCGGTTACCCGGAGCGCCAGCGTGGCGAGCAGCTGTCCGAACTGTCCAGGATGGCGGCGCTCGTCGACGTCTACGATGCGATCACCTCCGACCGCTGCTACCACAAGGGTATGCCTGCGGCCGAAGCGTTGCGCAAGATGCTCGAGTGGAGCACGTCCCAGTTCGACCAGGGGCTGACCCATGAATTCATCAGGCTGGTCGGCATCTATCCGCTGGGGACGCTCGTGCTGCTGGAGTCCGGGCGGCTGGGTGTTGTCGTCGAGCCCCACCCCGTCAGTCTGCTGACGCCCAAGGTCAGGGTTTTCTTTAGTACCCGCAGCGGTACCTACATCCAGCCCCTGCTCGTCGATCTGTCGCGGGGTGTCGGACTCGGCGGCGCCGACCGCATCATCAGCGCCGAATCGGCGCAGAAGTGGCGCGTCGATCCCGAGCGGTTCATGGCGCCTGCATGAGCGAGGCCACCGGGGGCGAGCCAGGATGCGGGCTTATTCATCGTAGAGCTGGACGAACCACGCCTGCGGAACCCGAGCGCCGGCGCGCGCAAGCACCGTCCCGGTAATCCGGAGAGTCGACTCGCCGAAGCGCTCGATCACCGCGTCAAGGATTGGAGGCAGCACGTCGGCGCCGTTGAAATCGCGCACCGCCACGCGAGCGGCGCGCGCCGGCGCGGTGTCGTCCGGCGCGACGCTCAACTCCAGGTCCCCGGCCTTCACGGGCAGGGACAGGATCGATTGCGTAGGGGGAAGCGGCTGGCCGTTATCGAACAGCTGCGCGACGAAGGCGAGCATGGCTGTCTTGTTGGGCTGGAAGGAAGCCTGAAGTATAGGCACGGATGGGGCCGGCGTCCAGTTCACGTCGCTGTCGCTCGCACGAGCCACGGACCGGGCGCTGCGAGGCGCATTCAGAACGGCTGAGCTGGTTCAAGCGTTACCGACCGGAATCATGCCTATACTAAGTTTCCATAGTTTACGTCGAAAGGAAGAGCAAATGCGAAGCTTGCTTGCGGCATTGTTGCTGGGTTTGACGCTGGCCGCGCACGCGCAGGCGCGCCCGGAGGTGGGGCGGTACGTGAAGGCCTGGAGCGGGCCGGAGGGGATCGTCGTCTGGACTCTGCGCTACGGGCCGCCGGAAGCGCAGGAAGCATTGGTCCAGGTAAACGGGATCGACCATAAATGGGACCACAGGATCCTCCGTGTGAAGACGGTGCCGATGCAGAACGGCTCCAAGTTCATCCTGCACGCCGACGGGCGACAGTACGAGGTGCTGACCGCCGATGACGCGGGAATGGAGCTGCTGGTGCCGGGCATGGCCCGCCGGCTGCCGCTGCGCTACGAGAAGGACCTGTCGAGCCAGGGCAACGCGCAGCACTTCCTCACCGAATACGAGGAGCAGAAGTAGGACGCGCCATCGCCGGCGCAATCTGCCGGGCAGCGGCGCCCCACTGCCCGAGCGCCTGATTCGTCGCCGTGCGGGGCACGCGCCTGGGGTGGATGCCGGCGAATTCCCGCAATGCCCAAAAGGCGTCCGACGCATAAAAATAGTCGGCAGGGCACAGCGTCGCGAGCGTGCGCTTGTCCAGTAGCGGGATGATCGGCACCCCGAACGTGAGCGCGAAGGCGCGCCGGCCGGCGTCGGACAGGTGCAGCACCAGGCGCGCGCCCTCGCCGTCCGTGAGGAACCAGAGGGCGGCCTGCTGCCCGGCGGCGTCGCTGTCGATGACGGTCCGTCCGATCGCGCACTGGATGCTGGCGCTGCGGTCAAAGCTGCCGCGCGTGCGGATGACGAGCGACGAGCCGACCACGCAGGCCTGGTAGCGCTGGCCTTCGATGCCGACGTCCAGGAACACGTTGGTCAGCGGCTGGTGATAGCTGACCGGGGACGGCGCGGTCGCTGCGCGGCCGCTGCCGGCGATCCTGCTCAGCCAGCGGCGCGCCGTGCGCTGCGCGTGTAGCCGGTCGACACAATTGCCGCCGTCATGTTCCGTGGTAAGAGAACCATCCATATGTTTCGCGTCTCGCGCTCATCTGTCGGGTGATTGCTCGCATGAGCATTCCGGCGAGCCACATTGCATGCCCGCCGACATTTACCGGCTTCGCACGCATTTTCCCTGATTGATAGCGAATAAACAAGGATTGTTAATTGATAACTTGCATGGTGTATTGCTGAGCTCGGGTTACCCTTTGCTCATCATTCATCGCCGGCAAGGAAGTCGTATGTCGCAATCCATGTTGACTGAAATTCAAATGTTGAACGTCGCGCTGCTGCACGCGATTCGGACCGGGGTATTTTCCGACCGCGACCTGACCCGGCACCGCTTCCAGCTGACCGTCGAACAGGCCGAGTGCATCCGCCAGCTCACTTATGCGGACATTGAAGTCGCGAGCACTGGCGCAGCGGAGCTGAGCCTTTTCATCCCGCGCGCCAACCTGGTGCAGCTGCTGACCGCGCCACCAGGGCTGGTGCCGATGCTGGCCAGCGTGCGCATGGGCGGCCGGCAGAACCGGATGCCCCGGACCCTCGGGCGGCGCCAGTCGGATTATGCTTGCCCGTCCCGGGAGGTCGCGTGACGAAGGCGGAGCGGCATATCGCATTGCTGCAGGTTGCGCACGACTGCGTGTCGTTCGGTGCTCGCCATCATACGGTGCGTGCGGTAACGGGACTGAGCGACGCCACCCTGGCCGAGATGTTCTCCGATCAGAAGCAGTGGAAGCGGGCAGGCCGTACACCTGCCTTGTCGGACAAGTACCTGAGCCAGTCCCTGGCTGACCGCGCCGAAATCTCGTTGTTCGCCAACCTGTTCGAAGAGTTGTTTACCGATCCCGAGGACGCCGGTCAGACCTTGGTGAGCGCGTACCGCCTTTACCTGCGTTTTTGCGGCGCAAGGCCGCGGCTGTTGTTCGATGTCGCTTTCGTATTTTCCAGCGAGCTGCGGGGTTTGTGGCTCGCTGACACGCAGAAGC
>Ga0308160_10006621_pt1 | contig 11741 bp, 9 predicted proteins | sample PhyFR1_FD_201036 | JGI IMG/M metagenome (GOLD analysis project Ga0308160, IMG submission 201036) | Phyllosphere microbial communities from UC Gill Tract Community Farm, Albany, California, United States - DLSLF.R1 | ecosystem: Host-associated > Plants > Phyllosphere > Unclassified | place: USA... | reverse complement strand
GGTGCCGTGATGACGACCTTTTTTGCGCCTGCCACTAAATGCTTCGCAGCACCCGTATCTGAGTTGAACTTTCCTGTCGCTTCGACGACGATATCGATGCCGAGTTCCCCCCACGGCAATAGCTCAGGATTGCGTTCACTGACGATTTGAATTTGTCTTCCGTCAACCATCAACGCCCCATCGATGATGTCGACCGGATAATTGAATTTCCCATGTACCGTGTCGTACTTGATTAAATGTGCGAGTGTTTCGACTGGATAACTTGCATTGATTGCTACGACTTCGCTTTTCCCCTCAGCGATCAGACGTCGAAAGACCATTCGACCAATTCGACCAAAACCATTGACTGCCACCTTGACTCCCATGTGCGGATCCCCCTTCAATGTGACGGATGTAGCTCCGTTTACAGATAGAACTATATCATGAAATGTAAGCGATTTCATTATGTTCTCTAAAAAAAGTGAGAGAAGATGGAAACTTCTCTCACTTCACACTTTTCATGTACCACTCTCATGCTTATCGGTGTCATATAATACTAACCATTTATCGATTTGTTGATATAACGAATCAAGACTCCCATCATTGAAGAACACATCATCCGCGAGCTCTTTTTTCTGTTCAATGCTAAGTTGCGCATGAATACGTGCATATGCTTCTTCTTCCGATAGATCATTACGTTGCATCAATCGTCTTAACTGCATGTTTTCCGGACAATACACGACTACGACACGGTCGAACAGCGTCCGCCAATCGCCTTCAAGTAACAACGGAATATCAAATACGACGAGCGCATGTCCTGAACGTTCATAGGCATCTGCTTCATCAAGCATCTGTCGTCGAATACTTGGGTGCATCAACTGATTCAGCTGTTGTCGTTTTTCGCTATCCTGAAAAATGATTTGTCCGAGTTTTGGACGAACGAGACGTCCTTCTTCGAATGCTTCCGGGAAGGTCATCTTGACCGCCTCATAGGCTCGCCCGCCTGGTTCAATGACTTCTCGCGCAACAAGATCCGCATCGATGACCGCTATTCCTTTTTGCTTCAGATAGCTAGAGACAGTACTTTTACCGGTGGCGATACTGCCTGTCAGACCAACCCTCATAAGGCGACCTGTTGGCACGTCGGACAGAAGTGCGTTCCCCGTCCACCGACTTTGATTTTTTCAATGGCAGTGCCGCAACGGGGACATGGTTCGCCCTTTTGACCGTATACCGCGAGTTGAAGCTGGAACTCACCTTTTCCGGAAGGTGAGACATAACTTCGGATCGTACTTCCGCCCGCTTCCACCGCTTGTCGTAAGACCTCAACACCGGCTTGATGGATGCGTGAGATATCATCAAGCGTCAAGGCACCGGCTTTCGTCAACGGATGGACGCGTGCCGCATGAAGGGTCTCATCGACATAGATGTTACCGAGACCAAGGAAGATCGATTGGTCAAGTAACGCCGTTTTAATTGGACTTCTTTTTTTACGGATTAAATTCTCCGCTAACACTTCTGCTGTGAACTCCGGATCGAACGGTTCACGCTCCAGTTGTGCCAATGGAGCAGTCTGCATCGCTGTTTCCTTATCACGTAATTCCATCGTTCCGAACTTCCGGACATCATTGTAATGCAGCTCCGAACCATCCGTGAATCGGAAGACGACATGAGTATGTTTATCCCGCTCGACTGGTTGCGGATACGGGAAGTACTTCCCTTCCATCCGCAAATGGCTGACGAGATAAAAACGATTAAAATCAAAGAGTAGGAACTTACCGCGACGTTCGACGCGTTCAATCCGTTCTTGATGTAAGGCATCTGCAAATGGTGCCACTTCCATCCCCCGAATCATTTTCGGATGGTAGACTTTGACGGAAGAGACTGTTTTTCCAGAGACCGAACGTTCTAAACTGCGGCGAACGGTCTCGACTTCAGGTAATTCAGGCACGTCTATTCCTCCTTGCTTACTTCGTTTCGTACCACGTATGTCCTGCGCCCCCATCGACGCGTAGCGGTACGGATAGTTCGACGGTCTGCTCCATCGCTTGTTTGACAAGCGCTTGTAGCGCATCGAGTTCTTCGTCTGGTGCTTCAAAAATCAATTCATCGTGTACTTGTAGTAACAAACGTGCTTTCAGATCAGATGCCTGTAAGGCAGCATGCACATCAAGCATCGCTTTTTTTATGATATCCGCAGCCGAACCTTGAATCGGCGTATTGATTGCCGTACGTTCCGCAAAACCACGTAAGTTGAAGTTTTTCGAATTGATATCCGGGATGTTACGGCGCCGGTTCATCAACGTTTCGACGAATCCATTCGCTCGTGCCGTCTCGATTGCCGTGTCCATGAACTGTTTGATTTGCGGGAACAGCTCGAAATAACGATCGATGAAAGATTGTGCTTCCTTCCGCGTGATGTTCAAGTTTTGTGACAGTCCATAATCGCTGATGCCATAAATGATGCCGAAGTTGACGGCTTTCGCCTGACGCCGCATGTTTCCTGTGACATCCTCCGGTTCGACACCAAAGACACTACTTGCCGTTTGAGTATGGATATCCTCATCATGTAAGAATGCATCGACAAGCGTCTGATCCTGCGACATATCAGCCATGACACGTAATTCGATTTGTGAATAATCGGCAGCATACAGTGACCAGCCTGCCTCACTCGGAACGAAGGCTTTTCGAATCTTCCGTCCTTCTTCGATCCGAATCGGGATATTCTGAAGGTTCGGATTGACCGAACTTAAACGACCTGTCTGGGCAATCGTCTGAGCAAAACGGGTGTGAATCTTTCCGTCTTCCTTGATGACCTTTTGTAAACCTTCGACATACGTCGACTGTAATTTTTGGAGCTCCCGGTATAACATGATGTGATCGATGACCGGATGCAATGGGCGTAGTTTTTCAAGAACGTCTGCGGCAGTCGAATAGCCGGTCTTTGTTTTCTTGAAGGCGGGTAGTTCGAGTTTTTCAAACAGAATCACACCGAGTTGTTTCGGTGAATTAATATTGAACGACTCACCTGCCGCTTCAAAGACCAACGTCTCAAGTTCCGTAAGACGCCCGGCAAGATCGGCTTGCATCGATTGGAGCGTCGCGACGTCGACACGAATCCCGGTCCACTCCATCTCAGCGAGGACACCTGACAATGGGCGCTCTAGTGTTTCATACAGCTCATATTGCTGATTCGCCTTCAACTCTTCCCGGACTTTCGGGAACAATAATTCGATCATCCGTGCTTTCTCTGCAAGATAAGGATGTAATACGTCATCCGCTGGGGCTAGACGTTTGGCTCCCTTACCGAGGACTGCTTCTTCGTTCGGTGCCATCAATGCATAATGACCAGCAATTGAAGCGAGCGTCGTGCCGCCACTTAAGTTCAATAAGTAACCCGCTAATAACAGATCCTCATAACCGTTTAAGGTTAAGCCATGCTTACGCAACGCGAATGCGACTTGTTTGGCATCGAGACAAATCTTCCGATGTTCCGACTCGATCCATTGGCGGAATGCTGGATCCTCGACGAGCGTTGGGGCAGCAACATAGATCGTGTCAGGCGTCGCGATCGCAAACCCGATGATGTCTTCTTCCATGTAATCCTCTCGCAGCTGTTCAGCGAGCAACACCGCATCGGTGACGTCTTCAGGAAGTGAAGTGATTGTCACGACATTCAACTGCTCTTTATCCTCTTCTTTGACGACAGGAGCAAATCGATTCGTCAAGGACTTGAAACCGAGCGACTGGAACAATGAATACGGCACTTGGGTATCGACATCGCGAATTTGCAAATCCTCTAGTGTCGTCTCGAGCGGGACATCGACTTTAATTGTCGCGAGTTCTTTCGATAATCGTGCTAGCTCTTCGTTCGCGATGACTTTTTCCTTCTGCTTCCCTTTTAAGTCCTCGACGTGCTCATACAGTCCTTCGACAGAACCGTATGCCGAAATCAATTTGACAGCTGTCTTTTCACCAATCCCAGGAATCCCTGGAATGTTATCCGACTTATCCCCCATTAACCCCTTCAGGTCAATCATTTGAATCGGTTTGAGACCACCATACGTCTCTGCGAACAGTTCCTCCGTCATGCACTGGACGTCCGTGATCCCACGCTTCGTGATCAAGACTTCGACCTTATCCGTGACAAGTTGAAGTAAATCTTTATCTCCTGTGACGATCCGCGTCCGATCCGTCGGCATCGTCCGTGCGAGCGTACCGATCAAATCATCTGCCTCATAGCGATGGAGTTCCATCATTTGAATACCGAGCGCTTCACAGATGTCCCGGACGATCGGGAATTGCTCACGTAGTTCGGACGGTGTCTTTTCCCTACTTCCCTTATACTCCTGATAGACATCGTGACGGAACGTTTCACTCGAAGCATCGAAGGCAACGAGCATATGAGTCGGTTGTTCTTCCTCGAGCAACTTCAATAACATCATCGTAAAGCCATAAGCTGCGTTCGTATTTCGTCCTTGCGCATCCGTCATTGGCGGTAAGGCGAAAAACGCCCGATAAGTTAACGAGTTCCCATCAATCAATAGCAATTTATTTTCCATCATCTACGCCCCTTTAATCGATTTTCTGTTCCTATTGTATCACTCTACACACATTTGTTCGCTAAAAACGACTAAAAAAAGACGATTGACTCACGGGGAGTCAACCGCCAAGGGCATGACGACATGGGAGCTGATCCAGTCGCCATACAGATGATGAAGAAGGTACTTTCATCATAAGATACATCTATTAAGGAAATGTGAATCCACTGTGAAATTCAGCCATGTTTTGGTAAACGAATCGTAAATGTCGTGCCTTTGTGCTCTTCCGATGCGATTTCAATCTCACCGTGATGGAGGTCGACAATGTGTTTGACGATGGCTAGTCCAAGACCCGTTCCCCCAGAATTGCGGCTTCGTGCCTTATCGACACGATAGAAACGTTCGAAGATTCGTTGGGTTTCTTTCGGATGAATACCAATTCCGTCATCTTTGATAATGAGTTGGACAGAATCTTCTCCATCCTCGAGCTGAATCCAGACGTTGCCGCCGTTCGGCGTATAATTCAACGCATTCGCAACCAAGTTAACGACGACCTGTTTCAGACGATTCAGATCTGCTCGGATGAAGACTTCCTCTTCCGTTTCGATATGAATCGTCATCTCTTTCTCTGTTGCTCGTCGATGCAGGAGTGCTGCTGTCTCCCGAACGAGACTTGTCACGTCAACGATTGCAGTCTCAAGCTGATAGTTATCTTGTTCTAAACGAGACAGCTCAAGCAAATCTTCTACCAATGTCTGCATTCGTTCCGATTCGTCATGAATGATCCGTAAGAACTGCTCCCGGATTTCCGGAACCTCTTGCGCACCATCGAGTAACGTTTCCGCAAATCCTTTAATAGACGTTAGTGGTGTCTTTAATTCATGACTGACATTCGCGACGAAGTCTTTACGCATCTGTTCTAGCTTCTTGATTTCCGTGATGTCGTTAAAGACGACGGTCGTTCCCTGCACCCGACCGTTCTTATCGAAAATCGGAGCAGCACTGACCATGAACGTCCGACTATTGATACCGAATCGGACACTCGATTGTTTTCGGTTCGGTTTTTCCGTCAGATAGACATCTTCAATGACCTGACTCATTTTTTCATTCGGAAGCACGCGGTAATACAATTTTCCGCTAGATGAATCATGAATATTAAACATTTCCCGATACGTCCGGTTGACGAGTAGAACGTAACCCTTCTCATCAATCAGCATGAGACCAGCTCCCATGTACTCGATCAAGGATTCGAGACGTGCCCGTTGCATCGCTTCACCGGACGATGCGTTCTCGAGATTGCGCGCTAATAGATTGATGGAGCGCCCTAAATCGCGTGATTCATCGGGTGCCGATAATTCATAGACACGGGACTTGTAATTTCCATGCGATAGTTCGTGCAGGACATCGGTTGCCTCCGCGATTGGTCGAAGGAATCGTTTCGTCGAACGATAAATCGTCAAGAATATAACCAATAACGACGCAACGAGAGAAAGGATGATGACCGTCCAAATCCGTGAATAAATGACGTTCAAGTCTTTTGCATAACGAATGAAACTGACATACACCTCACCGCCGTCCGCTGTCGGAACAGGCTTCGTGAATTGAACGACACTATCATCTGTTTTCGATTCAAACGTACCCTCATCAGGAATCGCTGAAAAATTGAGGGTCGCGACTTTCAGTTTCGTCACATCAACCGGTGTACCGGCAATGATTTCACCCCGACCATTGAATAAAATCATGTCGAAGTTCGATTCCGCGTACAATTGATTTACGTACTCGGCCATTTCAGAAACATCGCGCCCTTGTAAGATCGTCTCGACAAGAGAAGTCTCATCCATCAATTTTTCTTTTTCATTTTGGACATAGAACTCTTTGAAGGATTGTCCAAGTAAGAAACCGAGTGCAATCAGCACGAGACTGATGAACGAAAACATTTTAAAGATAAATCGCTTGCGATACTTACTCATTCCGGTTTCGGCTCCTCCATCTTATACCCGAGACCACGAATCGTTTTGATGTAAATCGGTTTTTTCGTATTCGGCTCGATTTTTTCACGGACATGGCTAATGTGCACATCCACGATTCGTGTGTCGCCGACGAAATCATAGTTCCAGATTGCGGATAATAGTTGATCGCGTGTCAGGACACGTCCCTTATTTTTAGCAAGATATACGAGCAGTTCGAATTCTTTAGGTGTCAGTTCAAGACGCTCTTCTGCTTTGAAAGCTTCGTAGTTATCTGGAACGATTTTGACATCACCAATCAGAATCGTCCCATCCGTCACTTCTTCTGAAGGTGTTGTCTGATGACTCATTCGTCGTAAAATTGCTTTCACACGGGCGACGACTTCACGTGGGCTAAATGGTTTTGTCAGATAATCGTCCGCACCGAGTTCCAGACCAAGAACTTTATCGAACTCATCATCCTTTGCCGTCAGCATCAAAATCGGCGTATTGATTTTTTGTTGGCGTAGCCGTTTACATACTTCCAGACCATCGAGTTCCGGCAACATAAGATCCAGTACGATCAATGCGGCATCTTGTTTTTCCGCTAATTTCAAACCTGACATCCCATCATGTGCTGTTTCGACGACGAAACCAGCCTGCTCTAGATTAAACTTCAACAGTGTTGCAATCGACAATTCATCATCTACCACGATAATTTTATCTTTCAAACCTTGCATCCCCCTCAAGTTTCGTTCTTTCGAATGAGGAATTCCGTGGAATCCGCTTCGTCTGTCTTCATCTTACCGACTTTCACAGGAAAATCACAAATCTTTCTGCTGTTTCTTTACACAATCTTTAAAGGAGATGCCGAATCTCACTAGATCATTCGTGTAAAAGCTAATAAAACGGGGAAACAATACATATCGTCAATTGTAGGAGGTAGAATGTATGGAATGGAACCATCCCCTTTTTGCAGCCATCACGGCGTGGTTCATCGCTCAAGCAGCGAAGCTCGTCACAAGTTTGGTACGGACACGAAAGTTCGACCTGGAAATCATGTTTGCTTCTGGTGGTATGCCTAGTTCACATAGTTCGACTGTCGTCGCTCTAGCCGTTGTCATCGGTTTTCAGGAAGGCTTCTCGTCCTCACTCTTCGCACTAGCTGTCATCTTTGCGACAATCATCATGTATGATGCGACAGGTGTCCGGCAAGCTGTCGGTGTTCAGGCAAAACTACTCAATGATTATTTCAAAGGGATTCGCCATGAGACCCCTCTCCTGAATGAGCTCGTCGGTCATACCGAGTTTCAGGTGTTCGTCGGTCTGTTACTCGGACTAGTCGTCGGTCTTCTATGGCCCGTCTTCTTCTTTTAATCCTATGATGTACAACAGCCCATCCAAAAATCGGATGGGCTGTTTGAGTATGATATAGCTTATGGTTTCAAGACGACCTTGATGCATCCATCTGTCCGATCATTAAATGTCTGATAGGCAGAAGCAGCATCATCAAGTGCCACTCGGTGTGTCACGATATCCGTCGGATCAAATTCTTGATTGATGATTTTCTGGAACAGTTCCGGCATCAAATGGACGACTGGTGCTTGTCCCATTTTCAGCGTAATATTTCGGGTAAAGAAATCGCCAAGTGGAAACTGATTATATTTTTTAGCGTAGACGCCTGTCAACTGTACAGTACCAAATTTCCGGACAGCGTCCTTTGCAATATCAATGGCACTCAACGTTCCACCTTGCAGACCAATCTTTTGTTCAATTTTTTCTACAGGGGACATCTTCCCATCAAAACCGACGCAATCAATGACGACGTCTGCCCCACCTTGTGTCAGCTCTTTAATATACGCACCACTTTCTGCGTGATCTGAGAAATTCACTGTCTCGACTTTATTCGTGACTTTAGCATGATTTAATCGATACACTTGATCATCTACCGCAATGACTCGCTTTGCCCCTTGCATCCATGCAAATTTTTGTGTCATTAGTCCAACTGGTCCTGATCCGAGTACAACGACCGTATCTCCTTTTTTCACACCCGCATGCAGGACACTCCAATACGCCGTAGGTAAAACGTCAGATAAGAACAATAATGCCTCATCTTCTAATTCACATGATTCAGGAATCACGAGTGGCATGAAATTCCCGAACGGAACTTTTAAATATTCCGCCTGACCACCGGGATGTCCACCAAACTTTTCTGTGAAGCCGAAGTACCCACCTGTATCGACATGGGGATTTCCGTTCGAGTTATCACATTGACTCTCCATGTCATGTTCACAAAAGAAACAGTGACCACAAGCAACATTAAACGGTAACACGACGCGATCGCCACGCTTGACCTTCGTCACATCTGGTCCAACTTCTTCAACGATGCCCATCGGTTCATGACCAATGACATAATCTTTGTGAGCCGGCATATTTCCTTGATAGATGTGTAAATCTGATCCACAAATGGCAGTCGAAGTGATTTTAACGATGATATCATCGTTTTTATCAATCGATGGATCCTGGACTTGTTTGACTTGAACATCTTTTGCTCCTTGGTACGTTACGGCGCGCATGTGGCATCCCCCTTAGTGGAATAGAATGACGTACCTTTGTCCTTACCCTAATACAATCTTTTTTTATACATGTTTATTGAAATTGGAACTTTTCTCCTATGTATATCGTATGTTGTGAAAAACACACTTTACACAATTAACCTATGAATGAAAGGAGGCACTCGCGTGGCACGATGCACCGTTTGTCGTCAATCCTGGTCTGCTCGAACAATCTATCGTTTAATGTGGTCTTCACGCGGACTGCCCTGTCCGCATTGTCAAAACTCACAACACCTCCATATGGAACATCAAGGTCACTTCCTTCGAATCGGATATTTGATTCCTTGGCTGACGTTTTTTCTTATACTGGTCTGCCCTTGGTATGCCAAGTTATCGCACTATGCTTCTCCTCATCGGTTATGACGAGACAAAAAAGACGAACTTGTCACTTTCGACAAGTTCGTCTTTTTTTAGAATCAAGATTTTAATAAGTCGAGTACAGAACGGACTGTAGAGGCAGAGCGATTCAAAGCCTCTTGCTCTTCAGTCGTCAGTTCGAGTTCATAGACATGCTCGACACCGTTTCCGCCAAGAATGACCGGTACACCGAAATACATACCGTCATATCCATATTCGCCTTCGAGATAAGCAATGGCAGGTAAAATACGTCGCTGGTCCTTCAAGATCGCCTCGACCATCTCAGCAATTGCTGCTGCCGGTGCGTAGTAAGCGGAACCGTTTCCGAGTAACTGAACGATTTCACCGCCGCCTTTACGTGTTCGGTCAACGATCGCCTCTAACCGCTCCTTGGATATCAGTTTCTCGATTGGAATGCCTCCTGCCTGAGAATAGCGCAGTAGCGGCACCATGTCATCTCCGTGTCCGCCGAGTACGAATCCCGATACATCCTTCACAGAAACGTTCAGTTCCTCTGCTAAGAATGTCCGGAAGCGTGCCGTATCGAGGACACCGGATTGACCGATGACACGCTCTTTCGGAAAACCAGATGCTTGATAGACCGTATACGTCATCGCATCGACAGGATTCGTCAAAACGATGATGATCGATTCCGGTGCATGCGCGACGATTTCCTTCGTCACAGCTGTCATGACGGCAGCATTCGTACTCACGAGGTCCTCGCGGCTCATCCCTGGCTTCCGAGCGATACCGGCAGTGATGACGACGATATCCGCACCGTTGATGTCGGCATAGTTCGATGTCCCTTTTACTGAAGCATCAAACCCGAGGATCGGCGCAGCCTCTTGCATATCGAGCGCCTTTCCTTTCGTCGGATTCTCTTGCTCGGGTCGGTCGACGAGGACGACATCTCCTAGCTCTCGCTGAGCAAGATAAAGTGCCGTCGTCGCTCCCGTAAAGCCACTTCCTATGACTGCGATCTTCTTCCGTCTGTTCATCGACTCATTCCTCCTGATCGGATTACATGTTTTTGATGAGTTCGTCCGCGAATTCAGAACACTTCACTTCAGTCGCACCATCCATGAGACGTGCGAAGTCGTATGTGACGACTTTCGATTCAATCGATGTTTCCATCGATTTGATGATGAGATCTGCTGCTTCGTTCCAGCCGAGGTGACGGAACATCATTTCGCCTGACAAGATGACAGACGATGGGTTTACTTTATCAAGTCCAGCGTATTTCGGTGCTGTACCGTGAGTGGCTTCAAAGATCGCATGACCTGTCATGTAGTTGATGTTTGCTCCAGGTGCGATTCCGATACCACCGACTTGTGCAGCAAGTGCATCTGAGATGTAGTCACCGTTCAAGTTCATTGTCGCAACGACATCGAACTCTTTTGGACGAGTCAAGATTTGTTGTAAGAAGATATCAGCGATTGAGTCTTTCACGATCAACTTACCAGCAGCTTCTGCGTCTGCTTGTGCTTTATTCGCAGCATCTGTTCCTTCTTCTTCCTTGATGCGATCGTACTGGTTCCAAGTGAAGACGTGCTCTGCGTATTCACGCTCAGCAAGCTCATAGCCCCAGTTTTTGAAAGCACCCTCAGTGAACTTCATGATGTTTCCTTTATGAACGAGCGTCAACGAAGCGCGTTTGTTCTCGAGTGCATATTCGATTGCTGCACGAACGAGGCGTTCTGTTCCCTCTTTTGAAATCGGTTTGATTCCAAGACCAGATGTCTCAGGGAAGCGGATTTTATTGACACCCATTTCGTTTTGAAGGAACTCAAGCAGTTTTGCAGCGCCTTCGCTACCTTCTGCGTATTCGATTCCGGCGTAGATGTCTTCAGTATTTTCACGGAAGATGACCATGTCTGTATCTTCTGGGCGTTTAACCGGTGAAGGTACACCTGTGAAGTAACGGACTGGACGAAGACATGTGTACAAATCAAGCTCTTGACGTAGAGCAACGTTCAACGAACGGATTCCGCCGCCGACTGGTGTCGTCAGTGGTCCTTTGATTGCGATGATGTGCTCACGGATGAGATCAAGTGTCTCTTCTGGTAACCAGTTGCCTGTTTTGTTGAATGCTTTTTCACCAGCGTAGACTTCTTTCCATTCGATTTTCTTCTCACCGTTGTATGCTTTTTCAACTGCTGCATCAAACACACGTACCGCTGCGTTCCAGATGTCAGGTCCTGTTCCGTCACCAATGATGAACGGAATGATTGGAGCGTTTGGAACTTGAAGTGTACCGTTAGTTACTGTGATGTTTTCGCCTTGAAGTGTAGCCATGTCTAAAA
>Ga0308160_10006620_pt1 | contig 11741 bp, 19 predicted proteins | sample PhyFR1_FD_201036 | JGI IMG/M metagenome (GOLD analysis project Ga0308160, IMG submission 201036) | Phyllosphere microbial communities from UC Gill Tract Community Farm, Albany, California, United States - DLSLF.R1 | ecosystem: Host-associated > Plants > Phyllosphere > Unclassified | place: USA... | reverse complement strand
AGCTGACATTCTAGTCTGTTGTTCACCTTCCAAGTCCCATCCCTACTTCCTCCCACCGCTGAAACTACTTTCGACAGAACATCTCATACACTCGTCGCGTCGATACTCGAATCAGCACCCGAATATTCAGCAGAGCTCGCACCACCATACTACGATCTCGTCTCTCGACCATCCATCGCCTCCCTCTCTGACTGGTCATTCCCAAGTAACGCAAGCCGTCGATCTAGTCTTTTGACCGACCACACTGGATCGAGGGGAAGCAGTATCAGCTCACGACGTCCTAGTATCTCAATTGAGGGCGATAGCGATTGGTCGCGGCGTTCAAGTCTGGCTATCAACTCTCCACTGGCCGGTAACATGACAGAAGTCAAGGTAGAGCCGAAGAAACTAAAAAGGTCGGGACTCCTTGGTGGATTTCGACGTAAAGCGACGGCGGCCTCGCAAAGCACAAGTCAGGCAACCGAGACAGAAACGCAGTCCGCTGCCCCAACGTATGATGGTATCGATGTTGCAGAATGGCTCCTGCCATCCACAGCTGGATCGACACGAGCGCTCGAGGTTATCAGCTGTCCTGCGGCAAGAGGTGAGATATGTACTGTCGATTGGTCGAAGAAATCGCATACGGCTGGACTAGGAGACGCAGAGAGATACATTCACAGCAGTATCGTACGTCTCTCAAATGCCAGTACAAATCCCGACTAACGTGCAGTTCTCGCTTGGGTCCGGTATCAACTTTGACTACAATCTTTCCGATATTCCAGCTTCGAGCACAATCCACAATATCCGCTTATCCCTATGTCAAACTACCAAAGCTGCCAACGGGGATCAGGAGGACACCGTGTTTACCCTGTTTGCGCGAGGCTCAAGCTCGGACGGACAACACGTTTGGCGAGGCGAAGTAGCGAGATCGTGGGACGCTCAGATCAGTAAAGCCAAGTTTGGCAAAGGAACACCAATGGGTCCTGTCCCCCAAGCATCCCTACTTGGAGTCGCTACTGGCCCATCGTCACTCCGTATACGTACCAAAGCTCGTTTACCCACACCTATCAATGGTGCCGTACCAACTTCACCGAGACTTCTCGATAATCGCTTGGCCCGAGTCACGCATCGTATCAGAATCGAGGCTTTCTACTCTGTCCTCGGAGAAGACGCATCTGGATCAGCTCTGCCGATAAATCCGAAATCCAAGGATGGTAGACCACAAGAAGGGACCATCAGGCGAACATGGGTCGACCACGAAGTAGTCATTGGAGCATGCTGTATCACTCCTGAAAACATTCTCGTTCCGACTTATACCCCTTCCATGGCCATCCCGGCCGAAAGCGTCCAGAGCAGACTGAATACCGAATCAAGGACGAACCTTGAGAGCTTCGACATGCTCTCGACCTCCACGCAAGCGATCCAAAGAACGGAGGTGTTCCGCTTTACAGAAACCCGTCAATCTCCACCCCTCGAAAGCCGAGAATTGTTGGCTCGACACGCACATGCGAATGGTTCGCGATGTCTCTGCTTCCAACCAGACTCGGTGGTAGCGGAGCTGGTTGGTTTTCTCGATAAACCCATCCCAGACCAGTCAAATCCTCTAGAGATGGTCGATATTGGTGGAATGGTGAAGTCGCTTTATGTCTCGGCCGTCGACCGTGTAGATATCATGAGGTCAGAGGAGGCTAGGGAGGATGCTTGTAGACGGGTGCACACAGTTGTAGCATGTTCGTAGTGCAATTACACACATGTATATGTTGGTAGAATGCCCTTCGCACTTTTTCGGCGTTATACAATTCGTTAACGATAATCCCGTGGTTCTCACCATAAATTTATCACTGTTCCGCAACAAAACTTTTTGTTCCCGACCCCATCTCACATCGCAAGTCATTGTAACAAACTTGTTGCGATGCCGACACCCCCACCGTACATGCTGATGACTCCAGTTGCATAGAAATTGCGTTTCTGTAAGATTATCTACAAAGAGCTCTCGAACTCCCAGTCCTCCTTGAGGTCCTGCTCGACCATCTTCTTGACGGCATCGGAACATGGGCCTAGGGGGTACCTAGCCTGGCCTCCTAGACCCTTCTCGACAAAGTGATCGAGAGCGTATTTCTGAGAAAGTCAGCGAATGATCTTACGGATGGTGAAAGCCAGACTTACGGTACCCTGGACACCTGCCTTGACGATGATAAAGTCAGATCGAGCGACTGAAACGTTCAGCCCTAGTACGAAAGAGGGGAAGTCGACTTACTCCTGTCCTGTAGAAGCATAGCCTCGGCGAGAGCAGAAGCATCACCCTTCAGACCAGCGATCGATTGGTCATACAGTCTTCGGATGGTCTTGGGGAAGATGTTTCCAGTACCGGTAATACATCCCTGATGTCGGGAAACGAGAGCGGGCAAGAGAGATTCCGAGAATCCAGGAAGGACCTGGAATTCGCCAGTGACGGTAACGTCTTGAAGCCTGGATGCGTGCTTGGCGGCGAAAGCCTTGGACTGGGTGTGGACGGCCAATCGGTGTCCCTTGCCGATCTTGGCACAGGTCAACTGAATACGTCAGCCTCGCCTCTCAGCGGTGTTCCTGGAGTATGCATACCTTGGCACCGAAACAGTTTGGGTGCTCGGCAAGCTCAATGAGCTCATCGGAAGAGAGATCGATTCCAGATGCGGCACCACTTCACAATCAGCCATCGCTCTCGTTTCAGGTATTAAAGGGGACGTACGGGAAATTGTAGATCATGACTGGGATGGGCGAGGCGTCCATGACCTTCTTGAAGAAGCCAAGAATAGCCTGTCGGTCGCCAGCCATCGCAAATGCAAAGTATCCTGACCATTAATGACGGTAGTGTGCGGCAGACAAGTGGACATACCTGGGCAAATGACGATAGAGTGAGTGGCTCCAGCCTCGGCGGCCTCCTTGGTGAGCTCAATAGTTGTAGCAGCGGATCCGCCTGGCAATGAGCATGAAGCAGTCCCAGTGAGAAGTTCCACGTACCTCCAGTTCCGACAAGAAGAGGCTGGTCCTGGAAGCCATTGCTGTCCAAAGCCTTTCGTGCAGTAGCAACAGCGGCTTTTCGCTCGGGCTGAGAGAGGTGCGAAGCTATCGAGTCAGCCTTCCGTCGCAGTTCGATCAGCTCCGTACTCACCTTCACCGTTTGTACCGAGGAGGACAATGCCTTCACCAGCCTTGGCCAGCCGGACGACCTGCTTAGCTAGCGCGTCGTGATCAATTGACTCGTCCTCCCTGAATGGGGTGGTGAGGGGAACGGAGGGACCGTTCGCCCATTTTCTGCTGGAGGTACCGTTTGCTGACATTGTGTAGGTCTATATGAGTTCTTTGTGAGGTGATGCTGTTGTTGACTGATCTAAGTGTTTGAGTAAGATAGATATTAGAGGGGGATTCGCGATTTTAAACTGGTTGGATGAGAACCGGTGGGGGGCGACCGGCCCGACATTGCGAACCGCGAGTTGCCGTCCGGTTAAGGATTTCGTGTTTACTCGATTAGGTAATTTCAGCTTGGGTCTATGTTTTCCTGCTCAGTGTAGTGAATGACCCCAATTCATAACCTCGTTACGGAGCCCACCAGTGCCCAGATCACCTCTCACCGCCTGCTACGAGCAGAGATCGTCGACTATCCTGTCAAACCATAAGTCGCATGGCAGATCGCTCTTGACAAAACATGTTTTTCCCTCAACACCCGACTGGCACGTCCTCGTCGTCAGGCAATCAACGGGTAGCTCCTCCGTCATCTCGATTATCTCCGCCGCCCGGGACCTCGGTCGAAGACTTGATTGCATCAAGTGATATATCAGGCAAGGGCAAGAAGAAGAAAGAGGACGCACCTAAAAGGGGTTATCGAGCTTGTGTCCATTGTCGATTGAGAAAGGCAAGATGTGATTTGGGGGATGTCAATTCGCCCTCGGAACCACCATGTACGAGGTGTCGGCGTGAACAGAGGAATTGTGTCTTTCTGCCTAGTGTACGTGAGCCATATGTTTGTACACCGGTAGCTGATGACCAGAAACGTCGTCGGAAAACAGGAGGTGACGATGACTCGGAAGCCAATGGCCAAGATCGGGAACCGAGCGAGGATTGGAAACCACCTGAGGCTTCGGGATCTGGCTATCCACAATTTCCACAACAACAGACAGGCCCTCTACAGACTTTCCAACCCCAGACCTCTCAGGAAGCTGCATCTTTCAATGGAGTAAGTCGCACTTCGAAGTCTCGAGCTAAGTATAGTGGAACGACAATGTCGACAGCAAGAACTTCCAGTCCATGTTTTCATTCCCTCTACCCCAAACTCATAATGGAACCATCATGCCAAACATGACACAGCTCCCACCTATGAACAACATTACCGAAAACGCTACTCCAGCCTCTTTACCATCTGTACAATCAGTCCAATCGGTTCCCGAATCGTCCAATTCAGGACATTCGCCCAACACCCGCAAACGCCGGCGAGAGGGAGATGGAGCAAGACGAATCGTCGTGGCCAGCTTTAGCAACGAGACGGATGCTCTGGAGATCCTGGCCAACGCAGCAACCGACGACAAGAAGGAGGGCGAGAATGCTCCACATGAGAAGGGGGCAGGGAGAAAGGTATCATTCGAGGATAGAGCCGGTGCAAGATTGGACGATTTCGTACTGGTCAAACAGGGCATTCTGGACGTCACACGACTAGAAGTACTCGTCCGCGTGTTTTTCGAACATCATCATCCCGCATTAGTGAGTCGACACTATGATATGGGATATCTGGACGACCAGCTGATGCTACTAGCCGGTGTTTCAGACTGCCCGCATACCCAAAACCAGCGCACATCTCGCGCACCTTTGTCGGACGGAGCCTTTCCTGATATCGGTCCTAGTCGCTGTAGCTTCCGCCCATCACCCAGATCTCGGCATGAAGGATATTCACGAAAAGACATGGGCCATAATCCGAGTCGCGATCGAGGACTACACCTTTAGCGGATCATCGACGACGGTAGGATTCGTCGAAGGGGTATTGCTATTAGCGGAGAACCTACCTAGAGAGGTATCTAGGCGCACATCAGAACTCCTATCCGGGGGAGAGGACGCTGTCGGACTTCACGGTACCGAGAATCGACGAAGTTGGGCCTTGACCGGACTGGCTATCCGAGCGGCGTATGGACTGGGACTGGACCAGATCGCGATCGAGATCAACGAGGCAGAACGTACGGCCGATGTCGAAAGGGCCAGATCGACGTGGACATGGTGCTATCTATACGACCGTACAATCGGACTACGAACAGGTCTCGCTTTCTGGTCTCGAGGACCATCTCTATGCTTTGTCGGCTATTCACATATCTCGCAAACTGGTGAAAGGGCAGCAGTGGCCAACTTTCCGTATATGTTGAACCACGGACCTTCTTCGCCCAAAGTCAATGAAGATACCGACTCGGCCAGTTTGATGCAGGCTCTCGTCGAATTGACTCAAATCATGACCAACGCCCACGATATCCTATATCCAAGCAAGTCGCGAACAGATATACTGGTCAGGCAGGGAGAATACTTCAAGGTCAGCCCTTTTGGCGCTGCTTTTTAAGCGAGTGCTGATCCTTAGTTCCTCGACTCCTTCCATCGGGCATTGCAGTCATTCAAATCCGTCTGGTCATTGAAAAAGTGGAACTCAGCTTCACTCGAGCAGCTTTGCTGGTGCACATATCATTTTGTCCGGCTCTACGTCTCGAGTTTCGCCTTCCAGGCGCACGTACAAAGAGCCCAGACCAGGGCAGAAGCAGAAGCGACAGAAGGGAAAGGCGAAGGTAGAGACAAGAATGTTCAGCTCTTCCCGAGGGGTAAGTTGTTTTGACCAAGCGATATATCAAACTAATTTCCAGGATCGGCGACTTCGCCGGATGCATTATACATCTACGAATCGATCGACGCCGCTACAGAGATCCTGCAAATCTGCTTGAGACTTGGACAAATGGGTGTCTTGCGATACCTGCCTTCGAGGTATCTCATGAACTTTGTCTATGGAGGAGTTTTCGCTTTGAAAGCTGGGTACTCTGGCGCAACACCGCAGAAAGATATGCTCAAGTGAGTCTTGGCCTACTATCTCATGTCAGTGCAAATATTGACCATTCAGGACAAGAGAGATGGTAGACCATGTCTGCGCTGCTCTTGTACTCGCTTGTCCTGATCGAGACCATGCTGCCTCAAGATACGGGCAGATGCTACGCATGCTATCGAAGAAGCTGGAACAGCTGGACGCCAGCGTAAGTACCTTGACATCTTACTAGAGTTCCACGCTGACCTGCAGGCTGTACCATCCCGCTTCCCCTCACCTGAGCCTCAAGCTGCTCCCGAAATGCCTCCTGTCCCATCATGGAATTTTGACATACCCCAACAGCAAAACACCCTGTCGAACCCATTCCAGATGACTCCCATGCCGACCAGCGTGGATCAGACACAAACACAGCAAATGGACTTGTTCGCCGGCCTTCAGAACCAGAATCAGGGTGCGGATGACTTGTTCAACTTCGACGTAGATGTGCAGTTTGATCTTGATGGATTCTGGGAAGACTTCACACTAGGCGAGGGAACCGGATTCCCATTCAGATAGTATAGCAGTCGCCAAAGTTGTAAATTAGCCGTCTTGATTAGGCGGAATAACAAGATCGTATAAATGCATAATCCTGCCTGCCATTGTGTTGTGGCTTTCATACCTTGTTGACATCCTCTACAAGCTGGGCTTGGGCCAAGATGTTCTGTACAAAGGTCTCGTAGTCCCATCCAAGCGCCTCGGCGGCCATGCCAGTAAGCGCAGTCTGCTCGTCTCGTCCAGGACGTCCGGGTCCGGTCACGTTCTAGGAACGATCAGCTGCTGTGCATTACCACGAGCGCGAAGGTCGACTCACCGGTTTGGAATTGATGTCGAAGATCACGAAATCTCCTTCTGAACCCTTCCTTCGCCTAGCATCGACCCGCATGGGTCCAAATGCCTTGCAGTGTGCCCCAATCAAGGCGCACCTGTCCTGTACAGTCTTGTAGGCCGGGTCTTTGGATGCCGTATCTTCCGGAACCACTTTGCTGTTGGATGTGACGGGGACTAGGCCAGAGTATGGGGCGATGCCTGCTATATCAGCTCAAAACCCTAGCCATGGACCTGTCGCAGTCACCAACCATTCTTATGACCTATACGTCGGACGACTGGTAGTGACCAGTGACTATCCTTCTTGCCTACGCCGGTGTATTCACCTGGGGGCAAGACCGTGACCGTAATCTCCTCTCCTTGGCAGTACTCCTTGCCTCATTAGCCTCTTCCAAACTTCCTAGAGGAGACTCACCTCCATGAGCACCGCATCCGACTCGGCGAAAAGAGTCTTGATGTGCTCTTGGAATCCCTTCTCGTCCTCGACCACTGCGACTCCATGGCTTCCTCGTCCACGAATCGGCTTCAAGACCCTTGGCCATCCGATGCCATCTTTCTCCAGTTGCAAATCTCCCATATCATCTTTATGAACGATCTTGGACTTTGGAAATGCCGTCTCCAAGCCTTTCTGAGTAGCTAACCAGAAGTTGGTTTTTGCTTTATCATCCCACCTTTCCGTTAGCTTGGGACTTTGGCCGACCATGCGGATGCCCTTCGCTGCGAGCTCGTCCGACATAGTGACCAAAGGATGTTGCGAGTAGAGGACAGTATTGGCATATAGCGTGTTGGCTCCGAGGTCGATGGCAGCTCGTATGCCTTGGACGGTATCGGGGAAAGTCCAGCTTTTATCGTCGGCCGGGTCTGGGTGGGGTGTGGGTGTGATGATAGCTCTTCCTGCTCGCTGTAAAGCATAACCGAGATCTGAGCCGCTATCGGTGTATCCTGTACGAGTCAGCCATGTGTGGGCACAGGAACTTGGCTTGCGGAGCTTCACCTCCCGGCTTGAATGGCTTTACTACACCGCCTACGGCTGGTGCTGGTCCACCCTGATGCAGGATGGCCGTCTTGAAATTCTTCAGTACTTGCTGGCTCATGATTGTTCTAGTCATGTCGACAACATTGGTTTACGGCTGGAAGCATGTAGTATATGTACAGCTTAGGACAATGGAGAGAGGAGCGAAGTGGGGGGTACTTCGGTCGAAATGGTCCGAAATGGACAACCTCCACCGGACTGTGATACTCCGGCAATATTCGGTCGTATCACATATGTGCATCGTTACAGGTATAAGAAACGCCAACAGCCCAAGATGCCCGACATTCCCTTTATAACTCCTTAGGCTTTACTGCCGATATGCTCCTCGAACCACTAAGACGTATCAGCATTGGTGGCAGGCGTGATTTTCGGACTTACCCCTTGCAAGAATTTAGCCGAGTCTTTAGGCGTCCTCTTCTTGGTATCGTAGTCGACGTGTACTACACCGAATCGAGGAACGAGCCCAGAGGCCCATTCAAAGTTGTCCATAAATGACCAAGCGAGGTATGATCTGACGTCAATGCCATCTTGGGTGACAGCTTGTAAGAGGGCATCGAGGTAACCGTGGTAGTATCTCGTTCTGGCGGCGTCGTCTACTCATTAGCATCATCTCTGGTATCTGAGTTGTATGGCTTACGGATAGCCTCTTCTACCGGTAGATCCCATTCACCTTTAGGAGCGATACCCTATAGGTCAATCCCCGCGGAGTGTCACCAACACGGCCATTGCTCACATTCTCGGTCATGTAGATGGGAAGCTTGTATCGCTTGTAAAGGTAGTTCAACATAGCTCGAACTCCCCATGGCACGTCTCGGAGCCAGCCCAAAGACGCTGGAATCAGCCCCTATCCCTCCTAGACTTGTGAGACAAGACGTACATTCGGGACCTAGGAAAGTTCCATCAGGGAGCTGAAACTCCTGGTGAGCGTTGCCGTTGCATTCGTCACCAATGTTGCCGGCTCTGATGACATGACACGTGTAGAACTGAGATCAGTATCATGTACACCTTGCGGCAGTGTCCAGCTCACATTCATACCGTAGAACTGCATTTGTCAGCCTCATTATCCAGGTGCAGATGTCTGGCACACTCACGTCTGAACTTCCCAAGACCAGAGCCTGTTCCTCGGCTGTAAAGGTGGGTAGCCTATCTCCGAGCATCTTCTTCAGTGACTCGGGATAGTAGCCAAGGTAGATGGGATCGGCGAACCATCCGACAGCGGCGTCCATCTTGTCCTGAGCCGCCTGGACATCTGAAGCAATCAGCAGCCAGCCAATCCATGTGATAACGATACTCACTTTCTGGCGAGTCGTCGTACGGCACGACCCAGTCTCCGTTCAAGGTGATACCAATCATACTGCCATTGCTCTTGAAATCTTCCCGATACATCTTGACGACATTGGCGTGAGCGATCATGACATTATGTCCCACGATCCATGGCTCGGTAGTACTCGTGTGACCTCTAGGACGGATCAGCTTTGTCGAGAACAGGAAACGCAAATGACATACGGGGCGAAACTTCCGGTGCTGTAACCCAAGCAAGCGACACACCATGGCTCATTGAAGGTCAACCAATGATTGACTCGGTCCCCGAACCTCTCGAAACAGAGGCGCGAGTATCGCATAAAGTCTTTGACGCTCTCTTCCTTGTTCATCCATCCTCCGTATCGGTTGTAGAGCTCCTCTGGCAGATCCCAGCTGTATTGTCAGTCTTGTGACATCGTGCCCATACTGGACGTACTGGTATAGTGTGACGAAGGGAGTCATCCCGAGCTTCAAGCACTCGTCAATGACGGAGTTGTAGAATGCGATACCCTTCTCGTTGATTGGGTCGTCCCGGCCGCCGAGTGGTATGATACGAGACCAAGCAAGGGAGAATCGATAAGTGTTGGCCCCGTAGGACTTCATCACTGGTCATTGAGCAATATCCCAATGTCCGATCAAGCCACTCACTGGCGAGGTCCTCCTTGTACATCTCGAGATGGTTGCAAGTATCATAAACTTTGGCACCGTCGCCGATAGCTCCGGGCTTGTCACATAGCATGTCCCAGATCTGCAACAGTCAGCCTCGCTTCTTACAACCTCTCGACAGACTCACTGAACGCCCTCGTCCACTAGCCTCCTCCTTCTCCTTTCCACCACCCTCGATCTGAGCCGAAGCGGTTGCGAAACCCCACATGAAATCATCTCTCAATCCCGCTTTTGATGTCCCATTCGCCTGCACCTGAGCTTTATCTCCCGAGGCTGGGTCATACGGGACGTAAAAGCCCAGTTTGTTGATGTCCGTAGTAGATGGGATCGACATGAGGCTGGATATCGCAGATGATGAATAGCTGAGGTAGACTGTCCAGCTGTTCGACTTATAGAGCATCCCATCAAATCTAGGTCGGTTCTTGGTCGCCGAGAATTACCCATATCTTCCGGTCTAGCCGATGTAATGAGCCGTCGTACCTAGGATGCATATCTGATCCTCTTGCAGACCCTCTCTCTTATGCCCCTCTTATACCCCTACATGCCCCTCTTACCCCTGGCAGCTGACAAGGATCAAAACAGGAAAAGGCAAAGGAAGTAGATGCGAGGTACATTCGGCACATTTTGTGATCCGCCGAAGCAGAAATTAGCCGCTCGATATACCCGCAGATCTGGACACGCGACGCGTCGCTATAGCAAATATGAGCCATGATCCGAAAACATGCATGCGTGTCTACCACTCCCTAGGGACTCCATCATCACCTCGGAAGATGGGATTAGCCCAAGCGTCCAGCTTGGCAGCCCTCTCAGCCTCCGCGATGATCTTCTCCTCATCTAGCTCGATACCGAGACCGGGCGCCGTTAGGAGTTCGATGGCTCCGCCCTTGACGTCAAAGACCTCTGGGTTCTTCATGTAGGTGAACAGATCGAAGCCCCCAGTATTGTAGTGCATCTTCCAAGACATCTCGCAGACGACAAAGTTGGGTGTCGAGAAACCGATATGTAAAGAAGCGGCGAATGCGAGGGGACCAAGGGGGCAGTGAGGCGCGACACCAATGTCGTATGCCCTAGTCTGTCAGTCTTTGACTCTCGGCTAGGCGTATTGATGACTTACTCGGCCATAGTGGCGATCTTTTTGGTCTCGCTGATACCTCCAGCATGAGCAATATCAGGCTGGATGATGTCGATACAGCCAGCCTCGAAGTAAGGTCGGCAATCAAGACGTGTGAACAGACGCTCTCCGAGCTGAGTAGTCAGCTTGTGTTGCAGCGAAGAAGCTCGCGATGTGTACTCACAGCAATAGGGATGGTAGTCTTGTTATACAGATCCTTCAACTCATTCACGTGACCGGGTAGGAGGGGCTCTTCGATGAAGAGGGGTCGATGGGGTTCCAGGAGCTGGGCAAGCTGCTTAGCCATACCCTTGTGCACTCGACCGTGGAAGTCACTAGTAAGTCAGCTAGGGATGCTGAAAGCATACTGGAGGGACCTACAGTCCGACATCAAGACCTATCGACTTGACTTCGGCGAGACGCTGAACTGTAGCATCTAGTGCGTGAGGTGAATCGAGCCATCCAAGCTACCAATCAGCAAGACACCCCATCGTGGTTGGAGATAGCTTACAGATTCGACAGCCTGAGACATCAGCTGTTGTCCCTCGTATATGTTAGGTAGCGGTACTTACATTCATCTTGACTCTGGTAAAGCCTTGTGCCTTTCGGACCTTGGCCTGCTCCAAAACATCGCTAGGTCGATCACCACCGATCCAACCGTAGACATCACACTTTTCTCGGCACTTTCCACCAAGTAGCTCCCAGACTGGTACACCTAGGATTTTCCCCTTGATATCCCTGATGGT
>Ga0308160_10006619_pt1 | contig 11742 bp, 8 predicted proteins | sample PhyFR1_FD_201036 | JGI IMG/M metagenome (GOLD analysis project Ga0308160, IMG submission 201036) | Phyllosphere microbial communities from UC Gill Tract Community Farm, Albany, California, United States - DLSLF.R1 | ecosystem: Host-associated > Plants > Phyllosphere > Unclassified | place: USA... | reverse complement strand
GATCGTGCGCCTGCTGCGGCGCGCCGGGGCCGCCATGGCGCCGTGGCCGGCGCGCCGCCTGCTGCTGGTGTGGCCGGTGCTGTGCCTGCTGGTGTTCATGGGGATCCGCTCGACCCTGGGCCACCGTCCCGCCAATCCGGCGCTGTTCGCGCTCAGTGGCGACGCGATGGTCAATTCGCTCATCATCAATTCTCCGTGGTCGGTGCTCGACGCGATCCGCAGCATGGACAATGAAGCGAAGTCGTCAGAAATTTACGGCGAGTTGCCGCGCCAGCGCGTGCTGGCCGAGGTCAAGGCGGCGCCATGGTTGCGCGACCTGCAGTTTCCCGATGCGGCGCTGCCGACCCTGCATTACCAGGCGGCCGCGATCAAGCGCGACAAGCCATTGAACCTGGTGATCGTGCTGCAGGAAAGCCTGGGCGCCACGTTCGTCAAATCGCTGGGCGGGCTGGCGGTCACGCCCGAACTCGAGCGGCTCAAGGACCAGGGTTGGTGGTTCGATCAGCTGTACGCCACCGGCACCCGCTCGGTGCGCGGCATTGAGGCGGTGGTGGCCGGTTACGCGCCGACGCCGGCGCGCAGCACGGTCAAGCTGTCGCTGTCGCAGCACAATTTTTATACGCTGGCCGACGGGCTGGGGCGCCAGGGCTATCACACCGAGTTCGTGTACGGCGGCGAAGCCCACTTCGACAATATGCGCAGCTTCTTTACCGGCAACGGCTTCCAGAAGATCGTCGATATCGGCGCCATGAAGCCGGCCTTCGTGGGCAGCTGGGGCGCTTCGGACGAAGACCTGTTCGACAAGTCGCTCGAACGCCTCGGTGCGCTGCACGCGCAGCGGGTGGCGCACGAGCAGCCATTCTTCAGCCTGATCTTCACCTCGTCGAACCATGAACCGTTCGACTACCCGGACGGCAAGATCACGCCGCACGATGCGAACAAGCAGACCGTCAACAATGCGGTCAAATATGCCGACTACGCGCTCGGCAAGTTCATCCGCGAAGCGAAGAAGCAGGCCTACTGGAAGGACACCGTGTTCCTGATCGTGGCCGACCACGACAACCGCGTGTATGGCGACAGCCTGGTGCCGATCAATAAGTTCCATATCCCGGGCCTGATCCTGGGCGCCGACATCGAGCCGCGCCGCATCCACGCGGTCGCCAGCCAGATCGACCTGGCGCCAACCTTGCTGTCGCTGCTGGGAGTGTCGAGCACGCATCCGATGATCGGGCGCGATTTTGTGAAAGACAGCACCTCGCCAGGGCGCGCGCTGCTGCAGTTCAACGATGTCTTTGCCTATCTGGAAGAGAACAAGGTCACCGTGCTGCGGCCCGGGCATGCGCCTCTGCCGGGCCGCTACGACGCTGCCGCTGGCAACTTCGTGCCGGGTACCGGTGTTGCCGATCCGGCTCGGGTCGAGCGGGCGATGGCGCATGTCATGCTGCCGTCGCTGCTGTACCGCGAGCAGCGCTACCGGGTGCCGCGCGAGTAAGAACCTGCCGGGACAGGGTTCAAGCGCGCGCACACCCGGCAATAGTATTCAGGCTGCCAACAACGGCAGCACGATCACACCCCACGTAAGGACCGCAACCAGCACCGCCAGCATGACCGCTGCGCTGCCGAAATCCTTGGCATTGCGCGACAGCGGATGGTGTTCGAGCGAGATGCGGTCGACGGTCGCCTCGATGGCCGAATTGAGCAGCTCGACGATGCACACCAGCAGCAGCACAGCCACCAGCGCCACCTTCCTCAGGTCGGACACCGGCAGCATCAGGGCCAGCAGCAGAGCGGGCGCTGCCACCAGCACTTCCTGGCGAAACGCGTGTTCCGAGCGCCACGCACAGCGCAGCCCCTGCACCGAGTAACGGCCGGCCGCGACGATGCGGCGCCAGCCGGACTTGCTCTTGAATTCACTGATCGGTTGCTGGGTTTGCTGCATCGGGAAACGCCTTGTAGATGATGGAAGCCGACCGGATGGCGGCATGGGAAACCTGCCACTGCAGGATGAAAATAATGCCGAGCACGATCGCGCATGCAATCCACATCGACCACAATGTATGCGTCAAAAAATGGGCGCCCCGCATTTGCTGCAGCCAGCCGCTGGCGCCGCCCAGCGCCAGGGCAAAACACGCCACCAGGCGTGCGTGACGCGGTCCGCATGGTGGCGCCGGCAGCCAGTAGACTGCCAGTGCCAGCAGCCACAACGAGCTCGAAGCATGGCCGGCAGGCAGGCAATGGCCGGCCTGGATGCCGGCCGGCAGGGCGTCGAACAGGCGCAGATAAGGCGCTGTGCCGCCATAGCGCGCCAGGTCCCACGGACAGTGCGAGACGCTGGAGCGCTTGAGCAGGCTTACCGTCAGCGGCACCAGGATGGCCGATAGTGCGACCACGCGCAGTTGCAGGCGCCCGAGCACGCTGCGCTCGGTGCACGGCTTGAACAGGTCGCTTACGGCGGCGCCGATGAAAGCCAATGCCGCCAGCGTGAACAGGCTCTTGAGGATGACGTGATTGAAGGCGTCGGCCAGCCAGGCATCGCGCCAGGGAAAAGCGTGCGCGCCGGCGTCGTACAGCCAGTCGGCGAGCCACAAATCGAGGTCGCTGTATTGGCCGATCAGGGCGATGATGGTCGCCCACAGCCCCAGCAGCGACGCCAGGATGACGCCGCTGCGAGCGTCGAGCAACTGCACGGAAACCGGTCGCGCCTCAAACATGGGCCGGTTCCCGGACGCACGCGTGGAACATGTCCAGGCGCGGATTGAGTACCGCCGTATTGATGTCCAACATGCCCAGTACGGAATGGAACACGTTGTCGTGCGACAGCGCCTGGCCGCGGCGTGCGGCGAGACAGGTGTGGTCGATCCGGAAGCGCTGACTGAATCCATCCGACATCCACAGCATCATCGGCACGTGCGTTTGTTCGCTCGGGGCGAACATATAGGGCGCGCCGTGCAGGTAGACGTTGTTCTCGCCGAGCGACTCGCCATGGTCGGAAAAATACAGCATCGCGGTGTCGACATTGTCGTTCGCAGCGATGTCGCGCAGGCGCTCGATCGTGCTGCTGAGCACGTAGTCGGTGTACAGGATGGTGTTGTCATAGGCGGCCCGGATCGATTCGCGCGAGCATTTCTCGAACTGGCTGCCATCGCATACCGGGCCGAAGCGGCCGAACCGCTTCGGGTAGCGGCTGGCATAGGTCGGGCCATGGCTGCCTTTCTGATGCAGCACCAGCACGGTGTCCTTGTCACTGCTGCGGATCAGCTCGGGCAAGCCATCGATCAGGCGTTCGTCGTAGCATTCGTCGCCGGCGCAGCGGCTGTCGCCGGGCGTCGGGCGCGACATGTCCTGGTAGCCGACCCGGCTGCATACGCCCTTGCAGCCCGAGTTATTGTCGCGCCAGATCACATTCAGGCCGGCATGCGCCAGCACATCGAGCAAGCCTTCCTGGCTGGATGCCCTGGCGCCGCTGTAGCCGTCACGGCCCAGGTTGGAGAACACGCACGGCACCGATACGGCCGTCGCGGTGCCGCACGAACTGACGTTGGAGAAATTGATCAATCCATCGACCCGGGCAAGGCGCGGGGTGGTGTTGCGCGCGTAGCCGTTGAGTGAAAAATTGGCCGCGCGTGCGGTCTCGCCGACCACGATCACGGTCAGCGTCTTGCGCGTCTGGCCGGCCCAGGCCGCCCCCTTGACCGCGTCGCGGCCGAGTGACGCCACCACGGTCGGCTGCGCCCACTGGCTGCGCAGATAGCCATGCATCGCCTGAATCACATTGGTCGGCACCAGCAGGAAGCGCAGTTCGCGGTGCTCGTGCAGCGCCGGCGCCAGGTTCTTGAACAGGCACATCAGCAGCATGGCGGCCAGCAGAATCGAGCCGCCGGCAATGCCGCCGCGCTTGAGCAGGCCGCGCATGCCGCACGGGAAGTGGATCTCGGCGCGCGCCACCCAGACCGACGGCAGTACACCCAGCACGATGACCCGCAACACGAATTGCCAGTTGAGCAGCTCGAACGCTTCGCGCGTGTCGGTCTCGAACACGTTCTGGATCATGGCCTTGTCGATCACGATGCCATACGACGCGATGAAATGGCTGGCAACCGCTGCGCTCATCAACATGACGATCAGCACCGGCTTGGCGACGAAGCGAAAGCTGGCCGCCGTCAGGCAGGCATTAAAGAACAGCACCACGATCAGGAAGGCGCCGGCCAGCAGCGGCAGGCTGGCGCTTGACAAGCCGCCGGCGGCGCGCGCCAGGGCCGACCAGAAGCTGGCGTTGGCCGCTGCGGTCAGCAGCAGCGCCACGAACGCGACCAGGGTCGGTGCGCCGATACGTTGTTTGAAAAATTTGTTCACCCTGAAATCCCATCTGGACAGATGACGGCGAGATGTCGCCATCAGACCTTCAGGGTAGGGAGGGGGGCGTCAGGCGCCGGTCAAGGCAGCGTTAGGATTGCGTGAATCGGTCATCGATTCGGTATGAAACACGATCGTGAAGCAGCTGCCGCCGTCCGGGCAGTCCTGGTACTCGAGCCTGGCGCCCAGGTAGTCGCAGATGCGGGTCACCAGAGACAGCCCCAGGCCAGTGCCGGCCGAGCCGCTCGAGGGCGCTGAACGCTGGCCCCGGCCCAGGGTCTGGCGCACCGCCTCGGGCAGGCCGGGGCCGGTATCGGTGACGATCACCCGGCCCGGCTGCAGCTCGACGGTGACCGAACCCTGTTCGGTGTACTGGCAGGCGTTGCGGATCAGGTTGCCGATCGCCGACATGCACAACTCGTTTGGCGCGCGCACGCTGATATCGACCGCGCCGATGCAGCGCAGCGCCACCGGCTTGTCGCTGACCATGAACTGGTAGCGCTCTGTCTCGCGGCGCGCGATCTCGCTGACCGATACCGGCGCCAGGCGCGCCACTTCGGGCGCGCGCGCCAGCAGCAGCAGCACGGTGACGCATTCGGTGGCTTCGCGCGCGGCGCGATAAATGCGCTCGGCCGGCGCGCGCACGGCGGCGTGGGTGTCGTCATGCAGCAAGATCTCGGCGGCGCCCATGATCACGGTGAGTGGGGTGCGCAGTTCGTGGCTGACGTCGCCCGTGAAGAAGCGCTCGCGATCGAGGAATGCGCGCAGTTCGGACGTATGGGCGTCGAGCGCGCGCGCCAGGATGCCCAGCTCGTCGCTGCGCTCGGTGAGCGGGAGCGGCGTCACGTCGTTCGTGACCGCGTCGGCCAGTTCGCGCAGCGGGATCACGATGCGGCGTCCGACCACGCCGCCCAACGCCGCGCCCAGCGCCATGAAGCCGACAAAGAAGGTGGCGAACGCCGAATACACGACCAGTTCGATTTTTTCGTAATCGCTCTCATGGTCGACCACCACATACGGTCCATTCGCGCCCGTGCCGGACAGCACATGCAGGCCGATCCCGTCCAGGTCGACCTCGGACACGCCGGCCGGCAGGCCGCGCAGCGGCGCCGGAATCTCGTCGCCCTGGTGAAAGCGTACGCCGGCCGGCAGGTCGACGCCAAGGCCGGCGGCGCGCCGCGGCAGCGCCCATTTTTCGACGTCGGCCAGGCGGTTGTCGACCAGGTGCACTTCGATGCCCTCGACCGCCAGCGCAGCGAGCACGGCGAAGAACAGCGACAGCACCACGCCGAACAGGATGAAGACGGCGATGATGCGCCGGCTGAGCGAATCAGCGGCGCGCATCGGTATTGGGATCAGGATCGGGCAGGGCCAGCCGGTAGCCGACCCCGGCCACGGTGTGTAGCAGGGCGAGTTTGAACGGCTTGTCGACGGCCTGGCGCAGCGCGTGGATGTGGGTGCGCAGGGCGTCGCTCTCGGGGCGGTCGTCGCCCCACACGGCTTGCTCGAGCGTGTCGCGGGTGACGATGCGCGGCGCCGCAGCGAGCAGGGCGCGCAGCAGGGTGTAGCCGGTCTTGGTGAGCGTGATGCGCACCCCCTCGCGCATGGCCTGCTGCAGTTCGGGGTCGAACACCAGCGGGCCGTAGCGCAGCTCGCGGCTGGCTTCGTGGCGCCCCTCGGCGCGCCGCACCAGGGCGCGCAGGCGCATGTCGAGTTCAGCGAGCGAGAACGGCTTGACCAGGTAGTCGTCGGCGCCGCTGTCGAAGCCGGCGGCCTTGTCGGCCAGGCTGTCGCGCGCGGTCAGCATCAGGATCGGCGCCGCGATGCGCAGTTCGCTGCGCAATTTGGCGCACAGCTCGACCCCGTTCAGGCCGGGCAGCATGACGTCGAGCACGATCACGTCGTAGCTGTTTTCGGCGGCCAGGGCCAGCCCGGCGTAACCGGTGCGGGCCGAATCGACCGCGTAGCCGCGTGGCTCGAGGAAGCCGTACAGGTTGGCCAGGATGTCGGGATTGTCTTCGACGACGAGAATGCGCATGGGCGTATTGTACGGCCAAACCTGGGCGTTGAAACGACGGCCTCGCCAGCAGAGCGGCGCCGATCCGCTTATCATTGCCGGCTGCGCCTGTGAAGAGCGCCACCGATTGGCCCGCCGAGGGCAGACCTGAAAGGATCACTATGTCAGTACTGAATCAAAAGCTGGAATGGCGTTACGCTACCAAGAAGTTCGACCCAACCCGCGCCGTGCCTGCCGATAAGCTCGAGCGCATCCTCGAAGCGATCCGCCTGGCCCCGACCTCGAGCGGCCTGCAGCCGTTCGACATGTTCGTGGTGACCAACGACGCAATCCGCGCCCGGATCCGCGAAGTGGCGTGGAACCAGGCACAAGTGACCGATTGCTCGCATCTGCTGGTGTTCGCGGCATGGGACGACATCACGCCCGAGCGCCTGAACATGATGTTCGATCTGACCAATGAAGTGCGCGGCTTCGTCAACGAAGGCTGGGAAGCCTATCGCAAGTCGCTGCTGGGCATCGTCGCCGCACGCGGCACCGAGGGCAACTACCAGGCCGCAGCGCGCCAGGCCTATATCGGGCTGGGCCTGGCGCTGGTCGCGGCTGCCTTCGAAGAAGTCGACGCGGTGCCGATGGAAGGGTTCGACCCGGCCGCGGTCGACGCCATCCTCGACCTGGGCGCGAAGAACCTGCGCAGCGTGATCCTGCTGCCGCTGGGTTATCGCGCCAACGAGGGCGACTGGCTGGTCGACCTGAAGAAGGTGCGCCGCGAGCGCGCCAACTTCGTCACCGAGATCAAGTAAGGCGGCGCAGCCTGGCGCTCAGCCAGGCGTGTGCTCGCCGTGCTTGACCGCCGCCCCGGTTGCAGCCGGCGCGGGGCTGCGCCGCAAGCGGCGGCCCTGGCGCTTGGCCCAGCCTTCGAAGTCGTCGACGTAGGTAAACACCGCCGGCACCACCAGCAGGCTCAATAGGGTGGAGGTGATCAGGCCACCGATCACCGCCACCGCCATCGGCGAGCGGAAACTCGGGTCGCCCGACAGGCCCAGCGCCAGCGGCATCATGCCGGCGCCCATCGCGATGGTCGTCATCACGATCGGGCGGCTGCGTTTATGGCAGGCGTCGACCAGGGCGTCGAAGCGGTTCATGCCGGCTTCGCGCGCCAGAATCGCATAGTCGACCAGCAGGATCGAATTCTTGGTCACGATCCCCATCAGCATGATCAGGCCGATCATGGTTGGCATCGACAGCGCATTGCCCGTCACCAGCAGCGCCACGAAGGCGCCGCCGATCGACAGCGGCAGCGCCGCCAGAATCGTCACCGGCTGCATGAAGTCCGAGAACAGCAGCACCAGCACGCCGTAGATACACAGCACGCCAATCGTCATCGCCACGCCGAAGCTGGCGAACAGCGCCTGCATCTCTTGCGCGTCGCCCAGTTCGGCGATCTGCACCGACGACGGCAGCGACTGGAACACCGGCAGCGCGCGCGCTTCGGTGTTGACTTCACCCAGCGAGCGGCCCTGCAGTTCGACGTCGAGCGTGACGTTGCGGCTGCGGTTGAGGCGGTCGATCTGGGCCGGGCCGCTGTCGATCGTGATGCTGGCCACGTTCGAGAGCAGCACCGGGCCGTTCGCGCCCGGCACCGTCAGGCGCCCGATGGCGTCGAGGTCGGCGCGCACCGTATCGGGCAGCTTGACCCGGATCGGCACCTGGCGCTCGTCCAGGTTCATCTTGGCCAGCGATTGGTCGTAGTCGCCGGCGGTGGCCACGCGCACCGTCTCGCCGATCGCGGCGGCGGTGACGCCGAGGTCGGCCGCGCGCGCAAAGTCGGGACGCACGATGATCTCGGGGCGCACCAGCGAGGCGCTCGAACTGACGTTGCCCACGCCGGACATGGTGCGCAGTTCGCGCTCGGCCTGGCGCGCGGTGGCGGTCAGCGCCGCCGCGTCTTCGCTGCGCAGCACCAGTTGCAGCTTGGTGCCGGTGTCGGGCGCGCCCACCGTGAAGCGCGCGCCGGGGATCGCGGCCAGCGCCTCGCGGATGCGGCGCTCGATGTCGGACAGGCCGACCTTGCGATCGTCGCGGTGCACGGTGGTGAGGGTCAGCACCGCGCGCCGCGCTTCGGCCGCGCCGCCGGGAGCGAAGGCGTCGCCGCTCGAGCCGCCGCCGATCGAGCTGAAGACACCCTTGACGCCAGTGACCTTCATTGCTGCAAGGCGCACCTGCTCGGCCACAGCGCGGGTCTGCGCCAACGTGGAGCCGGGCGGCAGTTCGACGTTGATCTGGGTCTGCGAGCGGTCGTTGGGCGGCACGAAGCCGGTCGGCAGCAGCGGCACCAGCGCCAGCGAACCGGCGAAGAACAGCGCCGCGCCGAGCATGGTCAGGCCGCGATGGTGCAGGCACCACTTCATGCTGCGCAGGTACCTGCTCATCAGCGCGCCATCCTGCGGCGCGTGGCCGTCGGCGCCTTGCGGATGCTTGGGCGCCTTCATCAGGTAGGCGCACATCATCGGCGTGAGCAAACGCGCCACCAAGAGCGAAGCCAGAATCGCCAGCACCGCCGTCCAGCCGAACTGCTTGAAGAACTTGCCCGGGATGCCGCCCATGAAGGCGGTCGGCAGGAACACAGCCACCAGCGCGAAGGTGGTGGCGATCACCGCCATGCCGATTTCGTCGGCCGCTTCCAGCGCCGCCTGCATCGGGCTCTTGCCCATGTGCAGGTGGCGCGAGATGTTCTCGATCTCGACGATTGCATCGTCGACCAGCACCCCGATCACCAGCGCCAGCGACAGCAGCGTGACCATATTGAGCGTGTAGCCGAACAGGTACTGGCCGAGGAAGGCCGGGATCACCGACAGCGGCAACGCCGCCGCCGCGATCAGGGTGGCGCGCCAGTCGCGCAGGAACCACCACACCACCAGCACCGCCAGCAGCGCGCCTTCGTACAGCATGTGCATCGAAGCGTCGAAGTTTTCCTCGACCGAGAACGAGTTGTCGATGGTTTCGCGCAGCACCAGCTTCGGATGTTCTTTCTGCAGCGCGGCGACCATTTCGCGTGCGCCGGTGGCGACGTCGATCTCGCCGGCGCCGCGGGTGCGGAACACTTCGAAGGCGACCACGCGGCGGCCATCCTGCTCGGCCACGGCGCGCGGCTCGGAGACGGTGTCGAGCACGCGCGCCACCTGGTCCAGGCGCACGTGGCGCCCGTCCGGCAGCGGGATGTCCATTGCGCTCAATTCCTGCGCGGTGCCGACCGTGGCCAGGGTGCGCACCGATTGCTCGGCGCCGCTGATGTCGCCGCGTCCGCCCGGCGCTTCGCGCTGGACGTTGCGCAACTGGCGCGAGATGTCGAGCGCCGACACGCGCAAGGCGGCCATGCGCGCGTCGTCGAGTTCGACCCGCACTTCGCGCGTCACGCCGCCGACGCGCTTGACCTCGCCCAGGCCCGGCACGCTGAGCAGGCGCTTGGCGACGTCGTTGTCGACGAACCAGCTCAGGTCCTGGTCGTTCAGGCCCGAACCCTCGGCGGCGGCGACGGTGAAGGTGGACACCACGCGCCCGGCGGTGGTGGCCTTGGTCACGCTCGGGTCGCGCAGCTCGGGCGGCATGTCGGCGCGCACGCGCGAGACGGCGTCGCGCACGTCGTTAACGGCGTCGGACGAATCGCGTTCGAGGATGAATTCGACGGTGACGGTGGCCACGCCATCGAGCACGCGGGTGTAGATGTTCTTGACCCCCTGCAGGGTGGCGACCGAGTCTTCGATCTTGCGCGCGACTTCGGTTTCGAGCTGGGCCGGGGCGGCGCCGTCGAGCGTGGCGGTGACGGTGACGATCGGCAGTTCGATGTCGGGGAAATCCTGCACCTTGCTGGCCTTGAACGCCATCAGGCCGGCCACGCTGAGCAGCACGAACAGCATGATCGCCGGGATCGGATTGCGGATCGAAAGGGCGGAAAAATTCATCGCTTGATCCTCAACGGGCGGCAGTGGCGCGCGGCGCTGGCGCGGGTGCCGGGGCACTAGCCGACGCCGGGCTGGCAACATTGCGTACCAGGTCGCCGTCGTTCAGGAAGCCGGCGCCGCTGACCACCACCGGCACCTCGGCATTGAGGCCGCCGGTGATCTCGACCCGTTCGCCCAGGCGGCGGCCGGTACTGACCTTGACCTGGCTGACGCGGCTGTCGTTATTCAGGCGGAATACATAACTGAAGCCGTCACGCACGGCGATCGCCTGCTGCGGCAGCGTCAGCGCATTCGAGGCGCCAAGCTCGAAACGGCCGCTGGCAAACATGCCCGCTTTTAATGGCGCGTCGCTGGCGAGCGATGGCGGCAGGTCGACATACACCAGCGCGATACGGGTCTGCGGATCGACCGACGGCGCCACGGTGCGCACCTTGCCGGCCACCGCCACGCCATTCGCGGCGCGCACGGTGGCGCGGCCGCCGGTCTTGATCCGGCCCAGGTCCTGGGCCGTGACTTCGGCGCGCCATTCGAGGCGGCCCTGGCGGATCATGCGGAACATCTCGGTGCCGACGCCGACCACGGCGCCGACGGTCGCGCTGCGCGCCGAGATCACGCCGCTGTCGGGCGCCACCACTTGCGTGTACTTCAGGCGCAGCTGCTGCTGGGTGAGGGTGGCCTGGGCCGACTTGACGCGTGCGTTGGCGGTGCGTTCGGCGGTGAGGTATTGGGTGACCTGCTGGGCGCTGAGCGCGCCCGGGGTCTCCAGCTTGCGCGCGCGGCTGGCGTTGTCGGCCGCTTCCGAGGCATTCGCCTGTGCTTCCTGCAGCGCGGCGCGCGCCCCGTCGACATCGGCGCGCACGGTTTCGTCCGAGAACACGGCCAGCACCTGGCCCTTCTTGACCACGTCGCCCACGTTGACGCGCACCTCGAGCAGGCGCAACCCGCCGGACTCGCTGCCGATGATGGCCTCTTGCCAGGCGGCGATGCTGCCATTCGCGTCCAGGTTGATCGGCAGTTGGGTAGCGCTGGCGCGGGCCGTGGTGACGGTCAGGGCCGGGCGCGGAGCGGCTGCTTTTTCGTCCGTGGCGGTGGCGCCGTTCGAGACAAGCAACGCAATGGTCGTGCACAGGATGGCGGCGCCGGCTGTCAAAGCCACAGCGCGAGGATGTCGAATCGTTCTCATGGTCTCTAACACTTTTAGGTAAGCAACTAAGTGTAGCAAATGCGGGAGGCGGGGCAGGGCTGCACAGGGCGTAATTACAAATAATTACAGCGGGTTGCAGGGGTTGCGGGGGGGGGGCATCAAGCAGCTACTTCGTAGAAATGGCGCAGTGCCGCAAAACGTCCTGGAAACACCTGCTTTTAGAGCGATTCCTCTATTGAAACAACTACAGTAGATCTACCGTATTGCAC
>Ga0308160_10006617_pt1 | contig 11743 bp, 9 predicted proteins | sample PhyFR1_FD_201036 | JGI IMG/M metagenome (GOLD analysis project Ga0308160, IMG submission 201036) | Phyllosphere microbial communities from UC Gill Tract Community Farm, Albany, California, United States - DLSLF.R1 | ecosystem: Host-associated > Plants > Phyllosphere > Unclassified | place: USA... | reverse complement strand
TTCGAGGCGGGGTTTGTCTCGGCGGCGCATGACGATGCGGTGATTGCCGAGACGGTGGAAGCGGCGCGCCGCGTATTTGCGAAGCTTGTTTGATCTGAACTGACGCTCGGACCCTTCGGTCCGCAGCGTTGACCGTACGGTGGGCACCCCGTGCCCACGCGGATGTTCGTGTCACGTTGGCGCGTTCTTCATCGAATCGTTCGCCCTTCGGAAACTTATCCGAATGATCCGCGCTAACGTGTCGGGTTTGATAATGTAATCGCCGCGTTCAGCCGCCAACATGACGCGGCCGTCCGCGTGGGCACGGCGTGCCCACCCTACGTTTATACCTGCTGCAGCACGGTCCGCCGCTGCGCCACCACCACCCTGCGCGACGCCCGCTTGCGCCACCAGATGATCACCCCGGTCACGCTCAGCATCGCCACCACGACACCCATGAAGGAAATCAAAATCCTTCCCGGCAGCCCGAGGATGCGCCCCGAGTGCAGCGGGAACTGGGCCTGGACAAAAATGTCCGCCGCCGTGCCTTTCCATGGCTGGCGCTCGCCCAGCAGCGATCCGTTCACGCCGTCGTAGTACAGCAGGGCCGGTCCCACGCCGCCGGTGCCGTGGTCGCCGCCCGGCTGGAAGAAGCTGACCATGTAGATGCCGTACTCCTGCGAGTAATAGATGCCGCCCACCGGGTCGGTCCAGCCACGGCGTACGCCCTCGCCGCCGGCCTGCTTCACCGCATCCATCATCGGCACCTTTGGCTCGATCAGGTGCTGCTTGTCGGCCATCGTGCGCGTGTCGAACGGGGTCGGCGTCACCTGCGACACCTTGCTCATCACCGGATAGAAAATCTCCTGATACAGGTTCAGCGAAAACGCGGTGAATGCCAGGATGAACAGCAGCAACCAGGTCCACAGGCTGAAGGCGCGGTGCAAATCGAAGTTCAGTTTCGAGGAACCGCCCTTCCAGCGCACCTTCCAGGCCGGCTGCCAGCGCTGCCACCAGGTTTTACCCGTTGGCTCCAGCTTGTTATGCAAAGCCGCCACCGCCACCGCTGCCTGGCGCCGCCGCACCGGCAGGGTGAGATAAAAGCCGACAAAACTGTCCACCATCCAGACGATGGCAATCGCGCCCATCAGCCAGATGCCCCAGCGGTCGATGCCCCACATTTCCGGAATGTGCAGCGTGTAGTGCAGGCGGTACAAAAAGGAGACGAAGGTCTCTTTCGTGATCGGCCACACCGCGCCCCACTCGCGCTTGCCCAGTTCCGCGCCCGTCACCGGGTCGACAAAGACCTGGTTGAAGCCGGGCTGGGTCAGTTCGCCGGTTTTCGCGTCGTAACGCGGCGAGACGCCCAGCGCCAGTGATTCGCCGGCTTCCACATGCAGCGGAATGTAGGACACGCGGATGTCCGGGTAGCGCGCCTCGACCTGCCGCGCCAGCAGCAGCGAATCCTGAGGCGCACCCGCCGTGTGCGCCTCCATCAGGTGCGGATTGAGCAGGTCGTCGAGCTCGTGGTCCCAGGAGATGATGGCGCCGGTGACGCCGCTCACGAACAGGAAGGCGGCCGTGAGGAGGCCGAAGTAACGGTGGATCAGCGTCCAGAATGCGCGCATGTCGGCCTCGCCCGGTTGGTCAGAACTTGTAGCGCAGCGTCAGCGTGGCGCTGCGCGGGGCGCGGTAGTTGATGCCACCGTAGGCCGCGAACATGCCGAAGTGGGTCTTGTCGGTCACGTTGTCGAGGTTCAGCTGGGCCGACAGCTGGCGGCTGAATTCGTAGCGCGCCATCAGGTTGACCAGGGCAAAGCTCTTCTGCTCGATGATGCCATTCGTGCTTTCCGGCGCCAGCGGATCGACGGTCCAGGTACGGCCTTCCCAGTTCACGCCGCCGCCGATCGTCAGGTTTTCCCATTCGCCCGGCAGGCGGTAAGTCGTGAACACGCGCAGCAGGCGGCGCGGGTAGATGCTGTTGAAGTCGGCGCCATCGGCATCCTTGGCGCGATACTGGGTGTAGCCGGCGCTGGCATTCCAGCCTTGGGCCAGGCGGCCCGTCAAATCGAACTCGAAGCCGCGGCTCTCGGCGCCGGCAGCGGCGCGGTAATAGATTTCCGGGGTGGCGCCGCCACGGTCGACCAGGCCCGCTTCCTGGGCCAGGCCATCCTGCTTGATCTTGAAGACCGCCAGCGAGCCGTTCAGGCGGCCGCCGAAGAATTCGCCCTTCACGCCGGCTTCGAGGTTCTTGCCGACGATCGGGTCGAGCAGGTTGCCGTCGAAGTCGCGGCGGTTCTGCGGCTGGAAGATGTCGGTGTAGCTGGCGTAGGCCGAGTAGTTCTGGTTGATGTCGAATACCAGGCCGGCATACGGCGTGACTTCGTGGTCGTTCTTCACCGAATAGGCGGCGGTCCAGAGGCCGACGCCATTCTTTTCGTAGTCGGTGACGCGTGCGCCGACGATCAGCTTCAGCGAATCGGCCAGGTTCAGGCGCGTCACGCCATACAGGGCTTCCTGGGTGGTGTCGCTTTTTTCGTAGAAGGTCAGCGCGCCCCAGCTTGGGGTCGGATAGGCGGCCGGGTTCCAGTTGTTGAAGTCGGTGACCGTCGAGCTGGCGCCGCCGAAGTCGGCCGCGCGGTTATCCGAATTGAAGGTCTGCTTCATGCGCATGTAGCCGAACGAGGCTTCGTGGGTGCGCCCCGCCACGTCGAAACTGCCGCTGACGTGCAGGCCAACGTCGTTCTGCTTGGTCTTGGTGCTGTACGAACCCGCGAAGTCGCTCATGCCGGCGCCGGTGGCGCGGTCGGGCATGCCCGACAAATACAGCAGGTAGGAATCGCCGCGGCGGTCGCCGTGGTTGTAGTTGGCGCGCACCTTCCAGCCATTCTCGAAGGTGTGGGTCAGGTCGACGAAGCTGTTGTCGTAGGTCGACGGCAAGGCGGTCCAGTCGGCCGCCGTGGTTTTCGAGCGGTCCCAGTTCGTGAGGGTGCCGTCGCTGTACCAGTACGGCAGGCTGCCCCACATCGGGCCGGAAGCGTGCAGGTCCTGGTGGCTGTAGCCGGCCGACAGCAGGGTGCGCGGCGTCAGGTCGGCCGAGATGGTGGCGTACAGGGTGTGGTTGCGGTTCTTCAGGGAGTCGATCCAGCTGTCGCCCGCGGTGTACTCGCCGACGAAGCGCGCGCGGATGCTGCCGCTGGTGTTGAGTGGGGTCGAGACGTCGCCCAGCACGCGCTTTTCGTTCCAGCGGCCGATGGCGCCTTCGACCCAGCCCGTGACTTCCTTGCTGTCGGCATGCTTGCGCACCAGGTTGATCGCGGCCGACGGGTTGCCGGCGCCGGTCATCAGGCCGGTCGCGCCGCGCACCACTTCCACGCGCTCGTAGGTGGCCAGGCTGCTCGACACTTCGCCGGCGCTCCAGGCCTGGTCGTAGGTGGTGGCGATGCCGTCGATCTGCAGATTGTCGATGTCGAAGCCACGCGAGGTGAAGCCGGCGCGGTTGGTTTCGTACTGGTTGACCGAGACGCCGGTGACGTTGTCGACGACGTCGGACACCGTGGTCATCTGCTGGTCGGCGATGCGCTGCAGGGTAACGACGGTGATCGATTGCGGCGTTTCGCGCAGCGACAAACCGAGCGGCGTCGGGCCGGCGACGACCGCCGGGCTGTAGCCGCCGGCATCGACTGTCTTCTGGGCGCGGACCTGCACTTGCTGGATCGGCTGGCTCGGTTCGTCCAGGTTCGGCTCGTCGGCCTCGGCATGGGCCAGCAGCGGCACGGCCATGGCAACGGCCAGGGCGATACGGTTCAGGTTATAGCGCCCAGGCGCGTGCACGTGCATATCCATTGAAGACCTCGATTCATTAGCGGAAAAAAAGAACGATAAGCTGGTGTTGCACAAGCGCTAATAAGGGAACGCAGGCCGCAAGCATCGTAATGAGAACGTAAATGATAACGATTCTCATTGCAAAGTCAATAAGCGGCGCTGGAAAATATGCATTTCGGGTGTTTGACGTATGTAAATTTTGGTAAACGTGAGGTTTGCGCCTGCGCAAAGGAGCGGCGCTGATCGGCGCTGTGTGGCGGGCATGGTGTGCCATCATCGGTCTACTTTGCTGGAACCGACCATGGCGCGACTACGACGATCCCCTGCCGGCAGCGCCCGCTCGCGCATGCCCCGTTCGCACATGCCACATGCGCGGGTACCCCGTTCGCGCCTGCCCCTGCCGCGCGTCGAAGGCCTGCCGATCGCGGTCAGCGTGGCCTTGCTGCGCATTGCCGAGGACACCAATTCGGAAAGCTATTACGCCGCCATTGTCGACGGCTTCAACGACAGTGCGCGCCGCTACGCTGTCGACACGCCCTTGCGCATCGCCCACTTTTTGGCCCAGATCGGGCATGAAAGCAGTTTCCGGGCGACCGAGGAGAACGGCCGCTACGGCGCCGTGCGCATGCGCCAGGTATTCGGCTGCAAGGGCGGACAAGCGCAATACGACGCGGCGCGCGACGAATGCCGCCTCGGCCCCGACGGCCAGCCGTTGCGCCTGCGGCCCAAGCTGTGGAGCGACAGCGATTTTTATGCCGGCAATGCCGAGCACCTGCTCGGCTATGTGTACGCCGACCGCCTCGGCAACGGCAGCGAAGCCTCGGGTGACGGCTTCCGTTACCGCGGGCGCGGCCTGATCCAGCTGACCGGCAAAGACAACTACACCGCCTTCACGCGCGCCCACAATGCGCGCGATGCCGGCGATCCGCGCGACTTCGTGCTGGAACCCAACCTGCTGGTGAGCGAACTCAAGTACGCCGTCGAATCGGCCTTCTATTACTGGGATGCGCGTAAAGTCAACGCGCTGGCCGACACTGACGACCTGGAGGCGGTTACCCGCGCCATCAACGGCGGCCTGAACGGATTACCCGACCGCGGAGCGCGCCTTGCGAAGATCAAGAAAGCATTGGGGATATAAAGCGGCAGCCGCCCTGCTCTGCTGCCTGGCGCTGCCCGGCCGGGCCGAATTGCCTGCGCCATCGCTGTGCCAGCCCGGCGAAGCGATCGTGTTTGCCTGCAGCGTCGCGGGCAAGCTGGTGTCGCTGTGCCGCGCTGCGGATGCCGCTAACTTAAGCGCATTGCAATATCGCTACGGAACGCCGGGTGCGGTGGAACTCGACTATCCGGCGCCGGGCCAGCGTGCACGGGCGGCGTTCGGCACCCGCAAGGAAGCGCTGATCGGCGGCGGCATCGCTGCCGTGGTATTCGTGCGCAGCGGTTATACCTATACCGTCTACAGCCGCGTCAGCCGTGCCGACGGGGTCACACCGGCGTTCGAGGATGGCGTGACCGTCGAACGGCGCGGCAAGCTGCTGCAGCATTTGCGCTGCGACGATGGCGGCGCCGGGTTCGTGGGGATGAGCAGCGCAGCCAGCCGCTCCGAGAAATAAAATTTCACCGAATTAACTTTGGTGAAATTTTATTTCATCAGGAATTACATGCCCGGACCACCCCCGCCCGGGCCGCCGCCAAAGCCACCCGGCGGCATGCCACCTGGTGGCGGACGCCAGCCCTCGCCTGGCGGCCCATCCTGCTGGCGGCGGTTCGCCTGCACCCCGCCGAAGCGGTAGGACAGGCCGACGAACACCACCGGCCCGTCGAAGCGGCGTACCGAATACTCTTTCAGCGTGGCCGAGTCGGTGATGGTTTCCTGCTTCTGCGAACTGAAGATATCGCGCGCGTTCACCACCAGCGTCAGGCTCTGGCTCAGGTTGCGGCGATAGCTGAGGTCGGCGGTGGCGCTCGGCTCGCGGTAGCCGTAGCCGGTCAGGGTCTTGCCCTGGGCGTTGAACATCAGCTGGATCTGGTCGAGCGGCGTCAGCTGGTAGTTCAGGCGCCCGCGCACGTTCACCGAGGTGGCGCTGCGCTTCGACTCCACGCCGAGCAAGTCGATCTGGGTCTGCTCGGCCACGAAGACGTTGCCGCTGGTATTGATCGACAACTGCGGCGTGACCTTGCCGCTGAGCGTGAACTCCAGGCCGCCGGAACGGTTGCTGCCGCCGTTTTCCAGCGTCGTCAGAATCACGGTGTCGCTTACCGCCACCTGGCGGCTGCGGATCATGTCGCGGTCGTTGCGGTAATAGGCGCGCACGTTGGCGTCGAGCACGCCGGCCTTGGTTTCGTAGCCGACTTCGAAGGAATCGGTCTGCACCGGTTTCAGCAGCGGATTGCCGCTCGACTCGTTCAGCTCGTCGCGGTAAACGACGAAGGGATTCAGCTCGTTCGCACCCGGACGGCGGATGCGGTGGGCGTAGGAGAAGCGCAGGTTCGTCTTCTCGGCCAGTTTATAGGTGGCATACGCGCTTGGCATCCAGTTCAGGTAAGTGTTGCCGGTTTCGATGCCGGTGGTCACCTGCTTCAGGTCCATGTCGGTGTACTCGGCGCGCAGGCCCAGCTGGGCGCCCCAGCGCTCGTCGATCTTCCACTGGTAGGAGCCGTACAGGGCGGTATTCCGTTCGTCGATCTCGAAGGCATTCGTGCGGCGGTCGTTCACGCTTTGCGCGTTCGAGGCCAGGTCGAAGTCGTAGTAGCGGGTGTCGAACTCGCTCTTGTTGTCGGCCAGCTTGTAGCCGACCTTGACGATGGCGCCGCTTTCCAGCGGCAGCTCGTAGTCGCCGGTGTAGTCGATGATACGGGTCGAGTTGTCGACGTCCTGCAAATTGCGGCTGTCGGCCGCACGCGGCGGGGTCACCGTGTAGGTGTTGGCGTAGTCGGTTTCGCTGTCGTTGTCGCTGGTGGACACACGCAGGTCCATCTTGAACAGCTCGCCCAGCTTCTGGCCCTTGTGGTCCCAGCGCAGGCTGCCCATGTTGTTGGTGCTGTCGCCACTGCGGCGCGTAGTGCGGGCGTAGTCGCTGGTCGTGTTGCCGTTCTCGTCGAACACGCTGTAGTGGTCGAGCCCGGTCTGATCGTTGCTGCGCTTCATGAGGCCGATGCCGGCTTCCAGCGTATCGTCCTGGGTGAGGTTATAGGTCACCTGGCCACGCACGCCGACGCTCTCGTTCAGGCCGTCGCTGGTCGTTTGCTGGGTGCTGCGCTGGCTGGCGCCGGTCACCGGGTCGATGCGCTCGCGTTCGCTTTCATAGGTCGAATTACGGCCGTCGTTGCGCACGTTCACGCCGCCCTGGAAGCCCCACAGGCCGGAGTTGTAGGCACCGTTCAGCGCCGCGTTGTGGCGCCCGGCCGTGCCCAGGTTCGCATTCGCCGCACCGAAGCCGCCCGGACGGCGGTTGCGCTTCATGACCAGGTTCAGGATCGGCCCGCCGCCGCCTTCGTTGCCAAATTCGGCGCCGGGGTTGTTGATCACCTCGACCGAATCGATGTCCTCGGCCGGCATGGCCTGCAGCGCCGATCCACGGTTTTCGCCCTGCAGCATGGCCGAGGGCTTGCCGTCGACCAGGATCTGGACATTCGTGCTGCCGCGCAGAGACACCGTACCGTCGGCATCGACCGAGACCGACGGCACGTTGCCGAGCGCATCGGCGGCGCTGCCGTTCGAGGCGTTGATGTCGGATTTCACGTCATGAACCTGGCGGTCGATGCGGTTGTTCTGGCGCTCGCCGACCACGTTGACGGACTGGATTTGCTGGGGTGCGGCGCCTGCGGCTGCGGCTGCGGGAGTGGCGACGGCCGGTGCGGTTTGCGCTGCGGCGCTGGGGGCGGTTGCGCTTGCGGGAGCAACAGCAGGAGAAACAGCCGGCGCGGCCTGGGTGCTGTCGGCGCTTTGCGCCAGCGCCGGGTGCATGGCGCCGAATTCGCAAACGGCCAGGGCTACGGCAAGATACAGGGCGCGCTGGCGCGGCGATGCGGCGCCAAGCTGGATGCGGCCTTGGTTGGAACGATTTCGTTGGACCATCGGTGGATGCTTTATTGACGTTGAGGTGGCATCGCTTGCAGCGCGCATCTCGAATAAGACGGGCTCGGCAGGCTGAAAGCCACCATTGTAAAACCTCGACCCTTGTCTGCACCATTTCGTGTCGTAAAGATGCGTAAAAGGATGTGACAAGGTATGGCAGGAACGCTTTCTTTCTGCACGAAAGCGGTTTCTGTTATAAGCAGGGTTTGTATAGCGGAGTGCCTATGCCGGATCAGCGCGACACCACCATCATCGATTCATGGCACCGCAATGCCGATCCCTGGACGGCAGCTGTGCGCAACGGCGACATCGATAGCCGCATCCTGGTCACGAATGCCGCGATCGTCGATACGGTACGCGCCTATGCGCCGCAAACCGGCATCGACCTCGGCTGCGGCGAAGGCTGGCTGGTGCGCGCGCTGCCGGAAGTGGACATGATCGGCGTCGATGCGATTCCCGCCCTGGTCGACAGGGCGCAATCAGCCGGCGGCGGCTCATTCCGCTGCCTGTCCTACGAGCAGATCGCCGACGGCGCATTACAGCTGTCCGCCGATCTCGCCGTGTGTAATTTTTCGCTGATCGGAAAAGAAGGGGTCGAGGCCCTGTTCCAGGCCGCACCCACTTACCTGCGCCGCGGCGGCCACCTGGTCGTGCAGACCGTGCATCCACTCATGGCCTGCGGCGACCAGGCGTATATCGACGGCTGGCGCGCAGGCAGCTGGGCCGGTTTCAAGGGCGGCTTCCAGGATGCGCCACCCTGGTATTTTCGCACCCTTGCCAGCTGGATCGCGCTCTTCGAATCGAGCGGCTTGCGTATCCGGGAACTGCGCGAGCCGCCCCATCCGCACACCGGCAAGCCGGCCTCCCTGATCCTGGTGGGCCAGCTGCCGGCATGAACCTTCTTTAAGGGTTGCGGGTCACCCGCCACACGGTATTGGCCAGGTCGTCCGCCACGATCAGCGCCCCGCGCGGGTCGACCGTTACGCCCACCGGCCGGCCGCGCGTCTTGCCTTCGCCAGTGCGGAAGCCGGTCACGAAATCGACCGGCTGGCCGGAAGGTTTTCCGTTCGCAAACGGCACGAAGATCACCTTGTAACCCACCGGCTGGTCGCGGTTCCAGCTGCCGTGCTCGCCGACGAAGGCGCCATTTGCAAACGTGTCGCCCATGGCTGCCTGCGAGAACGACAAGCCCAGCGCGGCAACGTGCGAGCCCAGGCTGTAATCCGGCTTGATGGCGGCCGCCACCTTTTTCGGGTCGCCCGGCTGGACGCGCGGGTCGACGTTCTGGCCCCAATAGCTGTAGGGCCAGCCGTAGAAGCCGCCTTCGCGCACCGAGCTCAGGTAGTCGGGCACCAGGTCGGGGCCCAGCTCGTCACGCTCGTTGACCACCGACCACAGCTGCCCGGTTTCCGGGTGCATCGCCAGCGCCGTCGGGTTGCGGATGCCAGTGGCGTACGGCTTGTGCGCGCCGGTGCTGGCATCGATCTGCCATACCTCGGCTCGGTTCAGTTCGGCTTCCAGGCCACGCTCGGTGATATTGCTGTTCGAGCCGATGCCAACGTACAGGAAGCGTCCATCGGCGCTGACGGTCAGCGACTTGGTCCAGTGGTGATTGATCTCGGACGGCAGCTTGGTGACGCTGACCGGGGCGCCGGCCGCCTTGGTCTGGCCGGGCTGGTAATCGAAGCTGACCAGTTCATCCTGATTGGCCACATACAGTTTGTTGTTGGCAAACGCCAGGCCGTAGGGGGCGTTCAGGTTCTCGGCGAAGACGGTTTTCAGTTCGTAGCGGCCGTCGCCGTCGGCATCGCGCAGCAGGGTCAGGCGGTTGCCGCCCTTGACCTTGGTATTGCCCTGCGCCTTGATGTAGCCGGCGATCACGTCTTTCGGCTTGAGCTTGGCCGCGTTGCCGCCCCGCCCTTCGGCCACCAGGATATCGCCATTCGGCAATACCAGGGTCTGGCGCGGGATCAGCAAGTCGGTCGCAATGGCGGTGATGCTATAGCCCTGAGGCACAGTCGGCTTTTGATCGCCCCAGGCTTCTGGCTCGGCAATCTTCATGCTCGGCAGTAAACCGCGTTGCTGTTCCGGCAGCTTGGGATCGGGTCCGCGTGCTTGCGTGTCGGCGCCTTTTTCACCGCATGCGCTCAGCAGCAGCGCCACGCCCAGGAGTACGAGTGCGTTCGATCGTTTCATTGCACACCTCCCGTACGTGGCTGCAGTCCAATCCAGGCCGACAGGAAGATCAGCACGAACACGATGGCGGACAAGACCAGCCCGGCCGGCATTACCGCCCAGGCATCCTTGGCGTGCTGGAAGGCATTCACCAGTCCCAGTACGAAGGTCACCAGCAGCAATACGAAATAGGTCACGGCATGGCCGGCCTTGTTGCGCGCCCGAACCAGATTGATGAGCGCAGCCAGCAAGGCCAGGCCGCAGAACAGCTCGCCACCGGCATTCAGCCAGGAAGCGAAGTTGCTCCACTGGATTTGATAGGTCTTGAAGTAGGCGATATCGCTCAGCAAAGCCCCGAGGAACAGGGGCACGCTTCCGGCGAGCAAAATGGTGTGGAGCAGACCGGGCCGGCGTTGGTATGCCGTCCCGAGCGTGGCAGCAGAAGACATTGAATTGTCCTTCATGGTGATGTTGACAATTCAATCATATCGGCTATGCCTGGACGCTGGCGCATGGTTGAGTCCATGGCGCCAGCGTGGCAGTACGCAAAGCAGTTTTAGCTGCGCCCCGTGGCGCCTGGATCAGGCCCGTTCAGGCCAGCTTCAGCCACCCGCGGCGGCGGAAATACCACAGCGGCGCAATCGCGCTGGCGATCATCATGCCGATCGCGAAGGGATAACCATAAGTCCAGTCCAGCTCCGGGAACCATTTGTGGAAGTTCATGCCGTAGATGCTGGCGATCAGGGTCGGCGGCAGGAAGGCCACCGAGGCCACCGAGAAGATCTTGATGATCTTGTTCTGGTTAATGTTAATGAAACCGACGGTGGCATCCATCAGGAAGTTCACCTTGTCGAACAGGAAAGACGTGTGGCCATCCAGCGATTCGATGTCGCGCAAAATCTGGCGCGCATCGTCGAATTGCTCGGCATTCAGCAAACGTCCGCGCATCAAAAAACTCACGGCGCGGCGCGTATCCATCATGTTGCGGCGGATACGGCCATTCAAGTCTTCCTCGTGGGCGATGGCATTCAGCGCGGCGGCCGCGTCCTGGTCGGTGAATTCCTTTTGCAGCACGCGCTGGCTGACTTCTTCCAGGCTTTCGTAAATGCCCTCGAGCGCATCGGCCGAGTATTCGGCATCGGTGGCGTACAAGTCGAGCAGCACGTCCATGTAGTCGGCAATCGACCCGGGGCGCGAACGCGCGCGCATGCGCACCAGGCGGAACACCGGCAAATCGTCCGAGTGCACCGAGAACAGCAATTTGCCCGACAGGATAAACGCGACAGTCACCACGCGCGACGGGCCGTCTTCTTCTTCGAGCAGGAAATCGGTGCGCAGGTGCAAATCGCCGTTTTCGGCTTCGTAATAGCGGGCCGAGGCTTCGATGTCCGACACTTCGTCTTCGCCCGGCAGCGACACACCATAGATCGCCTTGACCCAGGCGCGCTCGTCGTCGTCGGGATCGGTGAGATCGACCCAGACAGGCGTGGCATTCTCCAGGTCGGCGCGCGACGCAATCGGGACCTGGTTCAGACGGCCATTTTGTAGGACAAATACGTTGATCATGCGCGCTTTCTCGGCCGGAATCAAAACTGACGCAAGTGTACTCGTTCACCCCGTGCCAAGCCACCCCGAAACGACGGTTTTGCCCCGTATCCGGCGATTTTTCGACGATTTAAACTCTGGATT
>Ga0308160_10006615_pt1 | contig 11743 bp, 12 predicted proteins | sample PhyFR1_FD_201036 | JGI IMG/M metagenome (GOLD analysis project Ga0308160, IMG submission 201036) | Phyllosphere microbial communities from UC Gill Tract Community Farm, Albany, California, United States - DLSLF.R1 | ecosystem: Host-associated > Plants > Phyllosphere > Unclassified | place: USA... | reverse complement strand
CCCGGCGATTGGATGCCCCCAGCGGCCGCCTCGCACTGCGAGTACGCGGCGCGGTTCGTCCTCGTCCTGATGGTGTACGACCTCACGGTCGACGACGCCGACCGCCAGGCACTCACGGGCACGCTGGACAGCTGCCGGGCGTAGCTCCCCCTGCACCACAGCAGGACAAACGCCCGAGAACCGGAGGTTTCCCGCGATTCCATCCTGTTCTCGCGCCAATATCCTGCTGTCAGGCGGGACGAAAAAAGCGGCCCACCGAAGTGGACCGCTTTTCGAAACGTGCGCCCGAAGGGATTCGAACCCCCAACCTTCTGATCCGTAGTCTCGGGCGGGTCATCCAAGGACGTCCACCCATGTCGTCAACTCGTGTTGATGTGCAGCCGCGAAGGATCTCGGACGTCGATGCAGCCAGGAGGGTTGCTGTCACGGTTGCTGTCACGAACGCTTCGCTGCAGGAGAAGACGACGCTGAGGATCTGACCGGAGACCGCGAGCTACCGCTGGTGTGCGCGCTGAACGTCGTCGGCCTCGTTGCCTCAGAGAGCCTGGTCCGCGCGTTCGATCGCCCGGATGGCTGCTTTCGCAGTCTCCGCGAGATCGGAACCTTCGGCCAGAAAGTCCCCATGATTGCCGTCGATGTAGCCGATGATCCACCCCGACGACTCTGGTCGAAAGGTGATCCCCAAGTCGCGGGTTCTACCGAGAGCTAAGAGTTCGATTACCGCTTCGAGGGATTCGGTCTCGGGCGTAAGATCCATCAGCCCAGCATGCCCCATCTCAGCGAAAATACCCTGAACCGACCCGTCTCCCCGAGGCGGGTCGGTTCGTTGTTGTTCGACGAGGAGCGCCCGCCCGGAGCGAAGCGAGGACGGACGCACCGCAGGCGGGCGGCGACGAACCGGCCCGCTCCGACGCGGCGAAGCCGGGTCGCTTGAACGAGTAAAGAAAGTTCTCACGATGCCCGCTACAGCTTCGAGTAGCGCAACTGACCGGAGCAGTAGGCTGTCCAGATACTGTCCTAGCTTTGATCCGGAGGCGCATCGATGCGGCACGCAATACCCGCTGTCGGGTGCACGCCAGAAGCTCCTGGTTTCTATCAGCAGGGAGACGCAATGACTCACTACGACGAGCTATCAAGCCGAGCAGAACGAGGCACCTTGGTCCCGACCGGACAGGTGCTCAGCGGCAGTCAGGCAGCTAACTTCGGGCAGCAGCTGCTGATGGAGGCGACGAACACCGACAATATCGAGGACGCAATCGCGGCAGCTCTCGCATCGGCACCTTTGTCGGCGAACGACGCCCGCTGATCACGCGCTCTCGGCTACAGGCACCGCTTCGAACATCACGGTTCCACCAGCGAACCCTACATTGGCCTCACGATGGTTGTGCAACCCAGCTCAGTTCTTCACTGCACTATGGCGAATCGCGGACGGCGCAAAAGTACCGGTCGGATTCGGCGAACTCGAGCCGCTCGCTGGACGGCGGTCTTTTCGCCCGTAGGCTCTCGTCATGCCAAATGAATCAGATGGTAGCGCTGGACCGGAGAAGAAGAACACACGCGGGCAGAAGAAGGGGTTGGGGGGGAAATCGACCGGAGAACCGCCAACCAGTTTCGACGAACTAGGTACGAGTTCTACGGTCCCAGACGTCGCTGCTGCAGCGACCGCACTCTCGGACATCGCAAGTCTTCGCGCGGGTGCCATTTCAGCCATTCAGCGCGCAACCCAGCTACCACCCGGGACCCTGTCCGCCCTCCAGCAAGCAACCCAGCTACCACCCGGGACCCTGTCCGCCCTCCAGCAAGCAACCCAGCTACCACCCGGGACCCTGTCCGCCCTCCAGCAAGCAACCCAGCTACCACCCGGGACCCTGTCCGCCCTCCAGCAAGCAACTTCCATGTGGGCGGGGATACGGAACACGCAGGGGCAGTCGGCAATACGCGATTGGACGGACGTCCTGAATCGAACGCTTGGGCCGGCGAAGCCCGTGCGAGTGCGGCGTCGGCGCAGTGCAACTGAGTTCTTCGCAGCCTTTGAAGCAGAGGTCTCCTCGGTGCCAGAGCTCTTGCGAGCTCTCGCTGTGACACAAGCAAAGAACAGTCACTTGGGGCTGGTGTGGCGAGGTCACCAAGATGCCAATTGGGCGGTAGATAGCTCACTGACGCGACGGCTGAGGGAGGATGGCCATGAGCTGGGCGAGGATCAGATGGCGGCTGTTGAGCGCTTTCAGATGGGCGCCGCTGACCGCTGGGGTATTCCTCACCTCATGGGAGACCTCAACTTCTTGGCGGAACTTCAACATGAAGGAGTCCCCACCCGACTCATTGATGTCTCACTCGATCCTGAGGTTGCCGTTTGGTTCGCGGTGCAAGAGTCAGAGGCACATGATGAGCAGGATGGCCGCGTGGTCATCTGGGGCAGATCTCCAGCACCCAAACGCAACAAGCCGGTGGGCAGTCCAGTCGTTATCCCCGCGGCGGGTGGAGACGCTTTCTGGCAGCTCTGGGAGGACCAAGATGTCCGACGCTCCCACGAGTGGGGTACCGGCAGAGCCGTTCCATCATGGCAACCGTCAGCATTGAATGAGCGAATGAGGGCACAGCGCGCAGCCTTCCTGTTTGACGCTGAGCCCATTGTTGATGGGCTTCTCCTTCAACTGTTCAGTGACAGCCTGGACGCTGATTGGCGAGGTGATGAGATCGCCAAGGCGACCCGAATTATCGGGTTCCCGTCACGACACGACAAGGTCGCAAAGTCCAATGCAGCGGGAATCGTGCCAATGTTCAGCCTGCGAATCAAGGCGAGCACGAAGCGCGAAGTGCGCAACTACCTGGAGGGCAAGGGGCTGGCTGAAGAAACGATCTACCCGGACCGAGCTGGACTGGTCAGCTTTCTTCGAAGAATGAGCGCGCGATGAAGTCTCTTTCGGCCGAGTACCCGCACCTAGCTAAACAACTGGACCATCGATTTCAGATCCCTCGCCCGGCGCTTTACCTTCAATCCCCTCAAGAACTCTCTGTTCGAGCGCACGAGCCCCGCCAATTGCTCTCGGACCCAACTGGCGTCGCATTCGCTCCATCTGATCGCGCACCCCTCTCCGCAGAAGACGATCATTGCTCACATGAGTTCCCACCCGGACCGTCTGGGCTTCGGCCAAGAGCTTCGGAGTCGCAAAATCGTAGAGCGTCATGTCTGTTGCAGCTGGCAGATCAAGCAGGTTATCGCGTTCAATGGCCGCCCGAATGGGGCTCAACCGAAGCAGTTGCGACAGAAAATCTGGGCTAAGCACGGGCGAGTCCGGCGCTTCCTTACCTAGCCTATCCCGGAGGTGCGGTCCGATTGATGTAGCCGTTTTGTCGACGGTCAGCCACCACGCTCGGTGCCCCATTGGCGACCTCCCCAACGACTTCCGGAACTGAATCACTCCGACCGAATTCTCCACATCGTGTGCGACAAGCCGATACCGAATGGCAGCCTCGGTGCGTCGGCGATCGTGCGCCTCGTTCCACAGCTCCTGGACAGCAGCCCTTAGTTCCAAAGAGGCCGACTCTGCCTCAATTTGCAGGCTCCGCGTGTCTATGCCGTAGTCATCCATTAGGAAGTCAGAGACATCGTCCTCCGGGCGATCCTTCCCGGAGAACTGGTTCCGCCAGTCGTTGAAAGTTGATGGATTGCCACCCGAGAGGACGTAAGCCGAGTAGAGGAAAGGTATACGGCTACGCCAGTTCGCCCCGTTTGATGCTGCGTAGGTATAGCACTTGTTGAGGTGCCGTTCGACTTCCTCCACTACACCTTCGGTTACATGGAGCTTTAGCCCCGCATCGGATGCGGCGCGCAACAGTCTCGTGAACTCGCGGTCTTCCGGTTCATCGATCAGCGTTTCGCCAATCAACGGCAGAACCACTGAAGTATCTAGCCAAATGTCACCGTCCGAGAAGATGCTCACTACAACCTTCTGAACGTCCGGGGTTTGCCGAAGGAAAGCCAGAAGCGTGTAGGCATCGCCTAACCGCGCCAGGTGGCGACGCACTTCGCCACTGGTCGAGCGTAGGGTGCCCAACACCAGTGCTGTCATTTCGTCTAGTGTCAAGGATGGCGAGTACCCGCGCTTCTGCAGCGTGCCCGCGACCTGATCTGGATCGAGCTGAAAACTACTTCCGGAACTTACCGCCGCTACGAATGCTTCCCCGCGATCAAACAAGACCGCTTCCACCGCACTTCGCAGATCCAACAAATCAACCTCATCGGCTCGCTCATCACCGATCGTGTCACGCACAAGCATGTCGATCTCAACTGAGACCGCGCCTTCTTCCAGGAGGAACTGTGCCGATCGAGTGCGCATCTGCTCTGCAGCATCGAAAGCTAGATGATATGTGTCTTCCTTCCGCCGATGCTTGACGGGTCCCTTTTTGGACAAGCGGGCAAGCGTGCCACTTACGAGCGCGTCCACCTGACCTATGGCCCCGGTAGGCACACGCTTACGGACTTCCTCCTGCACCTCGGAGAGCTGGTGACCCTCGGTACTTGTAGTGTCATGCAAAGCGGCGAGGACTAGGGCATCGAAGCAGCTTCGAGTGAGACTGCGGTCGGTCTCTACGTCGCGGTTCTCTAGAGCCAGGTGCAGGAGAGCAACTCGACCCTCGTCTCGCGTCAGCGCGATACCCGCTCTGTCCTTCAGGCCCGACGATGCCAGAAGAGGATCAGCGTATCGCGCGATCAGCTGATCACTTGCCGCCGTTCGTTGCGGATAGGTCAGTTCCCGTTCCAGAAACCAGGAGCGGTCTCGGATGTCGAGGATGACATCGAATTCCTTGCGCGCCCGCTCAATGACACTATCGCCGTTCGCACCTATGAGCTGATTGGTGGCGTAGATAACGTGAGCGTAGTGAAGCCCCTCTTTTTGGAGTCGCTGGAGTGTACCGACGATTTTCGTGTTGTAATCCTGAGCCACTGAGTACTGCGCGCCAACATTGGGCTCACCATCGATCGCAAAGACCTCGCCGTCACGTCCCCGATCTCCACTGGCGCTGGCAGTACTCCGAAGCGTCGGGTACTCCACGGCCAAGAACTCCGCAGCGAAGGTCTCAAAGTCTCTCCAGACTCCCGAATGCAGTTGTTTGAGGGCAAGCTCCAAGCGTGGATTGGTCATGCGCGTATCCTACGCAGGATTACATGATGCCGTTGGGAATCTGGATGCAGATCCGCAAATAGTGCGCCTACCCGCCTCTCATTGCTGAGGCTGCATTCGAATCCGGAGCTCCTAGCCGACCGATACCAAGTACTCGGGCGGACCCGTCGGATCGTGACCAGAGCCTAGGAGATGGCGGGCCACGCTTTGCGATGTTAGGAACCGAGAAATTCCTCGGCAATCTTGCGGACGTCATCGAACCGATCAGACCCGATCGCCTCGGCGGGCGTGAGCTCATCAAGGTCAGGGTGCATGGTGACAAACCATTTTCGCGCGACCTCTGAACCTTTGGCGTCGACCATCTTGTCCCAGATCGCAGCCGCAAAATCCGCCCGCGCCCGTTGCTCGGCGGTGTACTTCGAAATGTCGTCCTGGCGTGAGCGAACCATCGTCCGGGTCCGGCCCGGACTGATGCCTCGCTGCAGATAGTCGAAGGAAGTCATCTCGCCTTCGGGCTTCTTCTTCCATACGACCGGAGAGCGTTCATCCTGATACGCCTGCGCAGCCCGGCCCACCGGGCCAGTCATGCTAGCCAAGGCCGGCATCGAGACCGACGGAAAGGCGCGTCGGATGGCGTCCAGGTCAGGATCCTCTGAGAGCAACGACTCAATGCCCTTCACCGTGACCTCAGAGTAGCGTCGCACGAAACCTTGCGACGTAGTCCCTTGCGCCCTGGCAAGGTCGGCCAGAACCGGGCGAGGCTGGTGGAAGCGGTGCGCGTATGCCGACAGAAGCGAACGCACGTCGTTGGAGGCCTTGTTGATCTTGTGGGCATCCGAGATCGCCCGCCGGAGCGGTTCCGAGACATCTTGAGGCTCCGAAGGCCACTTGATTCGCTGCAGATGATTGCTGTCGTCAGCAGCTTTTTCGCTCAGGATGCGCACCAGCTCCAGGATCGGCAGCGGCACACGTCCCCAGTCGGGCTGGCTGGCTTCGGTTCCTGCGGGCACAATTTTCCAATCGTCGCTCCCATGCTAACTGCACGATAGATCGTACCGATCAGCATACTTATAAACGTCACGTTTATGTTCTATACATTTGTTGACATCCGTTCGATCTCGTGTCACGATCGCTCCATGGACCGCGACGGTCCACACGGACAAGCACAGAGGAGCACACATGTCGATTCAGGGTTCAATTCCAGTCGAGTTCAGCGCGTACTTCCCCGCCGGAGCATTCATGGTCGGCGAGGTTGACCAGGTCATCGAATGGGTCGATGGCAAGCAGATCGGGCAACAGCACGACAAGATCACCAATCAGCCCGTGTGGAGCGTGCGCATCATCGACGCCGACCCCACCGCACGCAAGGGTCAAGGCGAGGTCGCCGTGAAGATCTCGTCACCGACCGAACCGACCGCGCCGCCTGAGATGCCCGGTCTTCCGTTCCGCCCCGTCGTCTTCGATGGACTGTCGGTCATGCCTTACGTCTCGGAGGCCAGCGGGCGGCCTCGTGTTGCGTTCTCGCTCCGCGCCAAGGGCATGCGCCCCGCAGAGGCCAAGCGCCGGAGCGCCGAGTAGTGCCGACTCTCGCGGGGAGATTGATCGTCCGCAGCGGCTGGATCGCGGCCGCAGCCCTTCTCTTGCTCGCAGTTGTCACCCGGCAGACCGGAGTGTTCGTCACACTCTCCGCTACCGCCGCTGGCATGGCCGTCTGGGCGCGAGTGAAGACAGCCCGCGACGTGCGCGGAACACGGTCCGACCGTGAGGTTTGGCAGAAGGAGCGTCTCGCTTTCATCATCCAGGCTTGGCCCGAATTGATGACCCGATCAGGCTGCACGGCGCTCGGGTCATCAGGTGTGCGCGAGTATCCGCAGTTCGTCAGCTACGAGTGGCAGGACGATGTGTTGCTCATGGGCTTACAGCTTCCGCTTGGCCTGACGCGCTCACAGCTCTCGACGTTGGCTCCGAGCATCGCTGAGAGTTTCGGAGCCCGCTCTGGACGCATCACGGACGGTCCAACCGGCGTCACACTTCGACTGACGTTCACAGACAAGCTCGAACGAGTCGTCGTTCTCCCGATTCCAGAGTCGACGAATCTCAAATCCGTTCCTCTTGGGATTCGCGACGATGGAGCGCTCTGGACCGTGAGACTCGGACCTCACACCCTCGTCGCCGGTTCGTCTGGATCGGGCAAGGCCTCGCTCGTCTGGGGCCTCATCCTCGGTCTGGCTCCCGCGATCAAGACCGGCCTCGTCGAGGTTCATGGGATCGACCTCAAGTCGGCAATGGAATTGGGCATGGGACGAGAACTACTCACCCGGTTCGCGCACACACCTGAGTCGGCCGTGCAGTTGCTTGAGGAGACAGTCGCGAGCATGCAGGAACGTGCAACTGCCCTCTCCGGTAAGACACGTCAGCATGCTCCGACGGTCGAAAGCCCTCACGTCGTCGTTCTCATCGACGAGATGGCCGCGCTCACGGCCTACCAGAGCGATCGAGATCTCATGCGCCGGGCGAATGCCGCTCTCGCGCTGCTGTGCTCTCAAGGCAGAGCCGTCGGATACACCGTGTTCGCCTGTCTCCAAGATCCACGAAAGGAGACGCTGCCGATGCGCGGGCTCTTCACTCAGACCATCGGGCTTCGTCTCCGCGATGCTCTCGAAACGTCGATGGTCCTCGGCGAAGGAATGCGCGAGCTCGGCGCCCAATGCCACCTCATCCCATCCACGTTGCCCGGTGTCGCGTACATGGTTCCGGAAGACGGCAGCGCTCCGATTCGCGTCAGAGCAGGGAACGTCACGGACGAGATGATCCGATCCGCTGCCGCCAGATTCGCTGCACCACGGCAGAGACCTGTACTACCTATGCCAGCGACCGACCAGTCCGATGAGACACCGCGTCCGCGACGATCCCGCCGCAGCGCACAGAAAGAGAGCACAGCATGATCAAGAAGTTCCTGACTTACCTTCCGGCCGCGTTCCTCGGCTTGTTCCTCGTGGCCTGTCTGTGGGTACTTACCTGGCACGCGATCACTGGGACATCAGAGGCACGGCCTGCCTCCGACACGACGGAACCTGTCGCGGAGTGCAACCTCGACTTCACAAGCAGCTACACACCCGTGGTTGTGAATCGTCTCGAGTCCGAGAGCCTGTCTGACCGACTCGTCGCAGCTGCCCCCTCCTGCTCTGATGCAGTGCTGAGCTCTTGGAACGCCGCACAAGAGCAAGCAGGGTCGGACATCCGCGCCTGCCGTTACGACGCCTCCCGCGAGACCTGGCTGGGATTCACCGGCGTCGGCGCATGCTTCGCTCCAGTTGACCTGACGATCTCATGAAGCACTTCGCCGACCAGGCTGTCGACCGTATGCGTCGTCCCGACTTCGATCGATGGATGGAGCAAGCGGCCTCGGCAGGCTACTGCGCCAACCCCGTTCGTCTGGTGGGTTCGACTGAGACGTTCGACAGCCTGTCCGGCGAGATGCTTCGCAGTTACAGCTCTCGCAGTGAGCCTGATGGCATCACCTTCGTGCGCTGCGGTAACCGTCGAGCGACGCGCTGCCCGTCCTGCAGCCACGAGTACAAAGGCGACATGTGGCACCTTGTCGTCGCGGGAGCCACCGGAGGTTCGAAGGGTGTACCTGACTCGGTCGGCACCCACCCTCTAGCCTTTGCCACGCTCACCGCCCCCTCCTTCGGCGCGGTCCACACAGGAAGCAAGGGCAGCCACGCGAGATGCCACCCGCGCGAGTCTGCCGTGGTCTGCGCTCATGGTCGTCGTCGCTCATGCGGCGCGAATCACGCGCCAGGGGATCCACTTCTTGGCGAACCGCTCTGCGCTGATTGCTACGACTACCGGGCCCAGATCGTCTGGCAATGGCATGCCCCCGAACTCTGGCGACGATTCACCATCCGGCTGCGCCGCGCGCTCGCTCAGCATGTCGGACTGTCCGAGGCGGAGACCCGCAAACTCGTTCGGGTGCAGTTCGCCAAAGTCGCCGAGTTCCAACGACGCGGAGCGGTCCACTTCCATGCACTTATCAGGCTGGACGGCGACCCCACGGCTCAATCAGCGTTTCCGAAGCCAGGGATAGACGTCTCCCCGGCAGTCCTCTGCGAGTTGATTCGAGCCGCGGCGAAGACTGTCGAGATAGTCGCGGACCCGTTGCCAGACGAAGCCGCCGCCCGCGTCCTCCGGTGGGGACGCCAATGCGATGCTCGTGCCGTCATCCGAGGAGATGGGATCGATGGGACCCAACTCACCGACCGGGCCGTGGCCGCATACATCGCGAAGTACGCAACCAAAGCGACCGAGGATCTCGACCCTGGGATCGGTTCAGGAGGACGACGCCCACACCTCGCCCGGATCCGTGGTCTGGTCGAGAGACTCGGGCACCTCGCCCTCCACGATGACGAGAGTCCCTACCGGTTGCTGTCGCGATGGGAGTCGATGCTCGGATTCCGCGGCCACTTCTCGACGAAGTCGCGCCGGTACTCGGTCACCCTTGGCCGACTCCGATCGGCCCGACGACGATGGGTCCGGCAGTCGCTCAACCCCTCCGACCCCCCTGCCGTGACTGACGACTGGTCGGATGAAGCTGACGACGACTCGACTCTCGTCATCGCGGCCTGGACATTCGCGGGCATGGGCTGGCTGAACGCTGGCGACGCCGCACTTGCCTCTGAATCTGCCGCCGCCGCGCGCGAATGGCGCGACGCCCGTGCTCAGAAACGTCGATCCCATCACACGAATGAAGGATGAATCATGGAGAAGCTCATGCTCACCCCGGAGGAGGTTGCCGAATCACTCGGCATCGGACGATCCACCGTCTACGACCTCATCCGGCTCAACCTGCTTGCCAGCGTCAAGATCGGCCGGTCACGGCGCGTTCCTGTGGCCGCGCTACACGCCTACGCCGATCGCATCGTGGAGAGCAGCAGCCTCCGATGAGTAAGCGGGCGAACGGGGAGGGCTCGGTCTACCAGCGTCAGGACGGGCGATGGACAGCCGCGACCTATGTCCTCCGCAGTGATGGTGGCCGCGAACGACGCCAGGTCTACGGAGCGACCCGCGCGGCAGTGAACGCCAAGCTGCAAGAGCTGATCACGAAGACGAGCCAGGGCATCCCGGCCGCTGGAACGAGCTGGACCGTCGAGACCTTCGCCGCTCATTGGCTCGGGACTATCGCACCGGGGTCGCTTCGGCCCTCAACGCTGGCGAACTACGCCTGGATCATGCGGAAGCACATCGCGCCGGCCGTTGGTCCGATCAAGCTGGAGAAGCTCACGCCCGCGCACGTTCGACAGCTCCATTCGAAGATCGCTGGCAGCGGTGTCTCTGCAAGAACCGTTCAGCTGGGACACGCAGTTCTTCGAGCGATGCTCTCTGAGGCCATGCGCGAGGAGTACATCAGCCGAAACGTCGCCTCGTTGGTGCGCACACCTCGCGTCGAAGCCTCGGATGTCACCCCGTGGACGGTGGAGGAGGCGGCGACATTTCTGCAGCTCACGGCCACCGAGCAGCACCACGAGCTCTTCGCGCTGGCGCTTGCTCTCGGACTCCGCAGGGGCGAACTCCTCGGACTGAGGTGGGAGGACATCGATCTCGCCACGCGCAAACTCCACGTCCGGCAAACGGCGCAGCGCTTGGGGGCTGCCCACGGCATGGTTATCGGTCCGCCAAAATCAGCTCGCTCCCGCCGGACCATTCCGCTTCCCGATATCGCTGTGGAGAAACTGCGCTCGAGGCAACGGTCTCAGCGCATCGAGCGCGAACTGGCCGGTGAATCCTGGCAGGAGAACGGTCTCGTGTTCTCGACCGGCATCGGCACGATCATCGAACCAAGCAACTTGCGGCGGAGCTTCGACCACGCGATTTCCGTCGCTGGCGTCCGCCGTATCCGCTTCCACGACATGCGTCACACGTGCGCGTCGCTCCTTCTGGCACGAGGTGTTCCATTGCGCGTCGTTATGGATGTGCTCGGGCACTCGACGATGTCCATCACGTCGGACCTCTACGCCCATGTCATGCCGAGCGCCCTCGTCGACGCCGCGTCCGCCATTGACTTCGCCCTGGCCTCCACAGCCACCGACGCCGACCCAACACGGTAGAGGTTGCTGTCTCGGTTGCTGTCAGAAACCCAGCATCAAGTCCGCCGACACGCTCACGCCTCAACAAAGGAGAACAGGAAATGACCACTCACCAGGCAAAACAAAAGCGGCCCACCGAAGTGGACCGCTTTCCGAAATGTGCGCCCGAAGGGATTCGAACCCCCAACCTTCTGATCCGTAGTCAGATGCTCTATCCGTTGAGCTACGGGCGCATTGCCTGCTGAGAGAAGAGAACTTCGGCTCGGCAAGCCGAAGTAGAGCCTACAACACGGAAGCCGAAGACGCGAATCGTGCTGCGAAGGGTTCGGGGCCGGGGAAGGCCACACCCTTCGACAAGCTCAGGGACCGGGGAAGCTGACTCAGGGAGCGGAGGAGGTGACTCAGGGAACGTGTGCGGCCCGCGGACCATGGGAGGGCTCCCCATCGACACGACCGGCGCCGACATGGAACAGTCGATGCGACCACCTGCGGAGAGGACGACGTGAGCGCTGCACCAGGACCGACGAACGA
>Ga0308160_10006614_pt1 | contig 11745 bp, 9 predicted proteins | sample PhyFR1_FD_201036 | JGI IMG/M metagenome (GOLD analysis project Ga0308160, IMG submission 201036) | Phyllosphere microbial communities from UC Gill Tract Community Farm, Albany, California, United States - DLSLF.R1 | ecosystem: Host-associated > Plants > Phyllosphere > Unclassified | place: USA... | reverse complement strand
CCAGGTCGGTCTTGGACAGCAGGATCTTGTCGGCAAACCCGACCTGGCGCTGCGCTTCTTCCTGGCGGTCCAGCTGGTCCATCGCATGGCGCGCGTCGACCACGGTCACGACCGCGTCGAGCAGGTAGTGGGCGCCGACTTCCTCGTCCACGAAGAAGGTCTGGGCCACCGGGCCGGGATTGGCCAGGCCGGTGGTCTCGATGACCACGCGGTCGAACTGGATTTCGCCGGCGTCGCGCTTGCGCGCCAGGTTGGTCAGCGCCACGATCAGGTCGCCGCGCACGGTGCAGCAGATACAGCCGTTGTTCATCTCGACGATCTGTTCGCTCGCATCCTGCACCAGGATCTCGTTGTCGATGTTTTCCTGGCCAAATTCGTTCTCGATGACGGCGATGCGCATGCCGTGCTCTTCCTGCAGGATGCGGTTGAGCAGGGTGGTTTTGCCGGCGCCGAGGAAGCCGGTCAGGATGGTGCTGGGAATAAGTTCCATATCTCGCTACCTAATGAAGGAGCCCCATGGGCGCCAGAGAATCGGAAGATTATGCCGGAATTTACGAAATGCCACCACCGACGTGCTCGCAAGGCGTAGCGCACCGCCCGTCGGCCGGCCTGCCGGCCTTATTTGACCTTGGCGCGCGGATGGGTGCGGTCGTACACGGCCGCCAGGTGCTGGAAGTCGAGCGCCGTATAGATCTGGGTCGAGGTGATGCTGGCATGGCCCAGCAGTTCCTGCACCGCGCGCAGGTCGCCCGAGGATTGCAGCAGGTGCGAAGCGAAGGAATGGCGCAGCACGTGCGGGTGCACGTGGACCGGCGCCCCGGTTTTCTGGGCGTGGACCTTGAGGCGCGACTGCACCACGCGCGGGCTGACCCGGGTGCCGCGCTCGGACAGGAACAGGGCGTTGCTGGCGTCGCGTGCCGGCGGCCGTACCGCCAGCCAGGCCGCCAGCGCCGCGCGCGCCGGTCCGCCGACCGGCACCCGGCGCATCTTGCTGCCCTTGCCGGTGACCACCACTTCGGCGCCGTCCGCTTCCAACCAGCCGAGCGAGGCCGGCGCGCCGTCGCGCGGCGCCACGTAGTGCAGGTCGAGGCCGGCCAGTTCCGACACCCGCAGGCCGCTCGAGTACAGCAGTTCGAACATCGCGCGGTTGCACAGGTCGAAGGGTTCGGCAGCGCCGGAACCGGCGCCTGGTTTGCCTTCCATTAATTGCACCGCATCGTCGACGGCGAGCGCCTTGGGCAGGCGCTTGGCGCGGCGCGGCGCGCGTACGCCGTCGACCGGGTTGGCGTCCAGCGCGACCTGGCGCGACAGCCAGTCGAAGAAGCCGCGCCAGCCGGACAGCTTGCGTGCGATCGAACCCGGCCCCTGGCCTTCGGCATGCAGCTTGGCGGCAAAGCGCCGGATATCGAAGTGGGTGAGCTTCGGCCAGTCGGTATGGCCGCTCAGGGCGGCCAGTTCAGCCAGGTCGCGCCGGTAGGCGGCAATCGTGTGCGGGGAGAGCTGGCGCTGGGTGGCCAGCTCGGCCAGGTAGCGGCCGGCCAGGTCGTCGGTGGCCGGGGTGTCCATCAGGCCCGCAGCGGTGCCAGCGCGGCGCTGGCGGTTTCGCCGATGTGGACCAGGAAATCGGTCGCCATCGTGGCGTTGAAGCGATCGGGATCTGGCGAACCCAGCACCAGCAAGCCAAAGGCGTTGCCGCCGGCGCGCAGCGTCAGCAGCACCGTCGAGCGCACGTTTGATCCGACCTCGACACCATCGTCGAGCCAGCGTACCGCCTCGAAATCCTTGTTCGGGCCGCAATAAGGCGCGCGCAGGCTGTTGGCGAACAGGCGCACGTCGTCGCTGACGCCGCCGGCGAACGGGGCGTCGGCGTAGTCCGGCGCCAGGTTCCACAGGCGCAGGCTGGCTTGCGGCACGCTGAAATGCTCGATCAGGCCCTGGACCACGGCATCCGGCATCGCCGCCGGCGTGGCCGCACGGAGCAGGCCCTGGGTCCAGCCATGGAAACGGTTGGCGATCGCCATGTTTTCCTCGGCGCGGCGCAGCAGGTCGGCCATGCGCAGTTCCAGTGCCTTGTACTTGTCGCGCATCACTTCCATCTGCCGTTCCTGCAGCGACACTGCACGACCGGTCAGCGGACTCGACAGTTTTACTTCGCCCAGCAAACCGGCGTGCTCGACAAAGAATTGCGGATGGTCAGCCAGGTATTGGGCGACGGCGGCGGAATCCAGTGGTGCGGTCATGAATGGTCGTGCGAAAGAGTTGGACCGCCCATTTTACTCGACCACAAGCACCCAAAGCAGGAAAAGACCGCCGCGTTGACCGCGTCGTCAGAAACGGTGGCGTACACCCAACTGGAAGGCCCGTCCGTCGTCACCGGGCGCCTTGGTAAAGCCGCCCGGCGCTCCGGCCGTTGCCGGACTGTACTGGGCTTCGTTGTCGTTCCGGATGAACGACGCCACTGCATACAGGTCGGTGCGCTTGGATAAAAAGTAGTTGTAGCCGAGCGCAAACAGCGTGGCATCGCTTTCGGAGGAGGTGCGGTCGTGCTGGTGCGCGACCGAGGCCAGGATCCGTCCTGCGCCGATGCGGTACTGCAGCCCGGCCTGGACGCTGAACGCATCCTGCCGGCTGTTGATGGTGATGTTGTTGACGAACACGGTGCGCAGGGCGGTGGCGGTGGCGGCGCCCAGCGGTGCGAGCTGTGGGGCGATCTGCGCATCCCAGCCGGCGATATAAGTCGGCAGCAGGGACGCATTGCGGTCGTACTGGTCGTGCCAGCCGGCGAAGAATTTCCACTGGCCCCGGGCATACGAGCCGCCCACGGTGGTGGTGCGCAGGCTGGGCCGCCCGGCCGGGTCGTAGGCGTGGTTGTGGCCGATGCCGATGTCCCAGCCGCGCGCCTTATAGGTGAGCGCCGCACCCCAGAATTTGTTATACAGGCCGAGGTAGCCGGAACCTTTGCCTGCGATCATGACCGAGCCGCCCAGGCCGGACGGCAGTGCAATGCGGTACTGCAGCGCGCGCTGCGAACGGATGTCGGCCCCTAGTACCGTAAAACCGCCGGTACCCCCGGTGATGCTGCCCCAGGTGCCGCCGGTGCCGACTTCGAAGGTGTCGGCGGCCGCGAATACTTCGTAGCCCGGCGTGTACATGCGCCCCAGCAGGACCGCGCCGAGCGGCGTGACCATGCCGACCATGGCGGTGCGGTCGAACAGCGCACGCTCGGGATTCACGGCCGGCCCGCCGGGCGGCTGCAGTGCCTGGCGCACGGCCGCCAGCACCGGGGCGGGCAGGGCGCCCATGTTGCGCGTCAGGTAATAACCCTGGTTTTCGTTGACCAGGGTCGGCACCTGGGTGCCGTTATCGAGTTCGATGCGCGCCTCGAGGTTGAAGATGGCTTTCAGGCCGCGCCCGAGATCTTCGCTGCCCTTGAAGCCGAGGCGCGAACCGTCGGCGCCGCCGCTGATGACCTTGACCCGGCTGCCGCGCTGCCACATGACGCCGGCATCGGCGATACCATAGATCTGGACGCTGCTCTGGGCGAGCGCGGGCGCCGCCAGGCAGGTGGAAAGACAGGTGCCGGCGAGCGCGGCCGGCAGGAACTTGTTCATCGCATTCTCCATGGTTGGACGGACGGCAATAACAAGCAACAAGACAACAGTGCAGGCAGCCGGGGCGCCAACAGCGCACGGATGATGCCGTTTGCGCGGGCAGTGCCGGGCACCCGGCTCAAGCGTTGTGCAAATCGCACAGGCCCCAGATGCAGCAAGGGCGGACCTGGTTGCACAGGTCCGCCCTTGCGGATCAGCTTTTGGCGGGGGCGTGCCCCGCATCAGCTTAGAACGAGTGGTTCAGGCCCACGTCGTAGTGGTTGACGGTCGGAACCAGCGCCAGTTGGCCGATATTGGTACCGCCCACGTTCACGATGTTCTTCTTGCGCGAGGCATCGACGTACAGGTAGGTACGCTTCGACAGGCTGTATTCGTAGCCCAGCGAGAACTGCTTGGTTTTCGGGGTGTTTTCCAGTTGCTTCTGGCCGTAACCAGCCAGCAGCTTGCCCGGGCCCATGGCGTAGGTCGCGCCGATCACCCATGCCTTGGTGTCCGACAGGACCGGATTGATGTGCTCGGCGTTCTGCTTGGAGTAGGTCGCCATCAGCTTCAGTTCCGGGGTCAGCGCGAACGAACCGGCGCCCGACCAGACCTTCGACTCGACAGCATTACGCTCGTAGGCCAGCATTGCGGCGGCCGGACCGTTGTTGTAGGTCGCAGCGACCGAGAACGGGTTGGTCGAGCCTTGCGGTGCCGCGCCGTTGACGGTCAGGTAGCTCGCGCCGCCGTTGGTGCCGGTCAGGGTACCGCCGTTGGCTTCCTTGGTTGCCCACGATGCGTTCAGCTGGAAACCGTTGACTACCGGGGTGTTGTAGAACACGGCGTTCGAGATACGGTTGCTGTTCGCGGTGGTGGCGCCGGTGGCTGCGTTCGCGGTGCCATCCAGCGGTGCCGAGTTGAAGCCGGCGACGCTGATGTCGGTATAGAAACCGGCCGGGGTCGGCAGGCCGTGGAACGGCTCGAACGAACCGACGACTTCCTGGAACGGGGTCAGGCCGCGACCGATGCGGACCATACCGAAATCACCCTGCAGGCCGACGCGGCTCTGGCCCTGGAACAGCGGACGGTTACCGTTTTCAACGGTGCCGGTGTCCGGCTCGTAACGGATTTCCAGCTGGAACAGTGCTTTCAGGCCATTGCCCAGGTCTTCAGTCCCCTTGAAGCCCAGAGTGTTGGCGGCGCGCTTGCCGATGGCAACGGTCTGGTTGGTACGCTTGACCAGGCCGGCATCCAGGTTACCGTAGATCTGAACAGCGGTCTGAGCTTGCGCCACAGCGGCGAAGCCACCCAGCAGAGCGACTGCCATGAGTGATTTTTTCATCTAATTATTTCCTTATAAAATCGGTCGCAGGAATCCGGAGAGCATTGAGATTTGTTGTAGTTTCTGAACACTCGGATGTGTGAACCTTAAATGCTTAACGCGTCAAGAATGTCGGATTTGTCAATTATGACCGTTGCACTTGGTCGAAAGCCAATAAATCCAATTGTGCTGTTGTATTTTCGAAACGGCTGACCCTGTACAGACAGACAACCCTAAGCATGGTTTAAGTTTCCATGCGGCATCATATTATTGCTGTCTTGTAACGCGATTTGTGCAGCCTCAAACCCGTGAAGAGTTGCAATCGAATCGTGCCAACGCGGCTTTAGACTCTGGCCCATCCGACGTCCCGGCCCGTATCGCCTGTCCTAAGAACGCTTCGGGCGCCAACGTGCATCTTCTGCGCGTATTTCCAAGACGTCTTTTACTTCCAGAAAATGAACGATGGCAAATCGTGAAGAGTTAGCGATCATTCGCGGCGCCCGTGCAGGCCGCGCCGAGGCCCAGCTGGCACTGGGACGGCTGTACCTGTTCGGCAGCAACGGCTTGCCGAAGAGCCTGCCTACGGCCCTGCACTGGCTGGATCGCGCCGCCCAGCAAGGATGTACGGAAGCCTGGCAGCTGATCGGCAACCATATTCCGTTCGAGCTGGCGCAGCAGAGTCCACATCCGGTCACTGCCTGGTACGAGCGTGCCTACGACGGCGGACTGGTGCGGGCCGGGCTGGTCTATGCCCAGCTGGTGCTGGACGCACGCACGGCGCCGGTAGGCCAGGCCCAGCGTACCAAGGCCCTGCGCGCGCTCGAAGATGCCGGCCGTGCCGGCTTTTCCCAGGCGCAGTGGCTGCTGGCGGGCGAGCATGGCGCCGCGGCGGTGTCGACTGGTGCCGAAGCGCAGGCGCCGCAGCCCCAGGGCATGCCGGGCAACGTCGCGCCGGCAGGCCAGCGCTGGCTGCGCCAGGCGGCGGACAGCGGCGTCGCCCCGGCCCAGTTCGCGCTGCTGGAACAGGCATGGCAGGCCGGCGACCATGCCGCCTACCTGCAGCGTGCGCTGCCGCTGGCACGCGGCATGGCCGGTTCCGATGCCGGCCGCGACGGTGCCTGCGCCCGCCTCGCCCCCGACGAGGTGACGCTGCTGTCGCGCTGCGCCCGCCTGGCGGCCGAGGGCGGCTTGCCCCATGACGTCACGCCTGACGAATTGCACACGTTCTGGGAACTGGCCGCAGCCGAGCAGGACCGCCATGCCCAGTTCTCGCTTGGCCTGTGGAGCGCGCGCATGCAGGTGGACGGCAAGCGCATACCCGGCAGCGGCGGCGCGGCCAACTTCAAGAAGGCCGTGCGCTGGCTGGTGCAGGCCGGCGAGCAGGGCCTGGCCGAAGCCTGGTACGCCCTGTCGCGTATCTATATCAAGCCGGAGTTTTCACAGCGTAATGTCGTGGAAGCGCAGAAGTACCTGGAGCGGGCTGCGGAAATGGGATACCGCGACGCCCAGCTCGAATGCGGCAACGCCGCCTGGCGGGCGCGCCGGGAAAACGAAAGCAATGATGTGCGCGCCGTGTTCTGGCTGCAGAAGGCGGCGCTCCAGGAATGCTCGCGGGCGGCGGCGGCCCTGCTCAAGATCGCGCCGCGCCTGCCGGATGCCTGGCCCGGGCTGGCTGCCTTGCTGGCAGGGCGCGACCTGTCGGCGCATCCGCTGCTGGCCGCGCGCCTGGAGCTGGCGCTGGCGTTTGGACTCAGCCGGGCCGAAGCCCTGCTGCTGGACGTGCGGCAGGCGGACCGCGGCCATTGCCTGGTGATCGATATCCGCGCCAGCTACGGCCGCAGCCGGCGCCGCCTGGTGCTGGTGGAAACGGCGCAGGAGCGCCAGCTGCTCGACCGCATGGCGCAGCTGTTCGATGAGGTCGACTGCGGGCCGGGCGGGCCGGAGGGCAATTATCGGCAGCGGCTGTACCGCTTGCGCACCCTGCTGCCGGAAAGCGGCACCGACAACGATGCCGATTACAACCTGGCCGCCTAGCGCGGCGGCCAGGCATGGCTTCACATGTCGATTTCGCCTTCGAACACGGTGACGGCCGGGCCGCTCAGGTAGACCGGTTCGCCTTCGCCGGCCCAGCTGATGCTGAGCTGGCCGCCGCGCGCATCGACCCGGACCGGCGAGTCGAGCAAACCGCGGCGGATGCCGGCCACGACTGCCGCGCAGGCGCCGGTGCCGCACGCCAGCGTTTCGCCGGCACCGCGCTCGTACACGCGCAGTTTGACGTGGCTGCGCGCCAGCACTTGCAGGTAGCCGGCGTTGACGCGCCGCGGAAAGCGCGGGTGGTGCTCGATCTGCGGGCCGGTCTCGGACACCGGCGCGGTGTCGACGTCGTCGACCACCTGCACCGCATGCGGATTGCCCATCGACACGACCGACAGCAGGACCTCCACTTCCTGGCCATCCTGGCGCACCGTGACCGGCCACAGGGTGTCGCGGCCCTCGGGCACGCCCGCCAGGCCGGCGGCGTCGAACGGGACCCGGGCCGCTTCCAGCACCGGCGCGCCCATGTCCACGGTGACGCTGCCGTCCGCTTCCAGGCGCGGGGTGATGATGCCGGCCATGGTCTCGACCCGGATCGCATCCTTGGCCGTCAAGCCCTTGTCGCTGACAAAGCGGACAAAGGCGCGCGAGCCATTACCGCACTGCTCGACTTCGCCGCCATCATTATTGAAGATGCGGTAGCGGAAGTCGCAGCCGGGCAGGGTCGGGCGCTCGACCACCAGGATCTGGTCGGCGCCGATGCCGAAACGGCGGTCGGCCAGGCGGCGCCACTGTTCGGGACCGAAGTCGATGGGCTGGCTGATGGCGTCGATCACGACGAAGTCGTTGCCGGCGCCGTGCATCTTGGTGAATTTCAGTTTCATTATGTCGATCAATCGTAGAGCGGAGGTTCGCCTGGCGGCCGGGTCTTGAAGCGTTTATGTGTCCAGAAATATTCGGCAGGATGTTCGCGCACCCGGTCTTCGATGAAGGCATTCATGCGGCGGGTGGCTGCGACGATATCGTCGCCCGGGTAATTTTCCCATGCCGGGAAGAATTCGACCCGATAGCCCTTGTAGTTCGGCAGGAAGGTGGCGATGATCGGGATCACCTTGGCCCCGGTCGCGCCGGCCAGGCGCGCCATGGCGGTCAGGGTCGCGGCCTGGATACCGAAGAAGGGCACGAAAGTGGCGTCTTTTTCGCCGAAGTCCATATCCGGCAGCATGTAGTAGGGCAAGCCGTCGCGCAGCGCGCGCAGGATCGGCTTGACGCCTTCTTCGCGCGTGAACAAGCGAACCGGACCGTAACGCTCGCGCCCGTAGCGCAACAAGTCGTCGAAAGCCTTGTTTTTCTGCGGCGAATAGATCGTGGCGAGCGGCATCACGCGCGCGGCGACGCCGCCGACGTCGAGGCAGACGAAATGCGGGCAGAACAGGATCGTCGGGCCGCTTTCCATTTGCGCCTTCGGCACCGCCGGCACGACTTCGATCAGGCTGTGGATGCGCTCGAATGACGCCCACCAGATCAGCGAGCGCTCCAGGATGCTGCGCGAATACCCCTGGAAGTGGCGCATGACGATGTCCTTGCGCTGCGCCTCGCTCAGCTCGGGCATGCACAGACGCAAATTGGTAAAGGCAATTTTTCGGCGCTTCGGGATGGCGTAATACATCAGGGTGCCGACGGCGGTGCCGATACGGCCGAGGATGGGCAGGGGCAGCCAGTGCAGCAGCCACAGGAGGGCGATCAGGAATTTCATGCGACGGTCTCGGCGTCAGGTGCTGCGACGCCCTGCGGACGCTTGTAGCGGTTATAGCTCCAGAAATACTGGGACGGACAACGCGCAATCAATTGCTCCATTGCGCGGTTGATGCTGGCGGCCTGTTCGGCAGCGCTGCCGGACAGGTCACCTTCGAAGGGCACGAAGCGGATCGCGTAACCGCGTCCACGCGGCAGGCGCTCGGCATACACCAGCAGGATGTCGGCCTTGCCCAGCTGGGCCAGCTTGGACGGCAGGGTCATGGTGTAGGCGTCGCGGCCGAAGAAGGGCGCCCACACGCCTTCGCCTTCCTGCGGTACCTGGTCGGGCAACACGCCGACCGGCTGGCCGCCGCGCAGCGCCTTGACCAGCATGCGCACGCCGGACAGGTTGGCCGGCGCCAGGTGCATGTGCTGGCGCGCACGGGCGCCTTCGACCAGCGGCTTGAGCGCGCTCTTGCGCGGCGGGCGGTACATCACGGTCAGCTCGACGCGCAGCGACACCTGTTGCGCGGTCAGTTCGAAGCAGCCGAGGTGCGGCGTGAGGAAGACGATGCCCTTGCCACTGTCGAGCTGGCGCTGGACCAGTTCCCAGTTTTCCATCGTGACGTGGCGGGTAACGCGCTCCTGTTGCGCGCACCATACAAACGGCAGTTCGAGGATCGCCTTGCCGGATTCGGCGATGGCGGCATGCAGTTGGCCGGCATAACCGGCACCGTCCAGGTTGCTGCGCAGGCGCCGGCGATAAGAGGGGGAAACCAGGTAAACCAGCCAGCCAAGCGCCGCCCCCAGCGCATGTAGCACAGATAGAGGCAGCACCGACAGGAGGCGGAACAATAGAACAAGCATGGATTGATTCAGGGTAGACAAGCGACGGCTTGCTCACCAAAATTTTTCAAGGAGCGTAAAATACCACTTTAGAGCGCCTAACAAAACTTCATGGCCGGGTTGTATCGTCTGGCCATACCAGCGTATCGCCTGCGGCAATACGTCTTTCCTTGAAGATTGATTAGCGCGCCGAGCAGGATCCGCGGAGTTAATGACAACTTGCGAAGCGGAATACAAATATCGCTAAAGCGTCGCAGGCATTGGTACTGCGGCAATTATTTAAACAGTATCAGGAGCCTTACTTCATGTCTTCCAACGACTATCTCTTCACTTCCGAATCCGTTTCGGAAGGCCATCCGGACAAAGTTGCCGACCAGATTTCCGACGCCATCCTCGACGCGATCCTGGAACAGGATCCGACCGCGCGCGTGGCCGCCGAAACCCTGTGCAACACGGGCCTGGTGGTGCTGGCCGGAGAGATCACGACGCATGCAAACGTCGATTATATTCAAGTTGCACGCAACACCATCAAGCGCATCGGTTACGACAATACCGACTTCGGCATCGACTACAAAGGTTGCGCCGTGCTGGTCGCCTACGACAAGCAGTCGCCGGACATCGCCCAGGGCGTGGACGAAGGCGCCGGCATCGACCTCGACCAGGGCGCGGGCGACCAGGGCCTGATGTTCGGCTATGCCTGCGACGAAACCCCGGAACTGATGCCGGCCGCGATTTATTACGCACACCGCCTGGTCGAGCGCCAGTCGCAGCTGCGCAAGGATGGCCGCCTGCCGTGGCTGCGTCCGGATGCCAAGTCCCAGGTCACGCTGCGCTACGTGAACGGCCGTCCGGTGTCGGTGAACACCGTGGTGCTGTCGACCCAGCACGCGCCGGAAATCAGCCACAGCCAGATCGAGGAAGCCGTGATCGAAGAGATCATCAAGCCGGTGCTGCCGAAGGAATGGCTGCAGGACACCCGCTACCTGGTCAACCCGACCGGCCGCTTCGTCATCGGCGGCCCGCAGGGCGATTGCGGCCTGACCGGCCGCAAGATCATCGTCGACACCTACGGCGGCGCGGCGCCGCACGGCGGCGGCGCCTTCTCGGGCAAGGACCCGTCCAAGGTCGACCGCTCGGCTGCCTATGCCGCCCGCTACGTCGCCAAGAACGTGGTCGCCGCCGGCCTGGCGCGCCAGTGCCAGGTGCAGGTCAGCTACGCGATCGGCGTGGCCCGTCCGATCAACATCACGGTCTACACCGAAGGCACCGGCGTCATCTCGGACGAGAAGATCGCCGAACTGGTGATGGAACACTTCGACCTGCGCCCGAAAGGCATCGTGCAGATGCTCGACCTGCTGCGCCCGATCTACCAGAAATCGGCAGCCTACGGCCACTTCGGCCGCGAAGAGCCGGAGTTCAGCTGGGAGCGCACGGACAAGGCGGCGCTGCTGCGCGCCGAGGCCGGCCTGGCGTAAGCATCTGCGCCTATAACTTGGATCCCCGCCTTCGCGGGGATGACGTTCAAGGTGGCGGGCTTGGAAATACGTTTGCTTTAATCGACTGCCTCGACACGTCGTCCCCGTGCAGGCGGGGACCAGGTTCGTAGCGCACCACGTTCAATTGCGTGCAACCTTAGCAGAAGCACACCCCCCATCCAGCAATACAACACAACGGGCCATTTTCACGCCCACCCGTGTTAAACTTATGAATTCCGAGGAGCGTTGCGACGAAAGAATTCTCTTTCGCCAGGCTCGGATCATCAACACCGCGCTCACGTTACTTTTTTCTTAACTTGAAAGGAGGGCGTGATGAGCGCCGTACTCAAAGACACCACCCAGGATTACCTCGTTGCCGACATCGGCCTCGCCTCGTGGGGCGAGAAGGAAATCCGCATCGCCGAAACCGAAATGCCTGGCCTGATGGCCATCCGCGAAGAATACGCGGCCAGCCAGCCCCTGAAGGGCGCGCGCATTGCCGGTTCGCTGCACATGACCATCCAGACCGCCGTGCTGATCCGCACGCTGGAAGCCCTCGGCGCGCAAGTGCGCTGGGCCTCGTGCAACATCTACTCGACCCAGGACCACGCTGCTGCCGCCATCGCGTCGGTCGGCACCCCGGTGTTCGCGATCAAGGGCGAGACCCTGGACGAGTACTGGGAATACACCCACCGCATCTTCGAATGGCCGGGCGACAACCATGCCAACATGATCCTGGACG
>Ga0308160_10006613_pt1 | contig 11748 bp, 10 predicted proteins | sample PhyFR1_FD_201036 | JGI IMG/M metagenome (GOLD analysis project Ga0308160, IMG submission 201036) | Phyllosphere microbial communities from UC Gill Tract Community Farm, Albany, California, United States - DLSLF.R1 | ecosystem: Host-associated > Plants > Phyllosphere > Unclassified | place: USA... | reverse complement strand
CGCAGGAAGGGTGTGCTCTGGTGCATGCGTCTGGGCTTCTTATGAGGAGTTGGAGTTATCGGCGCCTGCGACAGGAAGGGGGAGGGAGCGAAGGGTCGGTTCAGAGCCTTGACGGGAAGCTAGGTCGACCGGGAGGCAAGAAGGCGACGTACACGAGAAGGGACGGCCGACGATGCCGGTGTCAAAGGCGTCCCGGATCGAAACGACCGAGCCCTGTAGTTTTGCGTGGCGGTGGGGTCAGTAAAAGACGCGACAGGATGACCTCGTCCGCGATCAAGGAAGGAAGGACAGGGACAGAGCGGCGAAGGACGTACGTAGAAGCCAGCGACGAGGAGGAAGAGGCCGCCGATGAACATGAAGCCGGCCGTCAGCCACTGGCCCCAGAAGAGGATTGTCGTGCGACCCTCGCGACGCTGAGAGACGGGGTCGGGAGAAGGTCAGTGGGGAATGAAGGGGCGAGGTAGAGAGGGAGGGGCCAGAGGGACCAGGACAGACCTTGTGGTCGTTGAGATGGAACCACATCATCGAGCAGAGGTTCATGCAGAAGAACGAAGCAAAGATGGCGCCGATCAAACCGATGAGCTGCGGAATTGGGGGTTGGTAAGTGGTCAGCCGACCTGAAGGGACTGGAGCTTCGAAGGAGAGAGGGAGCACGCACCTGGTCGAAGAAGGGGATGACTTGGGCAATGATGAAAGCGAAGGTGACGACGAAGGCGACGCTGCCGAGCCAGGTGATCCAGTGCGTCCGGGTCGACTCCTGAAGGTGGACCGTGCCGCGGAGGAGCCGGACAAAAATGAACTTGACGGCAAGGTCTACGGCGGCAGGCAAGGGACAGAAGGGAGTCAGACTGGGGAGGAGAAGCGACAGGCCACGACGCCGGCACGCACGGGCGTTGACGATCGGGCTCGCGAGAAGGCCGGGAAGGGCGATGCCATAGGCCACCTTCTTGACGGTCCTGTTTTGAGTAGGGCGCGGTCGGGGTCAGCACCGTCGACAACCGGACTGGATCCCTCAGTGTCGAAATCACTGACGGTCCAGCCGAGCCGAGAGCGGGCGAGGCGACATATTGGCCGCAGTCTGCGAGATAGAGATGAGAGGGTCAGCCACCGCGTTCCTGCGAGCGGCCTCAGACACGAACAAGTCTGCTACACGCACAGTACCAAATGACGATGCTGACGGTCACGTAGAAGACCATCGAGAAGCTCTGGCACGTGAGCATCGACCGGTTGTAGTGGTGCGGGTTCTGCGAGGAGAGGACGGCGAGTGAGCAGGTCGCGCGCAAAAGGTGCGAGCTGTACCGATAGCGGCTGACCTTCATCTCGGCGATGACGGAGAAGAAGCCGGGCGTGCCAGAGTAGGCAAACAGACTGCCGGAAGGAGTGGTATCGTCAGCCCTCGCGGTCCTCTCGCCGAAACTTCAAGGGCGTCCAAAAAGAGCAGGCAGACGCACACGTTGACGACAGCCACCATGGCGTCGCTGAACTTGGGGTTGTTGAAGGCCTTCAGCTGCTTGTCGTAGGGTCCTTCGGGCGCCGCCGGCGGGCGATCGGCGATGCCGACAGCAATGACGACGATCATGATGGCAGTGACGATGGCACAGACGCCAACCCAGCCGATCCACGAGATCTGCTTGAACGTCCGGGCCGAGGCGCCGATGGCGACGATGATGGCGGCGCAGACGGCAAAGACGACGGTGCACGTGCCGTGTTCGGACATGGCGTTGAACGAGATGCTCGACGAAAGGATGCCGGAGGCGACGAGGAAGATGAAGAAGAGCTGCGAGCGGAAGGACGCATCGGGTCGGGTCAGCGACGAGAAAAAGCAAGGGGGGTAAGGGCGATGCAGAGGTGAGTCTGGGCCGCACGAAGTAGGCCACGCCGACGAGCTCGCGACCCCACGTGCCGTACACTGTCGGACGCGCCAGAGGCTGTCAGCAACGGGCAAGGATGGGAAGGTGAGCGAAGCCGTCGCACTTACTGATGAAGCCGACGTCGGGCGCCGAATGGACACCGGGGTACCGCTCACGGAACTGGCCGAGGACTGGGAGGCGGCAGAGGTCAGCTTCTGCGAAGGGAGGCACAAACTCGACCGGCAAGTCTGCGCACCATAGTCACCCCACGACGTCAAAAGACCCAGGAGGATGATGACGATGAGGGCTGGGACGATGCCGAGGGTCATCATGACGTTGGGCAGAGCGAGAACACCGAGACCGATCTGGGTCTTGAGTAGCAGCATGAGGGCGCCGCCCCAGCCGACGGCACGGTAGTCGGGGCCGCCCTCCTTCTTGACAAAGACATCCTCGGCAATGGCCGCCTCGGCGACGCTGACGCTGTTGAGCTTCTAAGAGAAGAGGAGGTGAGGGTCGACAGCATGTCGTCAGAGGTCGTCAGTCGCTGCTCAGTCCTTCTGGCTCCCGCAGCACAGGCGAGACCGACCTTGCCACGCCAGACGCCGGTCCCACGGCCTCCTGGGGCAGTACCCTTCTCGACGTCGCCGGTCCGAGCCGTGTCGGGCTCCTCGACGATCGTGAGGGAAGGCGTGCTTGAGGCGACCGTCATGTGGTGGGCCGGGGTGTGTGGGGCGAGAGGTGAGGCGCGTGGGTCCTAAAGGGAGGCGGCCGGCAGGCAGGCGTGCGAGAGTGGCGAGACCGGTGTGACGTGGAAAGGGGCAAGAGAGCAGAACTTGAGCTTGAGAGAGTGCCAACGAATGTGACGGCTGCCTTCTTGAACGAGCTGTGCGAGAGGAGCGGAGGGCGGTGACAGAGGGCGCCGGGTCGGTCGGTCGGTCGGCAAGGAAGTGATATCAGAGCGAGCAGCAGGCCTGCCTCATCGAAAAAGTGGGCAAGCCTCGGACGGCCTCCGTCGGCCAAGGCCCCCTCCCTGCTGACCTCCTGCAGGGTGAGCTATTTTGTCAGGGCGGCAGTGGCAAGGCGGGGTAAAGGTGCGTCGTCGAAGGGAGCGGATCGTGGAGTCTCCAAAGGACACGGTCGGCAGCGGCCGAGGACAATTACGACCAAGCGGCGGCGACGACGACAAATTTCGAACCGGCCGGGACAGGGCGAATCGCGACGCAGCCATCATGATTACCTCAGCCTTCTCGTCACCGGTGCTCACGAAGTCTTGCGCTGGCGGCTCGTGACCGGCTGACGACGGCGCAGGCTTGCGCAGGCCGTCGCGAGCTAGCGACCAGATCGACCAGACGGGGCGACAAGTCCGATCCAGACCGACGTCGAATGACCCACCTGAGCGGACCCGAATAGCTAGGCGGCAGCCGAAACCATCGCGAGGCTTGCGCACCCGGGTCAAAACGCATGGAGAGCGCGAGTAGCTTCGGGTCGGCGATCATGGCGTGGCGACTACTGCGTCGGCCGACAGCGATGTCGTCCCGGCTGCGTTCTGATGCAACCGCGCCGCAGTCTCAACCGACAAAGGGCATCGCGCATGAGATCTGGCCGCCCAGACGAGGGGCGAAACCGTTATTACAACTCGACGAGGAAGGAAGGGGAGGGAAGTAGGGGAAGGCAAGGGAGGGTGGACGGATTGAGAGGCAAGGGTGTACTGTTATAGAGCCGCAAGAAGTCGCGGCCGGGGGGACTGGCAAGTCGTTCAGTTGGAGAACAGGATGCGGTAGATGCGCTTGTACCAGGGCGCCATCGCCCGTTCGGCACGGTAGGCCCGCATCTCCTCGACCGTCAGCCACGACTTGCGGCCGGTGTCGAGGTCGATCTGGCTGGCCCGGAGAGGCAGGCGCCTCTTCCAGGCGAGACCGGCAATCTGAAGGGGAAAGGAGGACAAGAGCGTCAGTCAGAGTGCTCCCTCCGCTCAAGTGCTCGGCGACGCTCACGTAAAACCCAATCATGACCGGGGCGGCGAGATATGACTTGAAGAAGTCCTGGGCGACCTTGGTCTTGTCCTTCGCCATGCCGCCGATAGGCCAGAGCGCAATGTAGAACTGGCAGGGCGCGCACGTGAGCAAGCGTCAGCTTAGGCATGGAAAGAGAAGACTTCGTCTTTCAAGCACGTACCTGAGCGATGAGGACGAGGACGATGAGGATCGCGCCAAACCAAGATCCCCAGACGCCAAAGGCGCTGTAAGGGAAGAGAGGGGAGCGATTGAGGTCAGTCAGGGAGGGGAGGGGGAGGCTGGAGCCAAGGGGTTAAACGCACGCAGTGAACGGCAGCTCCTCGAGCGAGTGGCCCTGAACGCGCCAGGCCCTGCGGAAGCGGATGTGCGAGAGGCAAATGGCGAGCCAGGTGAAGAGGGTCGAGAGACCCGAAAGAGCAAGAAGCCAGTTAAAGACCTGGTCGCCGATGTCGGGGTTTGGAGCGCAGTTAACGTAGGCGATCGGGGCGAAGGCGAGGATGGCGAGCGTCGAAAACAGGGGGCGGCCAGCGCGGTCGATGTAGGCAAAGATCTTAGGCGCGTAGCCCGTCTCGGCGAGAGCCGTCAGCGTGCGCGAGCCGGCGTAGACGCAGGAGAGGCCGATCGAGAGGACCGAGATGCAGATAGTGACGTTAACGAGGTGATCGAGGCCGCTGATGTTGGCCCGAGAGAAGACAAGGACAAAGGGCGAAGCGGCCGAGCCCTCACCCTCCTCGGGAGCGCCGAGCAGGCGCGAGTAGTCGTACGGGATCAGAAGACCGATGATAGTGAGCGAGGTGATGTAGATGAGCGTAATACGCCAGAAGGTGTTCTTAACTGCGAGTTGAGAGACGGGAAAGAGGAGACTATCAGCAAGCCGTCGCCTGGCGCCCATGCAGAGAGATCGCCGACTGACCGGCACTGGGCATCGTCTTGCGCGGGTTAGGCGTCTCGGAGGCGGCAAGGCCGACGAGCTCAGTACCGGCAAAGGAGAAGGCGGCGGTGACAAAGACGGCGCAGACACCCTTGAAGCCGTTTGCAAACGCGCCTGGCGATTGCCAGCTGTAAGGGGGGGGGGGGTGAGGCAACTCGGTCAGCGTCGGACAACGGAGGGGACAGGGTCGGATCGACGCGTGAGGGGGACGCACAGTGCTCCGCCGGAATAGGTGCTGTACTCGCCCGAGCTGGGGCCACCGCCGACGATGCAGACGATGCCGACGATGATGAACATGATGACGACGGCCAGCTTGAGGCACGAGCTCAGGAACCTGGACGGCAGATGGGGAACGAATCAGCAAAGAGGTCTTGGCAGCAGATATGGCGCGAGAACGTACTCTTCCTCTGCAAAGCCGAGCGTGCCAAAGATCGACACAATCATGATGATGGCCCAGAAGATGGTGATCCACGCGGCGGTCGGCAAGCCGTTATTCCAGTAGCTTTGGAGGAGGGGCACAGAGATCAGCGCCTCGCGCGCACGACGCGATCCAGTGCTGCTGAGCAGGGACGCACTTGACGGTCGTGACGGCGACGGTGATTTCGAGGGGCAGGACGACGGCCCACTGGAGGACGTAATTCCAGCCCATGGCGAAAGCGAAAGACGGGTCGAGGAAACGCTCGGTGAGAGTGTAGAAGCCTGCCAAGCGAAGGAACAACACTGAGGGGTCAGCGCGAGGTTCCTCTCCAGCAACGACGAGCGACGCGACTGACCTCCAGAAACGGGGAAGACGATGGCCATCTCTCCGAGCGCCTGGGTGACGTTGATGAGCCTAGGAGGATCGTTACGCAGGTGCGGATCGGTCAGCCAGCCGGACCGCTGAGCAAGAAAAGCGACAAGTGAGTAGACGCACATCGCTCCGATAAGGATCCAGGCGATGAGGATACCGGCCGGGCCTCCGTTGCGGAGGGCGCTGCCGGAACCAACGAACAGACTGTACGTGGGAGGCAGAGTGCCGGGCGCGTCAGTCGCCAGCCAGGGCACTCCTTGCACGAGCGGAGGCGGAGACGTACCCCGTGCCGATGGAACCACCTGTCGGGACGTCAAGAGCACAGCCAAGGGGCAGGAAGGCGAGCAGTTGTGTCAGTCTGTCGGCCGCGGGCAAAGGGCGAGAGGTCGACCGGCCCAAACACCGCAACCGGCGGCTATTGGGCCCGAGTGAGCCAAGGACAACGCACCGACAGCCTGGAGGGAGGGCGGAAGAAGATGCAGGCGGCGTCAGCGGAGGTCGCACGAGCAAGAGCAGCAGCAGCAGCGGGCGCGCGAGTCGACGCACAATCATCTGCAGGTGGCGAGGCTTCATGGTCTGCTGGAGCCTGAGCAGTGGGGAGAGACAAGGACAGAGGCGGTCAGAGCCTGGCTGTGGAGCGCCGCACATGCGATTAGGAGACTCGCTGATTGCCCTCGCCGGCCTTTTCCGCCTGGTCGCCGGTGACCTGGCCGTGGGTGACGAGGTCGCTGAGGCAAGGGGGGAAGGGAGAAGGTCAGCCAAGCTGCCTATATTCTGCTGCATAGACTCGACGGTCGACGTACGTGAGGCGAACCGGAGCTCGCGTATACGACCGGCCATTGAGACCGAGCCGCGTCATGAGCGACTCAGACCGAGGGTCCCACGACTCGTGCGAGACCTGGTTGGCCGGCACGACCTGGTGGGCATGGTTGTTGTTCTTCTTGAAGTCCTCTTCGGAGCCCGACATGGTGGGCGAAGGGCGGGGTGCTCGGGGAGATGGAGAGGGGAGGGAGAAGGGGTCGAGGTTGAGGGAGACAGGGAGAGGAAGAACAGGGCTCTTGTCTATGAGCGGCGGCGGCCCGTGACCCGTATCTCCCCTCCAGCCCTCCTTGGCGGGCGGGTTCGGAAAGATTAAATAAAGGGATCGACCGACCCCCTCAATTTGCCCCGCCCGTCGCCGCCTGCTTGCTCCCAGAAAAGAAGCTCAGCAGCAGCGGCAGGACCGCCGAGCGATAGGGCAGCAGCTGGTCAGGACGGGAGATGCTCCGTCCAGGTCGAGGCGTTAGCAGGGGCTCGTAGCGGACCAGCGCGGGCCCCATCTCGTGAGCCGGGGCAAGGGAGGGATCCCCCGCCGAGGGGTGAGCCTGACCGTCTGTCCTCTCGCGCGCCGAGGAACCGGCTTCCCGAGCGAGCCGACCCTTCGATTGGTCCTTCGTCAATTCCAACGCGTCGTCTCGCCCCGCAGCCTGCTGGCCAGCCTCCCTGCCCGACCCTTCGAGGGTCTGATGGCCGCACACCCATCAGCAGGCGGCACGGTCAGCATGTCAAAACGCGACGGAAGGAACAAGCAAGCCCTGGGAGGCAGCCTAGTCGATTTAGAGACGAGCCCGGGACGGGAGAAGCTGATGGCCGACGGCGCCGCCGCGGCCGGAGAGCCTCTTGGCAGAGGGAGGGCACCACGCGGGTCCCTTTGACCTCGCAGGAACGCCTCTCGGGCGCACGGACCCGGGGCTCGACGTCTGCCCAGCCGTCGGCCGAGCGAGCAAGCGAGCGAGCGAGCAGGCGGGCTTGGACGACGCGGCAGGCGGAAGGACAGACGCACTGCATGGGCACGTCACGCCGCTTGAGGCGGGCCGATCGCAGCTATCTTCGGCCGGGGCCGCTGGACGACGACTATCGCGGTTGGTGAGCGAGCGAGCGAGCAGATACGGCGGCGTCTCGCGACGACCGAGGAGGGGGGCAAAGAGTGATGGACGACAAGCTGACCATCGACCGGAGCTGACCCTTCGACGTGCTGGCCGACGTAGAAGGAGGGAGACGCGCGGGCGCGGGCGCGTTGGCGACGACGATGAAGGACGGTCGACGCGGTCGAGGAAGGCTCGCCCAGACGCCAGGCTGAAGTGAGCCAAGGCGAAGACAGTCGGGGCAAAAGACGTACATTGCTCGTCGTCTCTGGTCAAAACGGCGGCGAATGCATGCCGGAGTCGAGTCATGCTGACCCCGCCTCGCCGCCTCCTTGCACGCGTAGCCGCGAGGACCGCTTGCGGGGGACCCTCCCTCGGTCGCCCTTCGCTCGATGCCATACGCCCATCGCAATTCGCAGAGGCACCGGCTTCGCATGGGCCGCGGTGATCGAGACGCAACGGGAGTTCGGAGAGATGATCTTCGTGAGGGTTGTCGAAGCAGGAGGAGGACGGCCAAGGGGGATCCCCAGTCGGCAAGCCTTCTTCGTCTGCGCGACGACTAGACCGGGTTAAGAGCGGGCAGACAGTGGAGTGAGTACGTCCCAGTCGTCTGCCTGCTCGCCGTCGGCAGTCGTGTCGTCCTTGATGGCAGCCGGGGGATGAGGCGCTCCGTCGCGTCTATCAACGCGGGCGTGGCACGCGACTACCCCGACCACTCGCAGCAGCATGCTCCCTCCGCGAAGGAACAGCCCGCCCGGCTTCCTGATCGCCGCTTTTGCAGAACTAGATCGGACGAGTCATAAGTAGATGGGAGAGGACACGAGCGGCGCCGACGCACAGCGTGGCGGCCTACCAGGCGATGGGCGAGATGGGGAGCGGGAGGATATCGTCTAAGTAGGGCGGAAGGTCGTATGGTTTACAGGCAGCGAGGGGAAGCGAGGTCGTCGCATCCGTCCGAGCCAGCGGACAAGGAGCGGCAGGGTGGGTTCCGGGGTGAGAGGGGAGGAGAAAGCGGTCGGACAAGGTTGAGCGCAGGAGACAGTCAAAGAGCCAGCAAAGACGAAGGAGGCGACGACGAGCGGAGCGAAGCGTGCGAGAGAGCGATAGAGGAACGGCGAGCGGGCGACCGGCTTTACGACGACGCCATGATGTGCGAGTTGAAGTTGTCTGCGGTCGGTGCGGAAAAGGCGCAGCTGTCAGCTCGCAGGCCGGCACGCGGGAGAAAGACCGGGTACGACCGTGAGACACGCACAGACTGCAGGGTTGCCGTTGAAGGTAAAGTTGGGCGAGAAGTCGACGACGTCGGCGCCGTTGCGCGTAATCTTGGCCGACATGCCGCCGCCGGCGGCCAGCGCGTGCTGGAGCCGGGTGACGCCGGCGTTGACCGAGAACGACTGCGAGCCCGCGCCCGACGAGAGGGTGACGGTGCTCGGTGAGGTCGCAAAGACGAGGGCGTACATGTTGTCCTGCGAGTACTCGCGTCCGGTCGGCGGGCCGACCGAGTCGGCGTAGGCGTTGGCAAAGGCCGGGTGGGGGCGGGCCATCAGGTAGACCTTGTCCTGCGTGATGGCCGGATAGCTGCCCGTCTTGAAGGCCGCGGCGTAGTAGGCGTTGATCTGCTGGAGGGCGCTGTGGTCAAAGCCATCGACCCACGACTGCGACCTGGGCTGGGCGCCGTCAATCGGACCGATGTACGACGACTCGCCGTAGTCTGCAGAGTGTGAGAGGAGAGTCAGCCAGTGTCCCGGTCGCAAGCAGGGAGGAAAGGTCAAGCGGCTCCCGCTCGCCACGCACCGTTCCAGGTGAGCGCCTCGATGAGGTCGAACCGGTTGCGGTTGGCAATCAGCTGCTCCCAGCGGTACGAGTAGAGCCAGCTGTCGCTGCGGAAGTTCCAGTTCTTGTTCCAGTCGTTGACGCCTGGTTCCGTTCCGGCGACGCGGGTCAGTGACCGAGGGACGGGAGCGCGGGAGCAAAGGCAACGAGCGCACCGTAGTGGGTGTAGAAGGCGGGCGAGACGGCGGCCATGTAGGCCTTGGAGCCAAGTGCGCTCATGTAGCGCTCGTCCGAGGAAAAGTCGAGGTCGCCGCCGCCGCTGGGCCAGCCAGAGTTCCAGTTGAGCTCGCCGTCGAGGGCCGAGGCGCCAAAGGTCGACGGGTCGGTGAAGATGGACGGGATGAAGAAGATGTCGTTGCCGCCGGCCTTGAGCGGCTGCTTGAAGGCGCCCTCCCAGCCAGCGTTCCAGTCGCCGTAGCCAAAGGAGCAGTCGGTGCCGGCAAAGGTCGAGACGAGCTGCCGGCCGCTGTAGTAGGCCTGGGCCGAGTGGCCGGCGTAGTCGGTCACGTAGGCCTTGAGCGCGTCGGCGTGCCAGCCGGCCGAGCAGGCCAGGGACGTCATGTCGAGCGAGAGGAACATCTTGAAGCCGGTGCCCGAGTCGGCCGCGGCCTGATAGGCGGTCCTGACCTGCTGGGCCTGCCAGTCCTCGTGGCCGACGTTGAGCGCAAAGCCGTCGAAGCCGGCGGCCGAGGCCAGACGGATGTTGCTCATCCACGAGTCGTAGTTGAACGGGTACGTGTTGCCGACCATCATGTGGGCGTAGACGGCTTTCGAACCGCCGGACGAGGGCGCGGTCGTCGGCGACGAGGCGGCGGTCGAGGCCGGCGTCGGATCGGCTGAGACGCTGGCAGAGGTAGCCTCGGCGGCTGCAGACGAGGCCGACGAGGTCGAGGCGGGCGAGTCGTTGCCGCTGACGATGGCCGCGAGCGACTTGTCCGAGTAGATGCTGAGGCGCCAGCCGCCGCCGCAGCGGTCGCTCGTGCCGTCGCAAGTCCAGTCGCACTCGCCGTCGTCAACGACGCGAACGCCCGCGGCATCGATCTGGTTGCTGCAGTAGCACTGGGTCTTGACCTCGATGCCGGCGACAGAGAAGCCCTTGCTCGAGCAGAGGGCCGTGCACGAGGAGGCGGTCCAGCCGGCGTCGGTCCACTCCGAGTAGCCCTTGAGCGAGCGGTCGTACGAGTCGGTTACGCAGCCCTGCGAGGGCCAGCTCGCAGCGGCGGCGGTCGGCGTCGAGCTTGGGACGGCCGCCGAGGACGTAGCCGACGGATCGGGCGAAGGGGCGGCGACGCTCTTGGTCTTGAAGAGCGACATCGCCCACCAGCCGCCGCAAGGCGAGCCATCTGTGAGCGGAGCGTGTGAGGGCTCAGCGAGAGAGCAGGGTGAGACGCAGACGGGTGAGAGCTGAGTGCTCACCAGAGCAGCGCTGATTGCAAGCGAGGTCGCCGATGATGCCACCGAGCCGGACGCCAGCGTAGGCCTTGAGCTCATTGCCGCACTGCGAGAAGGGGGGGGGGGCATCAGCGACAGAGCCTAGTGTTGAGGCCTGGCAGACCGGGACGACGACAACGCACGAAGCACTGATTTGACCCTGCGCATGCGTCAGCGACGGATGGGAGGGCAAGGAGCGACAGTCAGCCTGAACGGTTCGGGGCGAAAAAGGGAGAGGCGTTCTCGGAGGGCGACGCGTCGAGAGTGCCAAGACCGAGCGCGCGCGCGCGCCCGACTTTGCTTCCTTCCTCGCCCGAGCTCGCGACCGGCCTGTGGGACTGACATTCGACTCCGCCGTACTGGAAGCCCTGGTCGGAGCAGCTCGAGAGGCACTTCTCGACCGTCATGTCGCCGGCCGAGTATTCGAGGCCCGAGAGGAGCCGCTGCGAGGCATCGAGCACGCAGCCAGAGTACGACCAGCCTGCGGGGATCGGATAGCGAGGCTTGTTGCGCGGCGCGCGGGCCTCGAGCTCATGCGTCGCGGGCTCGATGACGACGACGGGAACGACGTCAACGACGACGACAGTCGGCGGTGGCGCGATGTCGGTCGACGAGGAGGGCTCGGCAGCGGCGAGCCGGGCGTGATGACGCCGACGAGGGAGGCCAGGACCGGCGTGGCCGCCTCGGGCGGCGGACGCAGGCGAGGCGACCACGGCCAGCGTGGTTGCCGCGAGGAGGGCGAGAGAGAGCGCCGACTTCATACTTGCTTGCGCGTGCGGATGGATGTTGGGTGACCCGAGCGGAGCGCTGGAGAAGGTTGCTTCCGGGATGGATGAATGAGGAGAGGTCTTGTCCGGCAGGGGGCTTGAGCTCAACTGTTGAGGGATCGGGTCTCAGAGGAGTAAGGGGGCGCTTGCCGATGAGAGGGAGGGAGGAGTGCCGCGGAAAGGGAGAAAGGAGAGGAGGAGGGGAGGGGGGGTGTCGCAGGAGGGGT
>Ga0308160_10006612_pt1 | contig 11753 bp, 11 predicted proteins | sample PhyFR1_FD_201036 | JGI IMG/M metagenome (GOLD analysis project Ga0308160, IMG submission 201036) | Phyllosphere microbial communities from UC Gill Tract Community Farm, Albany, California, United States - DLSLF.R1 | ecosystem: Host-associated > Plants > Phyllosphere > Unclassified | place: USA... | reverse complement strand
GCAAGTCGAACAAGAGCAAGAAGAGCGAGAAGACGACGCCGCAGGCCGAGTCGACCAAGGAGGGCGCCCTCCCGCCGCAGGAGCAGACGCGCGACTAGAGCGCTCGCCCGTCCTCCCCCGCCCGCATCGCTTCCACCTTTCGCCCTTTCAGCCGTCGGAATGGACGGGCTGCAGCGTCGCTCGTCGCTCCAGAAGGCCCTCCCTCCCTCGTTCGCCCTCTTCCCCTCCTCCTTAATCCTGTTCCTCTCGCTCTCGCTCTCGCTCTCGAACCTTGTCTGTGCGCCTACATCTGCACTTTCTACACCTCACTGCAATCATGGACTCTGTTTCCCTGCACTCTGCGCTCGTCGTCAACGAGAGTGCCGTCGTCGCCGACTGAGCGAGATGCGCGTGCTCGGACCTCGCAGCTGGCTTCCGCGGCTCTGGAAGGACGGCGGGCCCGTGCGCTCTCGAGCTCGGCGGCTCCGTATGTAAGACTGGACCGGAAGTGCGCTGCGCGAGAGACAGTCGGTGTGAGTGCATGCGAGCCTTCGACGAGGCGCTCTGGAGCACCGCCTCGGTTGCCCCTGATCCGCGTCTCCCTCGAGCTACCACGCCCCAAGCTGCTGATTGAGCAGCCAGGGCGTTCGACACACCTCAGCGGCACCAGCTCGCCCGCACTCCGGGTCCCCTCATGCCTGCGGTCGCCCGTGAGCGCGCGTTGACGACGGTCGACCACTCGACGCTCGCCTCCCGAGCGACTCAGCCTCCTCGCCCACGTCGACCTCGTCAAGGAGCGCTTCTCAAGCGCCAGGAGCTTTCTTCCAGCACCGGTGAGTCTGTCCATCCAGTCGCGCACGCCCTCCAGCTCGTCGTCGAGCCGCAGGGAATGGCCCGGGGAGCGGGTCCTCTCGGTGTCGGGCTCGCCTCGCTCGACAGCTCGCCTGGGACGATCAGGGCGCGCGCTGACCAGCACCTTGCTCCCCTCTCCTCCCCTGTCCACCACACGCCGCCTCGCCTCGTCCGATCCCCGTGCCGCCCGCCGCTGCCGCTCGCCTCCACTCCCGCCGGTGGCTCTGACCAGGTGCGCAGCAGCTCTCTGCCTCGCTCGAGCCTGTGGGAGGGCCCCGACAGCTGACACACGGTCCTTTCACCCTCGCTCGTGCAGCAGACGCGCCCGTCGACTCGCCTACTTCGACCGAGCCTTCGAGCCAAGCCGCTCCAACTTCGAGCCTCTCGTCCGCCTCGCAGCCTCCAGACGGCGCCTCGACCACTGCGACCTCGCCTGCGTCAGAGCCACCTTCGAGCTCCTCGACCCCTGCGGCGACGAGCATGGACTCGACCTCGACCTCGCCCGCTCCCGAGACCTCGTCCTCGCCTCCTGCCGAGACCTCGACTCCGGCCCAGACGACAACGAGCAGCGCGCCCGAGCCGACGACGACGACACCGCCTGCCGAGACGACGACCGAGGCAGACCCGACAACGACGAGCTCCCCTGGTTCGAGCACTTCCCCTCCCGCATCCTCGTCGACGCCCGAGCCGACCTCGTCCTCTCTTTCCCCACCCTCCTCTTCTCCCTCTTCCTCAGACCCGCCGTCCTCCAGCTCGACCACGACCTCGACACCTAGCTCGCCTTCGCCAAGCACGACTACGCCGGCGCCATCGTCGAGCACCGCCGCCCCAAGCTCGAGCAGCTCGACGACCGCTCCGCCCGCGAGCAGCAGCTCGACGACCGCCGCCGCCTCGCCCACCTCGTCATCGGCCGTCGGCGCCGAGCCCTCCTCTTCGACCGACGAGCCGGCCTCGACGTCGGATCCGCTCGCGAGCGCGACCGAGAGCGCGACGACCACCGAGGCGGCCCCGACCAGCTCGACTGCGGCCCCGACAGTGGGCAGCTCGACGACCGATGGCGCCGATCCCGTCACTTCTGCACCTTCGTCCGACCTCGAGTGCGTCCCTCGCCCCTCGCCCCTCTGCATCTGCGCCCCTCGCCTCGCACACGTTGCTGACGCTCGCACCTCTTCCCGCCGCAGGACCTCGGCCGCGGAGTACACTCGCACGTCGGCGACCGAGTACACCCTGACGACCTCGGGCACGGTCGTCGTCATCACGTCGATCGTCACGGCCGTCGTGAGCGGGCCCGACCCGTCGAGCACGGCCGGCGGCCGCAACCTCAACGGCGCCGACGCCGGCTCCCAGGCCTTCTTCGACAACACGGGCGCCGTCGCCGGCACGTTCGTCGCCGTCGGCCTCGTCGCGGCGGGCGTCATCGTCGGCCTCGGCTTCTTCTTCCTGCGGCGCAAGCGCCGCCGCCAGCTCGACGAGGACATCCGTGTCGCAGCCGGCGGCGCGGGCGACGGCGGCGCGGGCATCAACCGGTTCGAGGACGACGACGAGGACGACGACTCGTTCGACCGCATGGCCGGCGGCAGCGAGGGCCACCTGTCGAGCAACTACATGAGCTCGTACGGGACCGTGCCCCTGACGGCGGCCGCGGCGGCCGGCGCGGGCCTCGCGACGCGCCGCTCGAGCGGCGGCGGCACGACCGACTGGGGTCCGCACCCGGGCGCAGGCGCGAGCCGGCCCTCGCACGACCTCGGCCACTCGCCGGCCCAGAGCCAGGGCTCGATCCTCCCGCCCGTCGGCGGCGTCGGCGCGGGCGGGTACGGCTACGGCCCGCCGCTGCCGCCGCAGGCGAGCTACGGCGCGTACGGCGGCGGTGCGACGAGCCACGAGGGCGTCCTGCACGACAACTGGGCCGAGTACGTCGACGGCGCGGGCGCGGGAGCGGGCACGTACGGCGCGGGGTCGGCCGAGGGAGGGAGTCACGAGGGCTTCGGTGCGTCGCTCTTTCTCTCCCTCTTTCTCGCTCTAGGCGACGTGCGCATACTGACTTGAAAATTGCGCGCTCGCAGCTCCGATGGGCGCCTCGTCCGAGGACACGCACTACCACCCGAACGGCGAGATGCAGCAGGTCGCCTCGTTCCGCAACTCGCTCTACGGCAACGCCTTCGACCCCTCGGGCGGTGGCTCGGGCAACGGCAGCGCGTACGGCGGCCTGCAGCACGAGCCGGCGGCGCCGGCGCCGTCGGGCGCGCACGGTCCTCGCGCCGATGAGCGGCTCGACCCGGGCGCGATTCGGGCGGTCGACAATCACAGCGCGACGAGCTTGGCCGACGACACCGACTACTCGAGGAGGATCCTGCGGTGCGTCCCTGTCGCTGTTCTCGTCTTCTCGACCTCGTACTGACGCTCGTCCTCTCGCGCAGCATCGCCAACCCGTCGGGCTAGACCTACCTCCTCTCCCTCCCTCACCCCCTTCCTCTCTTTCCTTGGTTCACGCCTCTTCATGATCACGTTCGTCACGACCCGAGCGCATGCCACGCCGCTCACCGGCACTCGGCGCCGCTCGGACCCCTCGCCCCGCCCCAACTTGCATTTCCTCCTCGACACGATCCATTCGCACCGCATCTTTCTTCCTCTACCTGTCTCTCTGTGCACAGCTGTAGGTCCTTCACCCTTTCCTGCCTTGTCCTTCCTCCATAGACGCTCGTTCGAGCGACGCAACGCGCCGCGCCTGTTTCTCGCTTCCTCGTCCCTGTCTCAGCGAGGCTCTCGAGAGGACTCGTCAGTGCTAGAAGAACAGAGAGCGCGTGCCAGACGGACTCAATAGATGCTGCTACAGACCGAGAGAGAAAGACGGAGAGGAGGAGACGCAGAAAGAGAGGAAGAAAGTGTCCATCGTCGTGCACAGCTTGCTCAGGCGCGCGAGCTCGCCTCGGCGTCGAGGTTGGCGGCGAGGCCCATGGCGAGCGCGAGCGAGTCCATCGAGGCGCGAGGGTCGGCAGTGCTGCTGTCGGTCGAGGCGGGAACCTCGGCGTGCGCGCCGAACGGGTTCGAGGCGTCGTCGTCGACGATGGGCGGTGCGGCGGCGGGTGGAGGAGCTGCGAGGCGACAAACAGCGTCAGTCGAGGCTCTGGTCCGAGCAACGTCGGCAGGAGGACCTGTCGACCCTGCAGTAGAGAAGACGAGCGAGCTCGACGCACCAGTTTGAGCCGCAGAAGCAGGCGCGACCGGCGTGACCGTCGCCCTCTCGGCCTGCACGAGCACGACCTGCTCGTCGTCATCGCCGTCCTCGTCCGCCATTGAGCTCGCGTAGCTCTGCCGCCCCGACCCTGCGCCGTTCTCGCTCCGAGGGACGCCGCCCATCGTCGAGTCGCCGCCGGCGCTCATCATGCTGCGGCGGTCACGCTCGTCGAGGTCGTCCTCGTCGTCGCCGGCGTCGGTGAAGCCGTCGTCGCCGAACCCGCTCGGGAACCCGAGCTGGAAGGGGATCTGGCTCAGGCCCGAGCCGAACCCGCTGCGGACCGAGATGGCGGCGCTCTGCACGCGCTCGGACCCGCTGCCGGCGGTCGCGCCGGTCGACGAAGAGGACGGCGCGGGCTTGGACGAGGTCGGGCGTTGGCCGGCGAAGGGGAGGAAGGGTGCGGGGAGAGGGTCGTCGTCCTGGTCCTGGTCGTCGCGCCCGTCGATGATGGACGGCGCACGGACCGACGCCGAGCTCGTCGACGCCGCGCTGCTCTCGATCGGCGCCGTCACGTTGACGGGTAGGCCGAGGCTGACCGAGCTCGTGCTCGCGCCGCGCCCGCCGGCCGTCGCTCCTGCCGACGAGCTCGTCGGCGCGAGGAACGGGATCCCTTCGAGGAGGGACCCGTCGCTCATGCCGCTCGCCGTCGAGTCCCTGCTGCCCGACGGCGCCATCGGCGAGCTCGTGCGAACGCCTGAGCCGGCCGTCGCCCGCACCGTGCCCATGCTGCTCGAGGGGCTCACGCCCGGCGACGACGACCAGGCCGACATGGTGCCCGTGAGCGGGCGCACCTGGGACCCGGTGTCGAACGCCTCGGACGAGCGCGCGCTCTGCGGCACGTCGAACGACGCGCCCGAGGCCGTGTGCGGCAGGCGCGGGCTCTTGGCGCCGCCGCCGCCGTTGACGAGAGCCGAGGGCGAGTTGGGGTTGGTGAAGGTGACGGTCTGGCCCTGGAGGAACTGGACCGAGCCCTCGTCCGAGAGCGCCGAACCCGTCGTCCACCTCGACGTGTCGGTCGCCGACGAGCCGGGCCGCGAGCGCGAGAGCGTCTCGCAGTGCGCGTCGGCGCCGCCGCCGGGCGTGACCGTGCCCTGCGACCCGAGGCGCGAGTGCCGCATCGACGAGCGGTTCGAGTCGTCGAACGGGTCGACGCTGCCGGTCGGGCTCGTCGGGCTCGCAGCCGTCGGCGGCTCGTGCGCGCCCGCACCCTGCGCCGCCCCGGAGCCGCCGATGTGGACGAGCCCGGCTTGGCCCTTCTGCAGCTCGACGCGCCGCACGCCCTGCGCCGACAAGGGCGTGATGATCTGGGGCGGGTCGAGGATGTACGACATGGTCGACGTCGCCGAGCGCGAGGTCATGGTCGACATGTGCGACTGGGCCGAGCGCGACCGAGGGTCGCCGAGGACCGACATGCCGCGCGCGCCGTTGCCCGTCGGCGACGTCGAGAGGAACGACAAGCTCGGCGACGAGCCTGGGCTGCCGCTCGAGGGCGGCAGGACGGGCGGGAACGCGCCGCCCGAGGTGGGCCTCGTCGGCGACGAGGACGACCCGGCGAGCGGCGACGAGACCTTGGGCGTGTTGGGCAGCTTGAGGTCGAGGCCGGGCGAGCGCGGCGGGCGGATCGGCGCGCCGTTGGCGAGCGTGCCGTGCGGGACGGCGGGCGTGTCGGGCGTGAGGACGGGCGGGAGCGGGTTGAGCTCGATGATCTCGGCGCCGGCGAGCGCGAGCGAGTCGCGGCTCGCCATGCTCGTCGGGATCGACGCGCGGATCCCCTGCGCGCTGCGAGGCGGCGGCGGCGCGTGGCTGTCGCGGTCGTGCTCGCGGTCGCGGTCGCGGTTCGAGGGCGACTCGCCGAACGCGCCGCGCTGGCCGTCGGCGATCGACATCGAGGACGAGTGCGGCGGGATGTAGGCGATGGGGATGACGTTGGTGTGCGACGAGCGGAACGAGAACTCGGACGTGTGGATCGAGTTGGCGTCGTCGAAGTCGCCAATCGACGAGCGGTTCTGGTCGCCGAACGGGTTGTCGTCCTGCGGGCGCGCGCGCTTGATCGAGTCAGCATGTGATCGTAAGAGAGGTGGAGAGCTTGAAGAGGGGGACGCACCTCGGAAGTCCTGCCCGGGGTGAGAGCGCCTCCCTCGCGAGCGGCGCCGGGGCTCGTGTTGCGGCGGTTGACGCCGTCGGCGCCGGCCGTGTCGATGTGGAGGTGGACCGACGAGCGCTTGGTAACGGCGTCCGTCTCGCCCGGCGAGAGCTGCGACTTGCGCTTGTCGGCGAGCTTGCTCTGGCGGTGCGAGAAGTGCTTCGAGTAGCGCTTGCGGCTCGCGGCGAGGCCTCGGGGTCGCCACCAGAAGAAGTAGACGGCGGCGAGGAGGACGGCGACTCCGACGACGCCGCCGACCGCGCCGCCCGCGGTTGCGCCGGTCGAGGGCCCGCCGCCGCCGCCCTTGGTGCTGCTCGAGCCCGTGTCCTGGCAGATGCGCTTGGGGCACGCCGAGCAGAGGCGGCTGGTCTGGACGCAGCTCTGGCCGGCGGGACAGGTCGGGCACGCGTTGATCGGGTCGGTGCAGGCGAGGCAGTTGGACGACATTCAGGGCGGCGAGGAGATGAGGGCGAGGCGAGGCGGGGGGGAGGGGAGGTGGGCGAGGAGGGCGAGCTGGAGGGGCGGTGGGCGTGGGATGAGACCGGCTCAGTCCACTGGCGAGGTACAGAGCAGCACCGCTAGCACTGGTGCGGGCGGGTTCGAGAGGGAGGACGAGGGAGCGAGAGGCGGTTGTCCGTTGCACGAACCGTCCTCGCAGCAGCGCCGCCCACGCCTCAGACAGCCCGCCTGGCATTGCAGTCCTGCTCTGTGTCTACTCAGAGAGCCACTCGACCGGCTTCACAGCTCGCACCTGCCCAGTCTCGCCTTTGCGCCTCACCGCGACCATCCGTGCACGCGCTCGAGCGCGACGAACTGTGTCCTCCGTCGCGCACGCAGGCGTGCAGAGGCGCGGGAGCTCCTGCAGCATCTGTAGAAGCTGTCTGCTGCGCGACAGCCTTCTGGAGAGGAGCAGAGACGGAGCGAGAGCGTGACGAAGCGAGCGAAAGCGCTCGAGACCGGATGCCGAGCCGTCTCAGCTCGCCCTGGTCCACTGCGGCTCGCCTGAGCCTTCACATAGATCAGGTGGAGGGGTAGGCCGAGCGAGAAGCCGGCTGGGAGGCGCGGTCACCGCAGGAACGAGCCTGAGGTGCTCGAGCAGAGAGGCGGCGAGGAGCGCGGCCATCAGCTTCTGCGGGTCTGCTCTTGGCTCCGGCGGGTCCAGAGACACATAGCCCAACGCCGGCGTGCTCGGCAAGCACGCTTGCAGCGTGCCGGCGTCGCTGAGGACGGAGCGAGGAAGAAGCGGCGGGCGCGGATGCGGCTGAGCGACGCTGGCACGGGGGCGCGATCGGCGGGTCCTGGCGTGCTCCATGCCTTTGTCGAGAAGAGACAAGCCGGCCTGGAGCTCAGCACAGCAGTGTCGAGGACGAGGTCGAGGCGGATGACGGAGTCGCTCTCGTCCCTCGCTCCTTGCGCTTGCCTCGCTCTCCCGCCACGACCAGCACGCCCGCCATGCTGCAGACGACCTCTCTGAGCGCAGTGCGCGCATCCCTGCGCTCGGGTGGACCCGCTTCCCGACCATCGAGCCGCCCTGGGTCGCTCTTCGCCCGCTCGTTCGCCTCGACTCGCCCACACCTCGCAGCTCCCGCCGTGTCGGCCGACGTGGACCACTACGGCGTCCTCGGCGTGCACAAGGAGGCCACCCGCAAGCAGATCAAGGACAAGTTCTACGAGGTGCGTCGCCCTCTCCCCGCTCCTCGCCCACCCTCTTGGAGCGACGCTGACCTCTCGACATCGGCCAGCTCTCGCGCAAGCACCACCCAGACGCGCCCTCGACCTCATCCGAGACGCCCGAGCAGCGCACCGAGCGGTTCCAGCAGGTGCGTCCCCGGTCGCCCTCCCTCCTCGCACCCTTGAGCGCTCCCCCACTTGCGTCGGCTGACTCTTCCCTTCCCTCCCCCGCGCAGCTCTCGCAATCCTACAGCGTCCTGTCCGACCCCTCGACCCGCCGCTCGTACGACCTCGCCCGCACCGGCTCGGCCGTCCCTCCTCACCGTCGACGACCCGGGCACCCCGGGTACACCTCTGCGTCCGGCGGCATGGGCTACAGCGGCGCCGACGGCCGGTCCGACGGCGCCTGGACCGACAACGACGAGCGGCGCACGAGGGCCAACTACGCGTGGCAGCACCCGTCGCGGTCCGGGTTCAAGTCGGCGGGCGAGGCGGCGGGCGGCCAGGCCCAGGCGCGCACCGACCCGTTCGCGGCGAGGCGCTCGAGGGCGACCCAGTCGGGCAGCGCGACGGACCACTTTGCGACGTACGCGGCGCGGGCGAGTGCGCGCACGGCGCAGCAGGCGGGACCGAGCGGCGCAGCAGGAGCGGGAGGGAGCCACTACCGGGCGGGGACGTCGGTGTTCGGCGCGGCCAAGGCGGAGGAGGAGAGCCGGCTCATCAACGACAGCTCGACGATGCGCAGTGGCCAGGTGCGTCCCTCTCTCGCCTCTCGTGCCCTCTCTCGCTCGCGGCGTCGTTGCTGACTTGCTCTCGAGCGCCTCGCTCGCGCAGGTCGCATTCGTCTTCCTCACCGTCTTCTTCCTCGCCTTCTCCTTCTCGCACCGCAAAGACAAAGAGGATCGGATCCGGCGGTAGATGTCGCTACACGCTTAGACGGTGCAAAGCCAGTGCACGCTCTTCGTCGTCGTCGTCGCTCGAGAGCCTTGTGAGCCAGAGCGAGAGGGCTTGTCTGCCTCGTGGTCGCTTGAGTAACGAGACGTACATCATAACGAGCGGAGAGCAGGCCTCGAGAGCGTCGCGCTGTCTGCGGCTGCAAGAAGGAGGATGGTCGCTCGCTCGCCCGCGGCGGACTCGGCGACGAGGCGGAGCCACGAGCCTCTCGGTCGCACCACCCGCACGAGCTCGCTAGCACCTGCGCAGCCACTCGTCCTCAGCAGCAGCCCTCACTTGCGCCAGCCCCGCCACCTCGACGGCCCCGCAAAGCGCCTCGCCGTCGCCTCGTCGCCCTCATCTCTCCCGCCCTCATCGCCTCGACCTCGGCCCGCCCACACCCCCTCGACCAGCCATGACGCTCATGGACCCGTCCCAGGGCACCGAGATGGAGCGTCTGTGGGCCCTCCTTAGCGAGCTGTCCGCTCAGCTGTCGCACAACCGCCAGCAGACCGAGGAGCTGCATCGACGAGCCGAGGAACTCAAGGTGTGTCCACCAGTCTCGCCAGGGCTTGTCTACCACGTCAGGGACTGACTCGAAGCATGCTCGCAGGCGCAAGCAGTCCACACGCAGACGGGCTACACCCTCCGCCGCTTCAACCTCGACGTGAGCCAGGGTGCGTCATCCCGCTCTCTCCCTTCCAAGCTGCTCGAGGTGAGGCACACGCGCTGATCTAGAACTCATGCTCGCAGAGGACTTCGAATCGGAGCTCGAGAAGCTCAACGTGTCGCTCGTCATGGAGAACCAGGCGCTCCAGCAGGAGAACCGCCAGCTGTCGAGCCTCCTCAAGGACTACGAGAGCACCCTCGAGGCCGTCATGGGCAAGTTCCGGGCACACGCAGTGCGTCCCTTCCTCAGCTCGCTCAGCTTTCTCGGTCCCGCACGAGGCTGACCTCGCCCCACACTCCTCGCCCGCGCAGCACGCGACCCAGCAGCACCACCTCGACCTCACGCGCCACTACGAGTCGCTCCTCCTCAACATGCCCGTCTCGATCCCTCCCCCAGCCGACATGCCTCAAGACCCGACCAACGCCGAGGCGCCGCCGATCGACCCGCTCCACCTCCAGCTGTCGCTGTCGCACCTCGCGTCGCTCGTGCGCAAGGCCCTGCGCGCCCTCCAGGGCGAGGACCCGGACGACTCGACAAGCCCGCTTCTCCTCCCTATGGGCATCGGCCAGGCCGCCGAGGCGCTCTCGAAGGCGTTCCCCGGGCCCGGCTCGGCGGGCGACCTCGACTCGGCGCAGCTCGGCGGCCCGCCTTCGCCCACCTCGTCGATCGCGTCCTTCTCGTCCCTCGCATCGTCGGCACTGCATGGCCCGCCATCGGCGTACGGCGGCGAGTCGGGCGCAGCAGCAGACCGCGGCGCCGCCTCGTCCTCCTCGGCCACCTCGGACCTCGACCGCCTCCTCGCGTCGCACCACCCGTCGACGGCGCGCTCGCGCACGCTCGAGTCCGAGGGCGGCTACATCTCGCGCACGGCGACGTCGAACCCGCACTACGTCCCGACGACGTCGACCTCGTCGCTCGTCGCCTCGCCGCCCCTCCCCGGTCAGCCCGCCGTCGCGCGCGACGAGATGGCGCTGCGCGGGCTCGGGCCCCTCGACGAGCCGCTGCAGCGCGAGATCGAGCTCGAGGCACTGCGCAAGGAGAACGACGAGCTCAAGCGCCTGCTCGGGATTGCGGACGAGGTCGAGCACGAGGCGCGGGCCAGGGAGGAGCGCGACCGGGCGGCCGACGCCGACCGGCGGCAGCGCAGGAGGGACAAAGACGCGGCCGACGCTGCGGCGGGCGGCGGCAGGGCGGCGGTCGACGAGGACGAGGCGCGGCTCAGGCGCGAGGAGCTCGAGCGCGAGCGGCAGCGCGAGGCGCTCGCCGAGGAGCTCCTGCGCGCTGCAGAGCGCGAGGACGAGGAGAAGGCGGCCAAGGAGCAGCGCGCTGCGGCTGCTGCCGAGGGCAAAGGAGGTGCCGCAGCGGCAGCAGCACCGGCGGTCGAGGTCGACGCGGCGACGGCGGCGAGCACGAGCGCAGTCGACGACGAGGAGCTTCAGATCTAGCCGTGCTACACCTCCATCATCCGCTCTCCCCCTGTCTCCCTCACGTTGTGTAGTCCTCGCTCCCTCCAGCCGTGCCGCCTTCCTTCCCGCTCGTTGATACCGCCGCCTTGCCAATACCCTCGCCCCTGCTCTTTCCTTTCTGCGTCCCGTCCGAACAGAGCGCTCTCGTCGACTCGAGGAGTGAGAAGAGAAAGCCAGCGTGTTCCAACTCGGCGAGCCTGCGCCGTGAGCTGCCGCGCCCGCTCGGACCTCCTACTGCGACCTCCTACTGCTGCGCCTCCTCGCGCGTCTCCTGCGTCGCCATGCCGTCGCTCGCTCCCTCCTCGTCGTCCTCACCGTACTCCTGCGAGTCGACGACCGTGTCCTGGCTCGGCGGCGGGTACCCGAGCCCCGCCGCCATGTCGTCCTGGTCCTCTTGCGCACCGCCGATGCCGGCATCGACGTCGCCCTCGCCCGCTCCCTCCCGCGCGTCGTCGTCCTCGGGCCCGGGCATGCGCTCGTCGTCCGAGCCCGACGGCGACACGAGCCCGTCCCCGCTCGCGCTCGGGCCCTGCCCTGCCCCTCGCCCTCGCCCGGCCTCGCCGTCTCCTTCTCCGGCTCGCCTCGTCGCCTCGAGCTCCTCCTCGCTCCCCGACGCATCCTCCTCGTCCTCGTCCTCCTCCTCGACGCCCGCCTCGTGCGCCTGGAACAGCGCATCCGCCGCCGCACGCACCTCCCTCGCGCGCGGCCCGCCCTTCGCGCCGCTCCAGCTCGGCACCGCCGGCGTCGGCGCCGGCGCTGGCCTCGGTGCCCGAGTGCGCGGCCGCGGCGGACCCAGGCCCGAAG
>Ga0308160_10006608_pt1 | contig 11755 bp, 15 predicted proteins | sample PhyFR1_FD_201036 | JGI IMG/M metagenome (GOLD analysis project Ga0308160, IMG submission 201036) | Phyllosphere microbial communities from UC Gill Tract Community Farm, Albany, California, United States - DLSLF.R1 | ecosystem: Host-associated > Plants > Phyllosphere > Unclassified | place: USA... | reverse complement strand
GGGGGCTCATGCGGGGACGCAGACCGAGTTCCTCGCCGATCTCCTTGATGCGCGCGCGTTCGTTCTCGGGGCTGAACGCGATCTCGAACCCGCCGGGGGAGGTCCCGAGCATGATGACCCTGCCGTAGCGGACCCGGCCGGACTGCCAGGAGAACGACCAGGAGAGGCGCGGCACGAAGCCGGAGACACCAGCCGACCAGCTCATCCGCTTGACCGTGTCGGTGATGCTGAACCGCTGACGTCGCTCATCGACCCGCACGGTGTAGGTGATGCTGTCGGACACCTCGTTCAGCTGCAGGACGTTCCACCAGCGGGCGTCCGCGAGGTCGTACCCGACCTGAAACCCGTCGGGGAGGCGGGTGACGATGAACGGGGTGTTCTGCAGCTCGGCCTCGACGGCCCACTGGTAGTCGTGCAGCACGCCCGTCGGCGCAACGTCGGTTCCACTCACGGACTCAGTATGGCAACGCGGCGAGAGTCCGCGACGATCGTCGGATGGGCAGTGCTCCCCATCGCGCACTGCCACCGAACGGTCATCGCTCCCAGATGCGACGGTAGCCGGGCATGAAGGCGATCATCGCCGCGAGCAGGGTGCCGAGGTTGAGCAGCGGCAGCGCCGGGCCGATGGTCCAGGGCGAGTCCGCGTAGACCCCCATCAGCATCACCATCCAGGCACCGATGTTACCGAGGATGAGCACGATGATGAACGTCACCGCGGTCGCTCCCGCTCGCGACGAGACCCGCTTGCCCGCGAGCATCGGCGCGGTGCAGATCGTGCCGATGATCACGACGATGAGTACGAGGAAGGCGCTCGCGAACAGGATCGAGGCTGGGTCAGGGTCGCCGTCGTCGTCACGGTCCGCGAAGCCCGCGAGGAAGAAGAACAGGTTGAAGGACTCAGGGTCCTCATCCGCCTTCGTCTGGATCGCGTAGGGGACGAACAGCGAGAGGATGAGCGCGATCTCGAGCAGCAGCATCGGGACCGAGATCAGGATCGACTCGATGCCCGCCACGCGCTCCTCAAGGCGGGTGCGCGCCGCCTGGGCGGCGACCGATTCGGTGGTGCTCGCCGGTGCCTGCTGCGTTGGTTCACTCATCGTTGATCCCCCGATCGAGAGTCGGGCTCAGGCGTGCCCGACTCGGCTGCCGGGAAGGCGAGCGACCGGTAGCCCCCGACCTCCGACGTGGTCATGGTAGCCGCAATGAGCCGACCATGTCGGAGCCGTGCCGGATGGCGTCAGGCGGCGTCCAGCTCCGCCGGAGGGTCCTCGCGCAGCGCGGGGCAGTGCTCCGGCGTCGGGTGGAGGGTGATGTCGATGACCGCTTCCAAGCGGGCGCGTGCTGCTTCGAGGTCGGCCATCTGCACGGTGATGCGGTCGCGTTCGGTCCGGAGCAGCTCCAGGGACTCCGGCGTCGCGACTCCCGCATCGACGCAGGGGAGCAGCTGGACGATCGTGCGGCTCGGCAGGCCGGCCGCGAAGAGCTGCTGCACGAGCTCGACGCGTTCCACCGCTGCCCGATCGTAGGTCCGCTGGCCACTCGTCGTGCGGGTGGCGGTGAGCAGCCCCTGCTCCTCGTAATACCGGAGCGAGCGGATGCTCACCCCGGTCCGAGCCGCGAGATCTCCGATGCGCATCGAGCTTCCGTTTCTGGCTTGCACCTGACATTGATGTGAGGTCTTAGCCTAACCAGGCTGCTGTGGGATCGCCCCACACGCGGAAGGGAATCATGGACATCGCAGGATCCGTCGCACTCGTCACCGGCTCGAATCGAGGCATCGGACGCAGGTTCGTCGTGCAGCTGCTCGAGCGCGGGGCCTCGAAGGTGTACGCGACCGCGCGGCGCCCGGAACTCGTCGACATCCCGGGTGTGGAGGTGCTGCAGCTCGACATCACCGATCAGGCATCCGTCGATGCGGCGGCCGAGATCGCGACCGACGTCACCCTGCTCGTCAACAACGCCGGGATCGCCACGCAGGGCTCGATGCTGACCGACGACCTCGCGGACGCCCGGCGGGAGATGGACACGCACTACTGGGGCAACCTCGCCATGGTGCGTGCGTTCGCGCCGGTGATCGAGGCGAACGGCGGAGGGACGATCGTCAACGTGCTCTCCGCCCTGAGCTGGTTCGCGTATCCCGGCTCCGGCGGATATGCCGCGGCAAAGGCGGCGGAGTGGAACATGACGAACGCGGTCCGTCTGGAACTCGCCCCGAAGGGTGTCACGGTGCAGGGACTCCACCTCGGGGCCGCCGACACCGACATCATGGCCGGCTACGACGGCCCGATGGTCGACCCCGCGGACGTCGCGCGGGCCAGCCTCGACGGCGTCGCAGGCGGCGCTTCCGAGGTCGTCGTCGACGAGTGGAGCGCCATGGTCAAGGCGTCGCTCGCCCATGGTCCGGACGCGTTCTACGCACAGTTCGCCTGAGCATGGAGCCTGGGCGCTGTGCACGGGACGTGCACGGTGCAGAATGGAGGAAGCCCCCGAGCAGTTACGGTCTGCTCGGGGGCTTCCTCGTGTCTGCGCGGCTACCGCGCGGCCGCGATGAGGTCGGCGATGCGCTGGCCTCGGGCGTTCGCCTCGGCGACGAGCGTCTTCACCTGGTCCTCGGTCAGGCCGGCGACCTGTCCGTAGGCCTTCGTGTTTGCGGCGATGGACGACCCCTGGACGCCGCTGGTGGACGTGTACATGGTGCCGAACGTCTCACTGACGAGCGCGATGGTGCCGCCCGGCACACTGATGATCTTGGGCAAGTCTGACTCCTTGAATGGTTGGACCGGGTCGTCGCCGTTCAGGCGAGCGTTGATGAACCGATACGGATCGGTGGTGACGCCGATGTCGGCGTTGTTCCACGTGCCGTCCGCGGTGAAGGTGATGGTGAGGTGCAGATGGGCTCCGCTGGAAGCGGATCCGGTGTTCCCGACGACACCGACGGGTTCACCACGGACGATCGCTGCGCCGACCTGGTGCGGTGAGGCGGTCGCCAGGTGCGAGTAGCCCGAGTACATCCCGTCGGGGTGGGCGATGACCAGAACGTTGCCCAGGGCCGCGTTCGAGCGGTTGGCGGAGACGACGCCGGCAGCGACCGCCGGGATCGCGGCTCCGGCGCCGGGCTGGTAGTCCAGCCCGCGGTGCGGTTGGGTCCGCCCGCCGGCCATCGATCCCCAGCCGTCGGCGAGGTCGATCTGAGCGAACGGGTGCTGGTACTTGAGAACCATGAGGCTCCTCCGGAGCTGAGGGGGCATCCCCCGAGCAGTTACGGTCGGCTCGGAGGATGCCCTGTGTGGGAGTGATTCTGTTGCGAGAACCCGAAAGCGCTACAGCGGACGGTTGGGCAGGTAGATCTGCCAGCCTTCGTACTTGGCGTCGGTCGTGCCGGCGGGAATGCGCCGTTCCTGCTGGTCGAGCGTGTACCGACCGACCCGCTGGATGATCGGGTCGAAGCTCGCCGGAGCGAGGTCGTTGAGCTTCAGCCCCTGGTTGGTGTATGCCGCGAACTGGCCGCCGTTGAGCGGGTACAGGGGAGCAAGCGGGTGCTCCTGCCAGTGAACAACTGCCTGGTCGGATCGCTTGATGAGGGTTCCTGCTGCCATGTCGTCTTCTTCTTTCTGTGGTGGGGTGGTGCTGGGGTCGTCGCCAGAGAGGCGAGCGTTGATGAATGCGTACGGGTCGACGGTGACGTTGATGTCGCCGTTGTTCCATGTCCCGTCCGCGGTGTAGGTGATGGTGAGGTGCAGATGTGGGGCCTTCGACGCCGTGCCGGTGTTACCGACGTAGCCGACGTGCTGGCCGCGTGTGATTGCGGTCCCAGGCGCATGCGGCGATGGGTCTCGCATGTGTGAGTACCCCGAGTACATGTCGTCGGAGTGGGCGATCACGAGGACGTTGCCGAGCGCAGAGTTCCAGCCGTTGTACGACACCGTCCCGGTGGCCACTGCCGGAATCGACGCGTTGGCACCTGGTTGGTAGTCGACGCCTCGATGAGCCTGTTTACGGCCGCCCGCCCACGAGTTCCAGCCGTCAGTCGCCTGATCCGTCTGTGCGAACGGTTGCTGATACTTCAAAACCATGAGCCCTCCTTTCTATTTCGTGGAGGAAGTGTCCTCCGACATTCGAACGTGTGTTCGAGAGAGACTCTACGACCATCTCGTTGTCTTGTCCAGTTCATCTTGCCGATTCATCATGAAATTCTTTCTTCAGCGACAGATTCGACGTCTGAATCGAGTCGAGCATGGCGCGGTGTGGATCCTGCGCGCAGTCTCGTCAGGAACCCGTTCACGCCGGGGATCGCCATGATCCGGGCCAGTGCTGCGGCGATCGCCGCCGTCGTGGCCACGGCTGCCGCCGCCCAGGCGTAGACGTCGTCCGGGAGGAGTTCCCGGATCGCCTCCAGGAGCTGTGGCGCGATGATGCTCGCGGTGGTGATGCACGCCACCGAACTCAGGATCACGGCCGCAGTCGTCTGGATCACGGTGCGGATGATCCGCTGTGCCGGAAACGGAACGGGCGGTGGGGTCGGTGGCGTGGGTGGTGGTTCGGGAGCGGGCCGGTGTTCGGTCATGGTGCCTCCTCAGGCGTCGTGGGTGATGATGGACGACCTGGATGGTTTCCAGAAGTTGTCTCATCTGGCATCATTCAGGTCGGAGGTGACACTATAGAGCGCATGGGACAGGTTTTCTGCCGCTCACGACAGGGTTTCTGGCTACGATCGAAGCGTGAACGCAGCAGAGGCGATGGTCAATCAGGCGTTGGCGGACGAACTCGTCGCCGCCTACAAGCGGCGACGCATGAATCAGCGCGCCCTGGCTGAGGCGACGGGGATGAGTCCGACGACGCTGCAACGTGTCCTCGCCGGTCGCAGCGAGATCAGTGGCCCGACCTTCGTCACGCTCTGCGCGGCGACCGGCGCCGATCCGGTGCGCCTCCTGGCCGACGCGCTGCAAGCCGTCGGGGGGATGAGTCGGATCGAGGCCGAACTGCGGGCGAGCGACGACGAGCGTGTGGCTCCGGTGTCGGACACCACTGCTACGAATGACGAGCTGGATCGCAGACGCCGGCAGAGGGAAGCTGCGTCGTGGACGACGGAGCAGTTGGAGGGGGAACGTGGGGCGGCAATCACCGATGGAGAACTGGAGCAACCCGAGCCGGAAGCCCCGTGAGCGTGGGCGCGCCTACGACCCGTATGCGCACGCGGAGGAGCTCGGTCTCGCGGTGATCTTCCGGCCCCTGCGGGTGTCCCATGAGCGCTGGCTGCCGTCCGCGCACACGATCGTCATCCAGGAGTCGCTCCGGTCCGTCCACCGCCGGAACGCCCTCGCCCACGGCATCGCGCACTGCGTGCTCGGCCACGAGGACGACCGACCGAAGCACGAGGTGCAGGCCGACCGCTTCGCCGCGTCGAACCTCATCGACCTCGACGAGTTCCGGGCCATCGCGCGGTGGGCACCGGACCTCGAGCATCTCGTCGCCGAACTCGGCGTCACGAAGCGCCTTGCCCGGGCGTTCGTCGCGCAGCATGCGGATCTGTCCCGGCACGCCGATCTCGCGTAGCGGCGCGCGCATACTGGGACCATGACCGACGAAGCCGAACCGGACCCGCAGCCTGCGGGAGCCGTAGACGACGGCCTCCTGGAGTCGACGATGCTCGACCTGCTGGGCAAGCGCGCCGCCACCTCGTCCATCTGTCCGTCGGACGTGGCACGAGCCGTCGGCGGCGACGACTGGCGAGCGCTGATGGACGACACCCGCCGGGTCGCCTGGCGCTTGGTCGACGAGGGCCGGGTGCGGATCACGCAGGGCGACGAGGCGGTGGACCGCGCGACGGTCCGTGGACCCATCCGGATCCGATGGGCGAAGGACGCCGTCGACGAGCAGTGAGCCCCGTGTCGCGGTGAAGGCCGGAAGACCTCGGTCCGACGCCGGTTAGGCTTGAGACATGACCATCGCCCTCATCCGTCACGGACAGACCGCCTGGAACTTCGAACGACGGCTGCAGGGCACGACGGACATCCCCCTGAACGACACCGGGCGGGAGCAGGCGGCGACGGTCGCCCCGCGGCTCACCGGCACCTGGGACGTCGTCGTCAGCTCCCCGTTGGGGCGCGCACGCGAGACCGCGCAGATCATCGCGGACGCGCTCGGTCTCGAACTCGGCCCCACCTACCCCGACGTCGTCGAGCGCCACTACGGCGACGCCGAGGGCGCGACGGCGCAGATGGTCCTCGAGAACTGGCCAGACCACCAGTACCCGAACCTCGAGACCGAGGAGTCGGTCATCGAGCGCGGACTCCGCGGCATCGACGCCATCGCACGCGACTTCCCCGGGCAGAACGTCCTCGTCGTGAGCCACGGCACGCTCATCCGACTCACGCTCAGCCACCTCTCCGGCACGACGGTCCCGCCCCTGGAGAACTGCTCCGTGTCGGTCGTCGAGGCGACGGACGCCGGCTGGTCGCTCCTGGACGCCGGTACCGCTCGCACGACGCCCTCGCTCGAGACGGCGCTGTCCGGCTCCAGCGCGCAGTGAGCGGGAGCGACTCGACCGGCCGTCCGGTCCGCTCCCCTTCGGGCATCGCCTGGCTCATCGGCATCGGACTGACCGCCGGATTCCTCTCCGGGCTGTTCGGGGTCGGCGGCGGCATCCTGATCGTCCCCGCCGTCGTCTTCCTGCTCGGGTTCGGCCAGCGGCTCGCGGCTGGGACGTCGCTCGCCGCGATCGTCCCGACCTCGCTCGTCGGCGTCGTGTCCTACGCGGTGAACGGGACCGTCGACTGGGTGGCGGCGATCCTCCTGGCGATCGGTGCGATCGGCGGGGCACAACTCGGCAGTTACCTCCTCTCCAAGCTCCCCAAGAAGGCGCTCCAGTGGGGCTTCATCGGCTTCCTGCTCGTCGTGGTGGTCTCGCTGTTCCTGATCGTCCCGTCCCGCACAGCCGAGATCGATCTGCACGTCGGATCGATCATCGGCCTCATCGTGCTCGGCTTCCTGACCGGCGTCCTGTCGGGACTGCTCGGCATCGGCGGCGGGGTCGTCGTGGTGCCGATGCTCATCCTGCTGTTCGGCGCGAGCGACCTCATCGCCAAGGGCACCTCGCTGCTCATGATGGTGCCGACCGCGATCTCCGGCACCATCGGCAACGTCCGGCGAGGCAACGTCGACCTGACGGCCGCAGCGATCATCGGTGTCGCCGCCTGCACGACGACCGCACTCGGCGCCATCGTCGCCTCGGTGGTGCCCCCGTTCGTCGGCAACCTGCTCTTCGCTGCCTTCCTCGTGGCCATCGCGATCCGGATGGTGTTCCAGGCGATCAAGCGCTCCTGACAGCCCGCTGCCGGTCCGTCCGTGCCCGGTCGGCGAGCCAGGGCAGCGGGTAGGCTGGAGGGCGTGTCAGTGAACCCAGAGCTCGCCGGTCGGGTCTTCCCGCCCGTCGCCCCGTACCTGGTCGGACGCGAGAAGATCCGCGAGTTCTCGCGGGCCGTCTTCGCGACGAACCCGATCAACCTCGACCCGGAGGCGGCCCGCGCCGCAGGATACGCCGACGTCGTGGCGCCGCCCACCTTCGCCGTCGTCGTCCAGGAGCACACGCTCCAGCAACTGCTCGCCGCACCCGACGCGGGTATCGACTTCAGCCGGGTGGTCCACGGCGACCAGCGTTTCGTGCACCACCGACCGATCGTCGCCGGCGACGAGCTCACCGCGCAGCTGACCGTCACCGCGGTGAAGTCCCTGGGTGGCCACTCGATGGTGACGTGCGACTCGGTCATGACCGATGCCGCCGGCGAGCCCGTGGTCACCGCGACCTCGACGCTCGTGGTGCGAGGAGACGAAGGATGAGCGACGTGCAGCAGACCCCGACCATGCCGGCTGTCGGCGACGTCGTCGCGGAGCGGACCGTCCACCTGACGCGCGACGCCCTCGTGCGGTACGCCGGCGCCTCCGGAGACTTCAACCCCATCCACTACCGCGACGATGTCGCGGCCTCCGTCGGGCTGCCGGGCGTGCTCGCCCACGGCATGCTGACGATGGGGATCGCCGCCCAGCCGGTGGTCGACTGGATCGGCGACCCCGGTCGGGTGCTCGAGTACCAGGTGCGGTTCACCCGACCGGTCGTCGTCGACCCCGAGACCGGCGCCGACCTCCAGATCGTCGCCAAGGTCGGCAAGATCGACGAGGAAGCCCGCACCGCGCGCGTCGACCTCACCGTCACCTACGCCGAGCAGACGGTGCTCGGCAAGGCGCAGCTCGTCGTCAGCTTCGCCTGACCCGGAGGACCATGAACGACGCCATCCGTCTGAGCGAGCTCACCACCCTCGGGGTGGGCGGGCCCGCCGCAGCCTTCGCGGAGTGCACGAGCGAGGCAGCGCTGATCGAGGCCGTGCTCGACGTCTGGAACACCGACCAGCCGTGGCTGTTGCTCGGCGGCGGGTCGAACCTGCTGATCGGCGACGAGCCCGTCGACGCGACCGTCATCCGGGCGGCCAACCGCGGCATCGAACGCCTCGACGCGCCGTCCGGCCGTGTCCGCCTGCGGGTGCAGGCCGGTGAGGACTGGGACGCGCTCGTCGCCTTCACCGTGGAGCACGGCTTCGCGGGCATCGAGGCGCTCTCCGGCATTCCGGGATCCTGCGGGGCTGCCCCCGTCCAGAACATCGGCGCCTACGGGCAGGAGATCGTGTCGTCGCTCGTCGCCGTCGACCTGCTCGACGAGGAGTCGCAGACCGTCGAGCGCGTTCCGGCCGCGGAGCTCGGGCTCGGCTACCGGACGTCGGTCTTGAAGCGCCACGGTGGCGGAGAGCCCGAGCGCTCCGGCGTGGTCGTGGCGATCATCATCGACCTCGACGACGTCGGTGTCGACGGACTGGCCGCACCCATCGCCTACCAACAGCTCGCCTTTGCACTCGGGGTGGAGGTCGGCGAGCAGGTCCGCCTGGCCCAGGTGCGCACGACGGTGCTCGCGCTGCGGACGTCGAAGGGTATGGTGCTCGATCCCGACGACCCCGACACCGCCAGCGCCGGGTCGTTCTTCACGAACCCGATCGTGTCGGAGCACGTCGCCCGCTCGCTCCCCGGCGATGCTCCCTGGTGGCCCGTCGACCCGCCGGCCGACGACGACACCGAGTACGTCTTCCCGCTCGGCGAGGTCGTCAACCCGCCCCGTCCGGCCCCGACCGAGCGCCTCGCGAAGCTCTCGGCCGCCTGGCTGATCGAGCGGGCCGGCGTCCGTCGCGGGTTCGCACTCCCCGGATCGCACGCTGCGGTCTCCACGAAGCACACGCTCGCCCTGACGAACCGTGGCGGGGCGACCGCCACCGAGATCGCCGAGCTCGCGCGATTCGTGCAGGCGCGCGTCCACGCCGAATTCGGCGTCCTCCTGCAGCCCGAGCCCGTCGTGGTCGGCGTCACGATCTGACGCTGATGCGAGGTCCGCTCGCCCGGGGACGAGCGAGCGGACCTCGGGTCAGGATGCGAACAGGCGCTGGAGGCGCTGGACGCCCTCGAGGAGCTGGTCGTCGCCGAGCGCGTAGCTGAAGCGCAGGTAGCCGGACGGCCCGAACGCCTCGCCGGGCACTGCCGCGACCTCGGCCTGGTCGAGCATGAGGTCGGCGAGTTCGAGCGACGTCGTGGGCGTCACGCCGCCGAACGTGCGGCCGAGCAGCGCCGTGACGTCGGGGTAGACGTAGAAGGCGCCCTGCGGGGTCGGCGTCTCGAAGCCGTCGATCTTGTTGAGCTCGCCGACGATGAGCTTGCGGCGGCGGTCGAACGCCTCACGCATCGCCTCCGCGGCGTCCTGCGGACCGTTGAGGGCCGCGATCGCCGCGCGCTGCGCGATGTTGTTCACGTTGCCGGAGAGGTGCGACTGGAGGTTGCCGAGCGCCTTGATCGCGTCCGCCGGGCCGACGGTCCACCCCACGCGCCAGCCCGTCATCGCGTACGTCTTGGCCACGCCGTTGACGAGGAGCGTCTGCTCGGCGAGCTCGGGCACCGCTTCGACGATCGACGTCGCGCGGACGCCGTCGTAGGTGAGGTTCTGGTAGATCTCGTCGGTGATGACCCAGATGCCGTGCTCGAGCGCCCACTCGCCGATCGCCTTCGTCTGCTCGGGGGAGTAGACGGACCCGGTCGGGTTCGAGGGGGAGACGAACAGGAGGACCTTGGTGCGCGGGGTGCGCGCCGCCTCGAGCTGCTCGACGGTGACCTGGTAGTTCTGCGAGGCGTCGGCGAAGACGTCGACCGCGACACCGTCGGCGAGCGCGATGGCCTCGGGGTAGGTGGTCCAGAAGGGCGTCGGCACGATGACCTCGTCGCCCGGGTTGAGCAGGACTTGGAACGCCTCGTACACCGACTGCTTGCCGCCGTTGGTGACGATGACGCGGCTCGGGTCGACCTCGAGACCGGAGTCGCGGAGCGTCTTCTCCGCGATGGCGGCGCGGAGGTCCGGCAGGCCGGCCGCTGGGGTGTACCGGTGCGCCTTCGGGTCGCGGGCGGCGACGAGCGCCGCTTCGACGATGTGCTCGGGCGTCGGGAAGTCCGGCTCGCCCGCCGCGTAGGAGATCACGGGTCGGCCTTGCGCCTGCAGCGCCTTCGCCTTCGCGTCCACCTTCAGCGTGGCGGACTCGGCGATCGCTGAGATCTTCGTGGACAGGCGGGGCGTGGGAGTCGATTCAGGCACGAGTCCGAGCGTACCGAACCCGGTGTCGAGAGGACAGTCTGTGTCCTGCAGCGAGGTGAGGCACCTCGTCGCCCGGAGCGCCCGGGAACGACGACGTGCCTCACCTCGGTCCTCATGCGGGGTCGACGAGGTACCGCGTGTACGCCGGGACGGTGAGGAAGGTCGGGAACTCGTCGCGGAGTGCCACCTCGCGGAACAGCTCGGCGGCGTCGTCGAAGCGGTCGTCCGCGGTGCGGGGCAGTGAGGCGAGGAGCTCGTCGAGGAGGTCCTCGACCCGCTCACGGGTGATCGGACGGCCGTCGTCGGTCGCGACGTCCTGGTGGATCCACTGCCAGACCTGCGATCGGCTGATCTCCGCCGTGGCCGCATCCTCCATCAGCCCATCGATGGCCGCGGCGCCGATCCCGCGGAGCCAGGAGTCGAGGTAGCGGACGGCGATCGACACGTTGTCGCGGAGACCGGCGTCCGTGACCGCTCGACCGATGCGCACGTCGAGGAGCTGCGACGGTGTCACCGACACGTCCTCACGCAGTCGGTCGAGCTGGTTCGGACGATCGCCGAGGACCGCGTCGAACTCGGCCCTGGCTGTCTCGATGAGGTCCGGGTGCGCCACCCAGGTCCCGTCGAAGCCGTCACCCGCCTCGCGGCGCTTGTCGGCTGAGACCTTCTCGATGGCGCGCGCCGTCGCCTCCGGATCGCGCCGGTTCGGGATGAACGCGGACATCCCGCCGATCGCGTGCGCGCCGCGGCGGTGGCACGTCTGCACGAGGAGTTCCGTGTAGGCGCGCATGAACGGCACCGTCATCGTCACCTCGCTGCGGTCGGGCAGGACGAACCGGGCACCGCGCCCCCGGTAGTTCTTGATGATCGAGAAGATGTAGTCCCACCGGCCGGCGTTGAGACCGGCGCAGTGGTCGCGGAGCGCGTACAGGATCTCGTCCATCTCGAACGCCGCCGGGAGCGTCTCGATGAGCACGGTGGCGCGGATCGTGCCGTGGTCGAGACCCAGGCGTTCCTCGGTGAACGTGAAGACGTCGTCCCAGAGCTGCGCCTCCTCGCTCGACTCCAACTTCGGGAGGTAGA